>ENA-OWPM01000046-OWPM01000046.1-human-gut-metagenome-genome-assembly--contig:-NODE-46-length-159713-cov-52.428372_pt1 | contig 159713 bp, 137 predicted proteins | sample MGYA00248267_ERZ651852 | MGnify/ENA primary metagenome ERZ651852 (study PRJEB26924, sample SAMEA4378228) | human gut metagenome | biome: human gut; feature: human-associated habitat; material... | reverse complement strand
TTCACAAATCTTATATCAGTTTTTAACGTTTACACAAAACTTGAAACGGTCTCAGAAAAACCGTACAGACAAATATGATTTCCTTTGTGAGCTTTGCGAACAGGAACATCATATTTTGTCTGTACGATTTTTTTATATACATTAATAATTTGACTTGTGTATGGACTCTTATATCTGCCCTTCACTACCTATAACATAGCTACAAAATCTGCCTATATTACCAAGTTAAACTCCGGTTACTCAGCCAGATTACCAGTATAAAGCTGGTAATACTTTCCATGATCTTTCATTAACTGGTCATGATTACCACGTTCAATGATACGTCCCTGCTCTAAGACCATAATACAGTCACTGTTGCGGACGGTAGAAAGCCGGTGGGCAATCACAAAAGTGGTACGTCCATGCATCAGTTTATCCATACCATCCTGCACGATCTTTTCTGTTCTTGTATCAATGGAGGAGGTTGCCTCGTCTAAGATCAGAACAGGTGGATCTGCAATTGCAGCACGGGCAATGGCGAGTAACTGGCGCTGTCCCTGGCTCAAGTTTGCACCGTCACCGGTTAACATTGTGTTGTAGCCGTCTGGAAGCTGGTGGATAAAAGTGTCTGCGTTTGCAAGTTTTGCAGCAGCAATGACTTCTTCATCCGTGGCATCTAATTTTCCGTAACGGATATTTTCCATAACGGTTTCAGTAAAAAGATGTGTGTCCTGTAATACGATTCCTAAGGAATGGCGCAGGTCATCTTTTTTGATCTTATTGATATTAATGCCGTCGTAACGGATCTTACCGTCCTGAATGTCGTAGAAACGGTTGATCAGGTTTGTGATCGTTGTTTTTCCGGCACCGGTACTTCCGACAAAAGCAATCTTCTGACCAGGAGTAGCAAAAAGGTCTACATTGTGCAGAACGATTTTATCCGGATTGTATCCAAAATCAACATCATCAAAGACAACATCACCTTTTAATTCGATATAGTCAACAGAGCCGTCTGCCTGATGAACATGTTTCCATGCCCACATTCCAGTACGTTCCTTACATTCCACAATCTGTCCGTTTTCTTTTTTGGCACGGACTAATGTAACGTAGCCTTCGTCTGTTTCCGGTTTTTCATCCAGCAGATTGAAAATTCGCTCGGAACCGGCAAGCGCCATAACAATATTGTTGATCTGCATACTCAGCTGGTTGATCGGCTGGCTGAAACTCTTGTTGAAAGTTAAGAAGCTTGCAAGTTTACCGAGTGTAAAACCGCCGATTCCCTCTAAAGCAAGAACACCGCCGACTAAAGCGATTAAAACATAGCTGACGTTACCGAGCTGTGCATTGATCGGCATTAAGATGTTACCAAATTTATTTGCATTATCTGCACTTTCAAATAACTGGTCGTTTAATTTGTTGAAATCTTCAATACTCTGTTCCTCATGTGTGAAGACTTTTACAACTTTCTGACCGTTCATCATTTCCTCAATATAACCGTTGACGGTTGCAATATCACGCTGCTGTGCAATGAAATATTTGGCACTGGCACCGCCGACAACTTTGGTGGCATAGAGCATAACGCCTACCATAACAAGTGTGATGATCGTCAGAGGAATATTTAACGCGATCATGGCACCAAGTACACTGATGATCGTAATGGCACTGTTTAATACCTGCGGGATACTCTGGCTGATCATCTGGCGGAGTGTATCAATATCATTTGTGTAGGTTGACATAATATCTCCGTGTGGATGCGTGTCAAAGTAGCGGATTGGTAATTCTTCCATATGAACAAACATGTCATTTCGAAGATTCCGGAGTGTTCCCTGTGTTACATAGACCATGATTTTTGACTGACAATAGGAAGCAAGTGCACCGCATGCATAGAAGATCGCAACACGTCCGATCGCGTGGGCAAGGTCACTAAAATCAGGGGAAGCCTGCTTGGTCAGAGGAATGATGTAATCATCGATGAGTGTCTGCATAAATAAGGTTCCCTGCACATTGGAGAATACTGCTATAAACAGACAGATCACAACAACGATACATGCAAATCCATAGTTTTTAAATATGTAGGAAAGAAGACGCGCTAACAGTTTTCCGGGATTTGCAACTTTTGGTTTTGGTCCACAGGCATTGCTGCGCATAGGTCCATGATTTTTTTCTGCCATTATCTTGCACCTCCTTCATCAAAATCACCGCTGCCCTGTGTCTGGGATTCGTATACTTCGCGGTAAATAGCATTTGTTTCCATTAATTCTTCGTGAGAACCGAAACCGTCCACTACGCCGTTATTTAATACGATAATGCGGTCAGCATTCATAACGGAAGAAATACGCTGCGCAATGATAAGCTTGGTCGTATCAGGAATTTCCTCAGCAAATGCTTTACGGATTTTTGCATCAGTTGCAGTATCGACTGCACTGGTACTGTCATCTAAGATAAGGATCTTAGGATTTTTTAACAGAGCTCTTGCAATACATAAGCGCTGTTTCTGACCACCGGATACGTTCGAGCCGCCCTGCTCAATATGCGTATTATATCCATCCGGAAAACGGTTGATAAATTCAGAAGCACAGGCAAGATCACAGGCATGCCGGCACTGCTCATCTGTTGCATCTGGATTTCCCCAGCGGAGATTATCATAAATTGTTCCGGAAAACAGTACGTTGTTCTGCAGCACAACAGAAACTTCATTACGCAGTGTGTCAAGGTCATAACTGCGGACATCTTTGCCGCCGACATAGACACTGCCTTCCGATACATCATACAGACGGCTGATCAGATTGACTAAGGAAGATTTGGAACTTCCGGTTCCTCCGATAATACCGATCGTTTCACCGGACTGAATGGTGAGGTTGATGTCATCTAACACCGGTTTGTCAGAAGTCTTGTTATAACGGAAGGTCACATGGTCAAAACGGATGCTTCCATCAGATACCTCGTAATCAGGATTTTCCGGATTTGTGATACTGCTTTTCTCGTTTAATACTTCGCAGATACGTTCTGCACTTGCGATACTCATGGTGATCATTACGAATACCATAGAGAGCATCATAAGATTCATCATAATGTTCATGCAGTAAGTGAGAAGACTCATCAGCTCACCTGTCGTCAGAGTGGAGGATACGATCATTTTTGCACCGATCCAGCTGATTAAGATGATACAGGTGTAAACAGCTGCCATCATGACAGGTGTATTGTAAACAATGACACTTTCTGCCTTTACAAACATTTTATAGATGTTTTCACTTGCTTTTGTGAAACGGTTTTTCTCGTAATCCTCACGGACATAAGCTTTTACCACGCGGATAGCAGATACATTTTCCTGAACAGATGCATTTAAGTCATCATATTTCGGGAATACCTGGGTAAAATATTTGTGTGCTTTCACTGTGATGAAAGCAAGGATTACACCGAGGACAATGACTGCAGCAAGGTAGATGCACGCAAGCTTTGCATTGATGAAAAATGCCATACACATCGCACAGATCAGAGAGATCGGTGCACGTACACACATTCGTAAGATCATCTGATATGCCATCTGGAGGTTGGTAACATCTGTGGTAAGTCTTGTGACAAGACCCGCAGTACTGAATTTGTCTATATTGGCGAAAGAGAATGTCTGAATATTTTCATACATTGCTTTTCTTAAGTTGCGTGCAAAACCGGTAGAGGCTCTTGCACCGTATTTTCCGCCCATAACACCTGCAAAAAGTGAAACGCAGGCTGTGACGATCATCAATCCACCCATGACGTAAATGTGGTGGATATCTCCTTTTTCCACACCATCATCGATAATGGATGCCATCATAAGAGGAATGATCGTCTCCATGAGAACTTCTAAGATCATGAAGACCGGAGTAAGAAAAGAGTCTTTTTTAAACTCTTTAATTTGTGCTCCAAGAGTTTTTAACATATTTTCACATCCTTTTCTAATTTAGTATTGATTTTTAATTGTTAGTGTGCTAACTATATAGTTATACGGCATTCGATTGTGAATGTCAATCATATTTTTTATTCCAAATTTTAAGAGCAGATTGGATACTTTCTGCGGAATAAATTTTAGAGGGGAAAAGGAACAAATGAGACACGAAGACAGTGTAGGATATAAAATGAGACTGATCCATAACCGGATTCACAAGCAAATGGAGGCAAAGCGGATCGAAAATGAAGGTGATATTACCGGCATGCAGCGCTGGGCTTTGGGCTATCTGAATGATCATGCAGACCGTGAGATTTATCAGAAAGATATCGAGCAGGAATTTAACGTATCGAGAGCGACAGCATCGAACATGCTGCAGATTATGGAGCGGAAAGAACTGATTCGCAGGGAATCCGTCAGTCATGATGCAAGATTAAAGAAAATTTCCCTGACACAGAAAGCGAAGAACATGGTTGAGAAAGCGGATGTGGATATTCGTGAAATGGAGCAGCTCATCACAAAGGGGTTTAATAAGGAAGAAACAGAACAGTTGAAGCAATATCTTGACCGGATCATGGAGAATATCGGAGTGACCGAGGAGGGCTGTGGAAGAACCTGTAAAAATGGTGTGGAGGAATAGAGACACCACAATATATAGTGTTTTTCTTTTATCGTAAAAAAGTGACGATTTATTTGATGTATTTTTGTACAGAATAGATAAAGGTAGCGTGGATACTGGGTTTGAGGGGTGTCGGCTGCCTTTTTTGTTTACATAATATTCCACATAATCTAGTAATACATATTGACAAAAACACAAGATATTGTATAATAAGTCTCGTCAGCAAACAAGAGAGGTTTGCAATAGAGAACAAATTCTTCTATAGGAAGTTTAATGAAAAGTGTTTAGTAGAATGGAGAGCGAAACAAAGAAATGAAAATTATTAAACGAAGCGGAATGGAAGATACCTTTGATATTAAGAAGATTGAGGCAGCTATCCGTAAAGCAAATGAGAGTGTAATCGATTACGAAAAATTAACAGAGGAGAAGATACAGGAGATTCTCGCCAATGTGGAAAAAGCATGTGAGAATATGAAACGTTCCCCGAGTGTTGAAGAGATTCAGGATATGGTGGAGAACCAGATCATGAACCAGCGCGCATTCAATGTGGCACGTAATTATATTACCTATCGTTACAAGAGAGCTTTGGTTCGTAAATCCAACTCTACGGATGAACAGATTTTAAGTTTATTAGAGTGTAACAATGAGGAAGTAAAACAGGAGAACTCCAACAAGAATCCTACAGTCAACAGCGTACAGCGTGACTATATGGCTGGTGAGGTAAGCAAGGATATTACCAGAAGATTCTTATTGGATGAAGATATTGTAGAGGCGCATGAGAAGGGAATTATCCATTTCCATGATGCAGATTATTTTGCACAACATATGCATAACTGCTGTCTTGTGAATCTTGAGGACATGCTCCAGAATGGTACGGTGATCAGTGAGACAATGATCGACCGCCCGAAGAGTTTTTCCACAGCATGTAACATTGCAACACAGGCAATTGCGCAGATCGCAAGTTCCCAGTATGGTGGACAGAGTATTTCTCTTTCGCATCTGGCACCATTTGTAGATGTGAGCCGTCAGAAGTTCCGTAAGACAGTTCGTGAGGAACTGACAGCTACCGGTATTGAACCAACAGAGGAAATGGTGAATAAAATCGCAGAGATGCGTGTCAAAGAGGAAATCAACCGTGGTGTCCAGATGATCCAGTATCAGGTGATCACACTTATGACAACAAACGGACAGGCTCCATTTGTGACTGTATTTATGTATCTTGACGAAGTACCGGAAGGACAGCTTCGTGATGACCTCGCAGCAGTGATCGAGGAAGTATTACATCAGAGAATCCAGGGAGTTAAGAATGAAAAGGGTGTATTTATCACTCCGGCATTCCCAAAACTCATTTATGTATTAGAGGAAGACAACATCCGTGAGGGAAGCAAATACTGGTATCTGACCAAACTTGCAGCAGAGTGTACTGCAAAGAGAATGGTACCGGATTATATTTCCGAGAAGATCATGAAAAAACTCAAACAGGGTAACTGCTATACCTGTATGGGCTGCCGTTCTTTTTTAACTGTATATAAAGATGAAAATGATAAATTTAAGTTCTACGGAAGATTCAATCAGGGAGTTGTCACCTTAAACCTTGTAGATGTGGCATGTTCTTCCGGAAGAGATATGAATAAGTTCTGGGAGATCATGGATGAGAGACTGGAACTCTGCCACAGAGCGTTAATGGCAAGACATGAGAGATTAAAGGGCACACCTTCTGACGTAGCCCCGATCCTCTGGCAGAATGGTGCATTAGCACGTTTGAAAAAAGGCGAGACAATCGATAAATTATTATATGGTGGATATTCCACTATTTCGCTCGGATATGCAGGACTTTGCGAGTGTACTAGATATATGAAGGGAGTTTCCCACACAGATCCGGACGGCACACCTTTTGCATTGGAAGTAATGCGTCATTTAAATGATACATGTGCAAAATGGAAAGAGGAGCACAACATTGATTTCAGTCTGTATGGCACACCGTTAGAGTCTACAACTTACAAATTCGCAAAATGTTTACAGAAACGTTTCGGAATCATTCCGGGTGTCACAGATAAGAACTATATTACAAACAGCTATCATGTTCATGTGACCGAGCAGATGAGTGCTTTTGACAAGCTGAAATTCGAATCACAGTTCCAGGAGCTTTCTCCGGGTGGTGCGATCAGCTATGTGGAAGTTCCGAATATGCAGAACAATTTAGATGCTGTTCTTTCTGTAATGCAGTATATTTATGACAATATCATGTATGCGGAACTGAACACAAAGAGCGATTATTGTCAGGAATGTGGCTACTCCGGAGAGATCAAAATTGTGAATGACAAAGATGGAAAATTAGTCTGGGAGTGTCCGAATTGCGGAAACCGCGATCAGAATAAGATGTCTGTTGCAAGACGTACCTGCGGATACATCGGAACACAGTTCTGGAATCAGGGAAGAACACAGGAGATCAAAGAGAGGGTTCTTCATTTATAAAAAAAGAATTTGAATACAAAACATCTTGGGCGGAGCGGGAAATTATCCCGCTTCGTTTCAACTTGTCATGAAGGAAATCATACAATGAATTATGCAAATATCAAAACGTATTCCATAGAAAATGGTACAGGTGTGAGAGTTTCCCTGTTCGTATCCGGATGCACACATCACTGTAAAGGATGTTTTAACGAGGAGGCGTGGGATTTTTCTTATGGAAAGCCTTTTACAAAAGAGACAGAAGATGAGGTGATAAAAAGCCTGCAGCCGGATTATATGGCTGGCATCACACTGCTTGGAGGAGAACCGATGGAACCGCAGAATCAGAGGGTGTTAGTAGGCTTATTAAAACGTATCCGCAAGGAACTGCCGGGAAAAACAGTCTGGATCTATACCGGATATCTCTACGAAGACCTTTTGCCGGGCGGAAGGGCAAACTGCGAAGTGACAGAGGAGATGCTGTCTTATTGTGACATTTTAGTAGACGGCCCATTTGTTCTGGAAAAGAAGAATATCTCATTAAAATTCCGTGGCTCAGAAAATCAGAGGATCATTGACCTTCGTGCAACCGAGGAAGCCGGCAAAGTGATTCTTGCTATGGAATAGCAAACTGTGATATGATGAACAGTGGCAAAAGAAGAATAAGCAGAAATGGAACTGCTTTGAAGAAATAAGGGGAGCGACAAGATGAAAATGACATGGAAAACCATTCTGGCAGCATTTGCTTATGGAATAGGTGTTTTTGGATGGATTTATACAGGCGTCTGGCAGATATTGAAAAAGCCGGTGCGCTCCGTGATCGTGGCACAGATGGCAGGGCACTTATCAATCGGGCTTTTGATCGGTGCACTGATCCAGGGATTTTTATACCTGTCATTAGCAGGTGGAATCTGGTGTGTCGGCTATATGATCAGCGAATATTTGAAAGAAAAATAATAAGGATAAAAAAATGATTTTACGAGTACCTTCCTATTATAAAACATTCCAGTGCATTGCAGACAAATGTGAGCATAGCTGCTGTATTGGCTGGGAGATTGATATTGATGAGGATTCCTATGAATATTATATGGGAATTGAAGGCGCGTTCGGAGAACGCCTGAAAGAGCAGACGGTGACAGAGGATGAAGAACATAGCTTCGTTCTGCGAAAAAACGGCTGGTGTCCGTTTTTAGATAAAAATAAACTGTGTGATATTTACAGTGAATTGGGGGAAGAAGCGTTGTGCGAAGTCTGCACAGAGTACCCTCGTTTTGTTGTGGAATATGGTGATGTCAGGGAAAAATCCCTAAGTGTGTCCTGTGAGGAAGTCGGACGCATTATTTTTTCTGAGGAAGGCAAGATGTATTATGAAGATATCGAACTGCCGGATCTTGGAATTGGAGATGAGTATTACGAGGATGAGGAAGAGGAACCTTTTGAGGAAGACATGGAGGAGTTCTGTTCTCATTTAGAGGAATACCGCGGACAGGCGATTGCCATTTTACAGAACCGTGAGAAAAGCATTGATGACAGGATCAAAGAGTTCTTAAAATTCTGCGAGAAGTTACAGAATGTGGTGGAAAATCCGGGGGAGGAACCGTGGGATCTGATGGAATACTTTCATGTCCGCATGGATACCTTTGAGGAACTTGAGAATGTCAATGAGGAATGGATCAATGTAAAACAGCAGGTGAGAACGTTTTTTGAAACCCATTCTTATGAGGAGGCTTTAGCGGAATATAAGAAGTCTGCTGATTACAACGAAATCTGGTATGAACACATTCTTGTTTATTTTACCTACCGTTACTTTATGAGAGCATGGTACGACGGAAATGTGCTGGCGAAGGCACAGTTCGCAATTGTCGGATTTTTAGTGATCCGAGATATGGATATTGTGCGGTATTTTGAAAATGGAAAAAGTTTTAAACTGAAAGATCGGATTGCAAATGCAAGGATTTTTTCAAGGGAAGTGGAACATTCCGAGGAAACATTGGAGATTTTAGAAGATGATATTTCTTTTGATGAAGCATTTCATGTGAAGCATCTGATGAGACAGATATAAAAATAGCCGGGTGACAGAGTACCGGATAGCTTTGCGCTATCGGTCTGATCAGCCGGCTTTTAGTATCTACCTGTAATGAAATGAAGGAATGATACCGGTTTTTTACCTTGTGCTTTGGTCTCTGTGATGTATTTCTCGTAGTAAAGAATTACTTCACCAAAAGACATTGCTGGATCGATTGAATACATATGCTCGCCTCCTTATTTTATTTTTGAAAACTTGTTTTCCTTGTTTTCGTGGCTAGTATAGTACTTGATTTGGGAAATGTCAACAAAAAAAGTGTTAAGATTTTGTTAAGTATTCACAAAAATACAATTTGAAAGAAAAAATGGGGTAAGGGAGAACACAAAAGAGTTTTATGCAGCGTAGTGATGAAGAAATTTATGAGGAACAGGAGCGCAGACGGCTTGAGGCGAGGAGAGCGCGGAGAAGAAAAAGACGGAAGCAGCAGATCATATTCCGTCTGGCGACATTTGCAGGATTTTTTCTGCTGTTGCTTTTTCTTGTGGTGCTGGTGCGCAAAGTGTCAGAAAAACAGGCTGCAGAGCAGCCGGTGACAGCAGAAACTTCAAAATATATCGAAGAATCGCCGGATTTTGCAGTGGAGCTGCTTACGGTCAACGAGTATTCAAGACCGGGGACGGAGCTTGCGCAGGTGAATGGAATTGTGGTTCATTATACCGCAAATCCCGGAACAACAGCCGAGCAGAACCGCAGTTACTTTGAAAGCCTGTCTGAGACAGGAGAGACACATGCGAGCAGTCATTTTATCATTGGAATAAGCGGTGAGATTATTCAGTGTATTCCGTGCAATGAGATTTCCTATGCTTCCAATGAGAGAAACAGCGACACAATCTCTGTAGAGTGCTGCATCCCGGATGAAACCGGAAAATTTACAGATGAAACTTATCAGTCGCTGGTCAGTCTTGTGGCATGGCTGATGGGAAGGTATGACCTGACCACAGACGACGTAATTCGACATTATGATGTTACCGGCAAGGACTGCCCGAAATACTTTGTCAAAAATAGCGGGGCATGGTCGAATTTCAAGGCAGACTTATTGACATATATTGATACCTACGGTATTGAAAAAACACAGGAAATAAATTAGAATAACTTATGAACCGGACTTTTTTGTTAAATGAGACAAAATAATGACGGAAACAATCGGATAAAGGGTTAATATAAGAAAATATGTTAGAAAATGAATTTCATAAATTAGTAGAAAAACAGGAGATCAGAAGCACTTTAAGTCAGATCAGAAGCGAGATCAAGGAACCGGACATGCGGGAGGAATTTTTGAAACTGCTTGCCGGAAAAGAGAGTATGCTTCTTGCATTTTTAACAGATGAGGACGCTAAGACGAGAAAGAATGCGGCACTTCTGATCGGAGATTTAAGACTTGAACAGGCAAAGGATGCATTGCTTGCAGCATATCAGAAGGAGACAACACTGTTTGTCAAAAGTTCTTACCTGACAGCATTAGGAAAGCTTGATGTCAGAGAAAATCTGGAATTCTTTCAGACACGTCTGGAAACGCTTAAAAACCAGCCGGCAGCAGAGGAAGAAAAAAAACACAGAAACGAGGAAATCCGGGAGTTGAACCAGATAGTCCTTAATATAGAAGGAATGAAAAAACATTCCTTTACCGGATTTTCGGTGCCTCATGAGATGCTGCTTTTGACAAACCGGGAGCAGAGAGAGGTCACACTTTCAGAAGTGAAGGAGATCGGAGCATCCGTACAGCGCAAAGCCGAGCTGCATCCGTTAGGTGTGCTGGTTTTCTCGAAGGAGATCATTCCTTTTACAAAGCTTCGTACATACCGGGAATTATTGTTTCCAATTCACACAAGTGACAAAGTACCGATGAAGGCAGAAAAGGCAGCAGAGTTATTATGGGAATCTGAACTTTATGCTTTTCTGACAGAATGTCATAAGGGAGAGGCACCTTTTTATTTCCGTCTGGAAGTGAAGGGAAAGGAGCCACGGACAGAGTTTGTGAAAAAACTGGGAATGGCTTTGGAAGCTGCTTCCGACTGGAAACTGATCAATTCAACGACAGATTATGAGTTAGAGATCCGTCTGATCGAGACGAAAGACGGAAATTTTGTTCCATTTTTAAAACTATATACACTGCAGATGAAACGGTTTGCATACCGCAAAAACGCCATTGCAATGTCTATCCACCCGGCGAATGCGGCAATGCTCATGTATCTTGCAAAGCCGTATATGAAAGAGCATGCGCAGATCTTAGATCCATGCTGCGGTGTCGGAACCATGTTGATCGAGCGTGATATTTTAGTCCCGGCAAGGGAAAAGTATGGAATTGACATCTTTGGCGATGCAATCGAAATGGCAAGGGAGAATGCAGCATTTGCAGGCGAGAAGATCAACTTTATTCATCGCGATTATCTGGATTTTAAGCATGATTATAAATTCGATGAGATCATCACGAATATGCCGGTCAGGGGAAAGAAGTCGAAAGAGGAGCTTGACGCATTTTATGCAGCCTTTTTTGAAAAATCAAGAAGCCTGCTGGCAAAAGACGGAATCATCATCATGTATTCCAACGAAGTGGGGTTTGTAAAAAAACAATTACGTCTGCAGCCTTGCTACAGGCTGCTCCAGGAGTATTGCATCCGGAAGAAGGATTCATACTATCTGTTTATCATAGGAATGAAGGGGTAACTAGAACATGGCTTTTTCAGTCGACAAAAGCGAAGAAAACGCGGCAAAATCAAATAACTGGCTGTTAGACCAGTCGCTGATGCAGAATATGCAGGATCGGTTCTGTGATGCAAATAATGTTTATATGGTATGCTTAAATGCACAGAACGGGGTTGTGACAAAAGCCTATGGATCAAAAGAAGAGTTAGAATATGTGCACAGCAAAGTGGGCATGGAGCGTCATGCTTCTCTTTTACAGAAAATGGCCGGAAGCAGCATTGAGAGCGTTGTGGAAGAACCGCTAGATACAGAGCAGATTAAAATGTGCGGAGTGGCGATCCGTGTCAGTGGTGAGACGATTGCAATCTGGATCGTGGTCGGCATTATGGATGATATCTTAGAGGATATTCCAGACTATATAATGCGGACAAGCCCGGAGCGTTATTATAAATCGCTGGAATTTTTAGAATCCCTTTCCAAACAGATCTTTGCAGTGAAAATGGAGGAAGTTTTAGCGCAGGAGGCATTTAATAAAAGCCGAGAGTCAGAAACGCAGATGAAAGCGGAACTGCATCGCAATGAAGCAATGACTTCTATGTTAAAAATGCTGGAATCTGAGAACAGTTTCACGAAGATCGTGGATGATATTTTAAAAGATGCCTGTGAATATCTTGGAATTTCCGTAGGAGCGCTGCTTCGGGAAAATCAGGAACAGGAAAAGGTGGATATGATCTGTGAGTATGCCGCCGAAGGGCGCGAACCACGGATTTTAAAGGAACAGAACATTCCAAAAGAAGAACTTCCGTTTTTTAATGGAAAACCGTATATGATTTCCGCAAATGCCATGCTCCCGGAGGGATTCGCAAGGATGTTTGAAAAGAAATCGCTCACAGCAGGCGTATTTCTCCCGATTGAAGTAAATGGTCATGCGAGCATGTATCTCTGCTTTTGCGAAAATGAAAAGAAGAAAAAATGGGAAATCGCAGACATCAAATTTATCAATGACGTGAAGCGCATCATCCAGACAATCTTGACGAAGCGTATCACAAAAAATTCGCTGGCGAGCTCTTATGCATCGCTTGAGGCAATCTTGGAAAATGTTGGCTGTGCGATCTACGTTAAAGACCCTCAGACCGGACATATTCTGTATGCGAATGAGAAATATCAGAATTCTTTTAAAAAGGCGTTAGAGGAGCTTCCAATCAGCCCGGTTAGTTTACAGAATGTAACAGAGACGAAAAACGGTCTGTTCCGGGAAATTTATTCCGAAAAGGAAAACCGCTGGTTTGACTGCTACAGCACGCATATCCAGTGGGTGGACGGAAGAGAAGTGAAACTCTGCACGATTTATGATGTCACGGACAAGAAACTGTATCAGCAGAAGATTGAAAAACAGGCAAATAACGATTTTTTGACAGGATTATATAACCGTATGCGCTGTGAGCAGGATCTTCATCGTTTTATCAATGATACGAGGGAGTTCGGCGGTGAGGGAGCGCTTTTATACATCGATCTGGATGATTTCAAGCACATCAATGACGGATTAGGACACCAGTATGGAGATATTTTGTTAAAAAATATTTCTGCCGGTTTTAAGCAGATTGCAGGGGTGGATGATAACTGTTACCGTATGGGTGGCGACGAATTTATCATTTTAATCTCCCATAAGGCATATCCCAATCTGCAGAACATCATCGAGCAGATCAAGGCACAGTTTGCGAAGCCTTGGAGATTAAAAGGAACCGAGTACTACTGTACGATGAGTATGGGGGTTGTACGTTTCCCGACAGACGGTGATTCTGTGGAAGAACTGATCAAAAAGGCGGATATTGCAATGTATGATGCAAAATGCGCCGGAAAGAACCGCGTTGCCTATTATGATGAAAACGTGATCTCCACATCCTTCAAGCGGCTGGATCTGGAAAAAAATATGCGTAATGCGACCAGAAATGCATTTGATGAATTTGAGGTCTATTACCAGCCAATCACGGATATTTCAAAGCCGGGAATGCCATGTTCCGGTGCAGAGGCACTGATTCGCTGGAATTCGAGGGAGCTTGGTGCAATCTCTCCAACAGAATTTATTCCTCTGGCAGAGTACTTAGGGCTTATCAACCCAATCGGCGTCTTTATCCTGAGGGAAGCCTGTATGCGCTGCAAATACTGGAATGATATGGGACATCCGGACTACAAGGTGAATGTCAATCTTTCCGTTGTACAGCTTTTACAGAATGATATTGTAGAGCAGATCGCTGCGGTGATCAAAGAGACAGAGATTAATCCAAAGAACCTGACATTGGAAGTGACGGAAAGTCTGGCGATCAATGACATGAACCGTATGATAAAAATCCTTGCGGAGATCAAAAAACTTGGTGTCCGGGTGGCATTAGATGATTTTGGAACCGGATATTCCTCGTTAAATCACATCCGGGAAATGCCAATCGATGTGATCAAGATCGACCGCTGTTTTATCATTGATATCGGAAAAGATGATTTTTCCAATGCGTTTGTAAAAATGGTTGCAGAACTCGCATCTGCAATTGATGTCAATGTGTGCGTGGAAGGCGTGGAGACAAAGGAACAGCTTGATATACTGCTCGGAAGCAAGATACAGCTTATTCAGGGCTTTTATTTCGGAAAGCCGGTGACGGCGAGAGAGTTTGAACGGAAATATTTATAACAAAAAGAGAAGGGCAGATTTGTCCTTCTCTTTTTGTCGCTTTTATAATGCATGAAAATAGAATGTTTGCAAAGCGTATATTTTATTATTCGATACTTAATACAGTAAGCGTTTGATCGTGTACCTGAAAACGGATGTTGTAATTTCCGTAGGTCAGTCCCCAGATACGGTCTTCATCCTGAATAAAGCGGTCTCTGGGGTCCTGGGCTAACAGTGCAAGTACTGTTTCACGGTCAGATTCCGGAAGCTTATGAAGCAGTTCATCTGGAAAATCAACGGATAAATGTTCTTTACTTACCGAGAGCGCAAAACCGCCCGCAGCATCGGGATGACTGTCGATGTGCGGCAGATAAGGTTTGATATCATAAATCGGAGTGCCGTCTAACATATCAATACCGGAAACCGTAATGACAGGACCAAGCTTTTCATCAATCGTGACTGATTCTAATTTTACAGAGGACAATCCAATCGGATTCGGGCGGAAAGGAGAGCGCGTTGCAAAAATTCCCATGCGTACTTTTCCACCGAGCCGCGGCGGTCTGACGGTGGCAGACCAGTGTTCCCTTTTTGCCTTGGAAAATCCCCATATGAGCCAGAGGTGTGAGTAGTCACTTAGTCCTCTGATCGCATCTGCGTTTCTGTATTCCGGGGAAAAAACAATAGTTCCAAGCAGACCTTTTACAAGACCGCTCTGTCTTGGAATCCCAAATTTTTCAGGAAAATCAGTATGAATGACTGCTATTTCTTTTAATTCCATGATCAGAAAAAACCTTTCATCATATATTAGGTGTGATAAATCTGGATAGCAAAAAAGCCTTGATTAAATCAAGGCTTTTTCTATGCAGAAGATGGGACTTGAACCCACACGATATTGCTACCACAGGCACCTGAAGCCTGCGCGTCTGCCAATTCCGCCACTTCTGCGAACAATGAGTATTGTATCGGTTTTTTGATAATAAGTCAAGCTTTTTTTGCAAAAAAATTGTTTTAATTGTTTGAAAAATTTTTTACAATTTTTTTGAAAAAAGTAGTTGACAATTTTATTTTCCTTTGGTATTATTAGGAAGTCGTCACGAGAGATGACTGACATGCGGAAGTGTCGGAACTGGCAGACGAGCAAGACTAAGGATCTTGTGCTCATTGCGAGCGTGTGGGTTCAAGTCCCATCTTCCGCATTCGAAATTTTTAGATAAAAGCCTTGGATTTAGTCGATTCGGGCTTTTTTCTTTTGTCAAAATCTATGACATTTTGGTGAGACCTAGGTAAGACCTCGGTCTCTACGTTGAATAGTATGTTGCTGTTTAAGCTCATTCTGAAAGCATGATTATTAGTAATTTCAAAGCCTAAACTTTTTAGCATACGTCTTAAGCAAGTGATATATGCATCCGTCTTAATCCATTCCCCATTTTCATGGCAAAAAACAAATTCAGAATGAATTCATTTGCGCTCTTGTACTGCTTTTAGTTCATCTAACAAGCTGTTAATGGCATTGGTTAGCGGAAACTTTCTGCCACCTTTTGATTCGCCTTTTTCATCCGATTTTGTATTGCTTGAAAGAAAAAAGTTCAAGATGCTCTAATATATGGATGTATAGAATCTAAAATGCCAACGAGGGCTTTAGATGACAATGATGCACAATTACTAGGACATATTAAGTCGTTTAAAAAAGTTATATATACCAATGGTTTGAACTGGAAATTTTTTAACGGTAATGAAAAATGTTTTGATATACTGAGGAGTGTGTTTTTTTATCACACTCCTCTTTGCATTTAAAACAAATCAGAATGTGTTCCGGTACGAAAAAGAAATAATTCTAGTTGATCATCATCTACGCGGTAAACAAGAAGCCAGTCTGGTTCAATGTGACATTCACGAAAGCTACGATAGTTTCCAGACAAATTGTGATCATGATATTTGACATCAAGTGGTTTCTGGGAAGCTAGTGTGTCGATTACTGATGTGAGCAGCCCTAGATCTAACCCACGTTTTTTTGCAAGCTTCAAATCCTTTTTGAACTGATTGGATGGAACAATATTAAGCATCTGCAAGTACCTCATCCATCAAATCATTAAAGGAACTGTAGCGTTTATATTTGTTTGGGTTCTTTTTCATTTCATCATATTCAGCTAGTGCAGCTTTCGTTTCAGAGTTTGGTGAAATTCGTTTTACTTCAAAAGGGATGCCGTCATGGCTGACAGCACTCTTGAGGAACATGGTAATCGCTGCAGACATATTCAATCCAAGGTCATTAAATAATTCCTCGGCAGATTTTTTTAGTTCACTGTCAATGCGGACATTAATATTAGTTGTTGACATTATAAAATACCCCTTTCTTATTAATGTGCTTAAATTATAACCAATATAGCAAACAATTTCAATATAATATATGAAAATGTTTTGCATTGTGAGCACACTTTGACGCGTTGATTGTTGTATGCATTGCTTTCTTTCCAAATCAGCTATCATACACGAAATCCGTGTAACATTCAGAAACAGACAAAAAAATCGGTGCAGACAGCATTGAAGAATAATGAGGGACTCTATACTATACAGATAGAATGTTCGAAAATCCTGTTTGCATCCCATCCATCAGATAAAGGAGATTCAATGCATCAAGCATCATGGTGTGTGAATCACAGAAGGGGGAGGATTTTAAAGTCCTACGCACAGAATAAGAAAAAAAGTGTATTTTTTGCCGAACATTTTTTACATTTTACAGAAAAAGCGTTATAATACGACACGGTTAAAATGAAGATGCGAGGTGACAGGATTGTTTATATCAAAGAAAAAATCGAAAAATGCAAAAGTCCAGATGTCAGAAGCTTTTATAACAAGTGTATTTCTGGCGCTTTCAGGCGGCTTTCAGGATGCATATACTTACTTTACCAGAGATGAAGTATTCTCAAATGCCCAGACCGGAAACGTGGTATTGATGAGCCAGCATTTCATGTCGGGAGAATGGATGAGAGGACTGCATTATCTGCTGCCGTTGCTTGCGTTTGCAGGCGGTGTCTTTTTTGCAGACTGCGTCCAGGGAAAATATAAATATGCCAACAGACTTCATTGGAGACAGGGGATTTTACTGCTTGAGATCGTGATTTTATTTGGGGTAGGATTTATCCCACAGGATTATAATATGCTTGCCACAACACTGGTGTCATTTTCCTGTGCAATGCAGGTGCAGACGTTCCGTAAAGTGGGCGGATATTCTTATGCGAGCACGATGTGTATCGGAAATCTGCGAAGCGGTACAGCGGCGTTGTCAGCCTATATGAGAGACAGAAGACCAGAGCAGATCCGGCAGGCAATGTATTATTTCGGAATTATCCTGTTTTTTGCAGTGGGTGCAGGAATCGGTGGAAATTTGTCAATGCTGCTTGGCTTTAAGGCAATCTGGATTTCCAGTGCAACGTTAGTCATCAGCTTTTTATTAATGTTTATAGAGGAAAAAGAAAAGGAAAATTCATTATGTTAAACCAGTTTTCAAGAACAGAATTATTGTTAGGAAAAGAAGCCATGGAGAAGTTAGAACATTCCAGAGTGGCTGTTTTCGGTGTCGGAGGCGTTGGAGGTTATGTATGCGAGGCACTTGTGCGAAGCGGTGTCGGAGCGTTTGACCTGATTGATGATGACAAAGTCTGTCTGACAAATCTGAACCGTCAGATCATCGCAACAAGAAAAACCGTTGGAAAGTATAAGGCAGAAGTAATGCGCGACCGCATTTTAGAGATTAATCCACAGGCAGATGTCAGAATTCATAAGTGCTTTTTCCTTCCAGAAAATGCGGATGATTTTCCATTTGACGAATATGACTATATCGTGGATGCAGTCGATACGGTAACTGCGAAAATCGAGCTTGTCATGAAGGCAAAGGAAAAGGATATCCCGATCATCAGCAGTATGGGCGCGGGAAACAAGTTAGACGGAAGCCAGTTTAAAGTAGCAGATATTTATAAGACAAAAGTGTGCCCGTTAGCGAAGGTTATGCGCCGCGAACTGAAAAAACGCGGGATAAAAAAATTAAAAGTGGTATATTCTGAGGAAATCCCAACCAGACCGATCGAGGATATGTCGATCAGCTGCAGGACAAACTGCATCTGCCCACCGGGTGCAAAACATAAGTGCACAGAGCGCCGGGATATTCCGGGAAGTGTCGCATTTGTGCCTTCCGTGGCAGGACTGATCATTGCCGGAGAAGTTGTAAAAGATCTTATTAAAGTTTCATAAAGGGGACAGACGCAGAACTCTGTTTTACCGGATTTACATTTGATTAAGGATCACAATATTCAATAAAAAAGTATAGATAACCGGAAAAGTTATGGCGTAATAACTGTAACTTTTCTTTTTTTATGATGTAGATAATATAATGAGCGCAAGCGAGGAAAATACAAATTTATTTGTATTTGACGAACGGCGAAATTATTGAGTGATGAAATCACGATATAATTAAGATCACCGGGTAATATAGCCAATTGCGTATTATACAAAACAGGGAGATTGAATGAATGGAAAAAGAACAAAAGAACGAATAAGTTCCTGACGATGGGAGTCACCGTATATTATGTCTGGGTGCTTGGACTTGTCTGGAACGCTACGATACGTGGAATCAGTTCAGCCGGAAGGCTGAACTGTTACGGATGTTTCACATCAATTGGATAAATATATAGACAAATAGAACACACATAGGCTATAATGTTATGCAGTGCTGTAAAGCAATAAAATGAAAAAATGAGGGAATGAGATGTTTATTATTCAATTTATCAGAGGTTTTTGCATGGCATTGGCAGACAGTGTTCCGGGTGTATCAGGTGGAACCATTGCATTTTTACTTGGATTTTATGATAAGTTCATTGATTCCATTGATGATCTTCTGACAGGCACAAAAGAGAAGAGAAAAGAAGCATTTTTCTTTCTGCTCAAGCTTGGAATCGGCTGGGTCAGCGGATTTGTGATCGCGGTTCTGATCTTAACGAGCGTGTTTGAATCACATATTTACTACATCAGCTCGTTGTTTATCGGATTTATTATTTTTGCCATTCCAATCGTGGTAAAAGAGGAAAAAGAGTGCTTAGGTGCAGGTAAGAAATTCATGCCATTTATTTTACTGGGTGTTGCAGTTGTGTGTGCTATCACTTACTTTAATCCGGTTTCCGGAGGGAACAATGGCGTGAATCTGGCGCATCTGACACCGGGACTTGCGTTGTTTGTATTTTTTGCAGGAGTGATCGCTATTTCAGCGATGGTGCTTCCGGGCATTTCAGGTTCAACACTGTTATTGATCTTTGGATTGTATCTTCCGATTATTACGGCGATCAAAGACTTACTGCATCTGGATTTTTCAAGCTTCTGGACGGTATTTATTTTTGGTTGTGGTGTCCTGGTCGGCGTTTTCAGTGTGGTAAAACTGATCCGCAGGGCTTTGGAAAAGTTCAGGGCACAGACGATCTATACGATCATTGGTCTGATGCTTGGTTCAATCTATGCGGTTATCATGGGACCAACTACTTTGGATACTCCGCAGCCGGCTATGGGAATCCATGATTTCAGTATTCTGTTTTTCCTGATTGGTGGGGCAGTGATTTTTGGTTTGCAGAAGATGAAAGATATTAAGAAATAATTTATAAACCGGCGCAGGGCTTGTGCCGGTTTTAGTATTACCATGAGATTTACAATCATAACGGGAGAATAGAAAATGGGAAAGCTATTAGTATATTTGAAAGACTATAAAAAAGAAAGCGTGTTAGGACCACTTTTTAAATTGCTGGAAGCGTCCTTTGAGCTGATCGTACCGCTTGTCATGGCGGCGATCATTGATAAGGGTGTGGTAAATGCAGATCAGCCGTACATTATGAAAATGTGTCTGGTGCTGATTCTGCTTGCAGTCATTGGTCTTACATGTTCGATCACGGCACAGTATTTTGCTGCAAAGGCGGCTGTCGGTTTTTCAACCGGACTGCGCCATGCACTTTTTGAGCATATTCAGACACTTTCGTTCTCGGAAATGGATACAGTTGGAACTTCTACACTGATCACAAGAATGACAAGTGATATTAACCAGACACAGAACGGTGTGAATCTGGTACTGCGTCTGTTTCTGCGCTCCCCATTTATCGTGTTCGGTGCAATGATCATGGCATTTACAATTGATGTCAAGGCAGCAATTATTTTTGTAGTTACGATTCCATTACTGTCGATCGTTGTATTCGGCATTATGCTTGTGAGTATTCCTCTTTATAAAAAAGTGCAGTCCGCTTTGGATAAGGTTCTTGGAATTACAAGGGAAAACCTGACCGGAAGCAGAGTGATCCGCGCATTTAATAAGGAAGCGGATGAGATTGAAAACTTCAATGAGAGCAATGATGCACTCACGAAAATCCAGCTTTACGTTGGAAAAATTTCTGCGCTGATGAACCCGCTTACTTATGTGATCATTAACGGTGCGATCGTTGTTTTGGTATGGACCGGTGCAATCCGTGTAAATGACGGTGCAATCACACAGGGTGAAGTAGTTGCTCTTGTAAGTTATATGTCACAGATTTTAGTAGAACTTATTAAACTTGCAAATCTTATTATCAATATTAATAAGTCGATTGCCTGTGGAAACCGTATCCAGGCTATTTTCGAATTGCAGCCGTCTATCACAGACTCTGCTGTGGCTCTGGCAGCCGTGGAAGAAAGAACATCCGGTGCAGATGTGCCGGAAGTCGTATTTTCCCATGTAGGACTGACCTATGCCGGTGCAGGTGAGGAATCTCTGACCGACATTGACTTTACAGTGAAAAAAGGCGAGACAATCGGTATCATTGGAGGTACAGGCTCCGGAAAATCTTCGGTTGTCAATCTGATTCCACGTTTTTATGATGCGACAAAAGGAAGCGTACAGATTGAGGGAAAAGATGTGCGTGAGTATTCGTTGGAAGAACTTCGTGAAAAAATCGGTATGGTACTTCAGAAAGCAGTTTTATTCAAAGGAACCATTCGGGAAAATATGCTCTGGGGAAATGAAAATGCAACGGATGAGGATATTATGCAGGCATTAGAGATAGCTCAGGCAAAAGAGTTTGTGGATAAAAAAGAGGGCGGACTTGACTTTGAGATCGAACAGGGCGGTAAGAATCTTTCCGGCGGACAGAGACAGCGAATGACAATCGCGCGTGCAGTTGTGAAAAAGCCGGATATCCTGATCTTAGACGACAGTGCTTCCGCGCTTGACTTTGCAACAGATGCAAAACTTCGTATGGCGATCCGTGATATGGAGAACAAGGCAGCCGTATTTATCGTGTCCCAGAGGGCAGCATCCATTATGTACGCAGATAAGATCATTGTGTTAGATGATGGTCAGATCGTAGGAATAGGAACACATGAGGAACTCTTACAGCAATGTGAAGTATATCAGGAAATTTATTATTCCCAGTTCAAGAAGAACGAAGATGCAAAGGAGGGAAGATAAATGAAAAAGGTGATCAACAGCCAGCAGAAATCAACAATTAAAAAAGTTATGAACTACATCAGAAGATACTGGGGTTATCTTGGCATGTCGATTGTGCTTGCAGCAGTGACAGTTGCACTGACTTTATATCTTCCGGTATTGACCGGACGCGCAGTGGATCTGATCATCGAAAAAGGACTGGTGGATTTTGCGGGAATCCTTGCAATCTTAAAAAAGATGGCAGTTATCATTGTACTGACAGCTGTTGCACAGTGGATTATGAACGCCTGCAACAATAAAATCACTTATAATATTATCCGCGATATCCGAAAGGAAGCATTTGAAAAAATTGAAAAGCTTCCATTAAAATACATTGACGGACATTCTTATGGCGAAATTGTGAGTCGTGTGATCGCAGATGTGGATCAGTTTGCAGATGGTCTATTAATGGGATTTACCCAGTTTTTTACCGGGATCGTGACTATTTTAGGCACTTTGATCTTCATGCTGACAATCAGTGTAAAAATCACGATCGCAGTGGTTGTGATCACTCCGGTTTCCCTGCTTGTCGCAAGCTTTATTGCGAAAAAAACATTTTCCATGTTTAAGTTACAGTCAGAGACAAGAGGAGAACAGACCGCATTTATCGAGGAAATGATCGGCAACCAGAAAGTGGTACAGGCATTTTCCCATGAAGATGAGGCATTGGAAAAATTTGACGAGATCAATGACAGATTACAGAAGTGTTCCTTGAGAGCCATTTTCTTTTCCAGCATTACCAATCCGGCAACCAGATTTGTCAACAGCTTAGTGTATGCAGTGGTTGGGGTTGTAGGCGCTTTTACAGCGATCGCAGGAGGAATCTCTGTCGGACAGCTCTCAGCACTGCTTAGTTATGCGAACCAGTATACCAAACCGTTCAATGAGATCTCAGGTGTTGTGACAGAGTTACAGAACGCATTGGCATGTGCAGCCAGAGTGTTTGAATTAATGGAGGAGCCGTCGGAAGTTCCGGATGCACCGGATGCAGTAACTTTAGAGGAGGCAGACGGACATGTTGCATTAGAGCATGTATCCTTCTCTTATGTGCCGGAACAGAAGCTGATCGAAGACTTTAATCTTTCCGTAAAACCGGGACAGAGGGTAGCAATCGTAGGACCGACTGGCTGTGGAAAGACAACGCTGATCAATCTTTTGATGCGGTTTTATGATACAGATAAGGGGACAATCCGTGTGAGCGGAGTACCAGTCCGCGATATGACGAGAGAAAGCCTTCGGAATAATTATGGTATGGTGCTTCAGGAAACATGGCTGCGCAGCGGAACGATCCGAGACAATATTGTCATGGGAAAACCGGATGCGACAGATGAGGAAGTGATCGCAGCAGCCAAGGCTTCCCATGCACACAGTTTTATCAAGCGTCTGCCACAGGGATATGATACTGTGATGGCAGAAGACGGAGGCAATCTTTCACAGGGACAGAAACAGCTGCTTTGCATTACACGAGTTATGTTATGTCTGCCGCCAATGCTGATCTTAGACGAGGCGACTTCTTCCATTGATACGCGAACAGAGATTAAGATCCAGAAAGCGTTTGCCAAGATGATGGAGGGACGCACCAGCTTTATTGTTGCACATCGTCTGTCTACGATTCAGGAAGCAGATATTATTCTTGTAATGAAGGATGGACATATTATCGAGCAGGGACGCCATGAAGAACTGCTTGCCAAAAAAGGATTCTATGCAAATCTGTATGAGAGCCAGTTTGTGAACACATCCTCGCAGGCATAAAAACAGCAAGTATACACAGAAAATGTGCCTACTTGCTGAAGAATCATTAATCAATATAATAAATGGTACGTGTACCGTCAATACTTTCCATGGTGGAAGTTGTGATGAAATCTTTGACCGCTTCTTTGTCTCTGGCAAGGAGACAGTCAAAGATTTTTTTTGCGCTGTAATACAATTCTTTGGTTCCGTATTTTTGCCCGTAGCGAATCCAGAGGCTGCACACAAGTTCCTTGAATGAGATAAAAAAGAGTGGGAGCAAAGTGTTGCCACTGATATAGGCAATCTCATGGCTGAACTCAAAAATAAGGGAAGCTGTTTTTTCGGGTTCAGTACAGTTTTCCATTTGGTATACATATTTCTGAAGTCCTAAAATCTGCTCGTCAGATGCGCGGTCGATCGCAAATTGGGAAGCCTCTACCATGAACATGATTCTTGCTTCCAGAATGGATTTCACTTCCTTGTTTTTTAAAACACCACCGTTATAATTCATAATGGCAACCAGTGTGTCGATCGAACCGTCTCTGTGGTAATCTGCCACGAAAGTACCGATTCTTGGTCGTACCACAAGAAATCCCTTCTTTTCCAGTTCTGTGATCCCGGAGTTGATCACTGCGCGGGAAACCTTCATGGATTCTGCCAGCTCACGTTCCGGTGGCAGTTTTGAGCCGATTTCAAGTTTGCCGGATAAAATCATATTTTGCAGTTCAGTTACAAAAAGTTCCTTGAGAGAAGGTGCGTTCAATTTCCTAAATTCCATAATGTCTCCTGTTTCTAATAGAAAGTATAATGGATGGTTCTGGATAGACCAGAGACCACGAGATTATTTTATTAAATATGTTAAGAAAAATCAATAAGTGTATTTGTGAAAATTTTATAAAAATATTATGGTATGTGGCAGTGACACAGCACCGGGATAGGCGCTAGGGAGAAAACAGCAGGCGGAGCGGCAGGATAGAACCTTGTATTTTAAGAGGGATTCCGCTATAATTGTGCGTAGGCAATGAGAAAAGAGTGGAGTAATCAATGAAGAAAAAGATTGTTAATTCTTCGCAGGAGTCAGAAGAAATTAAAATAGACAATAAGAAACAGAGAAGAAAAAAAGAAAAGAAAGCCTACCGCGAGATCCGCTGGGACAGGCTTGATAATACAGCACATCTTTTTCCTGTGATCGCAGGAGAGAATATGAGCAATGTATACCGCATCAGTGTAACGCTGACAGAGTCTGTGCAGCCGGATATTTTGCAGCAGGCACTGAATTTGGTGCTTCCGAAGATAGATGGATTTAACTTAAGGCTTCGTATGGGAGTGTTCTGGTATTATTTCGAGGAAAATGGAAAAACGGCACCAAAAGTGCGTGAGGAAAGTACTTTCCCATGCCGCTATATCCAGCAGAATCAAAACCACAGTTATATGTTCCGCGTGACTTATTATAAATACAGGATTAATCTGGAAGTGTTCCACGTGCTGACGGATGGAATGGGCGGCATTAATTTTTTGAAAGAGTTGACGTACCAGTATCTGCGCCTTGCGCACCCGGAACTGAAAGAGAAGGTGGGGGATTCCTTAAACAGCGGTACATCCTTAAACAGAGAGGACAGTTTTTTAAAGAATTATAAGAAGAGTTCTGCAAAAGGCTATCAGACCAAGAAAGCTTATCTTTTAAAGGGAGAGCGGTTAGGACCTGGCGAATTTGGTGTCATGCATGGATATATGCCGGTTTTTCAGTTAAAAGAAGTCTGTCATAAATACGGGTGCAGTATCAATGAATATCTGGTATCTGTTTATATCTGGAGCGTGTATACAGAGTGCATGAAGGGAATGCCTTCTGAAAAACCGATCCGTGTCGCGGTTCCGGTGAATCTGCGGCCGTATTTTAATTCGATCACAACGAAAAACTTTTTTGTTATGGTATCCGCAGAGTTCCACCCGACAAAAGAGATCTATACATTTGAGGAAGTATTGACAAGTGTCAGGGACAATCTCAGAAGCCAGATCAACCGGGAACATCTGGAAAAACTTTTCTCCTACAATGTTTCAAATGAAAAACTTCTGGTGGCGCGGGCAGTGCCGCTTTTCTTGAAAAATATTGCAATGAAGCTTGTGTATACAAAATCCGCGCTGGCAAATACCACTACGATCACGAACATTGGAAATATCGGAGTAGACGAAACCTATCGTCCATATGTCGAGATGTTCCATGCATTTCTTGCCATGTCTAAGGGACAGCATCTGAAAGGAACGATCTGTTCTTATGGCAGTACGCTTGTGTTTTCCTTCAGCTTTGATCTGAAGGATGTATCTGTTCAGAGAGGATTTTTCCGGAAAATCGCAGCAGATGGAATTGAAGTGGAATTAGAGACGAATGGCGTGACTGCCGATTAATTGCGGAAACAGTTTGAAACAGCAAATAACAGGAAAGTAATGGTGTAAGATGAGTAGATGTAAACAATGTAATATAGAAGTGTTGGATGAGACGGAGCGCTGTCCGCTCTGCCATTCCGTGTTAGAACCAACGGTTGAAGTGGAAAATATGTATCCGGATGTAAAGATAAAAACAAGACGGATGATGCTGTTGTCAAGAATTTATCTTTTTGTGGCAATTGTGGCAGAGGCAATTTTAGTTGTGATAAATCATTATGGCAACTTTGAGACGGCATGGAGTCTGGTGACCGGGTTACTCTTTTTCTATGGGTACCTCGTAGTCCGGTTTGCAATTCTCGGAAAAACCGGTTATATCGCAAAAACAATTGTTTTAACGCTTATAGCGATTCTGATTCTGATCGCAATTGATTTTGTGAGTGGTTACCGGGGATGGTCGGTACGGTATGTTTTCCCGGCAACAATCATACTGGTAGATGCAGGCATCCTGATTTTAATGTGCGTAAACAGGAGAAACTGGCAGAGTTATATTATGTGGCAGATTTTTATGATTTTGTGCAGTTTTATACCGATCATATTGTACCTGACAGGTATTATTTATGTACCATATCTGGCACTTGCGGCACTTGGCACTTCTGTGTTTTTATTCCTTGGAACACTGATCATTGGAGACAGAAGAGCGAGGGTGGAATTAAAGAGAAGATTTCATGTGCGGTAAATAAAGCAGGATGAAGCATGCAAAAGTTGATCGGGAACTTAAAATGAGTTTGAACCGATCACAAAAGATTGAGAAAACAGAGCTGGTAGAACAATCACGAAAGCTTGAAAAAAACAGAAACAGAGGGGATAAATGATCCGAAAATTAACATTAAAAAAAGAGAGAACACATGAGGAAAATGATGCGAGTGTTGCCGGAAATGTCATGCGTGATCTGATCGCACACGTGACAAACGACAACCTGATCGGCCGCAAGATCAAGAGCGGCGAACTGCGGAAAAAAATGGTAGAACCGCCTTGGAAATGTCCGGATATGTTCACTTTGACGACTATTGAAATGGAACATTTTATGATGGAATGGCTGGAACTGAAAGAGAATCCGAACAGGGAAAAGGTGATCTTGCAGCTTCATGGTGGCGGATATATCGGAGCTATGCGGAATGCATACCGGATGTTTGCAGGACTTTACAATGAGGTCAGCAAAGGAATGAGTGTGCTTACCATTGATTATCGTGTGGCACCGGAAAATCCATATCCGGCGGCTTTAGAAGATGCAGTGGCAGCATACCAGTGGCTCTTAGATCAGGGCTGGTTTGCAGAAGATATTATTGTGGCAGGCGATTCCGCGGGTGGCGGACTTGCAATGGCGCTGTGCCATTATCTGAAAGACCACGGAATACAGCTTCCATGTGGGATTGTTGCAATGTCGCCATGGACTGATCTTATGGCAAGCGGCGAGTCTTATGACACGAATTATGAGAAAGATCCGCTGTTTGGCAACACAAGAGACAGTCTGATCTATAATAAAGATTATGTCGGTGACCATGATCCGATGGATGCTTATATTTCGCCTTTGTATGGGGATTTCAGAGGATTTCCGCCAATGCTCATTCAGGTTGGCTCTTATGAAATGCTGTTAAGTGATTCAGTGAGTGTCGCTTCAAAAGCGAGACATCAGGGAGTAAAAGTAAGACTTAGTATTTATGACGGAATGTTCCACATTTTCCAGATGGCAGCAAAAATGCTGCCAGAATCCAGAAAAGCGTGGGCTGAGATTGGAAAATTTATTGATGTTTTGTCAGATGACTGACGTCCATATAAACAGGAAGACCATTTTCATAGGTGACATTGGATTCACCCTGGATCAATGGAGTGAGATAATCAATTAATTCCTGTGTAACATCGTTGCCAGCGGCGTTGATCCATTCGGTAGGAACGGATTTTGCTTCGTTGGCAATATTTTTTATCTCGGCATATCCATATTCAATTGTATATGGATCGTTTGATACACGGTTCATGGTGACCATAGAAGCTGTTACGCCTTCTTCGGAGAGCGCAACGGCTTTTTTTCCTAATTCCACAGATTCCATAAGATCTGTTTTGGAAGCTAAGTGGGCGGCACAGCGCTGTAATACGTTGACTTCAATGGAACGAACCTTTACGCCTAATTTCTCTTTTACGAGGAACTCTAAGGTTTTTCCGGCACCGCTTAACTGGCTGTGGCCAAATGTATCGACTGACTTCTCAGAAGCGCTGATGTAATTGCCGGATGCATCTCGGATACCCTCTGATACGGCAATGATAACGTTATTGCGTTCAAACAGCATACGTTTTACATCTAACAGGAAGTCGTCCGTATCAAACGGAACTTCCGGAAGATAAATCAAATGTGGAGCGGAATTATATCCGTTTCTTGCAAGAGCAGCGGCAGCGGTCAGCCATCCTGCGTCACGTCCCATGATCTCAATGATTGTGACACTCTTGACTGCGTAAATAAAAGTGTCATGGGCAATCTCTAAAACTGAGGAAGCAATGTATTTTGCAGCGGAACCAAAACCAGGAGTGTGGTCTGTCTCACACAGATCGTTGTCGATTGTTTTTGGAATACCGATGATGCGGACATTGCTGCCGATTTTTTTGCCGTATTCGGATAATTTTAAAACAGTGTCCATAGAGTCGTTTCCGCCAATGTAGAAGAAGGCGCCGACATTGTATAATTCAAACTGTTTGAAGATGAAAACATATGAGGAATCATCATCCAGATAATCCGGCAGTTTATGACGGCAGGAACCTAAATACATTGCCGGTGTTGTTTCCAGACGATCCAGATATGCCGGATTTTCATTCATAATCTCTGTCAGATTTAATAAATTATTGTTTAAGATGCCAAGGATTCCATTTACAGATCCATAGACAGTCTCATACTGCTCAGATGCCATGACTCCACGGATCACACCTGCAAGGCTGGCGTTAATTGCAACTGTCGGGCCACCAGACTGTGCGACCATTACATTTTTTAAACTCATAGATTACTCCTTAATATTTGATTAACTTTTGTTAAAAACAGTATCCATTTTTTCCGTTTTTGTTATAATGGAAAATATTAAAATTATTTAAAAAATCATTTTGACTGCTATATAATAGCGGAAAATGTTGTATTTAGCAAGAGGTAGTAAGTGTGAAATGTGATTTATGCCCAAGAAAATGCCTGACAGACAGGGCAAAAGGAGAAAAGGGAATCTGTGGGCAGACAGATAAATTAAAGGTTGCAAGGGCGGCGCTCCATTTCTGGGAGGAACCCTGTATTTCAGGAGAAGCGGGATCAGGAGCCGTATTTTTTTCGGGATGTCCGCTGCATTGTGTGTTCTGTCAGAATGAAAATATCGCAAATGGAACAGTGGGAAAAGAAATTTCTGTGGAACGGCTGGCAGAAATTTTTCTGGAATTGCAGGAAAAAGGTGCCAATAACATTAATCTGGTCACACCGGGACATTTTGTTCCACAGATTACGAAAGCACTGGATCAGGCAAAGCAAGAAGGCTTAAAACTTCCAATTGTATACAATACCAGCAGTTATGAGACCGTCGAGACAATCAAAAGGTTAGAGGGTTATGTGGATATTTATCTGCCGGATTTTAAATATATGAGTTCTGTGCTAAGCAGAAAGTATTCCCATGCACCGGATTATGCGAAGGTCGCAAAGGAGGCAATCGCAGAGATGGTACGGCAGACAAAAGAGGCACAGTTTGTGGATGGAGACGAAGATAACCTTATATTAAAGGGAACAATCGTAAGACATCTGATGCTGCCGGGCTGTATGGAAGATTCTAAAAGAATTTTAAAATATCTCCATGAGACATATGGAAATACGATCTATATCAGCATCATGAACCAGTTTACACCGCTTTCGAATCTGGAAAAATATCCGGAATTAAACCGGAAGATCACTGTGGAAGAATACGATGCGTTAGTGGATTATGCGATCGATATCGGAATAGAAAATGGTTTTATTCAGGAGGGCGACACAGCGGAAGAGAGTTTTATCCCGGCCTTTGACTGTGAGGGAGTGTGACAGCGGGGAAGCTGTTGAAACATAGCTGACAGTGACTGATCGGGAAAAAATTTCCAGAGAAAATATGGCAGATGTTATTTACATAATATGGAAAAATGCTATAATAAACTTCGTGTGATTACAAAGATAGGACAGTGACTGAAAAAGTTACGGATATATTCTTTATAATAATAGTATGAATTATGGATGATTCATCAGAGAAACAGGATATGCAAGCGAGGAGGAGACGAGAATGAATTTTCTTAATTTAGTTCAGGGCGTAGCCGGAAAGGCAAAAGGAGTTGTGGCTGCGCTTAACGGACTGACAAAGACACAGGCGATCATAGCAGGTGTAGCCACTGTGACAGCAGTAGGAGGGGTTGGAACAGGAGGATATTTTTTATATGATCATTTTCATCAGCCGGAACCGATCGTAGCTGATGTTATTATAAGCACAGAGGCAGAGGAACCAACGGAGGAAGTGGTAGCAGTTGAAGAAGTTGTTACGGAAGAGACAGAGGCTGCTGAACCGGAAACAGTTACCTTAGTTGGAAGTTCCATTGAGAAGGATTTAAAGATCAAGATTCAGGATGAGTCCTCGAAGAATGTAAAAGGACAGCCTTTTGAGATCACGATCAAAGCTGATAAGAAGAAAGCAAAAGCAACTACATATTCCGATGATGATAAAGACGGTATAATTTATATTAAGAGCATTGATGCAGGAAAATATGATGTTTCCCTGAATGAAATCGATGGATTTATTTCCAAGGAAAATTCATACAAAGTAACCGTCAAAGATAAAATCGAATACACCAAGGTAGATGTCAAGGATGAAATCAAATCCGCAGCAGAAGTAGCACCGGCAGAGGATGCAGAGGTAGATAATGTTGAGGTCGAGGCTGTAATCCAGGATACAGTGGAAACAGTTGACAGCACCTGCACACCGTCGAAAGTCGGAGCAGGAGATGTAGACACTTCGAATTTCCCAAAGGCTGAAGTTGGCGGATCGACAAAAGTGGATATTGCACAGGCAGCAGTGACGGCTTCCGCAAAACGTGTGGGATACCATGCATCTGCAGATGTGACGAAGGAACCGACAACATCATCCGAGACAGAGACACCAAAATCTTCGGAAACAACAACGCCGAGTGAAGGCGGTCAGGGAACTGGCGGTGATCAGAATTCTGGTTCTGGAAATGGTGAGAGTACAGGTGATCAGAATGGAACACCTGGAGACAAAACAGATGGTACAGAGACAAAGCCGGATGATACGAAACCAGATAAATATGAAATTACCATTGTCCATATGTTTTATAAAAACGATGGAAAAACAAAAGCAGACAAAGCAGATGAAAAAGAGACAGTAACTGTTGCAAAGGATGCGAAAACGGTGTCATCTGCAAAAACATATGACGGATATAAAGCTTCCAATGGTACAACCTTTACCATTCAGAATGGTGCAAAAGAATATACCATCATGTGGGTTGCAACAGCAGCAGATAAGGCTACTTATAAGGTAACACATAATTTCTTTCAGGTTGATGGAAAGACCAAAGCAGAAGAATCCAAAAGTGAAGATATCACAGTAGATGCTACTGCTACTGAGATACAGGCATCTTCTTATGAAGCACAGGGATATAAACTGGCAGAAGGTTCCACGAAGATCAAAGTGGCAGCAGGCACAACAGCATACACATTAAACTGGGTAAAAGCCGCAGCCGCAGCCAGTGCATCTGTCACAGTACCACAGACGGCAGCTTTATATAACAGCACTATTAATAATGCAAATGCAATTGGTCTCACAGCAACATTGACAGACGCAGGCAATATTATCACAAATATTACATGGACAAGCAGCAATGAAAAAGTTGTAAAAGTATCCAATGGAGCAAAAACTGGATGCACATTAACAGCAGTTGGAAAAGGAAGTGCGACAGTTACAGGTACGATCACTTACTTATCCAAACCAGGAGATACTAAGACCACTGCAAATGACAAGAAAATTACCTGTACCGTTACAGTCAATGATTTTACTGGAAATACAACAACCCAGTTAAAAGACAAATCCGGCAGATTACTTTACAAAGATTCCGAGTGTAAAAAACCAGCAACCGTAGCAGATTATAATGCGAACGGAACTTATTATACAGAACCAGTTTACACCGGCTGGCAGACCATCGACGGAAAAGTTTACTACTATAACAGCAATCATCAGAGAGTAACCGGAAGTCAGGTCATCAGTGGTATTTCTTACACCTTTGGAAGTGACGGAGCATTACAGCAGGGCTCTGGTAAGAATGGTATTGATGTATCCAGCCATCAGGGAAATATCGACTGGGCATCTGTAAAGGCAGCGGGTATCAACTTTGCAATCATCCGTGTTGGTTACCGTGGATCACAGACAGGAGCATTGGTAGAAGATTCCTGCTTCAAGAAAAATATTCAGGGTGCAACTGCAAACGGCATTAACGTTGGTGTTTACTTCTTCACACAGGCAACAACTGAGGCGGAAGCTGTTGAGGAAGCAAGTATGGCATTGACCTTATGTTCCGGCTACAATCTTTCTTACCCGATCTTTGTCGATACAGAGAACGGAAGCGGAGCAGCCCGTGCCAACGGATTAGATAAAGGCACCAGAACGGCATGCGTGGCTGCGTTCTGTAAGACCATTGCAAACGGTGGAAGAAAAGCAGGTGTCTATGCAAGCAAGAGCTGGTACAATAATAAAATTGATGCATCTGCATTCAGTAACTACTTTATCTGGGTTGCACAGTACAACACAACCTGCAATTACAAAGGAAAATACAATATGTGGCAGTATTCTTCCAAAGGAAGCGTTCCTGGAATCAAGGGAAATGTTGATGTGAATATTGCGTACTAATACAGTGCAAACGAATGACCGGTATCTTTTTGATACCGGTTGTTTTGTAAGTGAGAGAAGGAGAACAGGCTTGCAATATAGTGAGAAAAAAGAGTATCCAAAACAGATATGGGTGTCGGAGATACCAGATGAGGAAATCACTTTATTAAAAAGGAATCTGTTTGAAAATAATGAAACTACATTTGTCTGTATAAACCCAATGGAAGCAGAAGAAAAACTGAATCTGCAAAAAAATAAGAAATATTCTTCGGACGCAGCCCCTCTTTTTATCACTTCAGATCAGTCACTCCTAGATCTTGCCAGAGAGGCAGATATTCCAACGATTGCTTATCAGCAGCCGGGGAAGGATATATTTCTTCAGGCAGATATGGTTGTGGAGGGCTTCGAGGAAGTTGACAGCACCTTTTTGCAGAGGGTGTATGAGAGACATTATCATATCCCATGGACGATTTTAGAGACGAAACGGTGCATTGTCCGGGAATTAGAACTTTCAGATCTGGATGAACTCTTTGCGATGTACGCAGAGCCGGGGATGACTGATTATATGGAAGGGCTTTTTGAGTACGAGGAGGAATTGCAGTATCAGAGAGATTATATCAAATATATGTACGGTTTTTACGGCTACGGAATGTGGCTGGTGTTTGAAAAAAAGATAGGAACGCTGATTGGCAGGGCTGGTTTAGAGCACCGGGAGAAATTAAATGGTGAAATGGAATTAGGATATGCGATCCGGACATCTTTTCAGCATCAGGGATATGCATATGAAGTCTGTCAGGCGATTGTCGAATATGCGAAAGAGGAGCTTCAGACACCACTTTTACACTGCCTGATCGAAAAAGGGAACAATATATCAGAAAAACTTGCGCAGAAATTAGGTTTTTCCTATTGTGGCGATCGTATATTAGACGGTACTTTGATGTCGGATTATCAGCAGAAATGGTAATGCCAGCTTATAAGAAGAATACAGGAAGCTTATAAGCACAGTTTAAGCGTTGATTTTTGATAGAAAATAAAATATAATCATATATTATCATATATTATACACAAAAGCATAGATAAAGTGGGTGATCTACATGGCAGAACTTTCATCAGAAGAATTAGAGAAAATCGTAAAAGAAGAGGACAATAGTATCAAACCAATGAAGGAGTTTGAGAGTCCCGAAAAATTATATCAGGAATTGATCGCCAGTGTCCGTAAGTATCATCCATCTACGGATATCAGTCTGATAGAAAAGGCATACAACATTGCATACGAGGCACATAAGGGGCAGGTAAGAAAATCGGGAGAACCGTACATCATCCATCCATTGTGCGTTGCGATTATTTTAGCAGAGTTAGAGCTTGATAAGGAGACGATCGTAGCAGGACTTTTGCATGATGTGGTGGAAGACACCGTTATGACCGATGAGGAGATCAAGCAGGAGTTTGGTGCAGAGGTTGCACTGTTGGTGGATGGTGTCACAAAATTAGGACAGTTGTCCTACGATGCGGATAAGGTGGAAGTTCAGGCAGAGAATTTGAGAAAAATGTTCCTTGCCATGGCAAAGGATATCCGTGTGATCCTGATCAAACTGGCAGACCGCCTGCATAATATGCGCACATTGAAATACATGACGCCGGAGAAGCAGAAGGAAAAAGCGCGCGAGACGATGGATATCTATGCGCCGATCGCCCAACGTCTTGGTATTTCCAAGATTAAGATTGAGTTAGATGATCTTTCTTTAAAATATCTGGAGCCGGAAGCCTACTATGATCTGGTGCATCAGATCGCCCAGAGAAAAAGTGTCAGGGATGATTATGTGCAAAGCCTTGTGGAAGAGGTAAAAAAGCATATTCACGAAGCCGGAATTCCGGCGCAGATCGATGGGCGGGCAAAGCACTTTTTCAGTATTTATAAGAAAATGAAGAATCAGGATAAAACGCTGGATCAGATTTATGATCTGTTTGCAATCCGTATTATCGTGGATTCAGTCAAAGACTGTTATGCAGCACTCGGTGTAATCCACGAGATGTATAAGCCGATTCCTGGACGTTTCAAAGATTACATTGCCATGCCGAAGCCAAATATGTATCAGTCGCTTCATACAACGCTGATCGGACCGACCGGGCAGCCATTTGAGATACAGATTCGAACCTACGAGATGCATCGTACCGCAGAATACGGTATCGCAGCGCACTGGAAATACAAAGAGGCAAGTAATAACGGCGGTGTTGCAGCCCCAATGACGGTTACAGAGGAAGAAAAGTTAAGCTGGTTAAGACAGATCTTAGAGTGGCAGAGAGATATGTCGGATAACAAAGAGTTCATGAGTCTGTTAAAGAGCGATCTCGATCTGTTTTCGGATACGGTTTTCTGTTTTACACCGACGGGAGATGTGAAAAATCTGCCGAATGGCTCTACTCCGATTGATTTTGCGTACAGTATCCATTCTGCAGTTGGTAATAAAATGATCGGAGCCAAAGTCAATGGCAAGCTTGTACCGATTGATTATGTGATCCAGAATGGTGACCGGATCGAGGTATTGACTTCCCAGAATTCCAAGGGACCAAGCCGCGACTGGCTGAATATCGTAAAGAGCACGCAGGCAAAGAACAAGATCAACCAGTGGTTCCGCAGTGAGTTAAAGGAAGAAAACATTGTAAGAGGAAAAGAGTTATTAGCATCCTGCTGTAAATCAAAGGGAATCAACCTTTCTGATATCAACAGACCTGAGTATCAGGATAAAATCATGCGCAAATATGGTTTTCATGACTGGAATTCCTGCCTTGCAACCGTTGGTCATGGCGGTTTGAAAGAAGGTCAGATCGTAAACCGCATGTACGAGGAATATAAGAAAGATCACCTTGCACGTATTACAGACGAGGAAGTTCTGGAGACGATCTCCGAAAATAAAGAAAAAGTCCCGGAGAAAAAATCAAAGAGCGGTATCATTGTAAAGGGACTTTATGACGTGGCAGTCCATTTTTCAAAATGCTGCAGTCCGGTTCCGGGGGACGAGATCGTAGGATTTGTGACAAGAGGACGCGGTGTTTCCATTCACCGGACGGATTGCATCAACATCATCAATCTTTCAGATATGGAGAGAGAACGTCTCATCGATGCAGAGTGGCAGCATGATGAAGAATCCGGCAATTCCGGTCTTTATCTGGCAGAGATCAAAGTATTCTGCAATAACCGTACCGGGCTTCTCGTTGATATCACAAGAGCCTTTACAGAGCGTGAGATTGATATCAATGCGATCCATTCCAAGACGAGTAAGCAGGGAATCGCAACCATTGATATTTCATTTAACACAAAAGGAAAAGCAGAGCTGACGAGCGTAATCGACAAGCTTCGTCAGATCGACAGTATTATTGATATTGAGAGAACCACCGGCTGATCTGGCTCAGGTGGTTTCTTTCATCTTTTTATGGAGGAAGAGAAATATGGCACCATTAAGTATACAGACATATGTGGTAGGTCCGGTACAGACCAATTGCTATTTTGCGATCAATGATGACACAAAAGAAGTACTGATCATTGATCCGGGTGCAAGTGCAAAACAGCTTGCAGAGAAAGTGAAAGAGCAGGGATTGAAACCTGTGGCAATTCTTCTGACACATGGACATTTTGACCATGCGACAGGGGCAGGGGAGCTGGCGCAGCTTTTGCATATAAAAATATATGCGCAGGAAAAAGAAAAAGAGACACTGGAAAATCCGCAGCTGAATCTGAGCGGATGGCTGGGAAGCGAGCTTGTGTTCTATGCCGATGAATATTTAAAAGATGAGCAGGAAATAGATCTTGCAGGATTTCATATACGGGTATTTTTAACACCGGGACATACGGTAGGAGGCTGCTGCTATTATTTCCCATATCAGAACACGTTATTCAGCGGAGACAGTCTCTTTCAGACTTCTATTGGAAGGACTGATTTTCCGAAGGGAAGTGCATCCCAGCTGATCCATGCAATTCGGGAAAAACTCATGCCGCTTCCAGATGAAACCACCGTGTATACAGGACATGGAGATATGACAACGATCGGAACAGAGCGGATGTACAATCCGTATTTATAACAGACTGACCATGAAAAAAAGTCGTCTGCAAAGAAGATTTTCATCAAAATAGGAAACACAGCCAGAAAAGGAAAACAATATGATATTAGCAAAATTAAACCAGCCGGAATTTGAGTATGACATCCATTCCCTCATCAAAGCATTTTTCCCGGAAGAGAATGTGAGTGCAACGGCAGAAGATAAAAAATATGAGGAAGAGATCACCTTACAGTTTCAGGTGGAGTATGAGCCACAGCAGATAAAAATTGAGTGGAAGGGAAAAAATCAGGAAAATCAAGGCCGAAGTTTTCCGGTAGATTTTTCAGACCGCACGGAAACCAAAAATGAACTGAAACAGAATTTCTATCAGATTCTATCAGAGATCACGGGCAAAAAGCTTCCGTGGGGAACTCTGACAGGAATCCGGCCAACGAAAATCCCGATGAAATTTTTAGAGGAAGGAAAAACGGAGGAAGAGATCAGAGCCTACATGCAAAAAACATACTTTGCATCCGATGAGAAAATCAATCTTTCCATTAATATTGCAGAGCGTGAGCTTGAAATCTTAAAAAAGATCGATTACGAGAACGGATACAGTCTTTATATCGGAATCCCATTCTGCCCGACAACCTGCCTGTATTGTTCGTTTACATCCTACCCATTAGTGAGCTGGAGACAGAAAGTGGACAGCTATCTGGATGCTTTGGAAAAAGAACTGGATTATGTAGCAGTAAAATTTGGAAAAAAACATCTGAATTCCATCTACATTGGAGGGGGAACACCGACAACACTGGAGCCATATCAGCTTGACCGGCTGATCCGTAAGATCCGATGCAGCTTTGATCTGTCACACTGTCTGGAGTTTACCGTGGAAGCCGGACGTCCGGACAGCATCACAAGGGAAAAATTAGAAACGTTGAAAAAATGGGACATCACAAGAATTTCCATCAATCCGCAGACGATGAAGGATGAGACATTAAAAATCATCGGACGCAGACATACCGTGGCACAGACCGTGGAGAGTTTTCAGCTTGCGAGAGAGCTTGGATTCGATGATATCAATATGGATCTTATCATGGGCCTGCCGGAGGAAAGCCTTGAGGATGTCAGGGATACCTTAGAGCAGATAAAAGCGTTGAAGCCGGATAATCTTACCGTTCATTCGCTTGCATTAAAGAGGGCGGCACGCCTTAACATGTTTAAGGAAGATTATAAAGATTACAAGATGGTCAACACCACAGAGCATATGAACCTCACCGCAGAATATGCTAAAGAGATGGGATTAGAACCCTATTATCTGTATCGACAGAAGAGCATGGCTGGCAATCTGGAAAATGTCGGTTATGCAAGTCCGGGGAAAGCAGGCATCTATAATATTCTGATCATGGAGGAAAAACAGACCATTGTGGCGTGCGGAGCGGGAACTGTCACCAAGAGAGTTTATGGGGACGGCAGGATTGATCGCTGTGACAATGTCAAAGATGTGAAACTTTACATGGAGAAAATTGATGAGATGATCCAAAGAAAGCAGAAATTGTTTGCAGAAAAATAAAAGATGCTATCTTGATGATTTACTGTGCATGATTGTAGGAAGAGCTTTCGGTGCTGGTATAACTTTTCATAAATGGTGTTATCTGTTATATTGAATATAAAGAGGCGTATAGTAGATGCGTTGCATGATTTTTATAACAAATAAGGAACACAAGTATGGGGTTATATGAAGATGATGGGGAATTTATAGACGATTTAATCGCATTTGACACTGCGAATAAATATGAAGAAAGCCGCAACAGTGGCAAAAAGAACGGCTGTTACATTGCAACCTGTGTATATGGCAGCTATGATTGCCCGGGGGTATGGACACTTCGCAGATTTAGGGATAATGTATTAAGGCAGCATTTGTGGGGACGGATGTTTGTGAGAGTATATTATCGTATCAGTCCAAGACTTGTAGAGAAGTACGGCTCTGTAAACTGGTTCCGCAGAATATGGAGAAGATTCTTAGATTTCATGGTTGATACGCTCCGTGAAAAAGGTATAGAAGATACAAAATATACTGACCGGGATTAGTGTGTAACGTCAAGGCAAGCATGATTCACGCTTTTGATTGGAAATCTGCTTGGCTCTGAATGATAACAAATAATTAGGTAATTGCGAAACAAGTTCTCAATACAGAAACTATCCTTGAAATGGTTGATTGATTTTTCGACATTTACACGAATTTTGTAAGTGTGGTATTTGTCGTTGTCGAATTTATTTTGGCAATTTTCAAAAACTTCTGCCAAAGTGAGTTGCTTATGTGTTATCATATGAGTAGATCTCCTTTAAGGTGGATTGGTTAATAGTTTCTAGACAACTCTATTTTACCATAAACCTTGAGGAGATATTTTGTTTTAACAACAAAAAAACACCGTATTTATGCGGTGTTTGGCGTTTCGCAAACGCCTACTAAGAATATTATGGCAAAGGAGAAATAGATACTTATAACAGGAAGGCGGCATAATGGATAATTTTGATGATCAGGTATGTAAAGAGTGTATAGCTGTGGGAGAATATACAGGTGATGATCCTTCTCAAGTTGCAAAATTATTAGGATGTAATAGAACAAATGAAATTCAAATAAGGCGAGCTGGAACGAAATACAAAATTGAGATAGAACAAATTGTTAATAGAAAAACTGTTAAAATTATAGCTGATGGCAATGTTTCGTTGGACAGTGTGTATAGTCTCCTTATGGAGATTTTAAGATTTGAGAATTTGTATGAAGGAATCTTTTTCATGCTTACATCCTTCAAAGTAGATGGTGCGGAGTGTATAGAAAAATACAGAAAAGTATTCCTCAATTACACACACAGCAATAAGCAATATGTTATGCTTCCAATGGATTTTGATGATCAAACATATAAGAAATTGTTTTTGAAATCGCAGAAAGTCATCAAGAAAGCATTTCTTAGACACCAAGCCTTTTTGAATGCACTTTTTGTAAATGATTTAACTGTTGATGTAAGGATGTCTTTGATTTTAGAGGTGTTTGAATCTTTAGTAAATGAACTGGCAAGTAATGGAGAAATCACCTTAAAGGCACAGCCATACATAACTTACAAAAATACTTGTAGTAAATGTGGTGCACCGATGAAAAAAACGGTTCCAAACAAAAAAGTTTTCCTGTTTGATAAACTGTATGCAATTATGAAACAATATGGTAAAGACATTTTTGCTGGAGAGTCAAAAACAAAGATTGCAAGGAAAGGGACAAACCTTAGAAACAAAATTGACCATATAAGTAAACAAAAAAATGCCGTGCAAGGTGAGCAGGCAGGCTTATATTTACATAAATTTGGTCTGATGTACCGAATAATAATATTGAAAATGATAGATGGTTATAACGATGAAATTCAAAGAACAGTAAATAAATGGACGGCTGTTATGAATAACAGTTTTGCACCGTATAGGATTTTACCGTAGAACCCAAAAGCAGGAGGTAGCAATATGGCAGAAGATACGCTGTTTTCCGGCGAATCAAAAAATGTAGAGTACAAAGTGGCTGTACCAGAAAAAAGCGAAAAATATATGAAAACAGTGGTAGCTTTTGCCAATGGCAGAGGTGGTAGGATTGTTTTCGGAATAGACGATAAGACCTTGGAAATTATGGGAATGGATGTAGATAACATCTATAAGACGATGGATGCCATTACCAATGCAATCTCTGATTCCTGTGAGCCTGCAATCAGACCGGACGTAGCAATGCAGACGGTTAAGGATAAGACTGTGATTGTGGTTGAGGTATTTCCGGGTGCAGAGCGTCCGTATTATATCAAATCACAGGGGATGTTTGAGGGTACTTATGTGCGTGTAGCAGGCACAACCAGACATGTAGAAGATTATATGCTAAGAGAGTTGATGCTGGAAGGCAAGAACCGCTATTATGACAGCGAAATATGCCAGAATATGAAACTAACGGATAGTGAAATTGAGGAGCTTTGTAAGAGCATGAAGGAAACTGCCATAAGAAATACATGGCAGGACAGCGAAAAGGCAAAGATTAAGGATGTTACAAAGAATGTACTGATTTCATGGGGTGTTCTGAAAGAGGAAGGCGGAGAAGTTTATCCGACCAATGCGTATGCACTTTTGACCGGACGAATGTGGGGACAGCCTGTTATTCAGTGTGGCGTATTCAAGGGAACCAATCGAGCACATTTTGTAGACCGTAGGGAATTTGAAGGCTCCATTCAGGAACAAATGGAAGCAGCATATCAGTATGTCCTTGAAAAAATCAACATGGGTATGACGATAAAGGGAATGTACAGACAGGATGTGTATGAACTACCTACGGACAGTATTCGTGAGCTGATTGCAAATGCCGTGGCACATCGTAGCTACCTTGAGCCGGGAAATATACAAGTGGCTTTGTTTGATGATAGATTAGAGATTACTTCTCCGGGAATGCTTCTGAATAATGTTACGATTGCAAAAATGATGGAAGGCTACTCAAGACCGAGAAATCCTGCAATCGCAAGAGCTTTTGCATACATGAAAATTATTGAAAAATGGGGAACCGGAATACCGAGGTTATTTGAAACCTGTGAGGAGTATGGATTACCGAAGCCGGAGCTGATTGACTTTGATGGTGATTTCAGAGTAAATATGTATCGGAAAAGAGATACTGACACAGAAACTAACAGGGAAACCAGCACTGACATAGAAACTAACATTAAAACTAGCACAGAAACTGTTGAGAGGATACTTAGGCTCATGAGAGAACAGCCAGCTATTACGGTAAAGCTGATTGCTCAACAACTAGGACTTTCTGTTGGTGGGGTTCGGTATCATGTCAATAAATTAAAGAAAGATGGTATCGTGGAGCATAGCGGTTCTTCTAAGAAAGGTAAATGGGTAATCCACGAATAATTACTACCAAAGCTGACATTCAGGCTGTCTTAGGTGATGAAGATAAAAAAATAAATGATATTGACAGCATGGAACTGGAAAATGCCAAGGTCTACAAGCTGACGAAAGATAACCAGTTTTATACAAAATACTTCCTTGAAAAAGAGGATACCACAACCAATTACCTGATATATGCTCCGTTTCCGAAACCTCCGGTTACAGAAAATCATCTGGAGGACACCATGCTTTATTCCAAGCGTTTTTATGCGGACAGGGCATCACTTTTATCGGTAGATTTGGGCATTGACGAGAAATATAAGCCGGTGATTGAAAAGCATATCAAGTTCTTTGGTCACAAAGACCGTTTGAAGCGTTTCTATGACCTTGAGATAGAGAATTTTAATGAGGAAAACATTTTGACAGACATCATGAGTGCTGTGTGCAGAACGAGAACCAATTCTTTTGATGAAGTGATCCGTGTGCTGGTCACGGAGGACAGCCTGACAGACAACAAATATCTGGCAGAATTTGCCAAGTATGATATAGAGGGCGATTTTTGGAAGTTATGCGAGCAGCAATTTGGCTTTTCTATTGACGCTCCGAACTTGGAAAAACTGGTCATTACCATGTTTGTAACCTATGCAGACCGCTATATTGATGCAGAAATGCCAAAGAGCTGGAAGAAGTTTATTTCTTATAAATCCGGTAATATTATCGCATTTCTGGACAACCTGATGAACAATATTTTGTATCGTGAGAAATATGATGAGCTGTCACAATATGTTGCAGATCGTCTGAATGCATCGGAAGAACTTGGCAAATATGAAGTAGAAACTCTGGTAGACTGTGATTCTTTTGCCTGCGTGGATGTACTTCTGATACGCTGGATTGTCGGCAGGCTTCGGGCAGAGGACTGTCTGGCAAAACTGGATGGACACAGTATCTATGATTTGTGCGGTATTCGTGCGAAAATGCACTTTGGCAGTAAGTTTGCCTTTATCTATGAAATGTTGGATAGTGCATACTGGATTGTAAATAACGCAAGATATGAAGCACCGAATGGTTTTCAGAAGATTATTGATGCGTATGTGTCAAGTGATTGCCTGATAGACAACCATTACAGAGTGTTCTATCTGAATTATGATAAATTGGAAAATACCTCAGAGTTTGAGGAACTTCGTGACCTTGTAGAGAATATTTATACAAATGAATACCTCGGAAAACTGCTTCCAAAGTGGAATGAGGGACTGCTAGAGGAAGATGCTATGAAACGGATACCGTTGCAGCGTAATTTCTTCAGCAAATTTGTACGGAGTACCAATGTGAGAACGGTTGTCATCATATCTGATGCGATGCGATATGAGGTCGGCAGACAGCTCTATGAAAGAATGATGGACAATCCGAAGTGCAGTGCTATCTTACAGCCTATGCTCAGTGTATTACCTTCATACACAAGGCTTGGCATGGAAGCATTGTTGCCACACAAGACACTGGAGCTGACAGACGATTTCAGAGAGGTAGTAGATGGAAAGTATGCGATTGACCTTGCTGCCAGACAAGCAGTATTGCAGTCTTATGAGCCGGAGAGCAAATGTGTACAGTTTGATGATATAAAGAACTTAAAAGGTATGGAGCTTCGTGATGTGTTCACCGCACAGTCTGTTATCTATGTGTACCATGATCAGATTGATAATACCGGAGAACATGAGGAAGATGAAGTTTTTAATGCCTGTGAGAAAGCAGTAGATGAGATTGCAAAGCTGATTCAGAAGATTTCAACCAGTGCAAATACATACCGTTTTATCGTGACAGCAGACCATGGTTTTATCTACAAGAGGGATAAAGTAACAGCCAGTGATAAGATTGGCGGCATGAGTGATGCAAACCGTCTTGTGAAAAGAAGATATATCGTATCCAAAGAGCCAATCAATGAGCAGGGTGTCTGCAATATCGGTCTGGGATATATGCTTGGCAGTGAGGATGATAAGATTATTTCTTACTCCTGCAGCACCAATGTTTTCGCTGTTCCGGGTGGAGCAGGATTAAACTATGTGCATGGTGGTTCATCACCACAGGAAATGCTCATTCCGGTACTCGATATTAAGATGGACAAGGGTGCGGTAGAGACAAGACCTGCACAGATCATGCTAGTGAGCTTAGTTCAGAAGATCACGAATCTTATCACAAGCCTCGATTTCATCCAGTCTGATCCGGTCAGCGATGTGGTAAAGAAAGCAGATTACAAGCTGTATTTTATCTCGGATAACAATGAGAAGATTTCCAATGAGAATATCTATATTGCAGACAAGCGTGAAGAAGATGTGCAGAAGCGAATATTTCGTATGCGTTTCACATTTAAGAATAAGAAATATGACAAGGACAGAAAGTATTATCTGGTTGCCTATGATGAGAGCAATGATGCAGAAGTGTTCCGGCATGAGGTGATCATGGACTTGGCTTTTTCGGATAACTTTGGGTTTGATTTATAAGATTTCAAATTGTACCATGTTCCAGTGTGGAAGATACATTATTTACTGAAATGAAGTTATTCGATATTATGAGAAGTCCTTTGGACTTCGGATGCAACGTAAAAACCTTAAATGCAGCAGAAGTGCAACGGTATTTATGATAAATTAAAAAATGAAAAAGATATTCTTCCATAAATCTTAAAGAATGCTTTAAAATTATGTGTTATAGTGATACCTGTTCAAAAGAAAAATCTGGCAGACAACAAAAGAAGAGCCAGCAGAGAAGAAAAGGAGATATCAATTATTATGAAAAAAAGATATGCGTTATTATTGACAGGTTTATTAACATTATCACTTGCAGCAGGATGTGGTGCTAAGACGGATAATGCAGGAGAGACTTCTTCACCGGCGGTTTCTGAATCACAGGCAGCAGAGAGTACAGAGCAGACAGAAGGTGTACAGAACACAGCAGATCAGGGAGAGGAGCAGACGATCACAGGAACAATTGATGAGATCAAAGATTTCATGTTTGTTATCACAGATGAGTCTGGTGCAGCATATGCATTCAGCTTTGAGACAGCACCGGAAGGACTCGAAAATGTAGCTGACGGAGATACTGTCAAGGTTACTTATACAGGAGAAATATCAGAGGTTGATCCATTCGAGGGAACTGTCATTTCTGTTGAAAAGCAGTAAGCATATAAAACCGAAAAGACTGATGAAAGAGCGATACCACAGCGTACCGCTCTTTTTTATTACATAGGAAATTACTTCCTATGTAATAAAAACGCTCCGAGAGGATGCGACTGATGCGCAGAAGAATTATGCAAGCTAAAGCTTGCGCGCATCAGCGAACAAAGAGTTGCGAAGCAACTCTTTGTTCCGGAAGCGTACTGATTTATACAAAATACTTTGACATGAGTTATATCAAACCGTATAATAGACAAGGATAACTAACGTCAGTAAAATATTGGCGGTCTAAGATAGATAAAAATGGAGGAATTCGCATGGCATTAAGCAAAAAGCCGGTAAACGGCATGAAAGATATTTTACCAGAGGAAATGCAGATCCGTGATTATGTGCAGCAGGTGATCAAAGAAACCTATAGAAATTTCGGATTTACACAGATCGAGACACCTTGCATGGAGAATATTGCAAACTTAAGCAGCAAACAGGGTGGAGAGAATGAGAAGCTGATCTTTAAAGTAATGAAGCGCGGCGAGAAGTTAAAAATCGCAGAGGCAAAGGATGAGACTGATTTAGTGGATTTTGGTATGCGTTATGATCTTACTGTTCCATTGGTTCGTTATTATTCCAACAATGCCAATGATCTGCCTTCTCCGTTCAAAGCATTGCAGATGGGAAATGTATGGCGTGCAGACAGACCACAGCGCGGACGCTACCGTCAGTTCATGCAGTGTGACATTGATATTATCGGAGAGCCAAGTAACCTTGCAGAGATCGAACTGATCCTTGCAACTACTACAACAATTGGAAAACTTGGATTCAAAAATTTTGAGATCCGTATCAATGAGAGACGCATCTTAAAAGCAATGGCAGCTTTCAGCGGTTTTGCAGAGGAAGATTATGATACCGTATTTATCATCCTTGATAAAATGGACAAGATTGGTCTTGAGGGTGTCGCAGAAGAACTTGAAAAAGAGGGTTATGCAAAAGAATCCATAGAGAAATATCTTGGACTTTTCAAAGGCGTGGAAACAGCAGGAAACGGAGTGGAAGGAATCCGTTACATTGCAAAGACTCTGCAGGGATTTTCAGAGGAAGATGTTGAGAAAAACTTATTAGAGATCATTAATAGCGTGAATGCTGCAAAGCAGGCAGATTTCAAACTGGTATTTGATCCGACACTGGTTCGCGGAATGAGTTATTATACCGGAACAATTTTTGAGATCGCAATGCCGGAGCTTGGCGCAGCCTGCGGAGGCGGCGGACGTTACGATAAGATGGTTGGCAAGTTCACAGGACAGGATGTACCGGCATGTGGATTTTCCATCGGTTTTGAACGTATTGTACTCTTATTGATGGAGAGCGGATTTACAGTTCCGATGCAGCGTCCGAAAGTTGCATATCTCATCGAGAAGGGGTATCCGGCAGACAAGCTTGTTAATGTGATTGCAAAAGCGCAGGAGGAGCGCCAGGCAGGAAAACAGGTATTAGTTGTCCGCATGAACAAGAACAAAAAGTTCCAGAAGGAAAAACTTACAGCGGAAGGCTATAAGGATATCGAGGAATTTTTCAATAACTAAAAATGAAAACGTTGAAAAATCGCATTTCATGGTGTAAGATAGAAAAAGTGTCAAATGAATAATAAAGGGAGTTAAGAAAATGATTCAGTCAAGAACTCATAATTGTAACGAGTTACGTCTTTCTGATGCAGGAAAAAACGTAACGATCGTTGGATGGTATGAGAACATCCGTAAAGTAAGTAAAAATCTTGGATTCCTGATCCTTCGTGATTTCTACGGCACAACGCAGGTTGTGATCGAGACCGAAGAGATGATGCAGGTGATCGACAGTGTAAATAAGGAGTCTACTATTTCTGTCACAGGTGTGGTAAGAGAGCGTTCCAGCAAGAACAAAGATCTTGCAACAGGTGAGATTGAAGTAGTTCCGGAAAAGATTGAGATTTTAGGAAAATGTATTTACAATGCACTTCCATTTGAAATCAATCAGTCCAAAGATGCAGATGAGAACACAAGATTAAAATATCGTTATCTGGATCTTCGTAATCCAGCCGTAAAAGGAAATATTGTTTTAAGAAGTAAGATTGTTGCAGAACTTCGCCAGAAGATGAATTCTTTGAATTTTATGGAGATCACAACACCGATCCTTACCTGTTCTTCTCCGGAGGGAGCAAGAGATTACCTTGTTCCAGCAAGAAATCATCCGGGAAAATTTTATGCACTGCCACAGGCACCACAGCAGTTCAAACAGATTTTAATGGCATCCGGAATTGACCGTTATTTCCAGATCGCACCTTGCTTCCGTGATGAGGATGCGAGAGCAGACCGTTCTCCGGGAGAATTTTATCAGTTGGATATGGAGATGGCATTTGCTTCTCAGGAAGATGTTTTCTCCGTTGTTGAGGAAGTACTGCCACCAGTATTTGAAAAATATGGTGTATACAAGACAGCATCCAAAGCACCATTTGTCCGCATTCCATATTTGGAGTCTATGGATAAGTATGGAAGTGATAAGCCGGATCTTCGTATTGACCTTGTATTACAGGATGCAACAGAAGTTATGGCAGACTGTGGATTTGGTCCATTTGAGGGACAGACTGTAAAAGCAATCGTAGTTGACGGATTTACTGCCACAAGAAAAGTAATTGACGGAATCTGTGCAGAAGTAGAAGTTCAGACTGCAAATAAAGCATTTTGGTTCAAATTAGATGAAAACGGAGAACTTGTTGGAGGAATCGCAAAATTCTTACAGGACAGAAAAGAAGCAGTGATCGCAGCCCTTGGATTAAAACCGGGTGATTTTGTCGGTCTGACTGCAGGCAAAAAATTAGCAGCACAGAAGACAGCAGGTGTACTCCGTAAGCTTCTCGGTGCAGCAAGTGAGAAACATATGAAGAAAGACTGTTACGAATTCTGCTGGATCGTTGATTTCCCAATGTATGAGATTGGTGAGGAATCCGGAGAATTAGAATTCTGTCATAACCCATTCTCTATGCCACAGGGCGGAATGGACGCATTAAATAATCAGGATCCATTAGATATCCTGGCTTACCAGTATGACCTTGTATGTAATGGTGTGGAATTATCTTCCGGTGCAGTTCGTAACCATGATCCTGAGATCATGATCAAAGCTTTTGAGTTAGTCGGACTCGGCGAGGATGATGTGAAAGCAAAATTCCCTGCCATGTACAATGCATTCTGTTATGGAGCGCCACCACATGCCGGTATCGCTCCGGGTGTAGACCGCATGATCATGCTCATCTGTGGAGAGGAAAGTATCCGTGAGATCATTCCATTCCCAATGAACAAAAATGCAATGGATATCATGATGGGCGCACCTGCAACTGTTGAACAGAAACAGTTGGATGATGTGCATATTGCAATTAAGATGCCGAAGGAAGATTAACCAGAGTTTAACACAGTAATGTAGGCAGATTATGTGGCTGCGTTCATAACGTAAAGCAGGACAGATATAAGAGTACATGCACATGTCAGTCACTGCGTAAATAAAAGAAAAATCGTGCAGACAAATATGATTTCCTTTGTGAGTTTTGCGAACAGGAACATCATATTTCGTTTGTACGATTTTTCTTTATGTTGTGAATGATTTTTGCATTTCCTTTTTGGCTGAAATATATCAAATTAGAACAGATAAATACATATATAAGCGATACTAATAACACAATATAAATTGCACAAAAATACTTATAAAAACGGTTGTATTTTCTATATGTGCAAAAGGGCAAAGAACAGGCAAACGCATTGACTTTGCAAAAGCGTGTGTATTAGAATATTGATATAATATTGCTTCGCAAAAACAAGGAGGCAAAATCCTCTCCTCGCATTGGAGTTCGGATTTTTGCTTCGCAAAAACAAGGAGGATAAATCGATGCAGGAATTTAAACCAGTAAAAGAAGGAAAAGTACGTGAGGTCTATGATAATGGAGACAGTTTAATTATCGTGGCGACCGATAGAATTTCAGCATTTGACCATATTTTAAAAAATAAGATTACAAAAAAAGGTGCTATTTTAACACAGATGTCTAAGTTCTGGTTTGATTACACAAAGGATATCGTTCCAAACCATATGCTTTCCGTAGATGTAAAGGATATGCCTGAGTTTTTCCAGAATGAAAAATATGATGGCAACAGCATGATGTGTAAAAAGCTGGAAATGCTTCCAATCGAGTGCATTGTCCGTGGATATATTACCGGAAGCGGCTGGGCAAGTTACAAAGAAAATGGTACAGTTTGTGGAATCAAACTTCCAGAAGGACTGGTAGAGTCAGACAAATTACCAGAACCGATTTATACACCTAGTACAAAAGCAGATCTTGGCGATCATGATGAGAATATTTCCTTTGAGCAGAGCGTGGAAGTTTTAGAGAAACTTCATCCTGGAAAAGGTGAGGAATATGCGACAAAGATCAAGGATGCAACGATTGCCCTTTATAAAAAGTGTGTAGAGTATGCATTAAGCAAAGGAATTATCATTGCGGATACTAAGTTTGAGTTTGGTCTGGATGAAAATGGAAATGTAGTACTTGGCGATGAAATGTTAACACCGGACAGCTCAAGATTCTGGCCATTAGAAGGATATGAAGCAGGAAAAGGACAGCCGTCCTTTGATAAACAGTATGTAAGAGACTGGTTAAAAGCAAATCCGGACAATGATTTCCTTTTACCGGAAGAAGTTGTAACAAAAACAGTTGATAAATACAAAGAAGCGTTTGCTTTATTAACTGGAAAAGAATTTGAATAAATCAGCAAAAGGCATAAATGAGTTACACTGACCTGGATTTTCAGGAAATCAGCGGAAAGGCAGAAACAATTATATGTATAACAACGAGTTTGAAAAAGACACTCCATGGGATGATCTGCATGAGGAATGTGGAGTTTTTGGAATGTATGATTTTGATGGGGGAGATGTAGCGTCTACCATTTATTATGGACTGTTTGCGTTGCAGCACAGAGGGCAGGAAAGCTGTGGTATTGCGGTCAGTGAGACAGAAGGACCGAAAGGAAAAGTGACCTCCCATAAAGGAATGGGACTTGTAAATGAGGTATTTACCCAGGAAAATTTGGAGCCTATGAAGGGTGACATTGGAGTTGGTCATGTGCGTTATTCCACAGCAGGTGCATCCACCCGCGAAAATGCGCAGCCACTGGTTTTGAATTATGTAAAAGGTACATTGGCGCTGGCACATAATGGTAACCTGATCAACGCAATGGAGCTTCGCAAAGATCTGGAATATACCGGAGCTATTTTCCAGACAACGATCGATTCTGAGGTGATCGCATATCACATCGCAAGAGAGCGTTTGAAATCCAAGACAGTAGAAGAGGCAGTCGGAAGAGCCTGCCGTAAATTAAAGGGGGCATATTCTCTGGTTGTTATGAGCCCGAGAAAACTCATTGGTGCGAGAGATCCTTTTGGATTCAAACCGCTTTGTATTGGAAAGCGTGATAATGCTTACATTCTTGCATCTGAGAGCTGTGCATTAGAGACGATCGGAGCAGATTTTGTTCGTGATGTGCTGCCGGGAGAAGTTGTGACGATCACGCCGGAAAATGGGATTCAGTCTGATTTATCCATGGCATTGCCAAAAGAGCAGGAAGCAAGATGTATTTTTGAATATATTTATTTTGCAAGACCAGACAGCCGGATTGATGATGTGAGCGTTTATGCATCCAGAATCAAGGCAGGACGTTTCCTTGCGATGGATTCAGCAGTGGACGCAGACCTTGTTGTCGGTGTGCCGGAATCCGGAAATGCAGCAGCATTAGGTTATTCCTTACAGTCAGGGATTCCGTATGGAACTGCTTTTGTAAAAAATGGTTATGTAGGACGAACCTTTATCAAACCAAAGCAGAGCAGCAGAGAATCCAGTGTCCGGGTAAAATTAAATGTTTTAAAAGAAGCAGTCAATGGAAAACGTATTATCATGATCGATGACTCAATCGTGCGTGGTACAACATCAGATCGCATTGTAAAAATGCTTCGTGATGCTGGTGCTACAGAAGTGCATGTAAGAATCAGTTCGCCGCCATTTTTATGGCCATGCTATTTTGGAACCGATATCCCGGAGAGAGAGCAGTTGATCGCGTATAATAGAAGCATTGAGGAAATCCGTGATATAATTGGGGCAGATACCCTTGGATATTTAAAGGTTGAGCGTTTACACGAAATGGTGGAAGGCTTAAGTATTTGCGAAGGATGTTTTACTGGAAAGTATCCATTAGATCCGCCGAAAGAAGATATTCGTGGCGATTTTGAGCGGTAAAAAATAAGTAACATAAAAAGGAGATTAAAATGAGTACAGATAGATATACAAGTCCTCTGTCAGAACGTTATGCAAGTAAGGAGATGCAGTACATTTTTTCACAGGATATGAAGTTTAAGACCTGGAGAAAGCTGTGGATCGCATTAGCAGAAACAGAGATGGAACTTGGTTTGAGTGAGAACGGAAAACCGGTTATCACACAGGAACAGATTGACGAATTAAAGGCACATGCAGACGATATTAATTATGATGTTGCAAGAGAGCGTGAAAAATTAGTACGCCATGATGTTATGAGCCATGTGTATGCATATGGTCAGCAGTGCCCAAAGGCAGCAGGAATTATCCACCTTGGAGCAACATCCTGCTATGTAGGTGACAATACAGACATTATTATTATGAATGAGGCATTGAAGCTTGTTCATAAAAAACTGGTCAACGTCATTAACGAGCTTGCAAAATTTGCAGATAAATATAAAAATCTTCCAACACTTGCATTTACACATTTCCAGCCAGCGCAGCCGACAACGGTTGGAAAGAGAGCAACACTCTGGACACAGGAATTTATCATGGATCTCGAAGATCTTGAGTATGTGATGGGAAGTTTGAAATTACTTGGTTCCAAAGGAACAACCGGAACACAGGCAAGTTTCCTAGAGTTATTTAATGGTGACCAGGAAACAATCGATAAGATCGATCCAATGATCGCAAAGAAAATGGGATTTAAAGAGTGCTATGCAGTTTCCGGTCAGACTTATTCCAGAAAAGTAGATACACGTGTTGCAAATATTTTGGCTGGAATCGCAGCAAGCGCACATAAGATGTCAAACGATATCCGTTTATTACAGCATTTAAAAGAGGTAGAAGAACCGTTTGAGAAAAATCAGATTGGATCTTCCGCTATGGCATACAAGAGAAATCCAATGCGTTCTGAGCGTATCGCCTCTCTTTCCCGTTATGTGATGGTAGACGCATTAAATCCTGCAATCACATCAGCAACACAGTGGTTTGAGAGAACATTGGATGACTCTGCAAATAAGAGATTAAGCATTCCGGAGGGATTTCTGGCAATTGATGGTATTTTAGATCTCTGCCTGAATGTCGTAGACGGACTTGTAGTATACGATAAAGTTATTACAAAACATATGATGGCAGAACTTCCATTTATGGCAACCGAGAATATTATGATGGATGCTGTAAAAAATGGTGGAAACCGTCAGGAGCTGCACGAAAAAATCCGTCAGCTTTCCATGGAAGCAGGCAAGAATGTCAAAGTAGAAGGAAAAGACAATAATCTGTTAGAGCTGATCGCGGCAGATCCGTCCTTCAATCTTACATTAGAGGAATTACAGGCTACAATGGAGCCTTCGAAGTATGTTGGACGTGCACCAATTCAGGTAGATAAATTCCTTGCGAATGTTGTCAATCCGATTCTGGAGGCAAACAAAGAAGATCTTGGCATGACAGCTGAGATTAATGTATAACCAGAGTTTAACTAACATAATGTAGGCAGATTTTGTGGCTATGTTATAGGTAGTGAAGGGCAGATATAAGCGTCCTCTCACAAGTCATTCTTACTATGTTGATTAAAAAGAAAAATCGTACAGACGAAATATTATGTTTCTGTTCGCTGGACATTCCGATAAGCCTCTAAAGAGTCTTATCTCCATAGCTCACGAAGAAAATAATATTTGTCTGTACGATTTTTCCTTTCATCTACGCTGTGAGTGACTTGTGCATGTACTCTTATATCTGCCCTGCTTTACGTTATGAATGTAGCCACAAAATCTACCTAATTTACGATATATAAATTGACAAGTTACATATATGTTATGATAAGATGTTGTCATACCAATCGGAAGTTATAAAGGAGAAATAAAATGAGTACAAAAAAAGTAATTAGCACATCATTTGTTGCCATATTTATTTTAATAATCACACAGATTATTGCACAATCCATTGCAAGTATGTTTGTTATAATAAAAATTCCAACTGGCATTTGTAATATTATTGCTGGAATTATATATGCTGGATTGACATATCTTATTCTGAAAATGTTTATTAGCAAAATTATTAAATTGCCGACTTCGGATTTCGGAATGCCTAAATTCGCTATTAAAATAAGATGGATTTTAATAGCTGTATTATTACCATTTGTTATAAAAGGAAGTTATCTTTTAATATTCAACGGTAAGTATGTATCCTCAAATATGAATGGAAATCAGATGTTCAATACTTTAAGTGCAGGGGTTGCATTTACCGGAATAGCGGCTGGATTTGTTGAAGAAATGGTGTTTAGAGGAGTTATACTTAATGCATTAAAGAAAAGATGGAATATTAAGGTGGCTGTAATTGTTCCATCAATGTTATTTGGTATTGTACATGTTCTTGGACAGGATTTTTCAATAGGCAGTTGTTTATTAGTAATTATCGCCGGAACGATGGTAGGCGTTATGTTTTCGATGATTGCAATAGAAAGTGGTTCAGTTTGGAATAGTGGAATAGTTCATGCTATCTGGAACGTTGTGATTATTGGTGGAGGATTAGCTATTGGGGAAAAAATGGATAAATATTCTATAATGACATATGTACTTAATTCAAAAGATTTCGCCATCACAGGTGGAGAATTTGGAATTGAATCATCTGTTATTTCATTGTTCGGATACATAATAGTTGCTGGTATAGCATTTTTTATGATTAAATCAAGAAAAAATTGATATAATAGGTTTGAAAATATGAAGCTATAAGGTACTTGTCAAATTCAAGTTTATCAATCCTGTCCTCTGGTTTTTGATTGCCTTGACAATACCAAAAGCAGATTTTATAACGGCATCCTAATCGTAAAGTTGGTATGTATCAGGGACTTTCACAAGTTATTCTCAGTGTAAATAAAAGAAAAATCGTACAGACAAATATGATTTCCTTTGTGAGCTTTGCGAACAGGAACATCATATTTCGTCTGTACGATTTTTCTTTGTATACACCAATGATATTGACTTGTGAGCAAGACACAACTATCAGCCTACATTACCCAGTTAAATTCCGGTTATACAGTAGTATTGACCCCATTGACAGCTGCGTGTTCGTTTTCTTCCATTGGAATGATGAGACATTTCTGTCCGTTAATAGTGTCAGAATGAATCTGACCAACTTTTTCGGGTTTTACTCGAAGAATCACATCATACGTTTTAACAGCCGGAACATCAGAGTCATCTGATTCATCAACAGGAATAGAGCGGGTTTCTTCCAACTGGTGTTTTAAGCTTTCTACCTGTTCGACTAACTCTAATTTTTCCTTACGTTTTGCATTTGCCTCTACTAATTTCGGATCAACTAAATGCTCCGCAGAAGGAAGATCTTCTCCAAAAGTATCTTCATATGTTTTTTCGATAACGGCAGTCTGTTCTTCGGAAAGACCGCTGTCAGAGAGAACGGAAGCAATATCGGACATGGTAAGGGGTGTTGGTTCTTTTTCTTCTTCGTCCTCTGCTGGAACCTCGATAAGACCACTCAGATTTCCCTGAATGTCAAGGAACATTGCATCACTTTCCTCATCGTCCTCGCCAATCACATCCTTTACAATATTCTGGAAAGTAAGCTTCTTTTCGGTTGCAGTGAATTTTGCACCACAGCCAAGACCAGCTTCCATAAATTCGGCATGAGGAGTTTTGGTATCCCTTGTGTAAAACATGACGGAATGGATGTCTGTGCTTCGGTCTGTAAATGCAGGAAATACGAAACCGGTATCCGGTGCACCGACAACCCAGTCGCGGATGCGTGGTCCGATGCGGTTTTCATCTTCACGATAACCAAGCCCTGGTTTTGTGAGGTTCACAGGACAGATTGCACAAAGCAGATATTCGTAAACTTCTTCGGATTCATCTAATTTATCGTTGTCCGAGGTTTTGGTCATAACGTCATAGGCATCGTGGAAAATCAGGATGAGATAATTTCCAACGTAATCATAGCTGTCAATGATCATGTCATAAAAAGTATCCAGCAGGTCGTCATTTTTTAACTTACTTTCGCGCAGCCCCATTAAAAACTGCTGTCTGCCGCCGGCAGCTTCTTCTGCCAGTGGAAATTCCAGCTCTAAAAGATTATTACCTATCGTGCCGGATAAAACTTTTTTGGCAATCTCTAAATACTTGTAAAATTCCTCATCTTCCAGATTCAGAAACGTTTCTCCGATTTTCGTGATTTTATTGTGGTCGGCGTCTACATAACATCCACACATTCTTGTAAAGGTGCAGGCTTCCTTTTTAAAACGCCGCTTAATCTCTAAAATATCTTTCTTGTTCATAGTAATTCTCGCTTTCTTCTAATGCATGCAAAACATTTGGTATGTATTTGCTGATAGAACTGCCTGTTTTGGCAGAACAACTACAGACAGTATAACATATTTTAGTTTAAAAGGTACACGGAAAAATTCAGTACAGCAGCAAATATGCACCAAAGCAGATAAGGAATCTGCAAATATGCTGCGAGTGGTTTTATTTTATAAAAACGTACAATCATAATGATGATCAACAGAATCAGCAGGAGCAGCCAGAAAAATGCCAGAAGATAATTTGAAAATCCAAAGAAAAGAATGCTCCATACAAAATTAAAAAACAGCTGGATAAAATAAATGCGGAGTGCCAGACATTTGTCAGGGTGATCTGACTGCACAATTAAATAGGAAGAAATTCCCATAAGCAGATACAGAATCGTCCACACAATCGGAAATAAGATACCGGGTGGTGCAAAAGAGGGTTTGGCAAACGAGGCATAGGAACCAGACATATTTCCACTTAGCAGAGCAGAGATTGAACCGGCTGCAAGTGGAATGAGCAGAAACATAATAAAAAGGCTTTTGTTGGATGAAAATTGTTTCATAGATGAAAAACTCCAGAGAAAGGGTATTACTTTATATTATGCAGGAAAGTGAAAAAGGTGAAAGGATAGAGGAATAATATTGAGAAATAAAAAACCAGTAAATTCAGTACCTGACGAATTTACTGGGAAAAAAGAGCGCGAGACGGGACTCGAACCCGCGGCCCCGACCTTGGCAAGGTCGTGCTCCACCAACTGAGCCACTCGCGCATGTTTTTGTATTTCTGATTCGAAATACATAATCAATATAAAGTTTTATGAGAGCGCGAGACGGGACTCGAACCCGCGGCCCCGACCTTGGCAAGGTCGTGCTCCACCAACTGAGCCACTCGCGCATATCTTTTGTGTTCTGTCGTGTGCCAGACACATTTGATATAATACTATGAGATGAGAACTTTGTCAACAACTTTTTTATAAAAATTAAAAAAATATTGAAGAAATTATTACAGAGTCTGCATGATATCCGAAATTTTACATACAATGTAATAATCAGTGGCAGGAGACACATCAATGAGTGCAAAAACAAAAATCGTAGTCCTTCATATGAAAGAACTCATCTATACAGCAATTTTTGTGGGATTAGGAATTCTGCTGATCATGTTGCTGCTTTTTATGTTTTTACCGAAAAAAGACAAAGATAATTCTGTGGAGACGATGAAATATGTGGCGGGAGTATACACATCCTCAATCTTATTTAACGACAGTGCTTTAGATGTGCAGGTTATTGTAGATGAAAACAAGATCAATTCGATTTCGCTTGTGAATCTGAACGAGACAGTGGCGACAATGTATCCATTGGTGGAACCTGCATTAGAAGAAGTGGCAGACCAGATTATAAAGACACAGTCTGTGGAAAATATATCCTATCAGGCAGACAATCAGTATACAACGATCATGCTATTGAATGCTGTTGAAAATGCGCTTGAAAAAGCAGAGATCAATGAGACAGTACAGGAATAGGCGGAAACTAAAAACAGCACCACATCCATAAAAAACGGATGCGATGCTGTTTTTCTATGCCGGAACGTACCAAGGCACATTTTTTCCATGCATCATAATAAAATTTACAGAAGCTGTATACCATGTTCCTCACACTGGGCAACCATATCTTCCGGCCAGAGAGAGGACTGAACTTCCCCGATATGCGCTTTGCGCAGGAAGAACATACAGATACGGGACTGTCCGATACCACCACCAATGGTGTATGGAAGTTCTTCATTGATAATTGCCTTCTGGAATGGAAGCTCTTTTCTTTCTTCACAACCAGCTTTCTTTAACTGGGAGAGAAGCGCTTTCTTGTCAACACGGATACCCATGGAGGATAACTCTAATGCAATATCAAGAACCGGATAATAAACAACGATATCAGCATTTAAACTCCAGTCGTCATAGTCAGGAGCACGGCCGTCATGACGTTCGCCGTTTTCTAAAACATCACCGATCTTCATGATGCAGACAGCACCCTTGGCTTTTGCAATGTAATATTCTCTTTCCTTTGGTGTATTATCCGGGAACATATCAGCGAGTTCCTGGGTTGTTACAAAGAAAATGTCGTGTGGCAGAATCTCCTCAATATAATCATACTGGATTGCCATATATTTTTCTGTTTTACGAAGACATTTGTATACAACTTTTACAGTGTCCATAAGAGTTGCAATGGTGCGCTCATCTTTTTTGATGATCTTTTCCCAATCCCACTGGTCTACGAAAATAGAGTGGATGTTATCGGTGGTTTCATCGCGGCGGATTGCGTTCATGTCAGTGTAAAGACCTTCACCGTAAGAAAAACCATACTTTTTCAAAGCATATCTTTTCCATTTTGCGAGTGACTGGACTACTTCAGCCTCTCTGCCGTTCTGTTCTTTGATGTCAAAAGTAACAGGGCGTTCAACACCATTTAAGTTATCGTTTAATCCGGAGTCCGGATCGACAAACAAAGGTGCAGATACACGGGAAAGATTCAATCTCTGGGAAAGCAGATTCTGAAAGAAATCTTTTACGGTTTTAATTGCAATCTGTGTGTCATGCAGGTTTAATTCTGAATGATAATCTTTTGGAATAATAAATTTTTCCATATATAGAAGTTCTCCTTTAGTGTTAATTCATAGCCATAACCTTAATAATTATAGCACAGCAAAACTGATTTTCAAGAAAAGATAGAATGGTTTTTAAAATAATACATGTATACATTTTAATTCTAAAATTATTCTAAAATCCCTTTTAGAAAAGAAAAAAATGTTGTATCTTAGTTATAACTGTTGAACAGGTCTGTATATTTTGTTGGAGATTATAAAGAAAATATGGCAGATTGCAGTGGTAGAAAAGGAAATGAAGCAGAATGAAGAAAAATCGTTTATCAACAGAGGAACTTGTTTTTGAGATTATTTCAGCGGTAGCTGCACTTTTTTATATGGTTTTGCAGGTTTATTATGGGATTGTTTATGGAGCTGGGGCAATGCGTATCCTCATGAATGTATTGATTCTGATTCTTGTATACACGGGACTTGCCATGCTGATCCGTTATCCGGAGCTGGTCAATGGACTGCCGCGCGAGGTGTGCACGGAGGATATCCGGAAATATACGATCCGCATGGTGGAACTGATCAAACTGGTATTTGTGCTGTCCCTTCTTTTTACCAGTATCTGTGATGCCTTAGGTTATCGCATTGACGCAGCTTACAGCCTGATCGTTATGGCGTTTATCCTTATGATCGCGGTAGTTTTTGAAGTGAAGATCATTAAGATTTTGCGGGAAAGAAAAAAATAATGTCTTGCATGAATTACGGAGGCTTGTTATAATCTTCTTTGGTTTTTAGATTTTAGGAATAGGAAATCGGGCGTTAATTCATGTTTAAGAGAAAAAAAGAAGTAGAAGAATATATCGTAGAATCATTTAAAGAGACAAGTGTGATGCTGACAACGCAGAATGGTTCCATAGAGGTGCAGAAGTATAAGCTGCCTTTGGAATTAGAGGTCGGAGACATTTTGATCCAGAATGAATTCGGTATTTATGAGAAAAAATAAGGATGACGGCAGGAGGGGCGAAGAACCCCTCTTTTTCTTTTACAGGATTTTCCAGCAAAAGAAAACTGCTTTAAAAGTGTGGAGATTTTTTATGAAAAAAAAGGGACAGATGATAGCAGTCTTGATACTGCTCGCCATGATCGGCGTGATCGCATACAGACACAGCACAGGAAAAGATCTGGAAAAATATGAGGTATCTTTTTTTGATGTTTTTGATACGCAGACACAGATTATCGGTTATGCCTCGTCAAAAGAACAATTTTCCGGGCAGATGTCGTTGATAAAAGAGAAGTTTCAATATTATAATGATTTATATGATATTTATCACGATTATGACGGCATGAACAATATCAAAACGATCAATGACAATGCAGGAATCCAGCCGGTAAAAGTGGATGAGGAGATCATCGCACTTTTGAAGCTTGGGATTGCCATGGATGAAAAAACGAATGGAAATATGAATATTGCAATGGGAAGCGTACTTTCTATCTGGCATGATTACAGGGAGGCAGGTACTGACCCGGATACGGCAGAACTTCCGCCAATGGAGGATTTGCAGAAAGCCGCAGAACACACAGATATTGGAAATATTATTATTGATGAGAAAAATTCTACCGTTTATCTTGCAGATGAAAATATGTCGTTGGATGTTGGAAGTATCGGAAAGGGCTATGCCGTCCAGCGTGTGGCAGAGTATGCAAAAAATGAACTTGGAATCGAGCATATGCTTTTCAGTGTCGGGGGAAATGTCTGTGCAATCGGCGGACACCCGGACGGAAGCGACTGGGCAGTCGGAATCCAGAATCCGGATATGGAAAGTGAGCAGGCTTATGTGAAAAAGGTGGAAGTCAAAGATTTAAGTGTGGTGACGAGTGGAAATTACCAGCGCTATTATACTGTGGACGGAAAAAGATACTGCCATATTATCAATCAAGATACCCTGATGCCGGCAGATTATTTTTCATCTGTCACGATTATCACTTCGGATTCCGGCATGGCAGATGCGTATTCAACGGCGGTTTTTAATATGCCGCTTGCGGAAGGAATGGAATTTGTAGAGGGGCTTGACGGTGTAGAGGCTATGTGGATCTTAGAGGACGGAAGTATTCAGTATTCGAGTGGATTTGCAGGGGATTAAGAAAAGGAGCAGAACGTTTGAAGGAGAAGAAGCAGGAAGAAAAGCAAAATTTACAGATACGGAAAAATGACTGGATTCTGATTGTTGTTTTACTTGTGGCAGCAGTCGCGGCATATTTTGGGATTCGTTTTTATCAGAAAGCAAACACCAAGGAGGCAGTTGCGGTTGTAACCGTTGACGGCGTGGAGTATGGCAGGTATCCATTGAATGAGGATCGCACAGAGAGAATCACTTTGGAAAATGGCAGTTATAATGTTTTGACGATCAAGGACGGTTATGCAGATATGACGGAGGCATCGTGCCCGGATCAGATCTGTGTAAATCACAGTAAGATCAGCCGGAAGAATGAAACAATCGTCTGCCTTCCCGACAAAGTGGTTGTGACAATTGAGAATGGAGAGAAGGAAGATATTGATCTTTTGATACATTAAGATGCAGACTGGAAAAGCTTCTGATAAGACACTGTGTGAATGAAAGTGTGCACACGAAGGGAAAGGAACGATTATGGCGAAAAAAACAGCACTGACAGGGATGCTTGTGGCACTTGCGTTTGTGCTCTCGTATATTGAAACTTTAATACCAATCAATCTGGGGATTCCGGGTGCAAAGTTAGGACTTGCGAATCTGGTCGTTATGGTGGCTTTGTATACACTTGGAACGAAAGAGGCGTTTGCGCTTTCCATGGTGCGTATTTTGCTTACAGGACTTACGTTTAGTTCCATGGCAGCCATGCTTTACAGTTTCGCGGGAGGCATATTAAGCTTTGTGGTTATGGCACTTGTGAAAAAAACAAAGCTGTTTTCAGCCACGGGAGTCAGTGTGCTTGGCGGAATAGCGCATAATGCAGGGCAGATTTTTGTGGCAATGTGGGTGCTTGATACGGCGACATTAATTTATTATCTTCCGGTTTTAGCAATTACGGGAATCGTCTCAGGAACAGTGATCGGACTGCTCGCCGTGCTGGTGATCCGCCGTGTTTCCGGTATCGCGAGGGAAAAATAAAAGTGGTAAATTGATATTTTTTAACCAGAATGAATAACTATTATTAAAATTTGTTATAATAAAAATCAAATTTTTTCTTGCAATTCTTTTTTTGAAGTGATATAAATATTACAACATTAACACAGTAAAGCGTTGATAGAGACTCTGATCTTCAGACGTCGACAGGAATACAGCGTCACCGACTGAGAGCGCTGTTGGAAAGAGAAGATACAGGGAACACTCTGGAGCAGACTGGTTGAACCATAGGAAGTATCGGAATTGTGGCTCGTGCATGAGAAGGATGCAGGATGACATAACGAAAAAACCGATAACACAATATGCAAGTAGGTCAGTACGTCTGTGCACGTTACGCACATCGAGAGGGAAAATGAATTTAATGTTATCATTTTTCAATGCGGGTGGTACCGCGGGATAATCGTATATCTCGCCCTGAAAGAACAAAGCTGTTCTTTCAGGGCGCTTTTTATTTTACAGGAAGCTGCACTGCAGAATATGAATCCGGTAAATATGGTTTTACATTATTCCGTCCCGCACCGAGTAATTCCAAAAAAAGGAAAGAAAAGGAGCGTACAAACGTATGGAATTCATGACAGGAGTAAACAAAAAAGACACAGTAGAAATCAGTGAGATCTTAGCAGGAGATTTCGAGGGAAAGACCGTGAAAGTGAACGGTGCAGTTCATACCATTCGTGATATGGGAGAGGTTGCATTCGTCGTTTTACGAAAAAGGGAAGGTCTTCTTCAATGCGTATATGAAGAAGGAAAAACAAAGTTTGATTTAAAAGATCTGAAAGAAGCTGCAACCGTTGAAGTGGAAGGCGTGGTAAAAAGTGAGGACAGGGCACCGAATGGCTTTGAAATCGTATTAGACAGCATCCGGGTATTGTCAGAGCCGGTTGCACCGATGCCGTTGGCAATTTCCAAGTGGAAACTGAACACTTCTTTGGAGGCAAACTTAAATAACCGTTCCATTGCCCTTCGGAATATCAGAGAGCGTGCAAAGTTTAAGATTCAGGAAGGTGTCGTCAGAGGATTCCGTGATTTTCTCTATGAACAGGGCTTTACTGAGATACACACACCGAAGATTGGAGCAAAAGGTGCTGAGGGTGGTGCAAACATGTTCCGCATGGATTATTTTCACAGACCGGCTGTTTTAGCACAGAGCCCACAGTTTTACAAACAGATGATGGTTGGTGTATTTGACCGTGTATTTGAGACAGCTCCGGTATTCCGTGCTGAAAAACATAACACAAAGCGTCATTTGAACGAGTACACCAGTCTGGATTTTGAAATGGGATACATCGATGGATTTGAAGATATCATGGCGATGGAAACCGGATTTTTACAGTACATGGTAGCACTTTTGAAAAAAGACTACGAAAAAGAGTTGAAAATCCTCGGCGTGACACTGCCGAATGTGGATAAGATCCCAACCGTAAGATTTGACGAGGCAAAAAGAAAAGTTTCCGAAAAATACAACAGAAAAATCCGTAACCCTTATGATTTAGAGCCGGAAGAGGAGGCTTTGATCGGACAGTATTTCAAAGAGGAATGTGATGCAGATTTTGTGTTTGTCACACATTATCCTTCGAAAAAAAGACCGTTCTATGCAATGGATGATCCGGCAGATCCAACTTATACATTAAGTTTTGACCTGCTTTATCATGGATTGGAGATCACTACGGGCGGTCAGCGTATCCACGATTGCAATATGTTATTGGAAAAAATTGAGAAACGTGGCATGACAGCCGAGGGAATGGAACAGTACATGGATACCTTTAAACATGGTATGCCGCCGCATGGAGGTCTTGGAATCGGATTAGAGCGTCTGACCATGAAATTAATCGGCGAGGACAACGTCCGTGAGACAACCTTATTCCCGCGCGACATGAGCAGATTGGAACCGTAATTGATTAGATAATTGCGAAAGTCATTCATAACATAAATTAGAGTTTCGCAATTATCTGGCAACAGATACAGGAAAGGAGCCGCATAATGGCAAATATTATTTCAGATGAAACAATTGAATATGTAGGAATTCTTGCAAAACTGGAATTGAATGAGGAAGAAAAAGAGCAGGCAAAAAAGGATATGGGAGCCATGCTCGATTATATTGATAAATTAAATGAATTAGACACGACAGGAGTTGAGCCGATGTCCCATGTTTTCCCTGTGACAAATGTTTTTCGTGAAGATGTTGTCACAAATGGCGACGGAAGCGAGGCAACCCTTTCGAATGCACCGTCCATGAAGGATGGAGGCTTTAAGGTTCCTAAGACAATCGGATAAAGGGTGTGCATCAGGAAAAGGAACTGGAAAAAAGATGCGGTACACTGTGGTTTATGATAAGGAAAATGGTGATAGAAAATGAGTTTAATGAGTTTGACTGCCGTGGAATTAGGCAAAAAAATAAAAGCAAAAGAAGTTACCGTGACAGAAGCGGTCACGGCAGCTTTGGATGCAATCGAAGCAAAAGAGAAAAGAGTGAACAGTTTTGTGACGGTTGACAGGGAAGGTGCATTAAAAAGAGCGGAGGAAGTGCAGAAGCTTATTGATGACGGAACACTGACCGGACCGCTTGCAGGAGTTCCGGTGGCAATCAAGGATAATATGTGCACAAAAGATCTGCTGACAACCTGTTCTTCTAAAATTTTGAGTAATTTTAAACCAGCTTACACTGCAGAGGCAGTAGAAAATCTTGAAAAAGCAGGTGCAGTGATCATAGGAAAGACCAATATGGACGAGTTTGCAATGGGAAGTACCACAGAGACTTCTGCTTACGGAGCAACAAAAAATCCGTGGAATGAAGACCATGTTCCGGGCGGTTCTTCCGGCGGTTCCTGCGCAGCAGTTGCAGCAGAGGAATGTTCTTATGCATTAGGTTCTGACACCGGCGGCTCCATTCGTCAGCCGAGTTCTTTTTGCGGCGTGACAGGTATCAAGCCAACTTACGGAACCGTTTCCCGTTATGGACTGATCGCTTATGGTTCTTCTTTAGACCAGATTGGACCGATTGCAAAAGATGTGACAGACTGCGCTGCTATTTTAGAGGCAATTGCTTCTTATGATAAGAAGGATTCCACATCAATTCCGCGAGATGATTTGAAATTCACAGATGCTTTGGTGGATGATGTAAAAGGATTAAAAATTGGAATCCCAAGAGATTACTTTGGTGAGGGTCTTGATCCGGAAGTAAAAGCGGCTGTGTTAAATGCAGCAAAAGTATTAGAGCAAAAAGGTGCGATCGTAGAAGAATTTGACTTAAGCCTTGTGGAGTATGCAATTCCGGCTTACTATGTTATCGCCTGTGCAGAGGCAAGTTCAAACCTTGCACGTTTTGACGGCGTGAAATATGGTTATCGTGCAAAAGAGTACGAAGGACTTCACAATATGTATAAAAAGACACGTTCTGAGGGCTTTGGACCGGAAGTGAAAAGAAGAATCATGCTTGGTTCCTTCGTACTTAGCAGTGGTTATTATGATGCTTACTATTTAAAGGCACTGCGAACAAAGGCACTGATCAAAAAAGCATTTGATGAAGCATTTGCAAAATATGATGTGATCTTAGGTCCGGCAGCACCAACAACAGCACCTAAGATCGGAGAATCTTTAAGTGATCCGATCAAAATGTACCTTGGAGATATTTATACGATCTCCGTGAATCTGGCAGGACTTCCGGGAATTTCACTTCCTTGTGGAAAAGATTCCAATGGACTTCCGATTGGCTTACAGTTAATCGGCGACTGTTTCAAAGAAAAAAATATTATCCGTGCTGCGTATGCATTTGAGCAGACCAGAGAGTATGAACACAGTCCGTTATGCAGATAAGATATCAAATGATTGTGAAAAGTTTCACAGCAAAAGTATCTGATTCTGGTATGCAGGAAGTATTGATTTTGGAGGAAATGTCATGAGTAAAGTATATGAAACTGTCATTGGACTAGAAGTCCATGTTGAATTAGCAAGTAAAACAAAAATTTTCTGTGGCTGCTCAACCGCGTTTGGCGGAGCACCAAACACCCATACATGTCCGGTATGTACCGGTATGCCGGGTTCCCTTCCTGTTTTAAATAAGCAGGTGGTTGAATATGCAATTGCAGTTGGCCTTGCCACAAACTGCAGCATTACCCAGTATTGTAAATTTGACCGGAAAAACTATTTTTACCCGGATAATCCACAGAACTATCAGATTTCCCAGTTATATCTGCCAATCTGCAGGAATGGCGGAGTTGAGATTGAGACTGCTTCCGGTAAGAAAACCATTGGAATCCATGAGATCCATATGGAGGAGGATGCAGGAAAACTCGTGCATGATGAATGGGAAGACTGTTCTATTGTAGACTACAACCGTTCCGGAGTACCATTGATCGAGATTGTTTCCGAGCCGGATATGCGTTCCGCAGAAGAAGTCATTGCTTATCTGGAAAAATTGAGACTGATTATTCAGTATCTTGGTGCATCTGACTGTAAATTAAATGAAGGTTCCATGCGTGCCGATGTGAACCTCTCTGTCCGCGAGATGGGCGCACCGGAATTCGGAACCCGTACCGAGATGAAGAACTTAAACTCTTTTAAGGCAATTGCAAGGGCGATTGAAGGTGAGCGTGCCCGTCAGATCGAACTGATCGAGGAAGGCAAAAAGGTAGTTCAGGAGACAAGAAGATGGGATGACAACAAAGAGTATTCTTATGCAATGCGTTCCAAAGAGGATGCGCAGGATTACCGTTACTTCCCGGAACCAGACCTTGTTCCAATTGTCATCAGTGACGAGTGGATTGCACAGATCAAAGCGAGACAGCCGGAACTTCGCACAGAAAAGTTAGAGCGTTATAAAAAAGAATTTGGACTGCCGGATTATGATGCGGAGATTATCACCGGACATAAAAAGTTTGCAGATCTTTTTGAGGCGACTACAGAAATCTGCAAAAAGCCGAAGAAGGTTTCCAACTGGATCATGGGTGAGATCATCCGTCTTTTAAAGGAAAATGAGATGGACCCGGAAGATATTAAGTTCTCTCCAGTGAACCTTGCAAAAGTCATTGAACTGGCAGATTCCGGAGCCATTAACAGCACGGTTGCCAAAGAAGTTTTTGAGGAAGTATTCAAAAATGATATTGATCCGGACAAATATGTAGAGGAAAAAGGTTTAAAGACGGTCAACGATGCAGGGGAGCTTCGAACTGTTGTAGAGCAGGTTATCAAGGATAATCCACAGTCCGTAGAAGATTACCGCAACGGTAAGGAAAAAGCAATTGGATTTCTTGTTGGGCAGACCATGAAGGCAATGAAGGGAAAAGCAAATCCGGGCATGGTGAACCAGATTTTGAAGGAATTGTTGTAAACGGGAAAAGCAGTCCCTTTTATGCATTAATAGTTTCTATAATATAAAAAGCAGGCAGAGCGAAATGTCAGATTTTTATGTACAAAACATTCCGCTCTGCCTGACTTGTGCATGGACGCTAATGTCCGCAAATCCAAAGCCAGTTAGAAACTCAAAAGTAGCAATTATTATATAATAAATATGAAGAAACTCTGAAAAATGTTTATCCGCAGTTTTATTACGGCAGCGGATGCGCTAGAATCTGTGACAAAGATAAAGAAAAGACGATTCTCATAAGTGGCATGGATTTCATCATGCAAAGAAGGCATTGGATAATGCAATGGAAGATTTTGAACTGAATGAGGTGGAGCAGGATATGATCCGGTGTCATATGTTTCCGCTCAATTTAAGACCGCCGAAATATATGGAAAGCTGGATCTTATGTTATGCGGATAAAGTATGTTCCGGCGTAGAAACTGCAGTGGGATTCTTCCTATAGTATAATGCAAAATAAGAAAAACTGCCAGTCATATTCCCCTAAAATACTTGCACCGCTTTCAGAGAAATGGCATAATCAAAAAGAACAAATCCTTGGAAGGTACAAAACGATGACAAAAGCTGAATTTACAAAGCTGGTGGAAAATGGACCAGTTATTTTAGATGGAGCAACAGGAACGAATTTACAGAAAGCGGGAATGCCGGTAGGTGTGTGCCCGGAGCAGTGGATTTTAGAAAATCCTGAGATTATGATAAAACTGCAGGAAGACTATGTGGCTGCAGGCACGGATATTTTGTATGCACCGACATTTACCGCGAACCGGATTAAATTAGAAGAATATGGACTTGCAGACCGATTAGAGGAGATGAATCGTGAACTGATCGCGCTATCCAAAAAGGCAGCGCAGGGAAAAGCACTTGTGGCAGCAGACATGACAATGACCGGACAGCAGCTATATCCGATCGGAGACCTGATGTTTGAAGATCTTGTTGAGGTCTACAAAGAACAGGCAAAAGTTATGGTTGAGGCGGGCGCAGATTTATTTGTCGTGGAAACGATGATGAGTCTGCAGGAATGCAGGGCTGCGGTGATCGCAATCAAAGAAGTGTGTGATCTGCCAATCATGGTATCTCTTACCTATAATCCGGATGGAAGGACACTTTACGGAACAGATCCGTCGACTGCCACAGTCGTATTGCAGAGTCTTGGGGCAGATGTGATCGGTATTAACTGTTCGACCGGACCGGAAGATATGATTGAACCGGTAAAAAAAATGGCAGAGTATGCGGTCATTCCGATTTTGGCAAAACCGAACGCCGGATTGCCGGAGCTGGAAAATGGCGTGACAGTCTATAAGACCGGACCAGAGGAGTTTGCAGCCTGTGGGAAAAAACTGGTAGAAGCCGGTGCGTCTATTTTAGGCGGCTGTTGTGGAACGACACCGGATCATATCCGTGCATTAAAGGACGCAGTAAAAGATCTGCCGGTACCAAAACCTCTTGCAAAGAAAAGACGAGTACTGACCTCGGAGCGTAAACTCGTGGAGATTACGTTAGACGGTAACTTTATGGTGATCGGAGAACGTATCAATCCGACCGGAAAGAAAAAGCTTCAGGCAGAACTCAGGGAAGGCAGCCTTAATATGGTGCGTCAGATGGCGTTAGATCAGGAAGAAAATGGCGCCAGAATCCTCGATATTAACATGGGAATGAACGGAATTGATGAAAAAGAGATGATGATCAATACCATTTACGAAGTCACCTCTACCGTGGACTGTCCGCTCTGCATTGATTCCAGTCATGTGGATATTATTGAGGCGGCACTCCGCATTTATCCGGGACGCGCACTGATCAACTCTATTTCCATGGAAAAAGAGAAAATGGAGAAGCTGCTTCCGATTGCAAAAAAATATGGAGCAATGTTTATTTTACTGCCATTATCTGATGCGGGACTGCCAAACGATTCAGAGGAAAAACATGCGATCATCCGCACCGTCATGGAAAAGGCAATCGAAATTGGCATGGATAAAGAAGATATTATTGTGGACGGACTGGTTGCAACGATCGGTGCAAACCCAAGAGCAGCTATTGAATGTTATGAAACATTTGCATATTGCAGAAACGAACTGGAGCTTCCAACAGCGTGCGGACTTTCGAATATTTCATTTGGTCTGCCGGAGCGTATTTATGTGAATACAGCATTTCTTACAATGGCGATTGCAAATGGACTTACAATGGCAATTGCAAATCCATCACAGGAATTACTGATGAATGCCGCATTTGCGTCAGATCTTCTTTTGGCGCGGAAAGAGAGCGATATCCGTTATATTGAACGTATGAACATGCTTTCTGAGAAGTATGCAGGTCAGGAGCGTGTGCTTGTTCCAGTGAAAAAAGCGGCAAATGGAGATAATACGGAAAGTGCCGCACAGGAAAACAGAAGTGCAATTTTTGAAGCTGTATTAAAAGGAAATAAAGGCGGTATTTTAGATGAAGTGAAAAAGGCGCTTGCAGAAGGAGAAATGCCGGATGCTATCATTAACAACCATTTGATTCCGGCAATCAATGAAGTGGGAGTGCTTTTTGACAAACAGAAATATTTCCTGCCACAGCTTATTTCTTCTGCCAATACGATGAAAATGGCGATTGAATATGTAGAGCCTATGTTAGAGCGGAACGATGCGGAGCAGAAGGCAACAATCGTAGTCGCAACTGTAGAGGGAGATATTCATGATATCGGAAAAAATCTGGTTGTGCTGATGCTGAAAAACTACGGATACAATGTGATCGACCTTGGAAAAGATGTTCCGTCAGCGTTGATCGTGGAAACTGCCATGAAAGAACATGCAAAGGTGATCGGTCTGTCGGCACTTATGACAACAACCATGATGCGCATGAAAGAGGTTGTTGAACTGGCAAAAGAAAAAGGATGCGACAGCAAAATTGTTATCGGCGGAGCAGCAATTAATGAAAGTTTTGCAGATGAGATAGGAGCAGACGGTTATTCGAAAGACGCTGCGGATTGTGTAAAGCTGGTAGACAGGCTGTTAGAGGAATAATCATCCGGCAGTTCAAAGCGGCTAAAAACATATTGAAAAATGGAATTGTAAAAAAATTGCAGAAACATAAAAATAAGTGTTGACTTTTTTATTATATCCATTGTATAATAGCAAAGCGAGTTGCGCGAGCGACTCGCGATTATATGGGATCTTAGCTCAGCTGGGAGAGCATCTGCCTTACAAGCAGAGGGTCATAGGTTCGAGCCCTATAGGTCCCATTTTCCACAAAAGGTATTGGCAAAGTGATATTTTGTTAAGTGGAAAATGTGAGACGCATCTTCGATGCGGATGCACACATCACTGCGTGATGGAGCAGACAATACCATAAGTAGGTATATGGCGAGATAGCTCAGTTGGCTAGAGCACATGGTTCATACCCATGGTGTCGAGGGTTCGACTCCCCCTCTCGCTACTCTGGATGATTACATCCTATGGGATCTTAGCTCAGCTGGGAGAGCATCTGCCTTACAAGCAGAGGGTCATAGGTTCGAGCCCTATAGGTCCCATTTTCCACAAAAGGTATTGGCAAAGTGATATTTTGTTAAGTGGAAAATGTGAGACGCATCTTCGATGCGGATGCACACATCACTGCGTGATGGAGCAGACAATACCATAAGTAGGTATATGGCGAGATAGCTCAGTTGGCTAGAGCACATGGTTCATACCCATGGTGTCGAGGGTTCGACTCCCCCTCTCGCTACTAATTTAGCAGAAGCTTCGGATTTTTCCGAAGCTTCTTTTCGTAGTAGAAAATTTTGTCGAAAAGGGGTATGATTTTACACTTTTATGTGATAATATAGTAAAGAATACGGTGCAAGAGACCGTGGAAGAAAAGGAGTAGAATGAAAATGACAAAGAAATGGGAAGTAACTGTAAACGGAATCAATAATGTAATTGAGTACAAAACAGGATTTGGTGCAAAAATTCTGGTAAATGGTCAGGCATATAAAGTAAAATCGCAGAACTGGTTTGTTATGATGGTGGATTATCCGATTACAATTGATGGCACCGAATTTCGTGTTGTTGCAATTGGAAATAAAGTAGATCTGGCGGTAAATGGAGTATATCAGGATAGTGGAGAGCAGTATCAGCCATTACGGAAAACACCAACAATGTGCAATGTTTTTTTGGGGATTAGCTGTATTGCCGGATTTCTGCTTTGCGGATGGATTGGTCTGCTGATCGGAATTTTATTTGGAACGGTTTATGTAAAACAGGGACTGGCAGATAAAACCGGAAATGTGGTCGGTGCTTTTATCGGCTGTACGGTAATCCAGATTATAATTACAGTTGTTGTGGTATTCATTCAGCTTGGATAGCAAAGGAAGGTTTATATATGGAACAAAACTATGGAGAAAACTTTGACAGAGGATATGAGAATCAGGCAGCACCAAGACAGCAGGTAATTGTCATTGGGGAACCAATACCAGATAAGAGGACGACAAAAAATCTTGCCATTTGCTCGCTGGTGCTTGGGATTCTTGCCATTGTATTCAGTTTTTTACCTTATATTGGAATCATTCTTGCACTGATCGCATTGCCACAGGGAATTGTCAGTCTTGTGCAGAAACGTCCGGGCAAAGGACTTGCGATAGCAGGAATCATCACAGCGGTATTTGGAATCATCACGTCTGGATTATTTATTTTAATATATGTGGTTGCATTGCTGACTGTTTAATACAAAGGGATAAGAAAAGATATTGCAGATATGATTTCTCTGCAATATCTTTTTCTTTTGGAAAAAAACCGGATTGCAGGGGAGAAAAATTTTACGAGCAGGTGCAGTCTATTGACAATTTTTATCTTATTGCTACAATGTAGTTAGATAACACTAACTTGCAAAGAACATATATTACAAATAAAGTGACAGTAGATAATTGCGAAAATCATACCTGAAATTCAATTTCACAATTATCAGATAAAGCAACAGCAATGAAAGGAAGGTGTCTTATGAATTTGTCCGTTTTCTATGGAATTTTAATTCCATTTTTAGGTACTTCATTTGGTGCGGCGTGTGTATTTTTTATGAAAAATGATATGAGCGAGCGGCTGTCCCGGATTCTTACGGGGTTTGCAGCAGGCGTCATGGTGGCTGCATCTATCTGGAGTCTGTTGATCCCGGCAATGGAGCAGTCCGAAGGAATGGGAAAGCTCGCATTCGTTCCGGCGGTTGCTGGTTTCTGGGGAGGAATCCTCTTTTTACTTTTGCTGGATCATGTGATACCACATCTGCATCAGCACAGCAATAGTGCCGAAGGACCGAAAAGTAAACTGCAGAGAACAACCATGATGGTACTTGCAGTGACATTGCATAATATTCCGGAAGGAATGGCGGTTGGCGTCGTCTATGCCGGATATCTGGCTGGAAACGCAAAAATCACAGTGGCGGCAGCTATGGCATTGTCAATAGGGATCGCAATCCAGAACTTCCCGGAGGGGGCGATTATTTCCATGCCGCTAAGGGCAGAAGGGATGAAAGTGTCAAAGGCATTTGCAGGCGGTGTGCTTTCCGGGATCGTGGAGCCGATCGGTGCAGTGCTTACGATCCTTGCGGCAGGGCTCATTATCCCGGCATTGCCTTATCTGCTCAGCTTTGCGGCGGGTGCGATGATGTATGTAGTTGTGGAAGAACTGATTCCGGAAATGTCGCAGGGAGAACATTCGAATCTTGGAACGATCTTTTTTGCAGTCGGTTTTACTGTAATGATGGCTTTGGATGTGGCACTTGGATAAAAAAATTGTGGATAAATTTACCCTTAGATGTTATGATAGTTAAGTAATAATAAAGTAATATTTAACAGCTTTTTCACAATGGTGAATTTTTTGCCAGCCAGATAGGATCGGCAGCAAAAATTACAGAGTAAAAAGAGACAGAAAGAGGCAGAAAACAGCAGTATCGCAGTGTAATAATAGAATAGAGTAACTGTATCATGGGATAGATTAAAAACCGTGCAAACAATCCGTAAGGAGCTTGTTTGCACGGTTTTTTGCTGTGAATGAAAAAGGTTTCTTTGTAAATTGCACAAATTACCAAAAAACATATTGACAACATAGTGCCATAGTGATATGGTTAATTACACAAGTAATGAACAGATAAACAGCCGTTACAAGATTTATGTAATAATTATATTTATGAAACAAGACAAAACATAAACATCATGGCAACAGCAGAAAAGAAAGGAGCAAATCATGCATGAATGAGATTTTGACGCAGGAGAAATCCATATATCTGCAGATCGCGGAGATGATCGAGACAGATATTTTAAGAGATATTCTTCTGGAAGAAGAACGGGTGCCAAGCACGAATGAGCTGGCGAAGCTCTATGCGATCAATCCGGCGACGGCAGCAAAAGGTGTGAATATATTAGTGGATGAAGGTGTTTTATATAAGAAAAGAGGGATTGGAATGTTTGTGGCAGCAGGTGCGAAGGAAGCAATTTTAAATCGGAGAAAAAGTGAATTTTACGATAACTATGTGAAAAAATTGTTGGAGGAAGCAGCGAGCATCGGGCTTGGAAAAGAAGAAGTGATCCAGATGATCGAGGCAGGAAAATAGAAAGGCAGGGAGATTTTTATGGAAACAATTGTATGTAATGGCATTACCAAGAGTTATGGAAAAAAGCAGGTATTAAAGGATATTAACCTCACATTGGAAAAAGGAAAAATTTACGGTTTGATCGGAAGAAACGGCGCAGGAAAAACAACGTTATTATCCATTATGTCAGCCCAGAATCCTGCATCCGAAGGAACCGTGACATGGAACGATGAAAAAGTATGGGAAAACCGCAAAGCATTAGACCATATCTGCTTTTCCAGAGAGCTGTCGATCAATCTTTACGGAAGCGGCGTGAGCAGCATGAAAGTAAAAGATTACTTAAAAAATGCTTCCTATTATTATCCGGACTGGAATCAGGCACTTGCGGATGAACTGATCCAGAAGTTTGAGTTAAATACAAAGCAGCGCATTAATAAAATGTCAAAAGGTATGCTGTCTATGGTGACGATCATTGTGGCACTTGCGAGCAAAGCAGATTTTACGTTTATGGATGAGCCGGTTGCAGGTCTTGATGTTGTGATGCGTGATTACTTTTATCATAAATTAATGGAGGAATATACCGAGACAGGGCGTACCTTCGTGATCTCCACACATATTATCGAGGAAGCTTCTGATTTAATGGAAGAAGTTATCATGATCAAAAACGGGGAAATACTGTTAAAAGAAAACACACAGGAACTTTTAGAAAGAAGCTATCATGTGAGTGGTCTGGCAGAGGTTGTGGATGAGGCGACAAAAGGATATGATGTGCATCATGAGGAAAAAACAGGACGGAGCAAGAGCGTGACAATCCTTTTAAAAGAGGGACAGAAGCTGCCGGAGGGCTATGATGTTACCATTCAGCCGTTGAATCTTGAAAAACTGTTTGTATCGCTTTGCGGAATGGAGGCATAGATATGGCAGATAAGAGAATTTTGAAAAGAAACATCCGTTTCTGGGGAAAAGCAGGATTGCAGCTAACCGGTATCATGCTGATTTTCATGGTAGTATATGGGTTTTTGTTTTATGAGGGAACCACCAGCGTATTCGAAAGCTTCTGGAAAACAGCCTATTTCTATGGTGGTATCATCAGTGTTTTATTTGCGCTGATCGGACCAATCTGTTATGTGGGCAGCTATCTTCCAATGGTCCTGTCGTTTGGATCAGGAAGAAAAGAAGCCGCTTATGGAGCACAGATTTTTTCCGTGGTCTATGTATTAAGCGCTTATATCATCATGATTTTTACAGGTTATATGTGCAGTGGAAAAGTGAACGGAATGTTGGATGTCCTGATCGCAGAACTGTTTGTTCTGATGACAGCACTCGGACAGTTGATCTCAGTTGCACAGATGCATTACGGCATGAAGGGTGTGATCATGGGAGTGCTTATCGTTGCATTCAGTTTTATCGGAGGAATCGCAGCGGGAATCGGATTCTTTGACATGATTCCTTCGCGGATCAATGGATTGGGTACAGGTATCATATGGACGTTTCTTGGCATTGGAGCAGTGGTCGTGGCAGCCGTTTATGGAGTCAGTCTGCTGGTACTTTTCCGGGAAATGAAGCGTTATGCGGTAAAAGCGTAAGGAGGGAGCAGGATGAATGGATTTTTGACACAGTGCAAGGTGAGAAAAGCAGAACTTTTGCAGTGTATAGGGTTTCTTGCAGCCGCATATCTGCTTGGACTTGTCATTTTGTGTATTGTGATGAATGTTGCAAAGGGAGAAGGAAGTGCGACAGTGGGAACCGGCATGGCAGTTGTTTTCTTTTTCTTCCTGCATTTATTTGGAATTGCGATCTCTTTTATGCAGGAATTTAATGTGGCTGTTTCCATGGGAGCGACCAGAAAAAGCTTTGTCGCAAGCTATGCACTTTTTAATCTCTTAGAGATTGCAGTGCTGGAACTGGAAGTTATTTTATTTGGCTGGTTCGAAAAACTTCTGATCGGCGTTTTCTTCCCGCATACCGCAATGGAATTAGATATTACAGTATTTTTTACATGGAAATATCTGTTGGGAGTCATGCTTGGATTTACGATTCTGGAATTATTCGCAGGGGCAGTCATTTTAAAATATGGAATGAAAGTATTATGGGTGTTCTGGGCATTGTGGATGGCTGCCTGTCTGCTGCCGGTACGGATTGCCCATAATGAAAAAATTATGGGAAAACTTACAGAAATTGGTCTGTTTTTTGGAGGAAAAATCACACCGCAGGGAATTGTGGCAGCGTTGATTGTTTTAGCCATTATTGTTGCTGGAATCACTTGGAAAATTCTTCGGAAACAGCGGGTGACAGCATAAATTCCTTGACAAAATCCGGCGAACTGCATACACTATATTAGGAATGAAAATTGTTCCGGATAAATGAATAGCAAAGCGATGAACGGAAAGAGTAGGAATTTAGGCAGCGCAAAGAGAGAGACTGTCATCGGCTGAAAGCAGTCTTGCGAAAGAGAATTCACGAAGTGCCTCCGGGAGCTGGTCAGGGGAAAAGAAGTCTGTAGTGGCAGAACTTAAGTATTCTGGTTCGGATAACACACGTTACGTGTTTTAAGGGAAAATCAATTGATTTTTATTAGAGTGGAACCGCGGATTATTTCGTCTCTTAGGGGATGGAATGATCCGCTTTTTATTTATGAAAAAGGAGAATGATTATGGGATTCATTGAGCATATGAAAGAAGAATTTCAAGTGATAAAAGAGCGTGACCCGGCGATCAAATCGCCGATGGAAGTTTTGCTTTATCCAAGCTTTCGTGTTATGCTAAGTTACAGACGTGCACATAAACTATATTTAAAAGGACACTATTTCTGGGCGAGATTTCTTTCCCAGCGTGCAGCAAGAAAAACAGGCATTGAGATTCATCCGGGAGCAACGATCGGAAAAGGATTTTTCATCGATCACGGAAGCGGTGTGATCATCGGAGAAACGGCGATCGTTGGTGATAATGTCACCTTATATCAGGGCGTAACATTAGGCGGTACCGGAAAAGAGACAGGAAAACGACATCCGACCATTGGCGATAATGTCATGATCAGTGCAGGAGCGAAAATCATTGGTTCTTTCACTGTTGGGGAAAATTCCAAGATCGGAGCAGGAAGCGTCGTGTTAGAGGAAGTGCCGCCGAACTGTACCGTAGTCGGTGTTCCGGGACGTGTGGTGAAGCGCGACAATGTGAAAATCCCGCGGAGCGATATGGATCAGTGTCATTTGCCGGACCCTGTCAAGGAAGATATCACCGTCTTGCAGAGAGAGAATGCGGAACTTGTCAACCGTGTGCTTGATCTTGAACGCCAGTTGAAAGAGGTTGATAAAAAAGCAAGCCAGCAATAAACAATATCTGCAGGCAGAAAGCTGTAAAATAGATTGGAAACACAGAGAATATAAAGTATAAAAAGAAATGGAGAATACAAATGGAAAACAATTTTAAATTTTACAATACACTTACCAAAAAAATCGAGACAGTCATCCCACATGAGGACGGCAAAATCGCAATGTATACCTGCGGACCTACCGTATACCATTACGCACATATCGGTAACTTAAGAAGTTATATCATGGAAGATGTTTTGGAAAAATCACTTCGTTATGTCGGATATGATGTGAAGCGTGTCATGAATATTACAGATGTAGGACATTTGGCTTCCGATGCAGATACCGGGGAAGATAAAATGTTAAAGGGTGCAAAGCGTGAACATAAGACCGTTATGGAAATCGCAAAGTTTTATACCGACGCATTTTTTGAGGACTGCAAAAAATTAAACATCAAAACACCGGATGTTGTGGAACCAGCCACCAACTGCATTCCGGAATTTATTAAAATGATTGAGGGACTGTTGGAAAAAGGCTACGCATATCAGGCTGGCGGCAATGTTTATTTTGACACTTCCAAACTGGAAAACTATCATGTTTTTTCCACACAAGCAGAGCTTGAAACATTAGTCGGCGTAAGAGATGATGTAGACGCAGACCCGAATAAAAAGAATAAGAACGACTTCGTTCTCTGGTTCACCAAATCCAAGTTTGAAGATCAGGCATTAAAATGGGATAGTCCATGGGGCGTAGGTTATCCGGGCTGGCACATTGAGTGCTCCTGCATCAGTATCAAACATCTTGGCGAGTACATGGATATCCATTGCGGTGGTGTCGATAATATTTTCCCACATCACACTAATGAGATCGCGCAGTCAGAGAGTTATCTCGGCCACAAATGGTGCAATTACTGGTTCCATGTGCAGCATTTGAATGACAAGTCCGGTAAAATGAGCAAATCCAAAGGAGATTTCCTGACCGTTTCCTTATTGCAGGAAAAAGGTTATGATCCGATTGTATACAGAATGTTCTGCTTACAGTCACATTACAGAAAACCTCTGGAATTTTCTTATGAGATCATGGATAACACAAAGGCAGCTTACAACAAGCTCGTAAAACGTATTGCCGGATTGAAAAAAGAGGGTGAAGTAGACCAGAAGGTATTTGCGGAATACAAGGCAAAGTTTGTGGATGCAATCTCAAACGACCTGAACACTTCCATGGCAATTACTGTTTTATATGATCTGTTAAAAGCAGATACCAACGATATTACAAAATACGAACTTGTCAAAGATTTTGATAAAGTTCTTTCCTTAAATCTGGAAAATGCAAAGAGTACAGAGACAAAAGAAGGCGTCGACGCAGAACTCGAAAGCTTTGTTCTTGCCAAGATCGAAGAGAGAAAAGAAGCAAAGAAAGCAAAAGATTTTGCCAAGGCAGATGCAATCCGTGATGAACTGCTTGCAAAGGGCATTGTCATTAAAGACACCCGCGAAGGCGTTGTATGGCATAAGGCAGAATAAGGGAGAAAAAGATGGAGAGAGGAATCGATTCCTATTTAAAAGAACAATTTCAGATTCCGGATGTGGATATCCGCACCTATTCGCCACTGACACTGGCTTATATCGGGGATGGAATTTATGATCTGGTCATTCGCTCTGTGGTAGTGGCAAAGGGCAACACAAGAGCCAGTGAGCTTCACAAGCGGACCAGTCAGATCGTAAAGGCACATACGCAGGCAGAGATGATGGAAGTGCTGCTTCCGCTTCTTACCGAGGAGGAAACAGCCGTGTATAAGAGAGGGCGCAACGCAAAATCTTTTACCATGGCAAAAAATGCCACGATGTCTGATTACCGCAAAGCGACCGGTTTTGAGGCATTAATGGGCTATCTGTATCTGAAAGATGAATTTGAGCGTCTGGTTGAACTGGTGAAGGCAGGCGTGGATGGATTGAAACTAAAATTATAAAAAGAAAGGGAACAGTTACTGCGATAGCGCAGCAACTACAGAATAATTTCATGGGATATGAAGAACAGAAAATAGAAGGGCGTAATGCAGTGTTAGAGGCATTTCGTTCCGGAAAAACAATTGATAAGCTGTTCGTTTTAGACGGTTGTCAGGACGGACCGGTGCGCACGATCGTCAGAGAGGCAAGAAAGCATGATACGATCATTAATTTCGTAGACAAGGAGCGCTTAGAACAGCTTTCTGAAACAAAAAAACATCAGGGTGTCATAGCAGTGGCAGCCGCATATGAATATGCCGAGGTGGAAGACATTTTAAAAAATGCAGAAGAAAAGGGAGAACCGCCTTTTATCTTTATTCTGGATAACATTGAAGATCCGCATAACCTCGGTGCAATCATCCGTACTGCCAATCTGGCAGGGGCACACGGCGTGATCATTCCAAAACGCCGCGCAGTGGGACTTACCGCGACTGTTGCAAAGACTTCCGCGGGTGCGATCAATTATACTCCGGTCGCAAAAGTAACCAATCTGACAGCCACGATCAAGGAACTGAAAGAAAAAGGTTTATGGTTTGTCTGTGCCGACATGGGTGGAACCGAGATGTATAAGCTTGATCTGAAAGGACCAATCGGACTTGTGATTGGAAACGAGGGCGAAGGAGTCAGCAAACTTGTAAAAGAGAACTGTGATTTTATCGCATCTATTCCTATGAAAGGTGACATTGATTCCTTAAATGCATCCGTAGCAGCAGGTGTGCTTGCATATGAGATCGTAAGACAGCGTTTACAGTAAAAATTTCCGGACGGATAATCACGGAGTTTTATCCTGATTATCCGTTTCAAAGTGTGAGAACAGGAGAAAAGCCGTGGAATCATACCAGAATCTCAGTGATGAAGAATTGATCCAAAGATTAAGAAATGGGGATACCGGAATCATGGATTATATTTTAGATAAATATAAACCACTGGTGCGGAAAAAAGCGAATGCCATGTTTTTGATCGGAGGCGATACAGACGATCTCATTCAGGAAGGAATGATCGGTCTGTTTAAGGCAATTAGGGATTACAGGGAGGAGAGGGAATCCTCTTTTTTTCATTTTGCAGAACTGTGCATCACAAGGCAGATTTACAGTGCAGTGGAGGCTTCCAACCGGAAAAAGCATGCACCATTAAATTCCTACGTTTCATTTTATTCGGAAATGACGGAGGAGGGACAGCCGTTAGCAGAATATCTTGAATCGGAGCGTTCGGATAATCCGGAGCAGCGGATCATTGAACAGGAGAACTTTGAACAGTTTCTGAAAAAAGTGCGCGGAAGCTTAAGCAAAATGGAGTGTGCAGTGTTAGATGATTACCTGTCAGGATTAAATTATCAGCAGATTGCAGAAAAAATGAAAAAGTCTCCGAAAGCGATTGACAATGCATTGCAGCGTATCAAATCAAAAATCAGGGTATTTCGGAGTGATTCAGCTGTCTAATGAGAAGGTCATCCGTTGCTTTTAATCGAAAAAAGAGACGGAATATGTGTAATATGCACAAAATTAAAAGCAAAATTTTGTAACATTTGTGAACACTTATCGGGGAGAGTATGATATTATAATTCTCGTAAAAACCCCCCAATACATTATATATAGTTTTTGCTATACCCCATAGTAAAAATACCTTCTCCTAAAAGAACAGCCGATCGACAGGCTGTTCTTTTTTGCAAAAATCTCTGCAATATTCTTAAAAAGTAAAAATGTTCTGAGTGGATACGATGGATGTGCAGAAGAATTATGCAAACAAAAAACCCAGTAAAATCAAGGATGCTTGAAATTACTGGGTTTTCCTATGTAAGCTGATAACGGGAATCGAACCCGTGACCTCCGCCTTACCAAGGCGACGCTCTACCGACTGAGCCATATCAGCATTCTTCAATTGCCTGCGCAATCGACAAGTGATATTCTAACAAATCACAATATATTTGTCAACAAAAACATTTGCAATTTTCAAGCCTTTTTTTGTTTTCCAAAAATAATTCTTTAGAAATTCTTTCGTTTTTTATATAATGGTTTTTTAGATAGATAGATTACAGTAAGGTATATCAGATAAGGAGCCGGAAGTGAAATGGAACAGTTAAAAAACAATGAGTACAATATTTTAGTTGTGGAGGACGACAAAGAGATCCGTGACGGAATCGAGATTTTCCTGAAAAGTCAGGGATACCATGTATATAAGGCAGCCGATGGTGTCGAGGGACTACAAGTGATCGAAAAGGAAGAAATACACCTTGCGATCGTGGATATCATGATGCCGCGCATGGACGGTGTGACCATGACGATAAAGTTAAGGGAACAGCATGAGTTTCCGGTGATCATGCTTTCAGCGAAATCAGAGGAAACGGATAAAGTCATCGGCTTAAATATTGGCGCGGATGATTATGTGACAAAACCATTTACTCCGTTGGAACTTATGGCAAGAGTAAATTCCCAGCTGCGCCGTTACACCCGCTTTATGGGAATGGCACAGAAAAAAGAGGAAGAAGGCAGAAATTACATCATTGGCGGACTGGAATTAAACGAAGACACCGTGGAATTTTCCGTGGATGGAACCCCGGTCAAACTGACTCCGATTGAATTTAAAATACTGGCACTTCTGATGAAAAATCCGGGCAGGGTTTTCTCTGCAGAGGAAATCTATGAGAGAGTCTGGAACGAAAAAGCAATCAACACGGACACGATCATGGTGCACGTGAGAAACATTCGGGATAAGATCGAGATTAACCCGAGAGAACCAAAATATTTAAAGGTGGTGTGGGGCGTTGGATACAAAATTGAAAAACAGCCGTAACAAACGAATTGCAATTATTATTGCAGGAATATTACTCGCAGTCATTGTGAACCTGTGTCTCTTTCCATGGGTGAAAGAAAATGCAGAGGAGAGAGCAGAGGAGGTGCATGCTTCCGGTGAAAATATAAATAATGATTATATCGACACGCTTTATGAGGGAAGCAGCGTACTGTATGCGGAAATGAATCCGCAGCAGGCAGAAAATCAGTCTTCCTATTTTCTGTCCGATGAAAGTGGCGCATATGAAGATTATGATTACATTTCAGAATGGGCAGAGGAATTTGAAGCAGTCCGGTCCGAGACAGACTATTATGCGACAGACGGAACAAAGGAAGAAATTAATACGAACAAAGAGCTTAAAAAAGTATTGGAAAAAGACTTTGATGCAGACAGCACTAGGGACGACTGGAATGATTATGAGTGCCTGATTGAGCTTTCTTATGATGAAAACGGTAATCTGACCGTAGAAGTGAAAAAAACACAAACAATCGCGGCAGATCTGCTGATCAAGGAATTTTTACATGCAGACCGTTACAATGCGTTAAAGCAGGCGGCACAGGAGAGTTCGTATACTTATACACCGATTAAAAATTTTCAGGTTGTCTATGGCATTTCTTCTGAAAATGATAATCTGATCGTTGAAGATCATTATACCAATAATTATTATCTGACCGCATCTTACGCAAACCCGGTATACTTTTTTACTATGCTGGCAATTGCCATATTTATGTGCATTATGTGCAGCAGAAAAGTATGGAAAAAGGAAAACCTGCCGGATTATCTGCCGAAATGGCGTTATATGGAAATTGGAATCGTTGGACTTATTATGTCTTTTGCCATGTGTGGTCTTTATATTGATACCATTTGTGAATTCCCATACAGAAGCAGAATGGGATTTGCAGATGTGCGCGTGTGGGATGTGTTAAAGGCAGGCGGAATACTTTACGTTATTTTTGCAGTTGCATTTTTATCAATGCTTACTATTTATCCGGTATTTCAGATCGGAATAAAGGAATATATCAGGCAGTATAGCTTTATTTATCAGATTTTTCCGTGGATCTGGAAAAAATGGAACCAGTTTACAGACGAAGTCAACCACATTGATTTCAGTGATAAGACTACCAAAACAATCCTAAAAATTGTGGGGATCAATTTTCTTGTTTTAGCAGTGTTGATGTGTATGTGGATGTTTGGAATCGTTGGTCTTGTCATTTACTCGCTTGTGCTTTTTTATCTGATGAAAAAGTATTACGACCGGATCAAAAGAGATTATGATGTTTTGATGAGAGGTGTGCAGCGTATTGCAGAGGGTGATCTTGATACGATGATCACAGAGGATATCGGAGTGTTCGAACCATTCAAAGAACAGCTCACAGAGATCCGCACCGGATTTAAAAAAGCGGTGGATGAAGAAGTGAAAAGCCAGCGCATGAAAACAGAGCTGATCACAAATGTGTCTCATGATCTGAAAACACCGCTCACTGCAATAACTACATATGTAGAGTTATTGAAAAAAGAAGATATCACAGAAGAGGAACGCAAATCTTATATTGAGACACTGGAGAAAAAATCACTGCGGCTGAAAGTGCTGATCGAGGATCTTTTTGAAGTGAGCAAAGCGACGACCAATAATATTACATTAAATCTGATGGATGTGGATGTCGTCAACCTGATGAAGCAGGTCAGTGTGGAACATACGGACAAATTTGAACAGCTGGGATTAAAACTGCGCTGGAATGTGCCGGATGAAAAAATTATTTTGAAGCTGGATAATCAGAAGACGTACCGTATTTTTGAGAATCTGTTTGTGAACATCCAAAAATATGCCATGCCGGACAGCCGTGTCTATATTGATGTGGAGCGGACTAAGAATCAGGTTGCCATTACGATGCGGAATATGTCAGCGGTTGAATTGCATGTAAAAGGGGAGGAACTTACAGAACGTTTTGTGAGGGGAGATGCATCCAGAAACACGGAAGGTTCAGGTCTTGGGCTTGCAATTGCAAAAAGTTTTACCGAGGCACAGAAAGGCAGCCTGAATATCTCTGTGGACGGAGATCTCTTTAAAGTGGTGATCCTGTGGAAATAGACAATTGCGAAACCCTTCATCATCTTTTTAAATTGTTCAAAATTAACAAAAACATTCAAGACACGCTCTCGCTACGTGTCACTCGCAGCGGTACTAAGAAGCCAGACACAACTTACAGTTGTATCCGCCTTCTAAGTACCGGCGGTTCCCCAGTGTCTTTTGTCAATTCTTTCACAATTTAATTTAGATTTTTATGAGTTTAGCAATTGTCTAATCCTGCGATAGTTGTCATGACGGAAATAAATGTGTTATACTTATTTTTATCTGGAAATCCATATGAAAGATGCGGCAGCATAATTGCAAAACATTGTGTGTTACATGTGGATTTCACAGGAAAAGAACAATGGAGGTAATTCATAATGGAAACAATGGACGATTTCAAGGACGAATTAGAGGCATCTTTCCGCCAGATCAAAGAGGGCGATATTATCACAGGTACTGTCATTGCAGTGAGCGAGGAAGAAATCACTCTGGATTTAAAATATTATGCACAGGGAATTATTAAGGTAGAGGACTTCAGCAATGATCCGGATTTTGCAGTGTTAGAGCAGATCCATGCCGGTGATGAGATCGAGGCAACTGTGGTAAAGACAGATGACGGACAGGGCAATATCCTGCTGTCCAGAAAAGAGGCAAACGATGTTCTTGCATGGGAGAAACTGCAGCAGATGATGGAAGATGGAACGGTTGTAAAAGTCCGCATCAAAGAGAGTGTTCCAAGCGGTGTGGTTGCATTTTTAGAAGGCATCCGTGCATTTATCCCGGCATCCCAGCTTGCACTTGATTATGTGGAAGACACGGAGAGCTGGATCGGAAAAGAGGTGGAGGCAAAAGTCATCACCGTTGATCCGGAAAAAGAAAAACTGGTATTGTCCGCAAAACAGGTGGCAAAAGAGGCGGCGATTGAGGAGCGTAACCACAAGATTTCCATGATCGTTCCGGGGACTGTTTTAGAGGGAACGGTAGAGTCCTTAATGCCATATGGAGCATTTATCAATCTTGGCAATGGATTGAGTGGACTGGTACACATTTCACAGATCTGCGAAAGACGTATCAAAAAGCCATCAGAAGTGTTAAAAGAGGGACAGAAAGTCAAAGCAAAGGTGTTGAATACCAATGACAACAAGATCAGTCTTTCCATGAAAGCACTGGAAGAAGAAATGGTAGATACTGAGCCGGCAGAGAATCTCGAGCAGTATACATCAAAGGAGAGCTTTGGCTCAAGCCTTGGTTCACTTCTTGCAGGAATCAAGCTGGATTAATCAGAAGATAAAAATTTCATTATAAAAATGAAACTACCGGATGCAGACAGGTTTATGTGTGCATCCGGTAGTTTAATATAACAGGAAAATTACTTTATTATCTGCAGCTTTCGCGTTTTGCCATGTAATATGGCAGGGACATTTTCAGAGGGAGAGTGTGTCCATTTCTTATGCGGTCGATCAGAATCTTGGCAGTCATCTTACCCATTTCTTCGATCGGAATATGCATAGTTGTAAGCATTGGCGATACATATTGTGCAATTTCAATGTCATCCATACTGATGACAGAGATATCATCAGGGATGCGATAACCACATTCGTGGATTGCACGGATCGCACCGATCGCTGTTATGTCATTCATGCAGAAAAAAGCAGTTACGTCCGAAGAACGCTCCAGAATGCGTTTGGCTCCCTGATAGCCGGCTTCGGAAGAGCCGGAAACATTGGTTACAATATTTTTGTTAAAATTAATATGATTTTTCTTCAAAGTATTACAATAAGCTTCATACCGGATTTCATTTTTGGTCTCTCCGATATATCCAATCTGCGTGTGTCCCTGTGCGATCAGATGGTTCACGGCATCAGATGCGACGGCATTTCCGTCACAGATAACTTGATCATACTCGGCATCTAACGGATTTAAACCTACGTAAATGATCTTATGGAAATGCTTTTTCATAAATTTGAGAGTTTCCTTATCACAACGGCCAAGAATGGCAGCACCATCCACTTCGTTATTTATAATCTGATTTTGCGTGGCCGGGTTATGAATGTCAAAAGTAGAAAAAGAATACTTTACGATATACCCCTCTTTTAAGGCCTCCTGTTCAATACTTCTTGTCAGAGTTGAAAAAAAGGCATCATTTTGCGCATCCTGCGCTCTTGCATAGACACAGGCAATGGAATGATGAGGTACATTTTCCATGTTTTTTTGCTTTAATGCCTGAGCGGAAGTGTTAGGCACATATCCGCCGGCTCGTGCAATACTCCAGATTTTATCCTGCATTTCTTTACTGGCGGCGTTTGACGAATTCCCGTTGATAATACGGGAAACGGTAGAGATGGAAACACCGGCCTCTTTTGCAATATCCTTTAATGTCATTGAAATACCCCCTCGTACAGGTAATTTTCATCTTTGCGTATAGTTTAACACAAATAAATAAAAATTTGCGTAAAACTTTACACAAACGTTTGTTAAAATAAATGGCGAAGAAAGTGGTAAGTGTGGTACAATAAATGCGAATGAGATTTGAAATGTTGAGGAGGACAAGATGAAAAAACAGATGACAGTACGAAAAACAGTTTTGGCAGCATTATTTCTTGCAATTGGACTGATTCTTCCATTTATTACCATGCAGATCCCGGCAGTCGGAAAGATGCTTTGCCCGATGCACATTCCGGTATTACTGTGTGGATATATTCTTGGAGGACCGTATGGTCTGATCGTTGGATTTATTACACCATTACTTAGAAGTGTGACATTTGGAATGCCTGTCATGCTCCCGAATGCTATATGCATGGCATTTGAACTTGCAACTTATGGATTAGTCAGCGGAATTCTTTCCGGTAAGATGAAAAAGGATATGAGATCACTATATATCTCTTTGATCATTTCCATGCTCGCAGGAAGACTGGTATGGGGACTTGTATCAGCAATTGTTTATGCATTAATGGGAAGTGGATTTACATGGAAATTATTCTTTATGGGTGGATTTGTGAATGCAATCCCTGGAATTGTGATACAGCTTATCTTAATACCTGTTCTTGTAAATCGTTTATATGCAGCGGGAGTTGTAAAGCCTGCTTATGAAGGAAAATAATGATCTGTTTTTCTGATAGAAGACAGAAAATACGGGGAAAGATCGGAGAAATACATGGAACTGAAGACACAATGCAGAGAACGATTCAAACCGGCAGTGGATGCGATTAATGAAATTATTAAACAGGAAGACAATACAGACAGACCAATTCTTGTGGCGATTGATGGGCGATGTGGAAGTGGTAAGACAACTCTGGGAGAATATTTAAAGGGGCAGTTTGACTGTAACCTGTTTCATATGGATGATTTCTTTTTACGAATGGAGCAGCGTACACCGGACAGAATGAAAGAAACCGGTGGGAATGTAGACTATGAAAGATTTTATGAAACTGTGCTTATACCGGTTCAAAAGAAGGAATCTGTGTGCTATCAGCCCTTTTCCTGCAGAGAGTGGAGACTATTAGATGCTTATGAGATTCCTTATAAAAGGATTAATATTATCGAGGGCTCTTATAGCTTACATCCGTATTTTGGAAAGCCATATCAGCTGAAGATTTTTATGAATATCGCATCGGATGTGCAGCTTGCAAATATAAGAAAGCGTAATGGGGAAGAAAAAGCAAAAGAGTTTCAGGAAAAATGGATTCCGAAGGAAGAAGCATATTTTGAAAAATTTCATGTGCAGGATGATACACTTGAGATTATGTGGAATTTAAAGGTATTATAAAAGAGATGCTCAAAGAAAAACAGAGTCAGATCGACATGCGCATATGTCTGTCCGGCTCTGCTTTTTTATGTAATGGATTCAGGTGGCTAAGCCTCTAAAGTGATTTTTAAATGGTAAGTTTTTTCACCTTCAGGCATTAATGAGAGAATACCACGTTTTTCTGAGAAAATATCACTGTCCTGATGGAAAATCGCAGAACCGTTCCATGGTTCCAGACAAAGGAATGGAGCATTGCCGCCTGCAGGAGTCCAGAAAGCGATAGATTCAAAATCAGGATAGTCCATTGTTACACCCTTTCCGGTATGAGTGTTAAGGAAGGAAACACGATGGGAATTGGTGTGTTCAAAGAAAACAGCATCATTGTCAAACATTGCAACAGTAAGTGGTAATGTGTTGCCCTCTGCTTTTTGTACAATCTTTTTCTCTGTGTTGAATTCCATATTTTCAAGATCATATTCATAAGATACGAAATCTTCTGTTTTTTCAAAGACAAGTTCACAGTCGGCAAGTGTTTCACCGGAAGATACCGGAAGCATAAATCCAGGATGTGCGCCGATATGATAAAACATTTCTTCTGTGTCATGGTTTACAACACGGTATTCCATAGATAACTCATTGTCGGATAAATGATAGGTGAGAGACAATTCGAACTGATAAGGATAACTTTTTAAAGTTTCTTCATTTGCGTGTAACAAGAAAGTGACCGTATCATCGGATAAATCCTTTACCTCGAATTCTGTATCTTTACAGAAGCCATGCTTTACGAGAGGATAAACCTGCCCCTTCATGGTTGTTTCACCATTTCTTAAATTTCCGATCGTTGGAAAGAGAAGTGGTGAAGAACGCATCCAGAAAGCAGGATCTGAATTCCAGACATATTCTTTTCCGGAAGGATCCTTGAAAGATTTCAATTCGGCCCCCATCGTATTGACAGCGACCTCGTAACCGTTTGAATGTAATGTGATCAGCATAATAAAAGCCCCCCTTTTACAAATTGGTATTGTTTTTTGAAAAATACTTGCTTTTTCTATTATAACACACGAATCTGTGGAAAGAGAACCGGTTTAGACAAACGTTTGCAAAGCTATGACAATTGAATTTTTGCAGGAAATATGTTAGCTTAGTTATAGTAGTGAATAAGAGGGAAAAGTATTAAGGTGGATTATGAAAGAAAAAAAAGTTACAATTCGGGAAGTGGCGGAACTGGCAGGAGTATCGATCAGTTCTGTATCAAGATATCTGGCGGATCCAAAAAGTATCCAGCCGCTTGCAGCGTACAACATTAAAAATGCCATCAATGAACTGCAGTATGAACCGAACATGTTTGCAAGAAATTTAAAAAGAGGACAGACACAGATCGTCGGTCTTATTGTTCCGCATATGGAATATTTTTTCGGAAAAATATGTCATGTGGTAAGTGACTATTTTTTTGAAAGAAAATATATTACTTATATCTGTGAAAGTGACAGTGAGCGGGAAAAAGAGCTGTTCTATGTCCAGGAGCTTCTGAACCAGAGAGCCGCAGGAATCATAATTGCACCGAGTGGACAGAATACACCATATCTGCAGGGCGTAACAAAGAATTATAAAAATATGATCGCAATCGACAGACAGGAGGATATTGGCTGTGATATGGTTTTGGAAAATCACAGGGACAATGCATATCATCTTATCTCATGGCTTCTGAAAAATAAGCCATGCAGCCGTATCATGATGCTCTTTGGCTGGAGCGACAGTTTTAATACACGTATGTGTCTTGCCGGGGCAAATCAGGCACTGGAAGAGGCCGGGCGTGATGGAAGCCGCGTGATCAAAATATTTACTGCGAGAAAGATCGAAGTGGTAATGGATGCTTTAAAACAGTTAAACAGTGTGCTCGAGGATGGAGAGAGACCGGTCATCATCGGGTTTGGAACGGACATTGTAGAGTATATTGCCATGGGAATCCATCAGTTGTATCCGGAGTGGATTGGAAACGTGGATATCGCAGGGTTTGCAATGGGTGGAACGAAAGAAAAACTTGGAATGGACTGTTCGCTTGTTGTTAAGAATCCGGAAACAGTCGCAATTTGTGCGGCAGAGCTTTTGAGCCAGAAGATCATGGGAGAGAAAGAAGAAAAAGAACCTAGGAAATATGATGTGAAAGTAAAATATGAGTTTTAAAGAGTGGATATCAAAAGGTTGAAAAGACAGTGCCAGTAAAATGAGAACATGTTTTGGTACTGTCTTTCATTTTACATATTAAGTGAAAACGATTTCAACAAAATGCAAAAATAATAAATAGTAAAAATATACAAAAACGACTGTAATATAATGTGAAAAAGTACTGATTTTACTATAAAAACAAAAGAAAACATTGACTATAATGTGCAGAGGTGTTAATTTCTAGGTACAGAGACAACTGAAAACATTTTCACTAAAGGAGGAAAAGTGATGAAGAAAAAGGTATTGGCACTTATTATGGCGGGAACAATGGTTCTTTCCATGGCAGCATGTGGAAATACACAGAGCCAGGATACACCAAAGGAGCCTGAGAAGCAGGAAACAGTTCAGACAGAAGGTACAGAAGCAGGGGGAGCAACAGACATATCTGGAATTACAGCAGATTCTTTTAAACCTTTCAAGGACTTTAATGTACGTGTTCCATTTGCAGCAGGGGGTTCTGCAGATACGATCGCAAGAATTATCGGACAGGGATTACAGGAGACTTATGGTAAAACAGTTATTGTAAACAACCTGACAGGAGCGAACGGAGCAATCGCAGCAGCAGATCTTGACAGTGCAAAATCCGATGCGACAGAATTAATGGTCGGCGGTATCGCAATGTTCACACTTGCACCATTATTCAACAAAGATATTAATCTTAGCATTGATGATTATCAGTTTGTCAGCGGACTTGTATTAGAAGACCAGCTTTTATATGTAAGCCCTTCTAACAGCGGAATTGAAGACTGGGATGGTCTTGTGAAATATGCAGCTGATAACCGTATCGTTTATGGAAGTAACGCACCTGGCGGAGCAACTCATCTTCTTGCAACTATGTTATTTGGTGAAGCAGGTTTAGATGCAGAAGCAGTTACTTCTGATGGAAGTGGAAAAGACTTACTTGCAGTAGCAAGTGGTAACGTTGTATGTGCAATCGCACCGGCATCAGTAGGTGCACAGTATGTTGAAGATGGAAGCCTTGTTCCGATCGCAGTATTCTCAGAAGAAAATTATACAGGATATGAAGGATATGATGTTCCTACAGTTCAGTCTTTGGGATATGATATTGTATTCCGTACATGCAACTTCATTATGACAAAAGCAGATGTTGCTCCGGAAGATGTTGCAGCAATCCATCAGGCAATCTTAGATTACAGCGAGACAGAAGAATTTAAGGATCTTGCTAAAAATGCAAATTATACACCATATCTTGAAGATGGAGAGACAGTAAAACAGATTATTCTGGATACAGCTGATTTATGTAAGGAAGCTTACGATAAATATTACGCACAGTAAAAAGACGATCCGTGCTGCCTTTTGACAGCACGGATTATTTTTTGAAAGAAGGAATGAAATATGGAGATAAAGTATAAATCTAATTTGGCGGCAGGAATTGTTAGTATTATTCTCGGAGTTATATGCATAATTCTTGTGCCGCTTCAGATCGCAGAAGATTATTCAGCAACTTATGGTATCACATCAAGAACGATTCCTTGTGCAATCGGCGTTTTATGGATTGTATGTGGTGTGGTTTTATTGATCCAGAGCTTGATATTAAAAAAAGACACAGTGAAAACACTGATCGTAGAAAAAGAATTAAAAGCATTGGCATATATGGGTATGCTGCTTATTTATTCCATTCTGTTCAAAAGAAGTTTCCTGATTTCTACGATTTTACTTGGTGTGGCAACACTGGCAATGACAGGAACTAAGAAAAAACTGTATTATGTGATCGTAATTGCAATGGTTGTAGTGTTATACCTTCTTTTTGCAAAAGTATTGCATATTCAATTGCCATAGTGACAGGAGGAGTTTATGGGACAGGTTATATCAGAAGCATTGATGAATCTTTTGTCAGTGCAGAATTTAATATTTGTTAATGTTGGTATTTTTATAGGAATTATTTTCGGTGCAATCCCGGGAATGAATGGAAATCTTGCAATCACAGTATTACTTCCATTTACATTCCAGATGGATACAGTGCCGGCGCTACTGATGCTTACAGCCATTTTCTTTGGAGCAAACTTTGGTGGTTCTATCAGTTCGATTCTGATCAATACACCTGGTACGAATGCAGCAGCAGCTACGCTGATCGATGGTTATCCGATGTGCAGGAATGGACAGCCGAGAAGAGCATTAGATATGGCACTTGTGGCATCAACATTTGGTGGTCTGGTCAGTGCATTCTGCCTATTATTTTTTGCGCCACAAATCAGTAAAGTTGCTATGAAGTTCAGCTCACCAGAATATTTTGCACTTGCAATTTTCGGACTTTCTGTTATTGCATCTGTAAGTGGAAAGAGTCTTGTAAAGGGTCTTATCAGTGGAGGACTTGGAATTTTATTGGCAACAGTTGGTATTGATTCCGTCAGCGGTGTTACCAGATTTACATTTGGCAATATCAGATTGTATAACGGAATCAAGATGCTTGCAGTTTTACTTGGAGTATATGCGATCGCACAGATGATCGGACGTATTAATAAAACAGAAGCAGCTGTTGTATCAAATTTGAAAGCAGCAGATAAAAATGACCATATTACAAAGGAAGATGTGAAAAAAACATTGCCAATTATGGCAAAATCTTCCCTGATCGGAGCATTCATCGGAGCAATTCCTGGTACCGGCGGAGCAATCGCATCATTTATTGCCTACAATGAAGCAAAGAGAAAAGCCAAACCAGGAGAGAAGTTTGGAGAAGGTGAGATCAAAGGTATTGCAGCACCGGAATCAGCAAATAATGGTGCTACAGCCGCAACTTTAATTCCATTACTTACACTTGGTATTCCGGGAGACGTTGTAGCGGCAACCTTATTAGGTGCATTTACGATGCATGGACTTGTTGTAGGACCAAAACTTTTTGAAACATCCGGACCAATTGTATATGCAGTTCTGATCGGATGTGTGATCGCACAGCTTATTATGTTCTTCCAGGGTAAATATTTACTGGGACTTTTTGTTAAGATCACACATATCCCACAGGAATTATTGACAGCATTATTAGTCGTGATCTGTTGTGCAGGAGCATTCGCAATCGGAAGCTCTGAAATGGATGTTTATGTGATGCTGCTGTTTGGAGTTATTGCATACTTTATGCAGAAACTGGACTTCCCATCCGTACCGATCGTTCTTGGAATGGTACTTGGACCGATCGCAGAGTCCAATCTGCGCAATGCACTGGTAATGTCAAACGGTTCCTGGACAATTTTTGTAAAAAGACCTATCTGTCTTGCATTTATTATCTTAACATTTGTGCTCATCGTTCTTTTGAAAAAAGGGGATGCAAAGCAGAGAAAAGCTACAGACAAATATATGAAAGGCGAACAGGAAGAATAGAATGAAAAAATTATGGACAGATTTACACAGCAATATCCATCATAATCAGATGGATGAACTGGATAAATGGACAGAACATGCAAAAGAAGTATTAGATTTCTGGCCGATCGCATATTATCCGTTTCAGATGATCAAAACAGAGTCCGGAGCAGGGCTCGAAGATTTATGCCCGGAAGAAGAGATTAAGAAAGACTGGGAGATTGTCCGCGGAAAAGTAAAAGAAGAAAATGCAAACGGATATCCGATGTTTATGGGATATGAGTGGCAGGGCTGTGGCTTTGATGGTGATCACAACGTATTTTTCCTCGACAATGAACAGGATATGAAACATCCGATGCGTTATCAGGAATTAAGAGATGATTATAAAGATACAGAAGCGATCGGAATCCCACACCATGTAGCATATCAGCTTGGAAGCCGTGGAAAGAACTGGGCAACACATGATGAAAATTTTTCCCCGTTTGCGGAAATTTATTCCAGTCATGGATGCAGTGAAAACGATACAGGCGGAATGGATATGGAACGTCATCTGCATATGGGACCAAGAACCGGTGAAACCTGCTATGAAAGAGGTTTGGAGGCTGGTCTTCATGTTGGATGTATTGCATCCGGTGACAACCATAATGTTCCTGCAGCATGTGACCATGGAACGATGTGCGTGCTTGCAGAGGATGCTTCCAAAGCGGCAATCTGGGCAGGCATGAAAGCAAGACATGTATATGGTGTGAGCAGAAGCAGAATGGAGATTGATTTTACAGCTGATGATAAAATGATGGGTGACGTGATCGCTCCCGGAAAACACAATATGAAGATCTCTATCTGTGCAGCGGATGCGATTGACAGGGTAGAATTATTAAAGAACAATGTCCTCGAAGAAATGATCGTTCATTCCGGAAGCTGGGAAAATAAAAAAATTGCAGATGATGAAGTGATCCGTGTGAAATTTACGGTAGAGTTCGGATGGGGACCGAACCCAAGATTTTATAAAGATATGCTTGTAAAAGAATGGGATGGTTCTTTGAATGTGGAAGGAAAGCTTTTATCCATTGATAAAGAATGGAACAGTTATGGACAGAAACTTTACGATGTGACGGATGACAGCTGCAAATTCCATATGACAACTTACATGTCAACAACAACCGGACATTGGATGGGACCAAGTACTGTAGTAAAAGAAGGATTTGTTTTTGAAGTAGAAGGAACACCAGACAGTGATGTCTGCCTGAAAGTGGATAATTATGAATATCACTTCACAATCCGTGAACTGATGAAGACTTCACGTATCAAAGCTCAGTATCAGGAAAGCATCGATCTTGCAAACAGAGTTTATGGCAAAGTCGATCACTACAGAGATGATTTTTACTGGCATAATGCATATAAGACAAGAATCCGCCAGGCTGTTCCACAGGATGCTTATGTCTTGAATTATGAGAAAGAAATTGACATGGAAGCCGGAGCGAATTACAGACTCAGAGTATGGCTGAAAAATGGCGATGTGGCCTGGGTATCACCAATTTTTGTAGAGAAATAAAAAGTAAATATAAATTTATATAAGAGGATTTGCTCCGTAAGGCAGCGTTGTTTTAGATCGGAAAGAATGGGGAATAAGATGAACGTTTTATATTTGAATACACATGATATCGGAAGATATTTACAGACCTATGGATATCCGGTACATACACCGAATCTTCTGAGATTATCGAGAGAGGGAATGGCATTTACACAGATGTACTGTGCGAGCCCGACCTGTTCACCGAGCAGAGGTGCTATGTTAACCGGTCAGTATCCGCATAATAATGGTCTGATCGGATTGTCCCACAGGGGCTTTCGGATCAATGGGAAACATCATCTTGCCAATTACATGAAACAACATGGTTACGAGACGGTTTTATCCGGAGTACAGCATGAGATCAAGCTGCATGAAGAAGAAACACTTGGATATGAAAGATGTCTGAATCCAATGGAATATTACAGAAATGACCTGCCACAATGTGAATTGTATACATGGCAGGATGAGATGGCGGCAGAAAACGCAGTCAATTTTCTGAAAAAAAGGGGAAAGGATGAAAGACCATTTTTCCTTGCGGTTGGTTTCGGATGTACCCACCGCGAGTATCCGCGTGTGCCGGATGAATATGAAACGGACTATGTACAGGTGCCGAAGGCATTACCAAATTTACCGGATGTCAGAAAAGATATGGCAGGTATGCAGATCGCAGTTGATACAGTGGACAGATTGTGTGGAAAAATACTGGATGCTTTAAAAGAAACCGGGGAATATGAGAATACATTGATATTCTTTACCACAGATCACGGATTGCCATTTCCTATGATGAAATGCAATTTGTACGATGATGGAACAGGTGTATCTTTTATCCTTCGTTATCCGGGTATGCCGAGGGTACATTGTATCAGTGACGCTTTGTTGTCGCAGATAGACGTATTTCCGACACTGTGCGATATTTTGAATATGGAAAAACCAAACTGGCTTTCCGGCAGTTCTTTTCTACCGGTAATAACAGGTGAAGAGGAAGAAATCCGTGAGGCAGTTTATGCAGAGATTAACTATCATGTTGCATACGAGCCGGTCAGATCTGTCAGAACGAAGAAAAATAAATATATTGTACGGTGGGAGAATGGTTACGATAAAGTTCCGCCTACCCATATTGATGACAGTCTGTCAAAAGAAGTATTCCATGAAAACGGATATTTTGAGAAGAAACTTGTGAAAGAAGAACTGTATGATCTTATGCTTGATCCACAGGAACGGGATAATCTGATCGGGGAAGAAGATTATCAGTCAGTGAAGGACGAGATGCGACAGCTTCTTGAGACATGGCAGAAAAAGACAGGCGATCCACTTCTTACAGGGCAGAAGATATGTCTGCCGGAAGGCGCAATCTGTTGTACAACGGATTCTTACAGTACAAAGACCCAGGTGATTCTTCCAGAATGCAGAAAGTATCTGGAAGGGCTGCGTGGAGTGCTGCAGAACAATATTAAATAAGCTGCACCCATATTTGCTCCCCTATGGAATCAATGCTTTTGAAGAATACAAAGATAAGAACCAGATTAATAAAGTGACGATTTGTGTTACCGTCATTTCAGACAAAGGTGTCTGGCAGTTTTTTTTGCCAGACGCCTTTCTTAAAAAGGATGAAAAAAGTTCATCCTTATCAAAAACAAAATAGAGGTCTATACTTTGAATCAAGAAAGAAGTTCCGAAAGGGAAGGAGACGGTATTATGAATAACAAAAACAAATCTCTGGCAGATAAAATACCAAAGAGAGTCTGGTTACTGATCTCATTTGCAGTGGCTATGCTGTTCTGGTATATCTTATCAATTATTCCATCAACAAGCAGAGCGTTCCAGAATGTTGTGGTAGTTTGTCAGAGCATTAAAACAATGATTGACAGAGGTGTTCTGGGTACGGATATTTTATCCAGTTTGATTTCAGTTGTAGCAGGTTATGTGCTTGGTTTTGTAATCGCACTTCCGGTTGCAATCCTTATGGCATGGTATAAACCGGTTCGTTATATTATTGAACCATGGATCCAGTTCATCCGTAACATCCCACCACTTGCTTATGTACCACTTATTGTAATTGCAGCAGGTGTTGGAAGAAAACCACAGATCATCGTTATCACGATTGCATGTTTCTTGACAATGTGCATTACAATCTATCAGGGTGTTATCAATGTAGATGAGACACTGATCAAAGCAGCAAGAGTTCTTGGAGCAACAGATAAAGATATCTTCATCAGAGTTATTGCTCCTGCAACATTACCATTTATCCTGACAGCAGTAAGACTTGGAGCTTCTGTAGCACTTACAACACTGATCGCTGCAGAATCTACTGGAGCAACAGCCGGTTTGGGAATGAGAATCAGATCTCTGAACAACAGCTTTGAATCTGCACCAATGCTTTTATACATTATTATCATTGGTATCTTAGGTATCTCAATGGAGAAACTGATCAAATATCTTGAAAGGAGACTGACATCATGGCAGGAGAAGAGAGAGATTTAACAAATCGCGATGACAGCAGACCGGTTCGTGTAAAAGTTGATAACGTAAAGAAGATATATAATACAAGAAATGGTGAGATGGTTGCATTAAACGGAGTGACACTTGATATTCATGATAATGAGTTCATCTGTGTCGTAGGACCATCCGGATGTGGAAAATCCACTTTATTGAATATTATCGCAGGATTATTAGAGCCGACAAGCGGAGCAGTATACTGCGATGGAAAAGAAGTAAAAGGAACCGGTACAGACCGTGGCGTTGTATTCCAGCAGTATGCATTATTCCCATGGCTTACTGTTAAGAAAAATGTTATGTTTGCATTAGAGATGCGTGGCATCAAAGGAAAACAGGCAGAAGAAGAGGCAATGAAATATTTGGAGATGGTTCAGTTGGAGAAGTTCGCAGAACATTATCCAAAAGAATTATCCGGTGGTATGAAACAGCGTGTTGCTATCGCAAGAGCATATGCAGCAGAGCCTGAAGTATTACTTATGGATGAGCCATTCGGAGCTCTTGATGCACAGACACGTACCCAGTTACAGACAGAGCTGTTAGAGACCTGGCAGAGAGAGAAGAAGACGTGCTTCTTTATTACACATGATGTTGAGGAAGCAATCATTCTTGCACAGACAGTTATTATCATGAGCGCCCGCCCGGGACGTATCAGAGATATTGTAAAGATTGATATTCCATATCCACGTACTCAGGAGACAAAGATGACAAAGGAATTCATGGAACTTAAAAATGAAATCTGGAGTCAGGTATATCAGGAATATCTGGAAGTAAGAAAATAATAAAAAGGTTGTAACCGGGAAACCGGATTATAATGATAACTAAGGGAATTGGGGGAAATTCCAAATATCCAATTTAAGGAGGAAAAACAACATGAAAAAGAGAATATTGAGCTTATTAATGGTAGGTGCTATGACAGCAGGAATGCTTGCAGGATGCGGCAGCAAGACAGATGCACCTGCTGACAACACAGCAAAAGAAGAGACACCGGCTACAGAAGAAGCAAAAGAAGAGACACCGGTTACAGAGGAGAAGGAAGCTGTAGAGCCAGTTACATTAAATGTAGCTTACATGCCAAACTATGGAAGCTTATGGTCAGTTGAGAACGCAATCGCTCAGGGTTACTTAGAAGAAGAAGGAATCACAGTAAATCTTGTAGAGTTCCAGGATGGTCCGACAATCATTTCCGCTATGGAGTCAGGAAGTATTGATGTCGGATATATCGGACAGGGTGCTCATAAACTTTGCATCAACGGACAGGCAACAATCTTTGCATTATCCCATATCTCCAATGGTGATGCATTGATCGGAGGCGAAGGTATTACATCTATCGAAGACTTAAAAGGAAAACAGGTTGCTTACTCTTCAGGAACATCCAGTGAAGATATCCTTGTAAACTCACTTACAAGTGTTGGCTTGACAATGGATGATATCGAAGCAATTGATATGGATGCATCCGGAATCGTATCCGCTATGTTATCCGGTAAAGTTGATGCAGCTGCAACATGGTCACCAAACAGCTTAAAGATCTTAGAAGAAGATGCAAATGCTACAAAATTAGCAGACAACATGACATTCTCTGACAAAACTGTTTCTCTTGCAAGCTGGATCTGCATGCCAAAATATGCAGAAGAGAACAGAGATGTCTTAGTACGTTTCACAAGAGCATTATTCAAAGCAATGGATTATGCGGCAGCAGATCATCAGGAAGATACAGCTGCTTTAATCGCAAAACAGATTGCAGGCGATCAGGATACGGTATATGATCAGCGTGGTGATGCAGAATGGTTAACAGGTAAAGAGGTATCTGAAGGTGCAGCAGATGGTACAGTAGAAGGATACTATGAGTTACAGAAGGAGAACTTCATCGAGGCAGGTGCTGTTGAAGTTGACCCACCAGTATCTGATTACGTATTATTAGATGTTATGAAAGAAGCTGGAGAGTACTAAAAGAAAATGCACACAGCATTTGAAAAGTAAATGAAATAACAAGGCTGTTACGCTAGACCAGGAGTTCTGGAATCGGTGTGGCAGCCTTATTGTAACGCTGATGCAAACAGGAAAGGTTGGAAGAGAAAATGAAACATGAATATTATTATTATAACAAAGAAGAACTGTTAAAAGCACCAAAAATTCCGTTGATCGTTATGGAAGATAATGCTGCTGTATTTAAATCAATGGCAGATGAAATGGTAGAAGAAATCAAACGTAAAAATGCTCTTGGTGAGAATACAGTATTTATCTGCCCTGTAGGTCCTATAGGACAGTATCCGTATTTTGTAGATATGGTAAATGAGCAGAATATCAGCCTGAAAAATGTATGGTTTATTAATATGGATGAATACCTGACAGATGATAAAGAATGGATTGACAAAGAGGATAAATTGAGCTTCCGTGGATTTATGGACAGAACGGTTTACACCAAAATTAAACCAGAACTCGTAATGCCGGAAGAACAGAGAATTTTCCCGGATCCTAAAAACCTGACACATATTCAGGATATGATCGAAAAACTTGGTGGAGTAGATATTTGCTTCGGGGGAATCGGAATTAATGGTCATGTTGCATTCAATGAGGCTTCTGATACAATGACACCGGATGAGTTCCTGGCTCAGCATACAAGAGTTCTTGAAATCTCAAAAGAAACAAGAGCTGTGAATTCAATTGGTGATTTAAATGGTGCATTAGATGATATGCCACATTACTGTATCACAATCGGCATTAATGAAATCGCTCATGCAAGAAAAATCAGATTAGGATGTTTCAGAGACTGGCACAGAAGTGTTGTAAGACATGCAGCTTATGGCGAAAAAACAGCACATTTCCCAGTAAGCTTATTGCAGGATCATCCGGACATCAATATTAAATTTACAGAGTTTGTTGCTAACCTTCCGGAATAAAAAAGAATAAAAAGGCTGCCGCACATAATTTTGTGTGGCAGTTTATTGTATAAGAAGAGGAGAAAAAATCATGAGCAGATATATCGTAAATGGAGAAGTTTATATTGAACATCGTTTTTTAAAGAAAACAATTAAAATTGAAGATGGTAAACTTATTATTTTACCACCGGATGCACCAATTGAAGATGGGGCAGAAGTGTATAATGCAGCAGGAAAGAAAGTAGTGCCTGGATTTATTGATGTACATACACATGGTGCAGTAGGTGTAGATGTTAATGCGGCAACAGCAGAAGATTATGAGAAAATCTGCCGTTTTGCAGCCGGAAATGGAACGACTTCATGGTTATGTTCTGTTTTGACTGATACAAAAGAACAGACAGAATGGTGCATTGATGAATATAAGAAACATCAGAAGATGGAGCATAAAGGAGCAAATTTACTTGGTATTCATCTGGAAGGACCATTTTTGTCTTCAGAGTACAAGGGAGCTATGCCGGAGCATCTTCTTCAGAAAGCCAATATGCCACTTCTGAAAGAATATCAGGACAGAGCAGAAGGAAACATCCGTTATATTACGATTTCTCCGGAAGTAGAAGGACTTATTGATGACATTCCGGCAATGAAAGAGCTTGGTATTACTGTTGCAATCGGACATTCCGGAGCAGATTATGATACAAGCTGGAAAGCAATCAACAACGGTGCAGAATGCTGTACACATACATTTAATGCGATGAAACTTTTACATCAGCATTTTCCTGCAATTATGGGAGCTGCATTAGAATCTGATATTTACTGTGAGGCGATCTGTGATGGAAGACATCTTCACCCTGGTACAGTACGTCTTCTTTTGAAAGTGAAAGGACTTGACAAAGTAGTTGCAATCACAGATTCAATTATGGCTGCAGGTCTACCGGATGGAAGATATAAACTTGGAGTAAACGATGTTATTGTTGAAGATGGTGATGCAAAGCTGGAAAACGGAGTAAGAGCCGGAAGTACCTTAACACAAAATGTTGCTTTGAAAAATCTTCTTGCATTTACAGGAAAACGTCTGGAAGAGATTTTACCGCTTCTTTCAGAGAATCCAGCCAGACTTATCAAAGTATATGATAAAAAAGGATCGATTGCAGATGGAAAAGATGCAGATATCGTTCTTTTAGATGCGGAGAATGACATCGCAGATGTATTTGTTGGAGGAAATCTCATAGAGAGGTAGAAGAAAACAAAAAATAGTGTTAAAATATAACTGAATATTTTTTTGTTAAAAGATTTAAGAAAACGGAAACAGGAGACAAAAACATGTTATTTATTTTGGCATTCAGCTTAGTTATTGCATCGGTATTCTTGATCATTTACAGAAAAAATAAAGATTCCATCTTATGGCTGGGACTTTGTACAAGTCTTATGTTGGAATTATGTGGTGTTATGCTTTTTATTGCAAAAAAAGGTGGCATTTCACAGGAAGTATTAACATTTCTGTATTTTTCAAGAAACATATATCGGAAGATGCAGTATTTCCTGATCACATTAGGTCAGTTGGGATATCTGATTGCCATAGGCAGGTCTCTGTTTCCGTTTTTTTTGCTGAGGATTGCAATGAATTATTCAATGCTTCCGGGACTTAGAAAGCGGAAAACATGGGTTAAATTATCAAGGGTCATACCGATCATGTCGCTGATTCTTTACTTTCCATCAGTTTACAGAATGATTGTTCATAACAGGGAAAGTATGCAGGAGATTATAGCAAAAGGAAATATGATCTGGATCAATCTATATCTGACAGTATCTGTGGTGATTTTATTAATCGAGTATTTTTCCATTTCAATCCTGTTTTTGAAGAGGCAATTTCAGCAGACAGTAATCTTTTTGGTGTCGATTTCGGCAATTTATCTTATTTACTATCATCAGGATCCGGGGCAGGTTTATCTCTTTTACGGGTATTCGATCGCATGGAATAGGGGAATCGGATATCTTCAGATTAATCCGTCTCTGGCAAGTTATATTATGCTTGTGATTGTAAATATCATTTGTGCTGTGCTTGGCTTTTACAGTCTATTTAAATATACAAAAGGTGATTATGAAGTTGCCATGACGGATGTTGTGATGGAACGGAAATTCGATACAGTGAGGGTAGGAGTTTCCATGTTCGTTCACAGCATGAAAAATCAGCTTCTTGCCAACAAGGTTATTTATAAAAGAATTGACCAGATTTACAGTCAGCCGGAGCCGGATACGGTGAAGCTGAAAGAATGTATTGATGCACTCCGGGCTACAAACGATACAATGTTTACAAGAATTGAGGAACTGTACCGCAGTGTAAAATCTAATTCCATTACGATGATGCCGGTTAATATTCAGGAAATCATAGACACGACATTAGAACGGTTTCACAATAAATTTCCGGATGCGGGAGTGCGCATCCAAAACGAGGAAGTGTCTATGGTTCTTGCAGATAAGGATCATCTGTGTGAGGCAATCTATAACCTTCTGATCAATGCAGAAGAAGCCGTCATAGCTGCAGAACGGGGAGAAGATGGGCACGTATGCTTAAAATGCAGGAATGAAAGATTATATACTTTGATCGAGGTCAGTGATAATGGACTTGGAATGTCAAAGAGTCAGATAAAGAAGATTTTCGATCCGTTTTATTCCAGCAAAAATTCTAACTATAACTGGGGAATGGGCTTATATTATGTCAGAGAGGTTGTAAAAAGCCATCTGGGTAAAATGAGAGTGGAAAGTACAGAGGGAAAGGGAAGTAAATTCTATATTTTAATTCCAAAGTACGAATAGATAACAGACAGGAGAAGAAAATGGCAGATAAGAAAAAGATTTTGATCGCTGATGATTTTCAGCTTTTAAGAGAGGATCTTACAGAATTGATCAACAATCAACGGGATATGGAGGTTGTAGGAACTGCTTCTTCAGGAAAAGAGATTGTAAATCTTGCCAGAAACACAGAATATGATCTGATATTGATGGATATTGAGATGGAGACAATGAACGCAGGTATTTTAGCAACGCAGGAAATACGGGAGGCTGACCCGGAAGCCGGAATTATTTTTCTGACAGCACATGAGACCCGCGAGATGATCGTGACAGCCATGGGTGCAGGAGCACTTGATTATATTGTAAAAGGATGTGAGGATGAAGAAATACTTTACCATGTCCGCTGTGCTCTCAAAGGGAATCCAATTATGTCAAATAAGATTCATGAGACTGTGATGCAGGAATATGCCAGACTTCAGCAAAGTGAGAAAAGTCTGCTTTTTTTCATAAATAATATTTCAAAACTTACTGCAACAGAACGTGAGATGATAAAGTTGCTTTTACAGGGGTATAAGGTACATGAGATTGCAGAAGCACGCAGTGTGGAGGTAAGTACGATAAAGACACAGATCAAAGGTCTGCTTCGCAAATTTGGTTGCAGCAGAACAAAAGAGATCGTGCAGATTATAAGAGAATTGAATATTGAACACTTGTTTTAGGATGAATTACATGGTATTAAAATTAGGAAAAAGTTTATAAAAAAGAACGCAAACGTTTGATAAATGTTTGCGTTCTTTTTTACGAAAACTGTGGTAAAATAAAGGCACAAAACAGAAGTATGTAATACATGATAGAACAATAAATCTGCAAGAAAAAGGAGATTACACAATGGGGAATAAGTTATATCTGGAATGTGGTTCCGGAATCAGTGGAGATATGTTTGTAGGAGCTATGCTTGATCTGGGAGCAGATCAGAAAAAAATGGAAGAGGCACTGCAAAGTCTTTCTGTAGACGGATTTAAAACGGAGATTACGAGAGTGAAAAAATCAGGATTGGATGCGTGTGATTTTAATGTTATTTTAGATCACGCACATGAAAATCATGATCATGATATGGAATATCTGCATGGAGACCATCATGAGGATCACGACCATGAAGACCACCACCACGACCATGAGAACCATTACCATGATGAACACTATCACGACCATGAGGACCACCACCATGACGAATATCATCACCATGAGCATAGAAGTCCGGAGGATATTATTCACATTATTGGACATGCATCTATGACAGACAGTGCCAGAGAACTTGCATGCAAAATCGTAAAAATCCTTGCAAATGCAGAGGCAAAAGCACATGGTGTACCACTTGAACAGGTGCATTTTCATGAGGTCGGTGCGGTAGATTCAATTGTTGATATTGTTGCCGCTGCAGTATGTGCAGACAGTTTAAATTTTGATGAAGTTTATATCCCTCAGTTAAATGAAGGAAGAGGAATGGTGCGATGCCAGCATGGTCTGCTTCCGATTCCGGTTCCGGCAGTAGCGAATATTATAACAGATCATCATTTGAAATTGCATATTACAAATGTAGATGGAGAGTTAGTGACACCGACAGGAGCAGCGATTGCCGCTGCACTTCGCACGAGTGAACAGCTCCCGGAGCAGTTTGTGATAGAGAAAGTAGGAATGGGTGCAGGAAAAAGAGAATATGAATGTGTCGGGGTATTGCGTGCAATGATGATTGTCTGATCAGGCAGCAGTATGAAAATATGAGAGAATGAAAGAAGGGGCTTGTGAAAAATTGTTTCTGCAAGCTCCTTTTTACACCCCATTTTTTTTGTGCGTTGTTACTGAAAGTAACCTGAAAATATTGTATGAAATGTCAAAAAAATATTTTGTACTGGACAAATTGATCAGGACATGCTATTAATAAGTTATCCATTAAGTTAAAACTTTTAATAAAGTATCAAGTACAACAATATATGCCCTAACATAATTGTTGAATTGCAATAGTGCATAGATTTCTGACTGGAAATATCCGGATAGAAGTGATTAAAAGGAGAAAAAAGATGGAAGAAAAGATGTTATACAAAGACGCAAGCCAGCCGGTGGAAGCACGAGTAGAAGATTTGCTTTCCAGAATGACATTAGAGGAGAAAGCAGCACAGCTTTGTGGAGACCTGGCAGCATCTTTTATTGTAGATGGAAAATTAAGCCATGAGGCATTAGTGGAAAAGTTTAAGGATGGACACGGAAGAATCACACAGTATTCTCTGGTTGGTCTTGTGGATCCAAAACAGATTGCTGAGATCACAAATGAACTGCAGGACTTTTTTGTAAATGAAACACGTCTTGGAATTCCGGTTGCCCTACAGTCTGAGAACCTTTGCGGTTATCCGGGAGCAGGCGGAACCTTATTCCCATCCCAGATGAATGTCGGTTCTACATGGGAGCCAGAGCTGGCAGAAGAGATGAGCTCAATTATCGGTCAGGAATCAAGAGCGGTTGGTATCACATCTGCCATGAGTCCGGTTATTGATGTTTCCAGAGATCCGAGATGGGGACGTACTTATGAAACCTATGGTAAAGACCAGTATCTGATCAGTCAGATGGGTATCAATTATGTTCGTGGTATGCAGAACCAGGGCGTCAGCTGTATAGCAAAACATTTCTTGGGATATGCGGAGACACAGGCGGGATTAAACACAGCAACAACAAGATTAAATGACCGTGAATTATATGAAGTGTTTGCAACTCCGTTTGAGGCTGCCGATAAAGAGGCAGGGTTGGATGCAATGATGGCAAATTATGCTGAGATTGATGGATTGCCTGTCATTGATAACAAGAAAATTGCAAGAACACTGCTTCGAGACACCATGGGATTTGAAGGTATGCTTACCTCAGATGGAGCAGCAGTCATGAAAAGCTGGAACTACTTTAAGGTAGCAAATAGCTACAACGAAGCAGGGCTTCTTGCAAAAAAGGCAGGCTGCGACACAGAAATTCCGGTTGGAGCATCTTTCCACAATTTACCTAATTATGTAAGAAGCGGTGAGTTGGACGAAGCAGTATTAGATGAGTCAGTAAGAAGAATTTTAACAATCAAATTTAAACGTGGATTGTTTGAAAACCCATATTGTGAGGTTGAAAAACTGGAAGAAGCCATGTCGAATGCAGGCAAAGAAGAGATCAGCAAAAGGATTGCAGAAGAATCCATGATCTTACTGAAAAACGACGGAACACTTCCGCTGAAAAAAGGTACAAAGGTAGCAGTAATCGGACCGCATGCAGATAGTCTGAGATATCCGGTCAGTGGATATACCTATCCGGCTTATATTGAAATGATGGATGCTGCAAGAAAGAAAGATGCAACGGTTACCTTTAACGGAATTATAGATGAGCAGGCAAAAGCTGAAGCAGAAGAAAAAGCGCCAAAGGGACCGTTTGATACGATGTTTGAAATGTTTGACGAAGCATCTATGAGAAGCCTGGATGATATGAACGGTGTATTGAGAAAGCTTCATACGAGAAGTTTAAAAGAGGTGCTTTCCGAAAGATTTGAGACAGTTTATGCAGAAGGCTGTAAGATTATTGATGAATCAGAAGAGGGATTCAAAGATGCTGTAAAGGCAGCAGAGAACAGTGATGTTGTTGTTATGGCATTAGGTGGTAACTGCGGTTGGGTAAATGTAACAGGTGGTGAAGGAAAAGATCGTCAGTCATTAGAGCTTCCGGGTGTGCAGGAAAAATTATTAGAGACTGTTGCAGCAGTTGGAAAACCAGTGATCGTCGTATTATACGGACCAGGTATTTTCTCTGTAAACTGGGCAAAAGAGCATGCAGCAGGTATCATACAGGCATGGATGCCGGGACCATTTGCAGGCGAGGCCGTAACAGATGTTCTTGACGGAACTTTGAATCCGGGCGGTAAATTAACTGTAACAGTGCCAAGAAGCGTTGGTCAGGTTCCGATGTTTTATAATCATAAAAATGGTTCCGGCTATGCATCCGGAGCAGATGCTACAAGTGCTACAATCTTTAGCGGAGGTTATGTCGATGCGGACAGTACACCGTTATTCCCATTCGGATTTGGATTAAGCTATACAAGCTTTGCAGTCGGTGATTTAGAAGTTCGTGCAAAAGAAGTTCCAACAGACGGAAAGATTGAGGTAAGCTGTAAAGTGTCTAATACGGGGGCAGTTGCAGGGGATGAAGTTGTCCAGCTTTATCAGGCATTCCAGGGAGCACATGTGGTAAGACCTAATAAGCAGCTGGCAGGCTTTAAACGTGTTCACTTAAATCCGGGTGAAACAAAACAGCTTACATTCTATTTAGATACAGCACAGCTTGGTTATTATGACGAGGAGATGGAATTTGTGGTAGAACCGGGACAGCTTGATCTTATGGTTGGAACATCTTCTGCAGATCTTCCGCTTCGTGAAACAATCCGTCTGACGGGCACAAAGACTAATGTGTTGGGAAGAAGAGCTTATACCTGTAAGGTAGATGAGAAATAAAAAATAGTAGAATTTTTCTCTCTCGCACAAGATGAATAGAAGCCCGTTAAGGGATAGGAAAACGCCGAAAACCCGCATGAACACTACGTTTTTGTGAGTTGTCGGCGTTTCTTTTACCCTCTGTTTTCATGGTGCTTTTTCCGTAAATGGTGCCCAAATGGTGCCCAAATTCCACGCGGGCATATAAAAGGTTGTAAAGAGCAGTAAAGAGATACAGCGGTTAAAGGTCTATTTCGCTGTGTTTTTTCTTTGCTGCCCGTTTTCCTTTTTTCGGCTCGGCTTCCTTTGGTTTCTCCGGGGCTGCTTTTTCCACCGCGCTATGGTAAGCGTCCAAAACTTCTTTTTTTCGTTCAAGCCGCACGTCCACATAACGGGCGGTAACAGCTTCAAAGTTCATGGAAAGCCCAAGCGACGCGCCGATACCCGCAAGCGTATGCCCCAAGACTTCGCCAACCGTATAGAAGTCGCCTGTCAGTTGGTGCATATTGGTCGCTGCCGTATGTCGTAAATCGTGAAAACGAATGTGCGGCATATCCAAATCTTCAAGCAGCTTTCCAAATTGAGAGGACACCCACGACGCGGCGATAGGTGCGCCGTCCGGCTTTGCTACAACAAGGTCATTGTCATAGTAAGGCTTGCCGTCGTCCGGCAGATGAAATCATTTAGTTAAATAGTCAGATTCATCTATTGTTTTAAGAATATAATTCACATCATCATATCTTGAAGAATCCGATTGAGAGCCTAAACTACATATTAAAAATTCCTTTCCATGTTGTTGATAAAGAACAACTAAATTATAGTCATTAGATAAGGAACCTGTCTTGATACCTTTAACATTTTCATTGTAATATTCTGATGTTTGGTCAAGAAAAGTATTAGTATTCCTCCATGTCTGCGTACTTCCGTCAGGTAAAGTAGCTGTATAATTACTCTTTGAAACAATATCTCTAAACCATTGCTTCTCTAAAAGGTGAGTAGATACTGATTTTAGGTCTGAAACGGTAGTGAGAGCATTGACATCATATCCGCTTGGGTCATATAAAATTGTGTTTTCATACCCTTGATTTTGTAAGTAATTATTTAGATGTTCCATAAAAACATTAATACGTTCTTGACTATTCTTAGCTTGTGGTGAAAGAATAGAACCACAATAATCCGCGACTACATAAGCAGCGTCATTTCCAGATGGAACCAACATGGCAGCAAACAAATTGTGGAGAAAATATTTTTTCGCGTCTATATTCGCAACAGATGAACCAGGTTTAGTTAATTGGATTGCTTCATAATTTGCAGGAACAATACTATCTAAATCCGCAAGTGTTGCTGCGTATTCAATGACAAATAATTTGGCTAAGCTGGCAGGAAGCTGTTGCTCGTTTTCTCGCTTTGAAATAAATATATTGTCATTAGAAAGGTCAACTAATATGAGGGATTTTGCATTATAAAAATCTTGAAAGAAAATTCCATTCAGCCAAGAGTTGATTTTATTCTTCTCATTGCGAAAATTGTCAGGTTTCATTGCCCACGGTATGAAAAATACACCTGCTATCGTTACAGCAGTAAGGAAAACAAAAAATATTCCGAAACGAGACGTCCTTCTCTTGTATTTTCTTTTCATAAATTGCACCTCCGACAGTAATCAGTCAGATTTAATAGGTAAATCTAATTGGCATAATTTGCTCTTATACTTTCTGTAAATCCAGAGGGGTCACCTAATTTTGCTTTATCTATATTTTCGCGCAAATAATTACGAGTTGCGTCATCACACCGGTCTATTCCCATATATGGCATGTCGAAGGCTTTTTCCAATTCTTCTAATGCTTTTTCGGCTCGCTCTGGATCTGTATTATAAGTATCAAGCCATTCTTTCATCCATGAATATTCCCACAAATAAGAAGCTCTCGTTTCTCCATAACCAACCTGAAAGGAAGCTCCTGTATCTTCATCTTCCAGTTTATCAGGAAGTGTAATGCCATCAGGCCAATTCAAACTGTCAATGGTTGCAAGATATTCTTCTTCAATGTGTGCAAAATCCGTGAGTCCTCTTGAAGTAGAATTTGTTTCAGAATTTGAACAACCTGTAAACATCAGACATACCAATAAAGAAAGCATTGCTCCTAAAAAAATCGTTGTTTTCATAGATAATATTTTCATGTTTTTCCTCCAATTTTATAAAATTTATTTTATCTAAGCGCCAATGCAGGTTCAAGCTTTGCAGCTTTTAACGCTGGCAATAGTCCTCCAAGCAACGCTACAACAACGGATGTTATAACAGCTACCACTGCCGAAAGAATAGGATATTCCAGTGCCGCTACGGGAGAATCCACAGGCAGAAATAACCCCATGCCTTGAACCAAGAAAAAGGATATCAGGATTGAAACAATACAAACAAACACTGATATAGTTAATTGTGCGCCTAACACTAAAGTAACAATATTCGCACGAGAAGCGCCAATCGCCCGTCTAATTAGTAATTCGTGAGTACGTTGTTCCAAGGATGATAACCCTATGTTAATTTGTCCTAATACAGAAACAAATAACAATAAAAATGATGTTACCAAAAGTCCTAATTGAAGTACAGAAAGTACGGAATTATAAGTATCTCCAATATCACTTTTCCCTATGATATCCAAATTTCCTCCTATTGTATCTTCTAAAATGTCATGTAATGACGAATACATCTGTCTCATGGTAATTCCCGCTTCTGAATGCCAATGAACAGTTGCATTTTTTACTTTCCACATATTCGGAACAAGTAGTTCTATTGAATGGGCGTCAAGATATACAGTTGGTATATCTGTCCCGTCATTCACAGTACCTACCACATTAAATGGTGTTAATGAAAGACTACTTTCTACATTTCCAACAGCATATGAAGTATCAAAATAATTCTGTGCTGCTTTATTTACTACCATGCACAGAGTTTTATTTATTTCCGAAGAATCAAACCAATCCCCTGATGACATAGGCAAATTATAGATTTTGTTATATGTGCTTGTAGTAAAAACAACATCTACGGGTACAGTCTTTTTGTAAACAGTGTCACTTATGTCTTGTAGAGAAGAGACAGACGCTACTGGAGCAACTGTTATCTCTTCCAGCATGGAAAAGGTAACAGCCACAAAATGATCAGTATTGTAAATTTCTCGAAAAAAATTCTCCATTTTAATGGTATCTTGAAAATCTGATCCTGTAATTGAAAAAGAATATGTAGGACTCCATCCATACATCTGTGCATTGACAGAAATCAAATATTCTTTACCAAGCGTTCCCACCAAGACAGAACTAATCATTGCAATAATTCCTACAAACATCGATATACCTGTTAAGATATTTCTTAGAGGAGAAATACGAAGGTCTTTAAGAATCATATTTAACACATTGAAGCCTCCCTCCGTCCATTTCAAAAATTGTATTACAAGTCTTTGCAATATCGAGGTCATGAGTTACTATTAAAAGCATAATGCCATTTTTAAGCACAACTTGATGTAAAAGGTCCATAATTTGTTTTCCGGTTTTTTTATCTAAAGCACCAGTAGGTTCATCACATAAAATGGCTTCCGGCGATACTGCAAGTGCGCGGGCAATCGCCACTCTTTGTTGTTCGCCTCCTGATAAATTAGATGGATAATCATTTTCTTTTCCTTCTAATCCAACACTTTGCAAAAGATTTCGTATTGCTTCTTTCCGCTGTCTTGTATTCATTTTCTTTTTGGAATAAAGTAAAGGAAGCTCAATATTTTCCCAAACTCTTAAATGTTTAATTAAAGAATAGTTTTGAAAAACAAAACCGATATTACTTGCTCGAAGCATAGATAGCTGGCTATCTGTTAAAGTGGAAACAGACATACCATTATAAAGAAATTCGCCTTGATATGAGTGGTTGAGTAAACCTATAATTGATATAAGGCTTGTTTTTCCTGAACCCGATTTGCCTACAATAGCATAGCTGTTTCCTCGCTTTAGTTCCATATTTGCTTTGTTTACAGTTACTAAGGTATCACCATTATTCAAATTAACAGTCGCTACCAAGTTTTTTATTTGAATTAAATTTCCTCCATTCGTTTTTTCCATGTTACAAATTACTCCTTACTCCTTGGGTCAAGGTTTGGGGGAATAGAAGAAATTGTATCGCCCTCATTTACACCCGACAATATTTCTATATATGCACCATCAGTTGCACCCAGCATAACTTCTGTTTGAATTTGTTTTCCGTCATTTATTACGGTTACCATTCCCTTACCTTGTCTGCCCGCAATGACTGAAAGTGGTAACAAAAGCACATCTTTTCTAGTTTCGGCTGTTATGACAACGGTAGCACTTTGTCCGGGTTTTACATCAATATCTTTTCCAATTAAACATTGCAATGTGCTTTCTGCATTTTCTGATACTGGTACTACAACTGCAATCGCTTCCGTAGGTCCCACACCATCAACTACTTGAAACTTTGCTTTTAATGCTGCATTTTCCGGCAATATTTTCAAAAAATTTTCAGCTTCAATATTGAGAGCAAAACCTGTGTACTTAGCTGTTGCTAAGGGATAATTTTTGGGAACACTCTCATTAGATGAGATAATAGAAAGAATCGTTGCGTCAACTGGGGATTTTATTTCTTCTTCAGATACTTTCCCAATCACACCACCCTCAGTAATTTTGTTGCCGGCTGAGGAACAGGCTTCAAAAGTACCCTCAACAGAAGAACATAAAACAAAATCCAAAGCCGGAATAATAGTTGTGTGAGCAGATACCGTTGGAGTAAGATTACCGCGAGTAACGGATACCGTTTCAACGGATTGTACTTTTGGATTTACGTTACTGGTTTCATTTTTCTGCTCGTCAAAACAACAGGCAGATAACACAATTATTATCATACATAGCATAGGTAACGCCATAATTCGATTTTGGTATTTCACCAACATACCTCCTTGTTATTGTATATTATATTTCGTTTAAAGATAAAAGGCTTTCACCTTGATACAATAATTATATCAAAATAAAAGCCTTAATTTTGATGATTGTTCGCAAGAAAATCCTCTTTTTTGCTACGGAATTTCTTACGATTTTCCTACGAAAGTGGAAGTGTAACTATAAATTTTATACACTCGTCTTTACTATGAGCAACAATAGTCCCCTTATGTAGTTCTACAATATGTTTCGCAATCGCAAGTCCCAATCCGGCACCACCACTTGTAGTATTTCTTGATGTGTCAACTCGGTAAAACTGCTCAAATATTAGTTTTAGTTTTTCTTCTGCGATAGGATTCCCAAAATTTTCAAAAGTAATTACAATAGTGTTCTCTTGAAGTTCTGTGGTTATTGCAACTTCTGTATCTGTATAACTGTAAATTACCGCATTACGCAAGAGATTATCGAACACACGTTGTATTTTGTTTGCGTCGCAATGTAGCATAATGTCGCTTGTACTATTGAGAGTACATTTCAAATTTTTTTCCTTTAATATGGGCTTAAATTCATAGATAAGTTGTTCTAATAAACGGGTCAAATTTATGTTGCTGTATTGTAATGTTATGTTAGATAAGTTAAATCGTGTGATTTCAAAAAACTCGTTTATCAAATCTTCAAGACGTTCTGCTTTATCAAGAGAAATAGAAAGATACTTTTCTCTTAACTCCTGTGATATTTGTTGTTCATCATCATGCAGTAGTGTTAGATAGCCAATGACGGAAGAAAGCGGCGTTTTCAAATCATGTGCAAGGTACATAATCAAATCATTCTTGCGCTGTTCATTTTCCTGTGCAAGTCGCGCATTGTTTTCTGCTTCTTGCTTTAAGCGATTTATGTTGATAGCAATTTCGCTTAGTTCCGGTGAGAGTTCAATATAATCTACTGATTTATCAAATAGTTTTCCTGTTGCAGCTTGTAACTCGTAGACATAATTAACAACCTTTTTCAAAAGTTTATAAGTCAAATACAAAATGCAAACTACCCATAATATAAGCCCTACCATATAAACATAAAGTCCCCTATATATCAGGTAGTAATGTTCCACATATCTATCCAGTACCCAAGTAAGTCCCATATCTAACGAAACCGTACACACTAAGATAATTCCCGAACAAATTACACTCTGTAAGATATAACTTTTAAACAGGATTGTAAGCAGATAATTTTGTTCATTTTTATTCAATTTCATAACCTACCCCCCAAACTGTTTTGATAAATTTTGGATTTTTGGCGGGTTCATTTAATTTTTCTCTAAGCCGCCCTATATGTGCCATTACGGTGTTGTTATTATCTAAATATTTTTCTTTCCAGATATTTTCAAATAGTTCCTCAGTTGAAACAACTTTGCCTTGATGTTCACATAAATACCAAAGGATTGAAAACTCGATAGGAGTTAAAGATATTTCTTTTCCGAACAAAAAGCATTTATGCGTGTCCTTATTGATAATCAATCCTCTAATGTCATATTCACTTTTTGGAAAAAACTGCTTTTTTGTTGGATTGTTGTACTTCTGATAGCGTCTTAACTGTGTTTTCACTCTTGCAATGACTTCAAGGGGATTAAAAGGTTTTGTTATATAATCATCGGCACCTATTGTTAGCCCCATTATTTTATCGCCATCATCAATTTTAGCTGTAAGCATAATAACAGGGAAATAATAATTTTCTCTAATTTTTTGGCAAATACGGAATCCGTCTATATCAGGAAGCATAACGTCCAATATCGCCAAATCAATTTCCGTTTTCTGAATACATTCCAATGCTTCAATTCCATTGTAATATTTGTGTACTATATAATTATCGTTTTTAAGATAAACTTCAAGTAAATCTGCTATCTCTTTTTCATCATCTACAACTAAAATTTTTTCATTCATTGTCTACACTCCTTTTTATCCTTTTATCAAATGGTTTTACTGCGCTCTTGGGTATCAACCACATATAACCGATTTTTGAAACACCAGGTATTCGATTTTCTTTACAAAGTATCTGCACACGCCGTTCAGAAATACCCCATTTTTCCGCTGCTTCGGGACAAGACATATATTCCATATCGTAACCGTCCTTTCTTCAAACATTATCAATATAATTATACTCGGATAACCGAATAATAGCAAGTACATGATATGCTCTATTTCTATCCATACTATGATGTGTGTAATCATATCTTGAAAGAGAGATGAAATATACAATGTAGTTGGGTGAAATGATTATGAAGCAGAGCAAAGAAAAGTTTGATTTTAAGGCTTTCGGACAGGCTATCAAAGCGGCAAGAAAAGCAAAGGGAATTTCCCGCAACCAGTTAGCGGATAAGCTGAACATTGCGCCGCGATATATCGCGTCCATTGAAAACAGCGGGCAGCACCCAAGTTTGCAGATTTTGTATGAGCTTGTAACCCTGCTTGACGTATCGGTAGACCAGTTCTTTTTCCCGGAACGGGAACAGGAAAAGTCCACACGCCGCCGTCAGCTTGATACCATGCTCAACGGCATGAGCGAAAAGGATTTGAAAATCCTGTCAGCTACCGCAAAAGGGATTGAGGAAGCCAACAACGAAATAACGGGGGAATAAAGTTCCCTCGTTTCTTCATAGAAAAAGCAGTTTGAAACGTCGCAGTTTGCGGCGTTTTTCTTTTGTCCTGCTTTGGCAAAATCAGATTTTCCATGTAGTAGGGATAAAGGGAGAAAGTTTCTTAGCAAGCATAGGAAAGGGGTACCCTTTCCGTATTTTCGCCCTCCTGCGCTGCGGCGCGTCGGTTGAAAATTGCTTGTTGGGAAGTGTCCCAAACCCTCGGAATGGAAAGGAGTGTGAGCCGATGAACGGCAGGAAACGGACAGTACAAATTAAATTCAGAGTAACAGAGGAAGAACGGGCGTTCATTGAACAGAAAATGCAGCTCGTCCCTACCCGGAACATGGAAGCCTACTTGCGGAAAATGGCAATCGACGGGTATATCATTCAGATAGACCATGCCGACATAAAAGCTATGACAGCGGAGATACAGAAAATCGGGGTCAATGTCAATCAGATTGCAAAGCGCGTCAATGCGACGGGCAGCGTCTACCAAGAGGATATAGAAGAAATCAAGGAGGTGCTTGCGGAGATATGGCGGTTACAAAGATTAAGCCTATTAAAAGCACGTTAAAAAAAGCCCTTGACTATATCCAAAACCCGGACAAGACGGACGGGAAAATGCTGGTGTCCTCGTTCGGGTGCAGCTATGAAACGGCAGATATTGAGTTCGGATTTACATTGTCGCAAGCTCTTGACAGAGGAAACAACCTCGCACACCATTTGATACAATCTTTTGAGCCGGGGGAAGTCGATTATGAGAAAGCCCATGAAATCGGAAAACAGCTTGCCGACGCGGTAACAAAGGGGCAATATGAATACGTCCTTACCACTCACATAGATAAAGGGCATATCCATAACCACATCATTTTTTGTGCGGTAAACTTTGTAGACTACCACAAGTATGTTTCCAACAAGCGCACCTATTACGGAATACGCAACATCAGCGACAGGCTGTGCCGGGAAAACGGCTTGTCCGTCCTTGTGCCGGAGAAAGGCGGCAAGGGAAAGAATTATGCGGTGTATAAGAAAGAGAAAACCGCCAAAGCAAAATTGAAACTTGCCGTCGATACCCTTATCCCCCAAGTGTCCGACTTTGAAGAATTGCTCGCGCGGTTACAGGCAGAAGGCTTCACAATCAAACGGGGAAAATATGTGTCCTGTTTGGTTCCGGGACAGGAACGGTTTACCCGTTTGAAAACCCTCGGCGCAGATTATACAGAGGAAGCAATCCGGGAACGGATAGAGGGCAAGCGTACCCGCACCGCCAAAGCTCCCAAGACAGAACGCGGCGTGTCCCTGCTCATTGATATTGAAAACAGTATCAAGGCGGCGCAGAGCCGGGGTTATGAACAATGGGCGAAAATCCACAATCTGAAACAGGCAGCTAAGACCATGAATTTTATTACGGAACACAAGATTGAACAATACACCGACTTGACCGCAAAAATCGCAGAGATACAGACAGAGAGCGAACAGGCGGCAGACGCATTAAAGAGCGCGGAAAAACGGCTTGCAGATATGGCGGTGCTTATCAAGAATGTTTCCACGTTCCAAAAGACAAAACCCGCCTATGACGCATACCGCAAAGCAAGAAATAAGGACAGTTACCGGGCAGCCCATGAGCGCGAAATCATCTTGCATGAAGCAGCGGCAAAGGCATTAAAGGCGGCGGGCGTTTCCAAGCTCCCGAACCTCACCGCGCTGCAATCGGAATATGAAAAGCTCCAGGAACAGAAAGAAGCCCTTTACGCCGACTATGGCAGACTGAAAAAACAGGTCAAAGAGTACGACGTTATCAAACAGAACATAGACAGCATTTTACGGCAGCCAAGAGAACCGGAACGGGAAAAAGGAAAAGAACGTGGGGAGTAGCTTTGTTCATACTTGTATGATATAATAGTTCCTATCAAAAACAGTAGTTACATACCAAAGTGATACATTTTCAGCAAAGGAAGTGTCAGAGAATGGAACAGGAAATGCCGGACTATGAAACGATACGCGCCGCCGTTGTGAGCGAAAAATGGGCGTTGGAAAAAGTGCTTGCTTGTTACGGTGACGAAATCAACCGCCTTGCAATGGTAAAAAAGCGTCAGCCGGACGGAAGCGTAAAAGAGGAAATCGACGACGATTTACGGCAAACGCTCATACTGAAACTGTTAGAAGCTATCCCACAATTCCCAATAGAAAAGGAGTGATACCATGACACGCGGGGAAATTTGGAAAGACTTTTTTAAGAGAACCGTTTTGCCCGCCGTTATCGCATTGTTTTTATTCTTCATGTTTAAGAACGTCTTTACAGAGGACGGGCAGACCAATTACTTTTATGTGTGGCTGTGCTGCGGTATTCCCTTTGGTATTCGCCGTATGTTCGTATGGCTTGTACCGCATGGGTATGACATAGCCGGAACGGTGGGTATCATTGCCCTCAACTTCATTTTGGGCGGCATTATCGGTGGGGTCATTTTGATATGGCGGCTCGTCGTGGCTGCATGGTATATCCCCCTTACGATATACCGTTTACTTACCACAGATAAGGGCGCAACCCCTCAAATCAACATGGAAAAATAGCAAAGGAAAAACCGGGACGCAGACAGTCAGTAAAGACTATCCGCGCCCCGGTTTTCTTATGGGTGCAGTTCTGAAATGTTACGCAGTAGAACGCCGTTTTTAAGGGAAGTGGTGGTTGCTCATTACGGTGTAGCCTGTGTTGCGTTCCACACGGAAAACTGCCATAGCTTCATCACTCCTTTGCTTTAGATTTGTTGCGCAGTAGAACGCGGATTTTGAGGGGTAAGGTATCTTTTCCTTGCTTCCTCTGTTTTGCGTTCTGTAAGCCCGATAAATCAAGGCTTTTTTTGCCCCTACTGCGTAACATGAGGGCATAAAAATAGCGGCGTTCCTGTTCTCCCAGTGAGAGAGTGAGAAACGCCGCTGTGCGGGTCGCTATTTCATTTCTTCTGCTATCAGTTCTTGCATGACTTCTCCAAAGTCTGCCATGAAAGAAAAGATGAAGTATTCCAAAACGTCGGGGTCTGCGTCCATAGGCTCGGCTTCCTCTGAAAAAGGCAAGCCCATTAGCCCATAAAGCAGTTTGATGATTTTGAACAGCTTGCCCCGGTCGGTGGGGTTGTTCATGGTTACAAGTACGTTGGTAAGGCGGTTGATTGTTTCCATGTCGCCGCCTGTCGTTACCCATACCATTTCCGCGAACGGCTGCGTGATTGCCCCGGCGACAAGGTTTATCTTATCCTTGCCGATTTCGCCGGACGGAAGTATAATACCCTTAGTCAAAAGTTCGTTTTTCATGTCGTCCTCCTTATATTCTGTGGTGCTAAAATGGTGCCCGGTCTTACAAAAACACCTTATGCGGAGATATGACAAGAAAAATGAAGATATGCGGAAAACCTTGATTTTAAGCCATTTTCACATTGGTTTATAAACATTTGTGAGGACTTATAAAAGGTTTGGCGTCTATCAAATCAATAAAAAATAGTAACATTAGGAAATGAAAGGGTGTGACTTCGGTTATGCCCTTCTTTTTTATCTGTAAACGTTTGCCTCAAATTTTACGCAAACTTTGAGCAGATGTGATATACTATACGAAAAGGATTTGAGTGTCAAAAACGAAAAGTAAAATGAGAGGAAAGAAAATAAATTATGAGTAATCTTAGACGATGCGCATGAGGTGCCGGAAAACGTGAGTATGCTTGCGTTGGTGTTTTAAGAGCCATGCTGATCCAGAAAGAAAAATAAGAGTTGCGAGAAGAAAAAAGTTTTACCAATGCAGAACAAATTTTAGACATTTTGATTCCAATATCCCCAAAATATGTTATGATAAATAGCAGAGAATTTGCCGGAATTTAAGCCGGTTGGGATTAAGAAGTTGGAAAAGGATATCAGAACATGGCGGGAAAAAAGGGAAACAGTTTATTGGAGACAAGAAGACGCAACCGCGTACTGATCAAAAATATGATCTTTCGGATGGATAATGCAACGCGTACAGCCATTGCAGAGGAATTGGGTCTGACGCTTCCTACGATAACAACCAGTGTCAATGAAATGCTTGCCGAGGGAATTTTAGAGGAAAATCCCATCGCTGAAGGACAGCTTTCAAATAATATGGGACGAAGACCCAATGCGATATCTTTTAAGGCAGATGCAGCATATGCGATCGGAGTCGAGCTTGCACAGTATGCGACCAGAGCTGTTCTGATCAATCTGAAGGGCGAAGTGATCAGCGAGCTGAACGAGGATGCAGCGCGGGAAAATTACGACGAGATGCTAATAAAGGTGACAACGATCATTCAGAAAATGATCGAACAGGCAAAAGGGAAACAGCTTCTTGGTGTTGGAGTGGGACTTCCGGGATTTATCGAATCAGAGTACGGGATCATCCGAAGTAATCCAAGAAAGGACTGGATCGGAAAACATTTTGCAAAGGATCTCGAAGAACAGCTTCATTTACCGATATTTATTGATAATAACGTAAGGCTCAGAGCAGTCGGACATGAAATGAGTATGAAAGGGAGCAGACCGGATTCTTTTGCATACTTTTACGTATCAAAAGGTATCGCCTGCCCATTGATGCTAAAAGATACGGTGGTCAGTGGATATACAGCCGGTGCAGGCGAGATTGGACATACAATCATTAGTGTGAATGACGATGGCGGAAGAACACAGATGTGTCTGGATGACCTTGGAAGTGAGAAAGCCGTTTTTGAAAAATGTCAGGAAGCAATGCTTTCTGGAAAGCTGCCGGCTTTACAGGAGATGGTAAGGCAGGATGGACGGCTTCGTATGCATCATATCATAGAACTTCAGCAGGGCGGAAATGAGAAAATACAACAGATTATTGAAGATGCGATCGAATATCTTGGGATTGGACTTGCCAATGTTGTGAATCTGATCAATCCTGGTTATGTGGTGGTAGATGGCTTCATGTTCGTGGAAGAGGCAAACAGGCAGAAACTGTTACAGTCTGCAAAGGAGAAGTTTTTCGGATTAAACGAGGAAGAAGTGCAGATTATATTTGAGAAATTTGACTATTCCAGAGGTGCTGTTGGAGCAGGTTATTTTGTGATCCGGAATCAGTTTTTGAATAATTAAAAGTTTTAAGTAAATAGTCACAAATTTCCACAAGGAGATTTGTGACTATTGTCAATTGAAAACATATGGAATTTTGTTATAATACAATTATTAAAAGTTTTAACAAATATACGGAAGGCTTTCCGAATGGAATGTACTTTTGAATGGACAAAAGTACAATTTTCTTAACAAATTACTTAAAAGATTTAAGTATCAAAATGGAGGAGTTAAAATGGAAGCAACGAACAAAAAACAACAGAAGGCTACAGAAGCACACTACTGGCTCTACAGCACAGGCAACTTTGCAAACAATATCATCTTTTTGATGGTAGGAACTTATATCACTTATTTCTACACGAATATCCTTGGAATTTCACCATTCGTGGCAGGTGTTGTATTCATGGTGGCAAGACTGGTAGATGCTTTTACAGATCCGATCATGGGAATGATCGTAGATCGTACGAATACAAAAATTGGTAAATACAGACCTTGGATCATTGCAGGAGCACCATTCCTTGGAATCATGTTCGTTTTACTTTTTACAGCACCGAATTTTTCGATGACAGGAAAAGTAGTGTATGCATTTGTTACTTATATTATTTATTCTCTTGCATGGACAATCGTACAGATTCCACAGTTAGCACTTCCGGCACTTCTGACAAACGATATCGCGAAGAGAACCAGAATTCAGTCAATTTTCCAGGCATTTGGTTCCATCGCATCCCTGATTATTTCTGCATGGGCACTTCCAATCCTTGATAAATTAGGGGGACAGGATGATGCAGGAGCATGGTTTAAATTTACAGTGATCTTCGGTACGATCAGTGCAGTAATCTTTATTTTATCTGCAATGTCTGTAAAAAATGTAGATACCTATGATCCAACTGCAGCAAAAAAAGCAGAAGAAAAATTCTCTTTAAAAGAAACGTTTTCCGTTATTACCAAAAACAGAGCACTTGCATGTGTCTTAATCGCATATGGAACTGATATGTTTGCATTCCAGATTTCTAATTCACTTAGAATGTATTTCTTTAAATATAATATGAGCGGAAGAACAGATCTGATCACTTATATTGGTTATGCATCTACCTTTATCGGATTTGCTATGGTTCCTTTGATTCAGCCATTCGTAAAGAAAACAGGTAAAAAAATGGGTATCATCGGAATCGAAATTGCAGCAATTTTATGTACACTTCCAATGCTTTTAACAGGTCTTGCAAATTCTTATGCGGTATCTGCAGTTATGTTTACATACATTGCAATTGCATTTACATGGACCATTAATAATATGTTAAGCCGTTCAGCTGTACTTGATTCTGCAAACTATGCACAGGTTACACTTGGAATTAACGGAACAGCACTTGTAAATTCTACCTTTACTTTTGTAAATAAATGTTGTCAGGCATTCTCTATGTTCTTCAGCGGAATCATTCTTTCTGCAACCGGATATAACAAAGATGTTGTGGAACAGTCACCTGAATGTCTGAAAGCTATCTTACTTCTTTGCACGGTCGGACCGATCATTGGTTATGTGGCATCTGTTATTGCAATGTACTTCTATCCATTAAATAGAGCTGGCGAAGTGAAGATGCAGGAAGAATTAGACGCAGCTGATATCAAAAAAATGAATGCTGACTTAAATATCTAATCCCGATACATATATTTCATCATACATAATTGAGGAGCCGTTGCAAAATGCGATGGCTTCTCTAATGTAAGATAAGAAAGGAAGAAACATCATGTTAAATTTAATCATTCATAACAAGACAGCAGAACAGACACAAAAATTAAATGAGATCATGAAAAATGGTGCCGGACTATTCGCTGAGGCACAGGCGGGAGAAGCCTGCTATGCAGACAGCCAGGGATGGCTTGATACAAAAGAATGGGCAGGGGAGGATACACTTTCTCATATAGAAGCATTGGCGCAGGAGATACGGGAAAGAGCGGATGCATTTGTACTGATCGGCGTAGGCGGATCAAACAATGCAGCACGTTCTGTAGTCGAAGCATTAAAAGAGGATGATGCGCCGGAAATTATTTATGCCGGAAATACACTTTCTCCGCATGCATTAAAGCAGATGTTAAAGAAACTCAAAGGCAAGTCTGTTTATATAGACTGCATTGCAAAAAATTTTGAAACGTTAGAGCCAGGTTCATCCTTCCGCATCCTGCGCGAATATATGGAAGCTGAATATGGAAAAGAAGAATCTGCAAAACGTACGATTGCAGTTGGAACAACCGGAAGTTCTCTTGAGAAACTTTGTGAAAAATATGGATACACATTTTTAGAATTTCCACTGAATGTCGGAGGCCGTTACACAGCAATGACAAATGTTGGATTGCTTCCAATGGCAGTAGCCGGAATTGATATCCGCGAACTTGTAAAGGGAGCAAGAGATATGCAGATCCGTGTACATGAAGAGAGTACCGAAAAGAATATTGCATATCAGTATGCATGTCTTAGAAATCTCTACTATAAAGAAGGATACCGTGTGGAGATGCTTTCAAGCTTTGAGCCTCAGTTCCGTTTCTTCTATAAATGGTGGATCCAGCTTTTTGCAGAAAGTGAAGGAAAAGATAATAAAGGAGTCTTTCCGGTGGCAGGAGAATTTTCGGAGGAACTGCATTCAGTAGGACAGTTTATCCAGGATGGTTCTCCGATTATGTTTGAGACATTTTTGGATGTAAAGAAGCAGAATGCATCTTTGATCGTAGAACCGGATGAAAAGGAAGATTATTTTGATTATCTGGATGGAAAAGATTTCTGGGAGATCAACAAAGCCGCATATCATGCAACTGTGGCAGCACATAGCAAAAAACTCCCTTGTCTTACGATAGAAGTGGATGAATTGGATGCTTATCATTTTGGACAGTTATTTTATTTCTTCCAGTTCGCATGTTATTTGTCCTGCAAGATCATGGGTGTAAATCCATTTGATCAGCCGGGAGTAGAAGCTTATAAAAAGTGGATGTTTGAGGCACTTGAAAAATAAAAACTATGTTTAATCATATCATGAAATATGGAACACAAAAAGCTTCGGACTTGTAATGAACGTCCGAAGTTTTTTGTGATAAAATATTGGTGAAACATCACAAACGTTTGCGTAAATGCCACGCAAAATTTGTGACGGATGTGTTATAATGTAAACAACGTAAGAAGTGTCGGAATTTTATGATTTCAGCAACACAGTTTCTGTTTGCAGTCAACCAAAAAAGCAGACAAATACTTCAAATCAGGAGGAGAAAACTATGGGAGAGAATATACTGATCGTACATGGTGGTGGTCCGACATCTGTGATCAACGCATCACTGTACGGTGCAGTAAAGGAAGCAAAAAAGTATAAAGAGATCGAACATATCTATGCCGCTAAGAATGGTACAGGCGGGCTGATGAGAGAAGAACTGATCGAGCTTGAAAATGTTCCGGATGAGAAACTGGAACTTTTACTGAATACGCCGGGAAGTGCGATCGGAACATCCAGAGATCAGATTGAGCAGGCAGAATACGACAGAATGATCGAAGTACTGTTAAAGAAGAATATTAAATACGTACTTTTCAATGGTGGCAACGGAAGTATGGATACCTGCGGAAAGCTTTACAAGAACTGTCAGGCAAGAGGGTTAGATATCAGAGTGATGGGTATTCCGAAGACTCATGATAACGACATTGCGATCACAGACCACAGTCCTGGATACGGAAGTATTGCGAGATATATGGCACAGAGTGTGAAGGAAGTGGCAGCAGATGTCAAAGGACTTCCGATTCACGTAGTTGTTGTAGAAGCACTGGGACGTAATGCAGGATGGACAACTGCAGCAAGCGCTCTGGCAGATGATGGGGATGGTGTTGGACCAGATCTTATTTATCTCCCGGAGAGACCTTTTGATGAGGATAAATTCCTATCTGACGTGAAGAAACTGCTTGAAAAGAAAAGCGGAATCGTCGTGGTGGCGAGCGAAGGACTGAGAGATAAAGACGGAAAGCCTATTGTTGAGCCAGTCTTCCAGGTTGGACGTGCAACTTATTTTGGTGATGTCAGCCAGCATCTTGCCAATCTTGTGATCAAGAAGCTAGGTTACAAGGCGAGAGGAGAAAAGCCGGGACTTGTAGGTCGTGCAGCCGCACATGAACAGAGTCCGGTTGACCGTGAAGAAGCAGTGCTTGCCGGAAAGATGGCCTGCGAAGCGATCATGAATGGTGAATCCGGAAAGATGGTCGCATTTGAGCGTGTTTCAACAGAACCTTATGAGATCAAACCATTTTTAGTAGATATTGATAAAGTCATGATGTATGAGCGGACAATGCCGGATGAGTTTATCAACGAAGAAGGAAATGGTGTAACGGAAGCGTTTAAAGAATGGTGCAAACCACTGATCGGTGGCGAACTGCCGAAGATGATTTCTTTTAACTAATAACATATATAAATAGAAAGCAAAACAAGGAGGCTAAATCCTCTCCTCGCACAAGGGAGCTCGGATTTTTCCTTCGGAAAAACAAGGAGGCTAAATCCTCTGCTCCTGCAAGGGCAGTCGCATTTTGCTTCGCAAAACAAGGAGGATTGTTATGTTAGTACCAATGAGAGCAATTTTGGATGCAGCAGATAAGAATGGTTATGCACAGGGTGCATTTAATGTAAATGCTGTATGCCAGGTAAAAGCAGCTGTAGATGTTCATCAGATTTTAAGAAGCCCTGCGATTATTCAGGGAGCTGATCTTGCAAATGGATTTATGGGTGGACGTACAGATTTCGCTAATTCCACATTAGAGGATAAGAAAGCAGGAGCTAAGAATATCGGAGCAGCAGTAAAGAAATATGCAGCAGACAGTGATATTCCTGTTGCACTTCATTTAGATCACGGTAAGAATTTTGATTCCTGCGTGGCAGCAATTGAGGGTGGATATACCAGTGTTATGATTGACGGAAGTTCACTTCCGTTTGATGAGAACGTGGAGCTGACCCGTGAAGTTGTAAAATATGCCCATGAGAGAGGGGTTACAGTCGAGGGTGAGCTTGGAGTATTAGCAGGTGTGGAAGATCATGTATTTGCTGCAACAAGTACATACACAAACCCATTAAGTGCGATTGATTTCTTTAAGAAAACAGGAGTTGACGCATTGGCAATCAGTTATGGTACCATGCATGGTGCGAATAAGGGAAAAAATGCAGTGATCCGCAAAGAGATCGCCATCGCAATCAAAGAATGTATGATGCATGAGGGAATCGAAGGATACCTTGTAAGCCATGGATCTTCTACTGTTCCACAGTATATTGTAGAAGAGATCAATGCCCTTGGCGGAGAGATCACAAATGCATACGGAATTGATGTAGACCAGCTTGTAGAAGTAAGCCACTGCGGCATTAATAAAATCAATGTTGATACAGATCTTCGTCTGGCAGTTACAAGAAATATGAAAGAGCTTTTTGCAAAAGATGCTGCTCTTAGAAACAGTGCATCTGTAGGTCAGATTTATGAATTATTAGAGACAAAGAAATCAGCATTTGATCCTCGTGCATTCATCACACCGATCATGGATACAATTATGTACGGAAATGTTCCGGATGATGATGTTGCAAGAATCTGTACTTGCATTGAAGATGGTGTAAAAGAAGCAATCGCACCATTACTTGTGAAGTTCGGAAGCTACGGAAAAGCACCGAAGGTAGAACGCGTTACAATCGACGAGATGGCAGAACGTTACAGAAAAGCAGGAATCTAAGAAAGAGTAAGTTGATCATAATGGATGCCGGAGATACAGCGGGTGCTTCCGGTATCCATACCAGATAGAGAGGAAAATCCATGAAACATATTTATCTGAATTTAAAAAGATTTGATGTTCCAACAGAATTTGGTGGAGTAAACCGTATTGCACCGGTTGCTGAGTGGGCAGAGTATATTGTAAAGAATACACAGGACGAACTGAAAAAATATGATCATTCAGAAGTAGAATTTGCAATGTATTTTCCGGAGATTCACCTTTTAAATGCAGCAAAAGCAAAAACAGAGGACAGCCCGATCAAGGTCGGATGCCAGAGTGTTTACAGAGCAGACACTGCAGTAGGTGGCAATTTTGGTGCATTTACAACAAACAGACCGGCATCTGCAATGGTTGCGGCAGGATGTGAGACAACAATTATCGGACATTGCGAAGAACGTAACGATAAGGCCGGAATTCTTGCAGAGGCAGGAGTGACAGATACAGATGCTGTGAACCGCCTGTTAAATCAGGAGATCAAATGTGCCATTGAAAGAGGAATGACAGTTCTTTATTGTATCGGAGAAAAGAGTGAAGAGCAGGAGCAGTGGCAGGAAGTATTAGGCAAACAGCTTGAGATTGGATTAAAAGATGTTGATAAATCTAAAGTTGTGATCGCTTATGAGCCAATCTGGTCAATCGGACCTGGTAAAACACCGGCAGGAAAAGACTACATCACTAAGATCGCACGTTTTGTAAAAGAGCAGACGGGTGGTATGGATATTGTATACGGTGGTGGATTAAAGCAGGATAATGCAGCAATGCTCGCTTCTATCGACGAAATCGACGGAGGACTGATCGCACTTACAAGATTCCAGGGTGAAATCGGATATTATCCGGAAGAATACCTTGAGATCATCCGTCTTTATATGGGTAAATAACCTGAAAATCCAAACAAGACAGAGAACATAAATATGAATCCGGAAACAGAGAAGAATAAGATTTTTCGGATTACGGAAATTTATACTATGAATGAAAAGGAGAACAAAAATATGAAGATCGATTTCGAATATGGCCAGGGTACTATGGCAGCAGAATTACCAGATAATACAGATATTTTTATTCCAGGAGAAACAGTAAAAGATCCTGACTATATCCCGGAAGACAAATTAGAGGAAGCTTATCTTGAAAGTCTTGCTCATCCAATCGGAATGCCTACATTAACAGAGCTTGCACACAAAGGAAGCACTGTTACAATTATCGTTCCGGACCGTGTAAAAGGTGGAGAGCAGCCAACAAGCCACAGAAAATTAAGCATCAAATATATCTTAAGAGAGTTATATGCAGCAGGCGTTGAGAAGAAAGACATTCTTTTCATTATCTCTAACGGATTACATCCAAGAAGTAAAGAATCCGATGCAAAAGCAATCTTCGGTGATGAATTATTCAACGAATTCTGGCATACAGGTCAGATCATCAGCCATGACAGTGAGGATCAGGAGCATATGGTATATCTTGGAACAACTCACAGAGGTGATCCGGTATACATGAACAAATATGTATATGACTGTGATCTCCCAATCTTAATTGGTCATGTACAGGGTAACCCATATGGTGGATATTCAGGCGGATACAAACACAGTGCAACAGGTATCACAAACTGGAGATGTATTGCAAGCCACCATGTACCATCTGTTATGCACAGAGATGACTTCACACCGGTTAACGGCGGAAGCTTAATGCGTGATAAATTTAACGAGATCAGTATGCATATGGAAGAGAAAATGGGACATCCATTCTTCTGTTGTGATGCTGTACTTGATACATGTTCAAGACAGATTGCAATTTATTCCGGATATGCAAAAGAAATGATGCCGATCAGCTGGAAATGTGCTGATAAGAGAACATATGTACATTGGGCAGAGAAAAAATACGATGTACTCGTATTTGGTATGCCACAGAAATTCCACTATGGTGATGGTATGGGAACAAACCCAATCATGATGATGCAGGCTTTAAGTGCACAGGTATTAAGATTTAAACGTGTTATGAGTGACAACTGTGTTATCATCTGCTCTTCTATCTGTAATGGATATTTCCATGATGAATTATGGCCATATTTAAGAGAGCAGTATGAGCTGTTCCAGCATGACCATATGAATGAGCTGCCTGATATGAACCGTTACGGTGAATATTTCGCAACAAATGAAGAATATATCCGTAAATACCGTTTTACAAATGCATTCCATCCATTCCACGGATTTTCTATGATGTCCTGTGGACATATTGCCGAGATGAATACAAGTGCAATCTATATTGTTGGTGCTGAGGAACCGGGATATGCAAGAGGAATGGGTCTTAAGACAAGAGCTACTTTTGAAGAAGCTTTAGCAGATGCAGAGAAGAAGTTCGTAGGAAAGAACCCTAACATTTTAGCACTTCCAATGACATTTAAGAAAGCAGCTGTTCATCTTTGCATGAAGAATCCGGAAGATGACTGCATGGATGCTTATGGACATCGTCATAACAATGGCGGATGTGGATGCTGCTAATCATTATGCAAAAATCATAATAATTCCCTTATGGAAATGTTGTGATATTCCTTTATAAAGAATATACCCTAATCAAAGAAAAGCGAGTTGTTTTTGCAACTCGTTTTTCTTTACATGACAGGACACTAGGGTGTATAGTGGTACTGCCTGAATGAGGAATAAATAAAGGAGAAAGAGATTTGGGAAATACAAATAAGAAATTATTCGAGGAGACACCGGTTCCGGCAGCGGTGCGTACACTGATGGTGCCAACAATCATAGGAGCTCTAGTTACGGTCTTATACAGTCTGGCGGATACGCTATTTGTTGGGATGATGAACGATGAGATCCAGAATGCAGCGGTTGCACTGGCAGCACCGGCATTGTTGGCATTTAATGCGGTGAATAATCTGTTTGGTGTCGGTTCCTCAAGCATGATGAGCAGGGCATTGGGTCGGGGAGATACCCAGACGGTCAGGGAGAGTGCTTCGTTCGGATTTTACGGAGCGGTTGCAAGTGGTGCGGTGCTTTCTCTGCTCTGTCTGATTTTTATACATCCGTTTGTAGCACTGCTTGGAGGAGATGGAAACACAACGGAGGCAACAATTTCATACATGCGGTGGGCAGTAGTATGTGGTGCGATCCCGACGATCTTAAATGTAGTTATGGGATATATGGTGCGGTCGGAAGGAGCGGCACTTCATGCAAGTATCGGAACGATGAGTGGCTGTGTGTTAAATATCATTCTGGATCCGATTTTCATTTTGCCATGGGGGCTTGGAATGGGAGCAGCCGGTGCAGGACTTGCAACATTTCTTTCTAACTGTTTTGCATGTTGCTACTTTTTTGTATTGCTGATCGTAAGAAAAGAGAAAACAAACATCCGGCTTCATCCAAAGTATCTGAAATTAAAGAAAGAAATCGTGCTTGGAGTGATAGAAGTCGGAGTACCGGCAGCAATTCAAAATCTTTTAAATGTAACAGGAATGACGATTTTAAATAACTTTGTTGCAGGATATGGTTCTTCTGCAGTAGCAGCTATCGGTATCGCCCAGAAAGTCTACATGGTTCCAATTCAGGTTGCGATCGGTGGCACGCAGGGTGTGATGCCGCTTGTCGGCTATTCTTATGCGAGCAGGAATAAGAAACGTTTTGAGGAAACCATCCGTACAGAGATGAAAATTCTGATCCCGTGCATGGTCACGATCATGATCTTATGCTGGATTTTTGCACCGTCGCTGATCATATTATTCATGAAAAATGAAGAGGTTGTGTCTTTCGGAGCTATGTTTCTGAGGGGCTTTTGTCTGTGTATGCCTTTTATGGTCATTGACTTTCTGGCAGTTGGAGTATTCCAGAGTGTCGGAATGGGAAGAACATCTCTTGTCTTTGCCATTCTGAGAAAAATTGTCTTTGAGATACCGGCGATTATTGTTCTGAATAAAATATTTGGTGCTGCAGGTGTTACTTATGCCGGATTTGTGGCTGAATTTGTTCTTTCCATCTGTGCAGTCATTTTATTAAAAAAGATCGTACAAAAATTTGATGCAGACAATCCATAAACAGTCTTTGGATGGGAAGGAAAAAGACAGATTACTTTAATAAAAAAGAGAAAGAGGAGTGAAAGAAAATGATTTATCTTATATTTTTAGTCGTATGCTTTGGTGCATCCATTGTTGGTGCAATATGCGGTATTGGTGGTGGAGTGATCATCAAACCGGTACTTGATTCTTTTGGAGTGCTGGATGTAACAGCTATCAGCTTTTTGTCAGGATGTACGGTATTGTCTATGACAACATATTCTGTTTTGAAAAACAAAATCAGTGGAGAATCACATGTTTCCATGAAAACTGGTTTACCGCTTGCAATAGGGGCAGCGGTTGGTGGTCTGATCGGGAAATGGCTGTTTTCCTATGTAAAATCTTTGAGCAGTGATCCAAACAAGGTAGGAGCAGTTCAGGCACTGTGTCTTTTGATCGTTACACTTGGAACACTTATTTATACGATTTATAAGGCGAAAATTAAGACTTATAAAGTAGAAAATGCAAGTGTGTGTGTTCTTATTGGTGTATTTCTTGGAATTATGTCTTCTTTCCTTGGAATTGGTGGCGGACCTATTAACCTTGTAGTGTTATTTTTCTTCTTCTCTATGTCGACAAAAATTGCAGCAGAAAATTCTCTGTACATTATTTTCTTCTCGCAGATTGCAAGTCTGATTTCAACGATCGTTTCAGGAAGCGTACCGGATTTTCAGATCGGAGTATTGATCCTTATGGTCGCAGGTGGTATCGCCGGAGGAATCTGTGGACGTGCGATCAATAAGAAAATTGATGAGAAGACAGTTGACAAGCTGTTTATCGCACTTATGGTCTTGATGATCATAATCAATATTTATAACATTTTTAAATTTATGTAAGAATGAAAAGAGGAAAAGCATATGCCACCAATCAGTGTACTGATGAAACCATCTTCCGGGATGTGTAATATGAAATGTGATTATTGCTTCTATTGTGATGAAACACAGAAAAGGATTCAGGAATTTTATGGATTTATGTCAGAGCAGACTTTAAAAAATGTGATCCGCAAGACGATGCTCCGTGCAGAGGGAGCAGTCAGTTATGCATTTCAGGGGGGAGAACCGACACTTCGTGGAATCGATTTTTTTGAAAAAGTGATTGAATTTGAAAAGCAGTATAATAAACATGGAATCCGCGTCAATAATGCACTTCAGACCAATGGGTACCTGATTGATGAAAAATGGTGCAAATTCCTGAAAAAAAATCAGTTTCTGGTTGGTCTGTCTGTTGATGGAACGAAAGAAATACATGACGCACACCGCCATAGTAAGAGTGGGGAGCCGACGTTTGATAAGATCTGTCATGCAGCGGAATTAATGGAAAAATATGGTGTTGAGTACAACATCCTGACAGTCGTAAACCGGAAAGTAGCTGACCACATTACAGAAATCTACGAATTTTATAAAAAGCAGGGCTGGAATTACCAGCAGTATATTGCTTGTCTTGATCCACTGGGGGAAGCTCATGGAAAAAATAAATATGCCCTGGAACCAAAGCAGTATGGAACGTTTCTGGTCGGACTGTTTTCTTTATGGTATGCAGACTGGAAAAAGGGCAGACAGCCATATATCCGGCAGTTTGAAAATTATATTGGCATATTGCTCGGATATCAGCCGGAGGCCTGCGACCAGAGGGGAATCTGTGGAATCCAGAATGTCGTGGAGGCAGATGGCAGTGTGTATCCATGTGATTTTTACATGCTGGATGATTACCGTCTGGGAAACTTCAATGAGAACCAGATGGAGGAAATCAACACAAGACGGAAAGAAATCGGATTTTTGGAGAGATCTTTAAAACTGACCGATGAATGTAAAAACTGCCGTTACTATAGGGTATGCCGTGGAGGCTGCCAGCGAAACAGGGATCTGGATACGGAAAGCGGATTGTACACGAATTATTTTTGTGAGAGCTATCAAATGTTTTTTGAAAAATGCCTGCCGATGCTGCAGGAGATCGCAGGCACACTAAATAAAAGGTAATAAAACCAATTAACTAATAAAAAACGACAATTTTGGAAATGAGACTGTTGAGGTGGCGAATCCAAAATTGTTGTTGTTTTTTTTTTGCCAATTTAAAAAAGAAAATTGTTAAAAATACACAAAAAAATAGTTGAATTATAGTACTTTTACATATGGAAAAATCGTTCTGTATAATATATTATTTAAATAAATTAAATAACTAATAAAAACAAAAGGGAGGTAAACATGAAAATAATTTATGTAGATATTGATACATTAAGACCTGATCATTTGGGATGTTATGGATATTCCAGAAATACCAGCCCCAATATTGATATGGTGGCAAGAGAAGGTGTCAGATTTACAGATTATTATTGCTCGGATGCACCTTGTCTTCCAAGTAGAGCAGCCATGGTAACAGGACGATTTGGAATCCACAATGGATGTGTAGGACATGGAGGATTTAACGCTGAAATGCGTCCGGAAGGACATATGCGTGGAATGGCTGATTTCAATGGCAGATATAATCTTCCGGCAGTGATGCGCAGAGCTGGAATGAAAACAGCTTCAATCAGCAGTTTCCCTGACAGACATGGTGCATGGTGGTTTAATGGTGGATTTGATGAAACCTATAATGTCGGGAAAAGAGGACTTGAACCTGCAGATGATGTTCTGGCAATTGCCTTGGATTGGCTGGACAGAAAAAAAGAAACACAGGACTGGTTTTTACATGTGCACTTATGGGATCCGCACATTCCATACAGGACACCAATGAAATATGGAAAACCATTCGAAAATGAACCACTTCCAGATGACTGGATGACAGAAGAAATTTTGAAAAATCATCGCGAAACAAAGCCAGGTGCACACAGTGCATGTGAAGTAAATGGTTATGAGCCGGATTACAATCCTAATACTCCAAGACAGACAGCAGAAGTCAGAAATCTGGAAGAATACAAGTCAATGGTAGATGAGTATGATACTGGAATCTGGTATGCCGACAAGAAAATCGGAGAGATTTTCGATAAATTAAAAGAACAGAACATTTACGAGGATACAGTTATTATCATTAGTTCCGATCATGGCGAAAGCCTTGGAGAAAATGGCAGTTATTGTGAACATGGTGAGGCAGATGCAATCGTAACACATATTCCACTGATCGTTAAATGGCCTGGAATGGCAAAAAATGTAGAGTCAAAAGGTTTCCATTACAACGTGGATCTGTTACCTACACTGATCGATCTGATAGGAAATGTTCCGCCATTTAAGTGCAATAGGGTTGTAGGACTTGCAAATCCGGTCCAGTATGATGGCGTTAGTTTTGCAGACTGTATCCGAAGCGGAAAGGATGGAGGAAGAGAGTATCTGGTTGTAAGTCAGATGGCACATGTCTGCCAGAGAGCAGTCAGATTTGATGATTGGATTTATATCAGAACTTACCATGATGGATATCACTTAACGGAAACAGATGAACTGTTTAATGTGAAAAATGATCCGCATGAAACTGTGAATGTAGCAGAACAGAATCCGGAAGTATGCTGGAAAGGCGCATATCTGTTGGAACACTGGGTAGCAGAAAACATGCTGAGCAATATTTATCGTACGAGCAGTGATCCGTTATGGGATGTAATTGCAGATGGTGGTCCATTCCATTGCAGAGGATATCTGAAAAAATATTGTGAGCGATTAGAAAACACCGGACGCGGAGAACTGGCAGAACAGTTAAAGGAACGTCATCCGGAAGAATATAAAATTAGTTACTAAAAATTAATTAAAATAAAAGGAGAAAAAGTATGAAAAAGAGATGTATGGCATTGGTATTAGCGGCAATGATGTCAGTTTCAGCATTGGCTGGGTGCGGAAACAGTGGGGACACAGCAGCAGGTAGTGGAAGTGCTGCACAGGAATCCACCGAAGCACCTCAAAAAACAGAGGCTGTAGGAAAAGACGTAGAAGCTGCAACGGAACTTTCTGACAATGAGATTAAAGTTGGATTTGGTACAGCAATTGATTCATTAACACCATTCAGGGCACAGACGGCAAGAAATGCCCCATATTTTATCCAGTTATATGAAACACTTGCAGTACTTGATGAAAATAAGGAACTTCAGCCATATGTTGCAAAATCATGGGAAACGGCTGATAATGGTTTTTCTTATGATGTGGAAATCTGGGATACTGTTACAGACAGCGAAGGAAATCAGATCACAGCATCTGATGTTGTATGGTTTATCAACGAATCTATGACAAGAGCGTTAAAACCTATTTTCTCAAAAATCCAGAGTGTTGAAGAGACCGGTGATTACACATTTAAAATTACTCTGAATTCCAATGTTGTTGGAACAATCGAAGCAATTTTACAGGATACGTATATTGTTTCTGAAAAAGCTTTTGAAGCCAGCTCTGATGAATTCGGAACATCTGCAGTAACAACATCTCCTTATGCCTGCACAGAATTCACACCAAGTGCTAGCCTTTCCTTTGAAAGAAGAGATGATTACTGGCAGGATATTTCAAATCTTCCGGAATGTGTCAGACCAGTACAGAAAAAAGTTTCTTATTCAATTATTACAGAAGCTTCCCAGCTTGGAATTGCTTTAGAGACAGGCGAAATCGATATGGCAATTGATATTGCATCTTCAACAGGAACACAGTTTGTTGATAATTCTGATTATAATGTTTCCCTTCAGGATGGACCACAGGGATGGCAGTTATTCTTTTCAGGAGCAGAAGGAAGAGCTGTAGCTGATAACGAAAAACTCCGTCAGGCAATCTGCTATGCAATCGATGCAGATGGACTTGTAAGTGGTTTATGCCTTGGTTATGGATCGCAGATGTATGATGTAGCTTCTCCGAGACTGATCGGATTTGACGAAAGCTGGAAAGATGAAGAATATTATACATATGACGTTGAGAAAGCTCAGCAGTTATTGCAGGAATCAGGTTATAACGGAGAAACACTCACAATCTTAGGTACATCCAGCGCATCTTCCTCAAGATTAGGACAGCTGATCCAGAACTATCTTGTTGCAATAGGAATAAATGTAGAACTTAATAGTGTGGATATGGCACTTTATACAGCAAGTCGTCTGGATGGAACTCAGTATGATATGGTATTAGGTACTGTTGGAGGATCTTATTTACCAGACTTCTGGTCAATCCGTTTTGATCCTGCTGCATATCCGGCTGGTGATGCTACAAGCAGAAATGACCAGGAACTTGCAGATCTGTTATACAAAACCTGGACAGTTGATGGATATACATCAGAGAATATTAACGAGGTTCACAATTATATCAAAGATCACGCATATGGATATGGCTTAGTAAATCCGCAGGTATTCTCTATCTGGAGAAGTGATTTAAATCTTGTAAAAGAGGTAGATGGTGGAATCAGTGGTTACGTCGTTCCGTCAGCATGCCAGATCCGCGGTAATTAAATCATACCAGGGCTGCTGCAGATACAGCAGCCCGATACACGAATGGGAGATGTAATATGCTCAAATATATTTTGAAACGTTTATTATGGATGATACCAATTATCCTTGGAGTTACAATTTTAGTTTTTACAATGATGACATTCTGTCCGGGAGATCCGGCAGAGATTATTCTTGGAACAACAGCAACGGAGGCTGACCTGCTTGCAAAACGGGTAGAACTTGGGTTGGATCAGCCATTTCTTGTCAGATTGGCACAATATATGAGTGATGTATTTCTTCATTTTGATATGGGAAATTCATGGATCACCAACATTGATATTATGTCATCTATCGCAGAGCGTATGCCAAGAACATTGGTTCTTGCACTGGTAACACTTATTATTGCTTATGGACTTGGAATTCCGCTTGGAATTATGGCTGCAACGCATCAGAACAAATGGCAGGATCATTTGTCAATGATTCTTGCACTGATCGGTGTAGCAATTCCAAACTTCTGGCTGGCACTTTTGTTAATTATTTTATTCTCGGTAAATCTGGGCTGGCTTCCGGCAATGGGAGTTGGAACTGGATTGGCAGGCTTAAAATATTATATTCTTCCTGCAGTTTCCAACTGTGCAGGAGCACTTGCAAACTGTGCACGACAGACTAGATCGTCCATGTTGGATGTTATCAGAGCTGATTATATTACGACAGCAAGAGCAAAGGGAGTTCCTGAACGCGTTGTTGTAACAAAGCATGCTTTAAAAAATGCATTAATCCCGATTATTACTATGATGGGAACAACATTTGGAAGACTTCTCGGTGGTGCAATGATCATTGAAACAATTTTTACGATTCCTGGAATGGGAAGTTATATTATCGGTGCTGTAAACAACAGAGATTATCCGGTTGTACAGGGTGGATCTATAATTCTGGCAATCGCATTCAGTATTGCGATGCTTCTTATTGATCTGTTATATGCAGCTGTCGACCCACGTATTAAAGCAAAATATGTTGCATCAGGAAAGAGAAGAAAGAAGGTGAAAGCAAATGTCTGTTAGTAAAACTGCTTTGAAGAAAAGAAAAAAACAAAGCGAATTTGTCAGAGTAATGAAACAGTTAAGTAAAAACAAAATAGCAATGCTTGGCTTGATTATTCTTGTAATAGAATGTTTGCTGGCAATATTGGCACCTTATATAGCACCATATCATTATGCAGCTATGGATCTGACATCCTCCTTTGCAACGCCTTCTCTGCAGCATTTATTTGGATGCGATGACATGGGACGAGATATTTTCAGCCGTATTCTTTATGGAGCACGCTATTCGATCTCAATCGGTATTATTGCCGTTATAATCTCGGCTACAATCGGTATGGTGATCGGGGCGATTGCTGGATTTTTTGGTGGAGCCATAGATAATATCTTAATGAGAATCCTGGATGTTATGCAGGCAATCCCTGGAATGCTTTTAATGATCGTTATTTCAGCTGTATTGGGACCTGGATTTTTTAACACAATTATCGCATTATCTGTGAGCAGTATTTCGGGAATGGCACGTATGCTTCGTGCACAGATGATGAAGGAACGGGATAATGAGTATGTAGAAGCTGCAGTATCCATTAACTGTGGAAAAGGAAAAATTATATTCAGCCATTTACTGCCGAACTGTATTTCTCCATTGATTGTCCAGGCAACTATGGGTGTTGCACAGACAATCACTATGGCAGCAGGTTTGTCCTTCATTGGTCTTGGAGTACAGCCACCACTTCCGGAATGGGGTGCAATGCTGTCTTCCGCAAGACAGTTTATCAGACAGTCGCCACATTTGGTTATTTTCCCGGGACTTGCAATTGCAGTTACAGTATTGGCATTAAACTTACTTGGTGACGGACTTCGTGATGCGTTAGATCCAAAACTAAAAAATTAGTAGAAAGGGGATAGTGATATGTCAGATGAGAATAAAAATATAAATATGCCATTCCTTTCAATTAAAGATTTAGTTGTTGAATATAAGTCTGAAAATCAGATTGTACATGCTGTAAACGGAGTTTCACTTAATCTTGAAAAGGGAAAGACATTAGGACTGGTTGGTGAAACCGGAGCAGGAAAAACAACGATCGCAAAATCAATTCTCCGCATTCTCCCTGATGTTGGAAGCAAAGTTGCTTCAGGAGAAATTTATCTGGAAGGAGAAAATGTGCTGGAACTGCCGGAAAATAAAATGCGTGCAATTCGTGGAAATAAGGTTTCTATGATCTTTCAGGATCCTATGACAGCGTTAAATCCGGTTCAGAAAGTTGGAGATCAGATTGCAGAAGTTGTAAAACTACACAATGATAGTCATGTAAATGCAGAGCAACGTGCAAAGGAAATGCTTGAGATCGTAGGAATCCCGGCAGAGAGATATTCGGAATATCCACACCAGTTTTCCGGTGGTATGAAGCAGAGAGTTGTAATTGCAATCGCATTGGCTTGCAATCCGGATTTGCTGTTAGCAGATGAACCTACAACGGCACTGGATGTTACAATTCAGGCACAGGTCATGGATCTGATTAAAGAATTGCAGGATAAATATCAGACAGCGATGCTTCTGATCACACATGATATGGGAGTAGTTGCCCAGGTATGTGATTCCGTAGCAGTCATATATGCCGGCAATATTTTGGAATATGGTACAAAAGAACAGATTTTTGATCATCCATCACATCCATACACGATTGGATTATTTAATTCCATTCCAAGTATGAGTGAAGATGAAGAATGGCTCCATCCAATTGACGGACTGCCACCAGATCCTACAGATCTTCCAACAGGATGTCCTTTCAGTCCAAGATGCAGTTATGCAACAGAGGAATGTAAAAAGGGTCATATCCAGATGAGTCTTACTGCTGACGGACACCAGTGCAGATGCTGCAGACTCGACGAAATCAAACAGGAGGGGAATAAGGAATGAAACCTGTAATTGAAGTTAAAAATTTAAAAAAGTATTTTTCAACCCCTCATGGACAGCTTCACGCTGTTGATGATGTAACATTCACGATTGAGAAGGGAAGAACCCTTGGTGTTGTTGGAGAGTCAGGTTGTGGTAAATCAACATTGGGAAGAACAATCATACATTTGCATGAAAGTACTTCCGGACAGATTTTGCTGGATGGAAATGATATCACCAGATTGAATGGAAAAGCTTTGAGAGAGGAACGGGAAAAAATGCAGATTATTTTTCAGGATCCATATTCATCGCTGGATCCACGAAAAACAATTGACAGCACGATCCGGGAGCCGCTTATAGTATCGAAAAAGTTTTCCAAAAAAGAAATAGAAGAAAAAACGGAAAACCTTATGGAACTGGTTGGTATCGATGAGAGACTTCGCAGGGCGTATCCACATGAATTAGATGGTGGAAGAAGACAGAGAGTTGGTATTGCAAGGGCATTAGCACTTAATCCGGAATTTGTTGTCTGTGACGAGCCGGTTTCTGCACTGGATGTTTCGATTCAGGCACAGGTTCTTAACCTGCTGAAAAAACTTCAGCAGGAAAGAGGTCTGACATATATGTTTGTAACACATGATATGTCTGTTGTAAGACATATTTCTGATGATATCTGTGTTATGTATTTAGGACAGGTAGTCGAAAAATGTGAAGCAAAAGAACTGTTCCGCAATCCGGTTCATCCATATACAAAAGCGTTGCTGTCTGCAATTCCATCAGTTGATATCCATCATCAGACAAAACGTGAGATTTTAAAAGGAGAGATTACTTCTCCAATCAATCCTAAACCGGGATGCCGTTTTGCTGCAAGATGTCCTTATGCAAAAGAGCAGTGTCACCAGCCACAACAGCAGAAAGAAATTTCAAAAGGCCATTTTGTAACATGCTGCAGAGTAGATGAGTTATAATTATAAAAGTTTGGAAATAAATCCCAAGAAGAAAATCGCCCAACCGTAAGGTTGAGCGATTTTCTTCTTGGGATTTATTTGAGTTGTCAACGAATAAAATTGATAATTCTATGACGCGTCTGATATATGCTTTTACAAAAATAAATCCCCTGCTTTATAAGTTTCAATATCTCCGGACCATAAAACCTGTGTAGCTGAAAGGCGTTCTGGATTATATTCCATATAAAGCTTATCACGAACAGGCCAGTGCAGCATCATTTCAAAACGATCGTCTTCTGACAGAACTGTTTTGGAAAAATAAATATACCGGTTACCGACATGTTTCCCCTTTCCGTCATTTTGAAAAACTTTGGAACTTGCTACGCCGACTTCTTTAATGTCATCCCAGGAATAACTTTCAAACGTAAAATGAAACAGCATACGTGATACTTTTTGTTCATCCATGCAGATCCGGGAACCGTTTATAATAGCAATAACAAAAAATAAAATCGCAATCAATAAAAACAAGGCAAAGGAACCAGGTCGAGAAATAGGTATCATTGCAATTGCCAGAATCAGTGAAAAGACAGCAGTGATCAGGCTGATCAAAAATTTAAAAGGAGAAATCATAAAGGAATATTTCATAGTGACACCTCCGTACTTAGATATTGTTCAAAATCTTTTTTAATAGCAAGTGCAGCACCGCCCAGAGCACCGGAAAACTCATTATGATCAATAAATATGATATTTGGAACCGTACTTTGTGGACGGAATACATATTCGTTAATTGTTTTAATAAACGTGTCCTGATTCCGTTTGCATTGGAATATATGTGCGTCTGCAAGAAGCGCGTTTGGACGGATAAAATTGTCAATGCTCGCAAGAGAGATCGCGAGATGATAAATAGCAGAATTCACAACGAAATCAATACTTTCCTCACCGAATTCCTGTGCTTCGAGAATCTGTGACAGTGTAGGAATCTCATCCTTGCAAAGGGATGCCAGATAAGGAGCTTTTCCTTCGTTGACCAAAGCAGAGCACTGTTCGATCATTGCACGCTCACCGGAAAGATCACTTAGTGTGGAGGCAGGTTCAGTTCCTCCATATGCAGCAGGCTGAAGAATCATATATCCAAGCTCTCCTGGTCCGATAGCAGTACTTAATGTATTTGGATCACAGAGAATAAATGGGCAGGCAATTCCACTTGAAATAAAAAGGTAAACGAAAGAAGAAAAACCGCGTATGGTTTCACGATGGAAAAGCTGCTGACTTAATGCTCTTGCGTATGCGTTATTTCCGGCAACCATAGATCCTTTATACCCGGATATTTCAGCAATATCTTTTATAATGTTTTTTTCATACCAGTTATATTTTCTGTGAGCCTGCAAAACGCCATGATCAGAATCGATAATACCTGGAGCGGAGACACCGACACCGGCAATTTTATCTAACGGAACCGGAAGATTCTGAAGACAGCTTTTTAAAAGAAGTCCGACACTTTTTACATTATGTTCATAGTCAGGATAAACGGTTCTGTCAGAAGAGGAAAAAATTATCTGTCCGCGATAATTCACAATACACAGATGGCGGAAGGTACGGCGCATTTCCAGCCCGATAAAATATCTGGAATCCGGAACGATATCAATAGGCCATGCTTTTCTTCCAAGTGTATTGGAACTGAGAGAGGAGTCTTTTACATTGTCGATAACTCCAAGTTCAATCAGACTATTAACGGTAGTTGTAATTGTAGGTACAGTCAGTCCGAGCGTTTCAGCAATCTCGGAACGTAAAATAGGACCATGCATATAAATCATCTTACGGATAGATGACTGGTTTTGTATTTTTATTCGTGGAAGATTTCCACCCTGCATATTAATTACCTCCTGGAAATGGATACATATTTAACAAAATTTTTTTATTTAATTTGGGAGTTTTCCCTATATTAGTATAGCATATCTTGTGATATAATCAAATAAAATAATTAGATAATTAATTTAAAAAACAAAAAAGGAGACAAAAATGAAAGCAATACTTTTAATGTTTGATTCATTGAGAAGAGATATGCTTTCCTGCTATGGAGGAAGCGTAAAAACTCCAAATTTCGAAAGACTGGCTTCGCATACGACGCAATATGAAAGATGTTATGCCGGCAGTCTGCCTTGTATGCCGGCACGAAGAGAAATCCATACCGGACGATATAACTTTCTGCATCGGAGCTGGGGACCTTTGGAACCATTTGATGATTCGATGCCTGAGATTTTAAAAAATAATGGAATCTACACGCATCTTGCAACAGACCATTATCATTATTTGCAGGATGGAGGGGCAACCTACCAGAATCGATATTCGACATGGGAGTGCTACCGTGGGCAGGAAAGTGATGCATGGGCTGCAGACCTGATGCCACCTGACAGAGAATTTGCACCAACGCAGCTGAGTCCGGAGCAGACATCAGGGTGTGCTAGAGAAATGAGAAGAGCAGGCGGCTGGCAGAATATGAAAAACCGTAAAAAAATAAAAAATGAAAATGATTACCCGATGGTAAAAACATTTGAAAACGGTCTTTTATTTCTTGAACAGAATCATTCTTATGATAATTGGTTCCTGCAGATAGAAACATTTGATCCACATGAACCATTTGATTCGCCAGAAATATATCAGTCAGCATTCCTCTCGCCGGATGAGATGGATAATCCAGACTGGCCGCCATATGCAAAAGTAACAGAAGATGAAAAAACGATTCAGCTTATGCGAAAAAAATATGAATCAATGCTTCTGTTTTGTGACAGGCAGCTGGGAAAACTGTTGGACAAAATGGATGAACTGGATTTGTGGAAAGACACAATGCTGATCGTGAATACAGATCATGGATTTTTCCTCAGTGAACATAATTGGTGGGGAAAGGGGTCTATGCCTAATTATGAGGAACTTGTTCATACACCATTTTTTATATGGGATCCACGAACTGACAGAAAAGGAGAAAAGAGCGATCAGCTAGTACAGACAATCGATATCGCACCTACTGTTCTGGAATATTTTGACATTGCTGTTCCGGAAACAATGAGAGGATTGTGTATATCAAGGAAAAGCAGTCAGAAAGAAAACGAAAGATGTATTTTATTTGGATATCACGGAGGTCCGATTGGAGTAACAGATGGAAGATATGTACTCCTCCATGCGGTTGCAGATCCTTCTGTACAGACATACGAGTATACATTAATGCCAACTCATATGAAGAGTTTCTTTTCACTGGAAGAAATAGGAACAGCAGAACTGGTAAATGGAACTGTATTTACAAAAGGTATGCCTGTCCTCAGATTCTTTGACAGGGTCAATCCGAGATTTGTAGATAGCCTGCCATTTGGAAGCAATTTACTGTTTGACCTTTCAACAGATCCGGGTCAGAAGAACCCAATAGAAGATGATGATAAAAAACAATATTTATTAACGAAAATAAAAATGCTGATGGCAGAAAATGATGCACCACAGGAAGTATTTCAATATTATGGATTATAGAAAAAGGAGAGAGTGATTATGATAGATTTAACCGCAAAGCCATTTAACCTTGATCAGGAGGGAATTGACTGGGTCAACAGGACATTAAGCAGTATGACAGTTGAGCAGAAAGCAGGCCAGCTTTTCTGTGTTTTATTTAAAGAAACAAAGCAGGAAGAATTTGATTATGTATTTCATATTTTAGAGCCTGGAGCATGTATGTACAGAGTGGTTCCAACTGAAAAAGCAGTAAATGCATCGAATACGATTCAAAAAAGAAGCAAAATTCCTATGCTGATCGCAGCAAATCTGGAAAAGGGTGGAAATGGGATTGTACAGGAGGGTACACTTGTCGGTTCTCCGATGGAAATTGCTGCAACTGACGATATCACAATGGCAGAAAAAATGGCAGAAGCCTGTGCGAGAGAGGCAACTGCAGTTGGTGCAAACTGGGCATTTGCTCCAATCATCGATATTGACAGTAACTTCAGAAACCCGATTACAAATACAAGAACGTTTGGCTCTGACCCGGAAAGAGTAAAAAACATGGGCGAAGCTTATGTCAAAAAAGTTCAGAGACTTGGATTGGCAGCTACAATCAAGCATTTTCCAGGCGATGGACAGGATGAAAGAGACCAGCATCTTGTAACTTCGATTAATAGTATGGACTGTGATACCTGGATGTCTACCTACGGTGCAGCATACCGGGCAGGAATTGAAGCAGGAACATTGTCTGTCATGGTAGGACATATTATGCAGCCGGCATGGAGTAAAAAACTGGATCCATCATTAAAAGATGAAGAGATTATGCCAGGCTCATTGAGTCGTGAATTATTAAATGGTTTGCTCCGGAAAGAGTTAGGATTTAATGGACTGATCTGTACGGATGCATCAACAATGGCAGGATATATGCTGGCAATGGGACGTCGGAGAGCAGTACCTGAAAGTATCGCAAGAGGCTGTGATATGTTCTTATTTGCCAGAAATCTGGAAGAAGACTATCAGTTTATGCTTGATGGCATTAAAGAGGGAATTATTACACCGGAAAGACTGGATGAGGCAGTTACGAGAATACTTGCGGTAAAAGCAGCACTTGGGTTACATAAAAAAGTGGAGCAGGCAGATCTGGAAGAAGCAAAAAAAATCGTAGGATGTAAACAGCATCAGGAATGGGCAGAAGAATGTGCAGATAAAGGGATTACACTGGTGAAAGAAGAACCTGGTATTCTGCCAATCACGCCGGAAAAATATAAAAAAATCCTGTTTTATACAATTGAGCCGCAGGCAGGTGGAGAAGGAAATTATAAAGTAAAAGCTGCAGCTGCAAAGGTGAAGGAATTATTGGAAAAAGAAGGATTTGAAATTGATGATTTTGTTCCACAGCCATATGGTGAAGGATTCACAACAAAATATGAAGAAATTACTAAAAAATACGATTTGATTCTGTATGTTGCAAACTTGAGTACTAAGAGTAACCAGACGGTTGTCAGAATAGAGTGGAAGCAGCCAATGGGAGCCGACTGCGGATTATACATTAATGATGTACCGACAGTTTTTGTTTCATTGGAAAACCCGTATCATTTATTAGACTTCCCAAGAGTAAAGACATATATTAACTGTTATAGCAACAATGATCACTGCATTCATCAGTTAGTTGAAAAATTAACAGGAAGAAGTTCATTTAAAGGAACAAGTCCGGTCGATGCATTTTGTGGAAAATGGGATACAAGATTATAGGGAGAAAACAGATGAAAAAAGGATTATTATTTGATTTGGATGGTGTTATTGTTGATACTGCAAAGTATCATTTCCTTGCCTGGAAAAAACTGGCAGATGAGTTACAGATTCCATTTGATGAAAAAGATAACGAACGCTTAAAAGGCGTAAGCAGAATGGCCAGTTTTGAAATAATACTGTCTCTTGGAAACAGAAGCATGACAGAGGATGAAAAAGAGGCATGCTGTAAAAAGAAAAATGATATTTATGTAGATTATATTCAGAAACTGGAACAAAATGAAATTCTTCCCGGAGTGAAAGAATTCATTCTCGATGCAAAAGAAAATGGTTATAAGATCGCACTCGGATCTGCCAGTAAGAATGCTCCACTGATATTAGACAGACTTGATATTCAGAACCTGTTTGATGAAGTAATCGATGGAACAAAAGTCAGCAAGGCAAAACCAGATCCGGAGGTATTTTTAAAAGGTGCAGAAGCATTACAGATCGCTCCGAAAAATTGTATAGTTTTTGAAGATTCTACTGCAGGAATAGAAGCTGCCCATAACGGACAGATGAAGACAGTCGGAATCGGAAAAAAAGAAAATCTGCTGGAAGCAGATATTGTAATCCCAGGTTTTACTGGTATCAAAATTGAATTATTAGAAAAAGTACTTTGTAACTAATTTACAAAAATTACCACCAAAAGATAGGAAATCAGTCTATTGAAAAACTATCGTTTGGTGGTAGTTTATTAATAGAAATTGGTTTGGAAGTCTGTTATCTATATTACCGCTTGCTATTATGTGGATCAAACCTATTGCACCGGTTATTGTGCTTATGAGTATGATGGGAGCATTTGGATTTGTATCAAAACTTCCAGGCAACCTTGGCTGGGCAATGTTACCGGAATGTTCGGATTATGCAGAATGGAAATTTGGAAAACGTGGAGATGGTTTATTATCTTCTTCTTTAACAGTCATCAATAAATTCGGTATGGCAATCGGTGGATTCATTGCAAGCTTCTTCCTTGGATTAGTTGGATTCGTGGCAAATCAGGATCAGTCAGCTGCAGTTATCAGCATGATCGTATTCTTAAGATTCGGTATGCCAATCTTAGGATATGTCGCATCCTTAATCTCCATGTATTTTTATGAGATTACGGATCAGAAATATGAAGAGATCCGCAGAGACTTAGATGCAAGACATAAGAAATAAATCATACATAAATTTGCCGGAAGAACTTCTTTAGAAAAGGAAAATTTTCCGGCAAATCTTGACTTAAAAAGAAAAATAAACCAAAATAAAAATAATTGGATTACAGGGAGGAGATATCTATATGGCAGAAATTTTCGCATCGAAAACAGCTGAGATTGAAGAGAGAGAAGTTATAAATGCGCAGATTTCCAGAAAACTTGCAGGGGAATGCATGGTACTTCTGGAAAACGATGGAGCTTTACCAATTCATACAAAAAAAGTGGCGCTTTTCGGAAATGGAGCGCGTGCGACTATCAAAGGCGGTACGGGATCGGGAGATGTAAACACAAGAAATAATGTAAACATTGAACAGGGATTTCAAAATGCCGGAATTGAGGTTACGACAACTGCATGGTTAGACAGACAGGAGCAGAATACCAGCGCTGCGAAAGTAGCTTATGTGCAGTGGATGAAGGAGGAAGCAGCGAGAAAACAGACATCTGAATTTGCAGTAATGTTTGACCACCCTTACAAAGAACCGGACTGCGAGATTATCACGATCAATGACATTGATGTGTCAGAGACAGATACTGCGGTATATGTGATCGCTAGAAATTCCGGGGAAGGAGCAGACCGGTTTGATGAGGAAGGGGATTACAGATTATATCCACACGAAAGAGGAAACATTCATCTGCTTGCTGAGGTATATGATAAACTGATTGTTGTATTAAATATTGGCGGAGTTATGGATCTTTCGGAAATGAGATCAATAGCGGGAGTCAATGCAATTCTCCTGATGACTCAGCTAGGAAATCTTGGTGGAGATGCACTTCTGGATGTGTTGACCGGAAAAGTAAATCCATCAGGGAAGACAACTGATACCTGGGCAAAAAATTATATGGATTATCCATCCTCTGCAAAATACAGCCATAATGAGAGTGTACATGATGAAATGTACGAAGATGGTATCTATGTTGGATATCGTTATTTTGACAGCTTTGGTGTGAAACCACTGTACTGTTTCGGATATGGAAAATCTTATACTGATTTTGAGATAAAAGCTGGAAAGATAAGTGTGGAAGGGAATGAAATTCAGATTCCTGTAACTGTAAAAAATACAGGAAAAATTTATGCCGGAAAAGAGGTTGTTCAGGTATATTATAGTGCAGCCGGCGGAGTAATGGAAAAGCCATATCAGGAGCTGGCAGCGTACCAAAAAACAAAATTGCTGGAACCGGGTGAAACAGAAGAGATTGTCTTAAAGTATCAGGCAGAACAGATGGCGTCTTATTCAGAAAAAGAAGCAGCATGGATATTGGAAAAAGGTGACTATATTATCCGGGTTGGAAATAGCTCGGCTTCTACAAAAGTTGCAGGAGTTATAGAAGTCTGTGAAGATATACAAACATTAAAGGCAAAAAATTTGTTTGCCCTGGATGTCGCACTGAATGAGATTCATCCGGATGCTGTAAAATTGGAAGAAAAGAAAAAAGAAGCCGCCAGTTATCAGGCAGAAAAAATAATCTTTGATACAACAGCTATTGCACAAAAAACGGTTGTTTATCAGGGAATGCGGAAGGAATACCATACAGATAAGACAGATAAAATTACCATGCAGGATGTTCTTTCAGAAAAAGCAACAGTAGAAGAATTAGTGGCGCAGCTTTCAACGGAAGAACTTGCAGAATTTTGTGTGGGTACTTTGCGTGCTGACGGAGGGGAAGTTGTTGGAAATGCATCTTACACTGTACCTGGAGCAGCAGGAGACACCTCTTCTGTATGCAAAGAATCAAGAGGAATCAAGAATATGATACTTGCAGATGGTCCTGCCGGACTTCGCTTGCAGCCACATTTTAAGACGAAAAAGGATGGAACACTTCTTTCAGGTGGAGAGGTGATGGGGGATGCATACACACCATTTAATCCAAATATCGATGAGAAGGAAGTGGATAATTATTATCAGTATTGTACTGCAATTCCAATTGGCTGGGCACTGGCACAGTCATGGAACACAGAACTTGTAGAAAAGGCTGGAGATATGGTTGGTTCAGAAATGGAACAATTTCATGTGGATCTGTGGCTTGCACCAGCGTTAAATATTCACAGAAATCCGCTTTGCGGACGTAACTTTGAATACTATTCCGAAGACCCATATGTTTCCGGTAAAATTGCGGCAGCAATGACAAAAGGAGTACAAAAGCACAGGGGCAAGGGAACAACGATCAAGCATTTTGCGGTGAATAATCAGGAAGATAACCGTTACTTTGTCAATGCACATGTAAGTGAGCGGGCACTTCGTGAAATTTATCTGAAGGGATTTGAAATTGCAGTGCGTGAAGCACAGCCGTTATCCATCATGACTTCGTACAACCTGTTAAACGGTATCCATACAGCAAACAGCCATGATCTGATCCAGGGAATGGCAAGAGACGAATGGGGATTTAAAGGAGTAGTGATGACCGACTGGTTCACCTCACAGGATATGCCGATGATTACCGGAAAATTCAAACCAGCTTATCCAATCTCAGCATCTACCGGCTGTATTTATGCAGGCAATGACATCCAGATGCCAGGATGCCAGAAAAATGTCGATGATATTGTAGAAGCGGTTAAAACGGGAAAAGAGATTGATGGATATAAAATCACGAAAGCAGATTTACAGTTTAATGCGGCAAATGTAATCAGAGTTGTTGCCAGAACAATGTAAAAGTATTTTGTGCAGATAATGTAGACGTCTTTTGTTTTGGAAAAAACTTCATCTTTTATACTTCATAAGTATGAAATGGCGTATGAATCTGTAAAATATCTCTTCGGTATTGTTGCGGTGAGACCTGTTCAGATTTCTTAAAAGTTCTGCTGAAATAAAGAGGGTCGCTGTAGCCGACAAGATAGGAAACTTCAGAGATAGGAAGATTTTCATAAGCCAGAAAATCTTTTGCCTTATTGATTCTTATTTGAGAGAGATACTTCATCGGCGTAATATGGTATTCTTTTTTGAAAAGATGAGAAAGGTAATCCTGGCTCAGATTGCAGTATTCAGCCATTTTTTCAATAGACCAGAAGTTCTGATAGTGCTGATTTAATTCGAGAATCAGACGATCTAAAGCAAAATTTGTGTGAGCAGAGTACTTTTCGTTTAGAAGAGTCCGGTTGAAGCTGATAAGCAGCTTAATAAAGTTACTTGCAATATAAGCTTCAAAACCATATTTTTTCAGCTGGAGTTCCAGAATGATTTCCTGAAATAGAGTTTTAAAAAGAATATTCTCCTCGATATGACAGGAATGGATGTCATACTCTTCTAGAAGTTTTTTACAATTTTTACCAGTAAAATGAATCCAGAAAACTTCTGGGGTATCTTTTGCATAATAAGTGTATTCCTGTCGTTCACCAGGGAGGAAAATCTGAATGTCTCCTTTTTCACGTTTTATCCATTGGTGATTTAGTTTAAAATAGCCACAGCCGTTGGAAATGTAAATAAGCTGGAAATCAAGTCTTCCATTTGGACGGAGCCTGGAAAAATCTTTTGTGAGAAAATGCTGATAGCCACAGCAATTTATTACAAAATCTGTGGTATTATCTTCAAATCCTAATTCGTTTCGGTAAGGGCGAAGATGTCCGGAAATGTCAATCATAAAGGATGATTCCTCCTTGTTTTTTACATGTTTTTGTCATGTGAAGACAAAAATAATTGTTAAAATGATGTTGGGGTCAAAAGCCCCTATAGTACCTTGAAAATTTTACACAAATTTACCACTCTATGATGGATGTGCTATACTATATTCAGCAAATAAAGGTGGTAAACATATATGTCATTCAGAACTAATCCGTTTTCGTAAACGCTGTTATGATTATGAACCCGCCTATGGTGTTGATCTGCTTCACGACTGTCTTACCGGACTGAGTGGCGGCATTGCCAGACTCATGGATATCAATCCACGTATCAAGCGTATGGATTCCATGATGATTGCAGCAAACATACGGAAACTAAGCCGTATAGAACTGCTTTACACCTGCGTATCCAGACTGGTCATTTACCTCCATAACAATAAAAAAGATGACCTGCTTAAAGGTATGGAACATTATTATGATCCTGATGATTATAACAAAACGTTTTATTATAATACTTTAAATGAGACAGGGGATCAGATAAACACCATTCTCCATGACGCTGATAAACTGCTGTCACTTTGTGGGGCAGAATACGATGATGTTACCGAATACCAGCTTCTGGTACGCTGTCTTTCAGAGCAGACCGTTGTTGAAGAAGCTTCCCGGCGTCTTCGTACAAAAGAAGACGGTGCATACTCAGGAAAGGAGAACCACGACCTTGCAGCTGAAAAGAATATCCAGCTGGTCAACACGGATTTATCTGGAAAACCTGTAGACAGCATCCTTGCAGAGTTTGTATTTAATGAAGAAGGTACAAAAGTCCTGCGTTGTCCTGCCGGATATGAACCAAAAAGCTGCAGCTATACTGGAGAAAAATCCCAACAGTTCCATCCTTATTGCGAAGAAAATATCATGCAGACAGGATGCCGGTACGGGGTCTGATACGTGGAAGATTTTTCTTCGGATGTAAAATTGCAGCATTAAATTTTAAAAAGCTCTTTACATTTCAAAAGGGCTTAGGGCATTATGCTCAAAATCCGGCATTAGCCTGAAAATCCAGTCAAGGAACTGACTGAAATACAAGGGAAAAACACCTAATATCTATTCCAAAACGGTTGTGTAAAATTTTCAAGGTACTATATGTGGGAAGTCAGCGAGTTTAAAAACTCTTTTGACCCTGACATCTTAAAATTATAGTAGCACAGAGAAAAGAAAAAATCATGAGAAAATAAAGAAAAAACAGTTTTGTCCATATGCAGAACATTTTTTTCTATGGAGGGTTTTTAGGAAAAAAATTATGATAATAACACGATATCGTGATAATAATTTTTTGGAGGAAAAAATATGAGTATGTGGACTATGGTATCGTTCGTATTTTTTACAGTATTGGTAGCTGTAATTTCGTGGTACCTGACAAAAAAAGAAGATTTATCAACAAATACGGGTTATTTCTTAGGGGGAAGAAGCCTGAGTGGAATTGTAATAGCAGGTTCACTAATGCTTACAAATCTGTCTGCAGAGCAGTTGGTAGGATTGAATGGAAATGGATTTATGGATGGACTATCAAGCATGTCATGGGAAGCAACGTCCGGTATTACCCTTGTATTTATGGCATTGATTTTTTTACCTAAATATTTAAAGGGCGGATTTACAACTGTACCGGAATTTATTGAAGAACGGTATGATAAAAGAACCAGGAATATGGTAACGTTTCTGTTTTTGGTAAGCCTTGCACTTGTGACATTGCCAATCGTATTGTATTCTGGTGGAATAGCATTAAATTCATTATTTAATGTCTCTGAATTGCTACACGTATCAGAAAAAGAATCTCTTGCAATCGTAATTGCCTGTATCGGTGTTATTGGTGGTATCTATGCTATTTTTGGTGGATTAAAGGCAGTAGCAGTTTCCGATACGATCAATGGAATCGGACTTATTATCGGAGGTATTTTAATTCCGGTTTTGGGACTTGCCAGACTTGGAAATGGAAGCATGGCAGAGGGAATCACACAGCTTCTGACGGTTCATCCAGAGAAAATGAATGCGATAGGAAGTTCTTCAAGCAGTGTACCGTTTAGTACACTTTTTACAGGAATGCTGTTGGTAAATACGTTCTACTGGTGCACGAATCAGCAGATTGTACAGAGAGAATTTGGTGCAAAAAATCTGGCTGAGGGGCAGAAAGGAGCACTGATCGCTGGGTTTGCCAAAATGCTGGATCCATTTATTCTTGTGATTCCAGGTATTATCGCATTTCATTTATATGGAAGTGAGATTGGATCTCAGGATTCAGCATACTCCGTTCTGGTGTCTCATGTATTGCCATTACCATTAGTCGGCTTCTTTGGGGCAGTTTTATTCGGAGCAGTATTAAGTTCCTTTAATTCAGCATTAAATTCGGCATCTACTATGTTCTGCCTGAATATTTACAAACCAATGATCAATCAGAACATCACAGATAAGAAGCTTGTAAATGTAGGTAAAATATTTGGTACGGTAATTGGTATTTTCTCCATCCTTGTTGCACCGAGCATCGCAAATGCCCCACAGGGATTATACACTTTTATGAAGAGTGTTATGGGATTTTTTAACATCCCAATTTTAGCGGTTGTATTGGTTGGATTTGCATCGAAGAAAGTTCCAGCAATTGGAGCCAAGATTTCCATTGTATTTTTTATTATCGCTTATGCCCTTTACAAATTTGTTTATCCGATTCCGGTTCATTATTTACATATTTATGGAATTTTATTTATTATCTGTCTGCTGATTATGTTTGTGAGTGCAAAGATTGCACCCAGAAAAGAGCTGTATGTACAAAAGGATGCAAAAGCAGTTGATTTGACACCATGGAAATATGCAAAACCGGTATCTGGAATTGTTGTTACAACCCTGATTTACATTTACACGGTATTTTCTCCAATTGGTATTATTAATAAAGGAGAGGCAATTCCTTCTATTTTCATTGGTATGACGGTCGCCTATGTGGTAATCAGTATTATTGTTTTTATTGTAATTTTAAAGAAACAAAAATTAGTAAAGAATAAGTAAGGATGGATGTTTTATGAAAAAACAGGTGATTTTAATCATGACGGACACCACTAGAAAAGACATGTTAGGCTGCTACGGCAACCCCAAAATGGTTACGCCGAATCTCGATAAATTTGCATCAGAGGGAATCCGTTACAACAATGCCTATTCCTGTCAGCCAGTGTGCGGTCCGGCGCGGAGTGCAATTTTTACCGGAACCTTTCCACATTCAAACGGAATGGTGACAAACTGTGTGCCACTTGGGGCAAATGTGAAGACCGTCGGACAGCGTCTGACAGACAATGGATATCACTGCGGTTATATTGGAAAATGGCATCTCGATGGTGGTGATTATTTTGGCTTCGGAAAATGTCCGGAAGGCTGGGATCCGGAATACTGGTATGATATGAAATGTTATCTGAATGAGCTGACGGATGAGGAGAAGGTTGCCTCAAGAAAGTCAGAGACCGCATTCAGGGAAAATATGACAGAAGAGTTCACTTATGCGTACCGCTGTACGGAAAGAGCACTTGATTTCTTAGAACGGTATCAGGATGAGGATTTCTTCCTGACTGTGTCCTACGATGAGCCGCATGGACCGAGTTTGTGTCCTGCACCATACAATACGATGTATGAGGGATTTATCTTTGATAATCAGCCAAATTTTGAAGATGATCTGAGTAAAAAGCCATTGATGCAGCAGCTTTGGGCAGGGGCAGATATTCATAGAACAGCAGAGGAGATTAATCATCCGTCAAAGGCACTGGCTCTGTTCTTAGGATGTAATACATTCGTAGATCATGAAATTGGAAAAGTGATTGATAAAATCAACAGGTTGATGCCGGATGCACTGGTGATTTTTACCTCAGATCATGGGGATATGCTCGGAGCACACAGACTGCAGATGAAGAATGCAACTGCGTACAAAGAGGTGGCTAATATTCCACTCCTTATAAGAGGAGGGGAGAAAGGAAAGGTAGTGGATGCACCGGCTTCCCACATTGACCTTGTGCCGACTATTTTAGATTATATGGGGCTTCCGATTCCAAAGCTCTTAGAAGGAAAGAGCATGTTAAAACAGATTTATGACACGACAGAGAAAGTCAATGATATTGTATACACGGAATTTACAAGGTATGAGATTGACCATGATGGCTTTGGTGGATTGCAGATTATGCGTGCAGCAATCAGTGAGCGATACAAGCTTGTTTTAAATCTTCTGGATACAGATGAGTTTTATGACATGGAAAAGGATCCATATGAAGTCCATAACCTGATTGAAGATTCTGTCTGTGTGAAGGAGCGTGATGCCATGCATGATGCACTGTTAGAACATATGAATGCGACAAGGGATCTTTATCGTGGCTATCAGTGGAGTGCAAGACCGTGGAGAAAGGATAAGAAGCCAACTTGGCAGAATGACGGTTATACTAGACAGAGGGAAAACGAGGAGTATGAACCGAGACAGCTTGACTATGATACCGGGCTGCCGATGGTGAAAGCAGTGAGAAAGAAAGTCACGAAAGATGAGAAGAACTAGTGAAGAATAAAATTCCCCGGAAAAGCAGATAATGTAAGACTGTTTTTCCGGGGAGTTTTTTGGAAAAGAGGGGAATATCTTTACAGAGCAGCTGGAGTTGGATATGATAAAATAGTATACTAATTAATTAGTATACTATTTGTACGGATTATGCAGGGAGAAGCGATCTGTTTGAAAATCTTGTAATCTGGAAAAAAGAAGATTTTCGAAAATTACAGGGAACGTATCCAGTGATCAGTCTGTCATTTGCCAATATAAAAGAGAAGTCATATGAGATGGCAAGACAGAAAATCTGTAATATCATTACAGACCTATATGCAAGGTATGAGTTTATTCTGAAAGAAGATGTGTTGGGAGAACGGGACAGAGCCTTTTTTGAGCAGGTAAGATATGATATGGATGACAGTGTTGCAACCTATGCAATACATGAATTGTCAAAGTTTTTAAATATTTATTATGGAAAAAAAGTCATTATTTTGTTAGACGAATATGATACACCGATGCAGGAGGCGTATGTTGATGGATATTGGGATGAACTGGCAGCATTTACAAGAAGCCTGTTTAATGCCGATTTTAAGACGAACCCATATCTGGAACGTGCTATCATGATGGGAATTACCCAGGTAAGCAAAGAGTCGGTTTTTTCTGATCTGAATAATCTGGAAGTGGTTACAACAACATCCGATAAATATGCAACAGCGTTTGGGTTTACGGAAGATGAAGTTTTTCGTATGTTGGTGCAATATGGTATGGCTGAAGAAAAAGAGCGGGTGAAATATTGGTATGATGGATTTACATTCGGAGAACACAGGGATATTTACAATCCGTGGTCCATATTAAATTTCCTCAATAACCGAAAATTTAATACTTACTGGGTGAATACCAGTTCCAACAGTCTTGCAGGTAAACTGATTCGTGAGAGCAGTGGAGATATCAAGTATACGTTTGAAAAACTGCTGCGTGGAGAGAGTATTATATGTGAAATTGATGAACAGATTGTGTACAATCTGTTGTCACAGAATGAGGATGCAATCTGGAGTCTTTTACTCGCAAGCGGTTATTTGAAAGTGCAGAATTATATTGGTTATGATGAGATAGATGATACCACAGATGAAAACCCGAAATACGAACTTACGATCACAAACCACGAAGTTAAGAAGATGTTTGAAACTATGGTAAAAGGATGGTTTGCAGAAATAAAATCGGATTATAATCATTTTGTGAAAGCACTGTTGTTAAATGATCTTGATGCGATGAATGAATATATGAATCGTGTCGCAGAACAGATATTCAGTTCTTTTGACACAGAAAATCGTCCATCAGGAAAACAGCCGGAGCGTTTTTTCATGGATTTGTACTGGGGCTGCTTGTTGAATTGCAGAATCAATATTATCTGACATCGAATCAGGAGAGTGGATTTGGAAGATATGATATTATGCTGGAACCCAGAAAAAAAGAGGTGAAAGATGCATGTATCATAGAATTCAAAGTTTTTCAATCCAAAAAAGAAAAGAATCTGGAAGAGACAGTGCAGGCTGCACTTACACAGATTGACGAAAAACATTATGCGGCAGCTTTGGAGAGGAAGGGGATTACAAGGGAACATATTCACAGTTACGGTTTTGCATTCGAAGGAAAAAAGTATTAATTGGCTAATCGTTGTGATGATTTTCTACAGAAACGATAAAAGTTTTGGAAAAGAGGAAAAGCAAATGTCATTGATAAGTGAAGTGGTTCGCAGAACATTTAAAGCAAGTGATGATAAAAGAGATAAAGGGCTGAAAACGCCAGAGGATATCGAACGTTTTGATGATATCGTGTATGGTGAAAATGAAAAGTGGAATTTGTTGGACGTATACCGCCCGAAGAAAGAAACGGGAAAGAAGCTTCCGGTGATCGTCAGCGTACACGGCGGTGGCTGGGTTTATGGAACAAAAGAAACATATCAGTTTTATTGTATGAATCTGGCAGAGCGAGGATTTGCGGTAGTGAACTTTTCGTACCGCCTTGCGCCGGAATATAAATTTCCTGCACCGTTAGAAGATACCAATAAAGTCATTTCGTGGATATTAGATCACAAAAAGGAGTATCAGTTTGACACGGAGCACATTTATATGGTAGGAGATTCCGCAGGAGGCAACACGCTTGCGCTTTATGCTGCAATCTGCACGAATCCGGAATATGCGGAAAACTTTGCGTTTAAAGTTTCGGACCATTTCAAGCCAAAAGCAATTGCACTGAATTGTGGAACGTATAATCAGGAGATGGAAAAAGGGGAGCAGAAAAAAGGACTGATGGCAGACTATCTGCCGGAGAAAGGAACGAAAAAAGAGATTGATCTCATCAATCCAATGCTGCATTTAGACGAAAATTATCCACCGGTATTTCTTATGACTGCCACCGGAGATTTTCTGATCGATCAGGCAACGGTGATGGCTGGCACACTCACAAAACATAAAGTACCGTTTCTTTACCGGTTTTATGGTGACGCAAAGACGGAACTTGGACATGTATTCCATTGTAATATCCGGTTGAAAGAGGCTGGAATCTGTAATGATGAAGAGTGCGAGTTTTTCCGGAAATGTCAATAATGTTTCATCTGATCTATAACTGAGAAACTTTTTCAAAGCAAACTCATGAGAAAAAATTTGCCTTGGAAACATTGACATAAAATTATCAATGCGATATATTGGGTATGATAAATGTTGACGTGGAAACAAAATGAGGTAGAATTATGAAAGAACAACAACGTTTGTTACAGGAAATTGCTCTTATGTTAGAGCACCAGGATATGCTTTCAAAGTTGACAGAAAGCCAGTGCTTGGACGAGTATGGCTATTCAGAAACCCATTGTATCGATAATATCGGTCGTCTGGAATTGCCGAATGTCACAAAAATCGCAGAACAGATGCAGATGACACGAGGTGCGATCAGCAAAATGACAAAAAAACTTCTTGCAAAAGGTCTGATCGAAAAGTATACGTTAGAGACGAACAAAAAAGAAGTGTATTTTAAACTGACAGAGCGTGGAATGGTCTTATTCAAGGAACATGAAAAGCGCCATAAGCAGTGGGAGAAGCGTGACATGCAGTTTTTATCCCGATATTCCAAGGAAGAAACAGATACTATTTTAAAATTCATGCAGGAATTTAATGTTTATCTGGATGAACAGATCGAGCAGCATATTGCCAAGCAGCCGGAAGAGCGGGCATAAGATAGATTAAGCAGGCAGTATATATGTGTATCAAATAATATACAAAAAAGACGAATTACAACAGCACGAAAGGCGGCAGTGATTATGGAAAAGAAACCATTTGTAACCAAGGAACAGTTAGATGAGATCGTAAAAACATATCCAACTCCATTTCATTTATATGATGAAAAAGGAATCCGTGAAAATGCAAAGGCAGTGAAGGAAGCATTTGCATGGAATCCGGGATTTCGCGAATATTTTGCGGTAAAGGCAACCCCAAACCCATTTATTTTAAATATCTTAAAAGAGTATGATTGCGGATGTGACTGCTCATCCTTAACAGAGCTGATGTTAGCTGATTCACAGGGTTTTGACGGAAAATATATCATGTTTTCTTCAAACGATACACCGGCAGAAGAATTTGCTTTTGCAGATGAATTGGGCGCGATCATCAACTTAGATGACTTCACCCACATTGATTTCTTAGAGCAGACAATCGGACATATTCCGGAAACCATTAGCTGCCGTTACAATCCGGGCGGAGTATTTAAAATGAGCAATGGAATCATGGACAACCCGGGAGATGCAAAGTACGGTTTCACCCATGAGCAGATTATTGAAGGATTCAAGATTTTAAAAGAAAAAGGCGCAAAATACTTTGGTATTCATGCATTTCTTGCAAGTAATACCGTTACGAATGAGTATTATCCAAAACTTGCGCGTCAGTTATTCGAACTTGTTGTAGAACTTCGTGATAAGACCGGCTGTGACATTAAGTTTATCAATCTTTCCGGTGGTGTTGGAATCCCTTACCGTCCGGATCAGACACCAAACGATATCCGTGTGATCGGTGAAGGAGTAAGAGAAGCGTTTGAGGAGATCTTAGTTCCGGCAGGACTTGGCGATATTTCCATTTATTCAGAGATGGGACGTTTCATGTTAGGACCTTATGGATGCCTTGTGACCAAAGCAATCCATGAGAAACACACTTACAAAGAGTACATTGGTGTGGATGCCTGCGCTGCAAATCTTATGCGCCCGGCAATTTATGGTGCATATCATCATATCACAGTCATGGGAAAAGAAAATGAACCATGCGATCACAAATATGATGTTACAGGTTCCCTTTGTGAAAACTGTGACAAATTTGCCATTGACCGTATGCTTCCAAAGATTGATATGGGTGACCTGCTTGTGATCCATGATACAGGCGCACATGGATTTTCCATGGGCTACAATTATAATGGAAGACTCCGTTCTGCAGAGGTGCTGTTAAAGGAGGACGGCTCCACACAGCTGATCCGCCGTGCAGAGACACCGGACGATTATTTTGCAACGTTTGACTGCTTTGACATTTTGAAAAATATGAAACATCCGGAAAAATAAAAATGTAAAAAACGCTCCGCGAGGATGCGACTGATGCACAAATATTTAAAAGGATGAAACAAAGTGTGTATAAACGAGAGTTTATTTGAAAATACAAGAGATAAGATTGTCGGGATTCAGCGGGAGCGGCAGGGAATCGGCACATTATCAGAAAAAACGATTCATGCGGTTCTGAAGAATTATTATGCGCCGGATACGGATATGCATGAGATTCCAATCGAAAACTTTGTGGCAGATATTTATACCGGTCAGGAGATCATTGAGATACAGACACGCGCATTTAATAAAATGCGAAGAAAACTGGATGCTTTCCTGCCGGTTTATCCGGTGACGATCGTTTACCCTATTCCACATATTAAGTGGCTGTCATGGATCGATGAAGAAACAGGAGAGACTTCCCCAAAACGTAAATCGCCAAAGACAGGAAATGCCTACATGGCGTTTATCGAACTTTACAAAATTCGTTCTTATCTGTCGAATCCCAATTTGCACTTAAAAGTCGCATTGATTGACATGGAGGAGTATCGTCTGCTAAACGGTTGGAGCAGGGATAAGAAAAAAGGGAGCGAGCGTTACGACCGTATTCCGGTAAAGTTTGCGGAAGAAGTCTGCATCGACCGGAGAGAAGATTATATGCAGTTTGTGCCTTATGATCTGCCGGAGACATTCACTACAAAAGATTTTGCAAAGCACGCCAAAATCCAGCTGCGGCTTGCGCAGACTGTTCTTTTGATTTTGACAGATCTTGAAATCGTAGTCCGGGTTGGAAAACAGGGGCATAGTTATTTGTATGAAGTGAACGAATAAAAACTGCTTAGGCAATATGTAGAGATTAGGTTCAAACTTCGAAGCTTTTTGTTTTAAGTAATCACCTGTAACAAAATCGGTAAAAGATGTTCAGAAAGTCATGGATTGAAACCCCACAGGCTGTCTATAAGTGGCTTAATAGTTGTTGTATGGAAATGCAGACTCCTATAGCCGTAATCCTTTAATATCTTTAATACGTGATAAAATCGTATTGCAGCTGCAGCTGATAACGCCGGGAAGTGTATCAATGACTGTGTGCAGGAAGTGTTCCATTTCATCACTTGATGAAACAGCACCACTGATCTTTTGAGGGTTTATTATAGTTGTATACTCTTCAATTATGCCTTTTTTCTCCATATAATTGTTTCGCAACGTAATTTAAAACTTGCATTTTGAATACATGGAATAAATTCTGGTGTAGGAAAGAATAAGTGAAATTATAAAGGATGTGGAGGATATGATAATGTCAAAAGATGAATATTTGATTACAGATACGCCTCTTAAAGCACTGACGGTTTTTGCAATGCCGATGATTCTTGGCAGCTTTTTTCAGCAAATATACAATATGGCTGACTCCATCATTGTTGGTCAGTTTGTTGGCTCCTCTGCACTCGCAGCTGTCGGAGCCTGCGCAGCGCTGACCAATGTTTTCATTTGTGTGGCGCTGGGGGCCGGTGTCGGCGCCGGTGTGCTCGTGAGCCGCTATTTCGGTGCCAGAGAGTATGGAAAAATGAAGACCATCGTGTCAACGTCCTTGTTTAGCTTTTTAATTTTAAGCATAGTCCTTGGTGTTTCTGGCTTTTGCTTTTCCCACTCGATGATGAGCACATTACAAACCCCTGCAGATATATTAGATGACGCAGTGCTGTATTTGAGAGTCTACTTTGTGGGATTTCCGTTTTTGTTTATGTACAACATTCTATCAACGATGTTTACTTCCATAGGTGAATCAAAAATCCCGCTGGGACTACTGATATTTTCGTCAATCTTAAATATCTTTATGGATCTTTGGATGGTGGCAGGACTTGGTCTCGGAGTGTTCGGTGCGGCACTTGCGACTCTTATAGCACAGGGGATTTCTGCGGTGTTTTCACTTTTTCTTTTCC
>ENA-OWPM01000043-OWPM01000043.1-human-gut-metagenome-genome-assembly--contig:-NODE-43-length-162045-cov-36.171251_pt1 | contig 162045 bp, 119 predicted proteins | sample MGYA00248267_ERZ651852 | MGnify/ENA primary metagenome ERZ651852 (study PRJEB26924, sample SAMEA4378228) | human gut metagenome | biome: human gut; feature: human-associated habitat; material... | reverse complement strand
ATTGATTGTCATTATTGGAATCAAAGGATTCGCTGACTAATTCTCTTACATATTCACTCGGAAAATTTTTCTCATTAATTTCAATGCCTTTTTCTTCCTTCTTATCACTTTTTGTATATTCTATATTATCATTTGAACAGCCACTGGTTATTAAAATTATAACTGTAAACATTGCATAAATAATGATTTTTTTAACGTTCATAACACCCTCTCCTTAATATATTTTTTCTTATCTTAATTTTATTATATTAAGAGATTTATTTCAAATAAAGGTTTAGTCATAACAACTAAACCTTTATTTATTATTATCATTGTAATAGTCCCGGTATTCTTTGTTGTTTAGACACATCATCTGTCCATGTATTAGCCGCTAAGTTTCTTCTCCATTCCTGATAAGTTGAATCATTTCCACTATTTGCCTCAGCCATAAATACCAAATCTTTCATTCTAAAACTTCCATCGAAAAATGGATTATTATACATAATATGCTTACTTCTTATAGTGTAACTTGAACTAATGTTAGATGAATTAAATGCCAGTTCAAATGCGTTGTTTACTACTTTTCCTGCTGCATTATATCTTCTAGGTGTCTCACTTATATCGTCTGTAGGTGTTACATGCTCCCAATCTTCCCAATTTACTCCTGACATTGCAAATTTTTTTCTGTATGCTCTATGTGCAAATGCATCTGTTATAATATGTAAACTCATTCCAAACAATACGCACCTTATATTATCATTATTCTTCTTATAACTAATTTTGTAATTATCTAACGCTTTATTCCATCTATCATCTGTTTTTAGCACATTTATATCTTCTATCATTTTGCTATACTGTGCATTTGTTAATCCATTAGGTTTAGCAACTCCTGAAGGTGTTACACTAGCATTTTGTATTACTTTCCCAACATAATATACCGCAGCCATATAATTTGTATCTGCATTTAATGAATGCCATATGTCACGTTCTACTTTATCACTTTCATCTTTTTTATACATTAAATAATTATCATTGTATCTTATTCCTAATTTTATTAAGTTTAACTGTTTTGTTGTTGCTTTTCCTCCATTTAAATTACTTACTAATGCCTCATGATTATCTCTAGACCATTTAGCTGTAACCTTACTCATTTCATCGTCTATTTCTATTTCACTATCATTTTCTAAAATATCATTATTAGTTGCATATTCATCATACATTTTAATAGCATACTCCATATCTACCAGATTATAGTTTTTGCTATCTTTACATATACTATTTGCAGAATCTTCTATCAAGTTTCTTATAAAGTCTGCATCTTTAGTTTTATCTTTCTGCCATAATACACTAGCAATTCCAACTACATGTGGTGCTGCCATACTAGTACCGGATGAAACTGTTTCCATTCCGAAATTTGCAACTGTTTTAATTAATTCTCCGGGTGCAACTACATCTACTTTATCTCCATATGAACTCGTTTCACTTATGTCAGCATTTGAATCAATTGCTCCTACACTAAGCACTTCTTTATACGCTGCCGGATATTCAACTATTCCATCACTTTTTCCTCTATTTCCTGCTGCTGCAACAATTAGTATTCCTGCATTATTTGCATCTATTATTGCTTTATGTAATATTTTTGAATTAATAGTTGTTCCTAAACTTAAATTAATAATATCCACATCATATTCTATTGCTTTATATATTCCTTCTACAAGTCTGTTTAATGGCGCACTATTTTCTCCATCCAACACTTTTATAGAATATAATTCTACATTACTGTTTATTCCCTTTGCATATCTTCCTTCAACTGACTTTCCGGCAATTATTCCTGCAATAGCGGTTCCATGTCCTGTCATATCATCATATATAGGTAATACTCCTTCTTCCTCCGGTACAAGATTATATCTTTCTTTTACGTCTATTTCTTCACATAAATCAACACCCGAATCTATTATTGCAATTTTTATCTTTTCAGTATCATTTTCATTACTATTATCAGACTGATTAGCATTAACTATTTCCAGATTCCAATTGTCAGTTACTATATCCGGATCTATCTCTTCGCCCGCTCCTTTTATTACAATATTCTGTTCAACACTTTCTATATTCTTTTCATTTTCTAATTTTTTCGCCTGTTCCTGAGTCATTTTTACATAGCAAATATTATTATCATTTAATTTTTTCACATTTTTATCATCTATATTTTTGTATTTGTCAATAGTCTTATCTTTTTCATTAGAATTCTTCGTCATTACTAAATATTCTTTTTTATCAATATTTTTTTCATTTTCATATGCATATGTATTTATTCCGCTCACAAAAAACATTGACATTGCAACTACAGTTGCTATTATTCTTTTGCTCACTTTCTTCATATTTACCTCCAATTTTTTCTCTCGTTTACTATTACAGTTTCCTTTCGCAATCTCTTCCATTATTTCATTAGGTAGGTCCACTTCCCCAAATAAAATATGACTAGCTCTGGTTTCTACCATTCCTATTGACAGTTCAGCCAATAAGTTTGCTATTAAATCTTTCATATATTTTCTCTCTCCTTGTAATTTGATATGAATACTCTTAGTTTCTCTAATAAAGCATTCATCAATATTAATATGACCATTGTCATAATCTCACATTCATATCTTTTTAATATAGTCGATGTTATACTTATGCATATTAATATCAATAAAGCCTTTATTTTTATTACTAGTCTCATTTTTTCTGTATATATTTTCCTGTCTTTTGATTCTATAGGAATTTTCATCACAATAAATGCCCCAAATCCCAATACAATCATAATCTTTGTATATTTATATATACTTACAAACTTTCCAAGAAATATAGATACCGCACACATTAGTATCGAATAAAACAAACATGTAAAGTAATTTTTGCAGTGAAACCCTCCTACATACGGACGCAGACTAATTAATACTGCAATTACTATTAAAACCTCTTTTCTTTTACCTATTACTGAAAATATAATAAATATTATTGCTATCTTCTCTACCTCTCCAATAATAGATTCAAGTAAATAACAAATTTTTACTTTTGTTATTTTATCCAATCCCTCTGCCAGGAAATCAGAAAATCTCATCGCTAGCAAATGATTCATTTTCTTTACTCTCCTTACCTTAAAACGATTACCATTTCTTATATTTTCATTCTAAGATATTAAGGATATTGCTTCAATTCTTTCTTCGTACTCTTTCCCCAACGACAATTAACTGTACACAAACTACATTTATTTTAATTGACCATAATGTTTTCAATCTATATACTTTAATTATGACAAACATCATCTTGTAAAATTTGTCATTGTATTGGAGGTAATTTAATTATGTATAAAATATTAATTGTAGAAGATAATTCTATAATTACAGATTTTCTTATAAATGTAATATCAGAATTATACCCTAAATGGTCGGTTTATAATGCCGATTCTTATAAGAAGGCAATTGACATTGCGATGAATCAAGATATCGATTTATTTATCCTTGACTATGAATTAAATAAAGACAATTTAACTGAAAATGGATTTAATCTTGGCATTGAATTAAAGAATATTCCTAAATATAAGAATACGCCTATGGTTTTTGAAACAAGTTACCCAAATCATATTTTTTCTATTATAAATGAACTTCATTGTATTTATTATTTGATAAAACCGTATGAGAAAGCAGATATACAGCATATGCTTAATAAGATTTTAAATTACAATAATCTGGAAAAACGTTTTTCAATAAAGGATTCATTTGGAATTAACTCTTATATAAATGATAATGACATTATTTATGTTAACACCAACAGACATACCCTTGAAATTTTTACAACCGCAAATTCATTTTTATGCATGAATTATTCATTAGCACAGCTTATCAAAGAGTCTGACATATTAATTCAGTGTCATAAAAGCTATGCGATAAATCCTAAATTCATTACAAATTTAGATAAAACGACATATACTGTAACTCTTCAATTTAATGATAAAGTATTTTCAATTCCAATTGGTCGAAAATACAAAGAAACACTATTAAGAAAGATGGATTAATATATGAATATAAATTTTATAGATTATTTTTCAACAATTATAGAAACACTATTTTTTCTTGTTTTAAGTACAGGATTTTTATCAAAGAGACCTAAATTATCAAAGGTAATTCTTTCACTGGCTCCGATATGCATTTTTAAATTTGCCTTTATATTTTTACCTGTGTCATGGCAGGCAGAATCGTTATCATCATGTATAAATATAATACTTGGGATTCTTTCAATTATGATATTAACAGATTCAGGAGTATTAGCCTCCATCTTTTGTTATATATTAGCTTACATTATCGGTTTTCTTTTGCAAATTGTTTTAGTAGCATTTGTTCCTTTGTTGGGAGATTTTGTTAATTCAGATTTATTTTCTCTTTTAGGAGCAATTTATACCTTAATATGTGCAATTGTTATCAATCATTTTTTTAACCTAAGGAAAATATATTTTTACTTATTTGAAGGTGGCAAACTAATTACATTTATAATAACAAATGTTTTTGGGTTAAGTTTTTTATTTGCGCTTTATTTCAAATTAAATCGTTCAAATTTTGCTGAAATTATTTTATTTATACTAATTTCATTTTTTACTTTAGTATCAATAAATATTGTATTGATAAATCAATTAAAACGACTTCGTGTACAATCAGCACAACTTAATGCTTATGAGCAGTATCTTCCTGTTCTTGAATCTCTTATCCAAAACGTTAGAATTAAGCAACATAATCATACAAATGAAATTCAATCTATTATTTCTCTTCTTCATACTTGTAATGATTATGATTCTTTAGTTTCTGAGATGACAAAATATATTAATATCAGCTTAGATTCCACTGAACCTGATTATCTGCTGAAACTCAACTTGCATCTTGTAGCAGGATTTCTTTATCATAAAAAATTGACAGCTTCCGAACATGGAATAGTTCTGGAGTATAATGTCCTTTCTTATAATTTAGAATCCAAAGTTCCTGAATACACCTTAGTTGAACTTTTTGGCATTCTAATAGACAATGCTATAGAAGCCACTCCTAAAGATGGAACTGTACATATTACAATTAATTCTGCTAACAGAAAAATTATTTTTTCAACTAGAAATCCGGGATATGTTTTAACTCCTGATGATAGAACAAATTTCTTTACTAAAGGATATACAACTAAATCTACCAATACAAACTCCGGCTTGGGTTTATATAATCTTAGGGATATCGTTTTAAATCAGTACAATGGCAGTGTTTCTCTTTGGAACGAGGGAACTGATATTTTGTTTGAAATTATTGTGTAATAATGGGATTAATTGAGAAAATTCTATATGCCTCATCATTTACATCAATGCTACATTAATTCATCGTGCTACCTATATGCTTTACCCAATGTGTGGAAATTTTTACAATAAAAAGATGCTGTCGCGTTTAACACAACAGCATCTTTTTATTTATCCTATTACCAATAATTTTCTTATATATTTATATTTTCCTGCCTAATATTAATACATCTTACTCTGCATTATTGCTAAGATATTCTTCAATTTTGTCAATAGCCTGAACTTCATCCTCACCGTCAGCTGTTACAGTAACTGTTTCACCTGATGCAAGTCCTAATGTCATCATTCCCATGATGCTCTTTGCATTTACCTTAACATTTCCATGTTCTACATAAATCTTGCTCTGAAACTGACTTGCCACCTGTACACATACCGCTACCGGTCTTGCTTCCAATCCTGTCTGAATTCCTATTGTTATGTCCTTTGTCGTCATTGATCTAATCCTCCCTGGGTATTACCTCTTAAATCGTCTGCGATTTCGCTTATTTTGCGTAATCTGTGGTTTACTCCTGATTTTCCAAGTGGTGGCTCAAGCAATCCACCAAGTTCCTGCAATGAAGAGTCCGGATTCTCCAGTCTCACCATGGCAATATCTTGAAGTTTACCCGGCAAATAATCTATGCCTGCTTTATCTATTATGTATTGGATATCATCAATCTGTCTGCATGCCGTATTAACTGTTTTTTTAATATTGGCTGCTTCACAATTAACTTGTCTGTTATAATAGTTGCTCATACCTTTAAGAATCCTTACATTCTCCATTTTCATAAGAGCAACGTGTGCTTCCATAACATTTAAAACATCCACTATGCCTTCGCCTTCTTTGATATATACCACACAATTACCCTTTCTTGCAACCGTTTTTCCCTCAATATTAAAAATATTCAGTATATCCAGTATCTGTTTAGCCTTAAGTTCATTATTGCATGCTATCTCAAAATGATACGATTTGTTAGGGTCATTAATTGATCCTGTTGCCATAAATGCTCCCCTAAGGAATGCCCTTTTACAGCAATTCTTCATTATTACTATATTATTTTGTACTGACAATATTTCCTCAATATCACCATCATTATTGACTAATTTTGTTGCCTGAAGTATTTTAAGGCTTTCCTCATGATTCTTTATATTAACAGTATATGTTCTTGCCTTATTAGAATATGCACTTGTCCTTATGGAAATTTCAGGTTTTATTCTAAATGATTTTTTTATTAAATTTGCATACTTCCTTGCAACAGCCAATGTTTCAGTTCTCATCTTGATAGAATATTTGTTATCCCAGGAAATAATTACATTCCCGCACATACTTGTAATCGCGGCAATTTCAGCAATTCTACAATGCTGTGCATTACTCATTTGCCTCGATAATTCTTCTTTTACTTCACTTGAAAATGACATTTTTACTCCTACTAAAAAGTTCTTGTCTGCTAACATCTATTAATTATGTTGTCATTAAAATATCTCCGTCTTTTAACAGCTATTTTATTTTTGTTTTTAAAACAACTATCTGTTAATATCTCTGTGTGATATTTTTATTCCGTATTGTGCATCTTCAACATCAAGTGCGGCATACAGTTCTCCTGCAACAGTTACTGAACGATGGTGTCCTCCTGTACATCCAATTCCAATTACAAGCTGATTTTTTCCTTCTGCGATATAATTTGGAATAAGGAATCTTACCATATCAATTAATTTTTCCAGAAATACCTGAGTTACATCTGCATTTAAAACAAATTCCTGTACCTCTCTGTCGAGCCCTGTTTTATGCTTAAGCTCCGGTTCATAATATGGATTTGGCAAAAATCTTACATCAAATACTAAGTCACAATCTGTCGGTATTCCATGTTTAAAACCAAATGACAATACCGATATGAACAGATTCTTGTACCCTTTACTCTGAACAAATATTTTTTCCAATTCTACGCGCAAATCTCTTACAAGCAGATTACTTGTATCTATGATGTAATCCGCCTGCTCACGCAAGAAAGCAAGCCTTTCCTGCTCAACTTTTATGCCGTGGGCAACACTTTTATTCTCACCCATAGGATGAGCTCTTCTTGTTTCTTTAAATCGCTTGATGAGCATTTCTTTACTACAGTCTAAAAATAAAATTTCATATTCCTGACCTTTATTTTTCATTTGCTCAAGAACTTTATTTATTTTGCCCAAATTTTGTCCACTACGAATGTCCACACCTATGGCTACTCTGTTAACTTCACTCGTCTGACTATAAACTAAATCAGCAAACGTTCCTATGAGTTCTATAGGAAGATTATCTGCACAATAATAGCCGCTGTCTTCTAAGATTTTAAGTGCTGTTATCTTACCTGAGCCTGACATTCCTGTAACTATAACAAATCTCATAATTGTCCTTTCATTTTATTACCATTTAACAGCCGGTAATATTTTAACCTCCGGTTCCAGAGTCACCTGAAATTCTTCGTATACTTTTTTTCTCACATCTTTCATCAAATTAATGATATCTGTTGCTGTTGCATTATCATAATTAATTACAAATCCACTGTGTTTTTCAGATACCATTGCACCACCTACACGGTAGCCCTTTAATCCTGCATCCTGAATTAATTTGCCTGCAAAATATCCTTCCGGTCTTTTAAATGTACTACCGGCACTTGGGTATTCTAAAGGCTGTTTTTCTTTTCTTTTAGCCATTAATTCTTTCATATGCATTTCTATTTCATCTCTGTTGCCTTCGTGCAACTCAATGCATGCTTCAAGTACTATCATTTTTTCTTTTACAATAATACTTGTTCTATACCCTAACTCTAGTTCTTCTGCTTTAAGAGTTTTCATTTCTCCATTATTATCAAGTACCTTAACCCACTTAAGAACATCCTTCATTTCCCCACCATAGGCACCGGCATTCATTGTTACCGCTCCACCTAAGTTTCCCGGAATTCCATGGGCAAATTCAAATCCTGTCAGGCTTTCGTTTAATGCCTTTACTGCAATTTTAGATAATTTGGCTCCTGCCTTTGCAACTATCTCATTTCCATTTATTTCTATTTCCGCTAATGCAGAATCAATTTCAATTATCACACCATCAAATCCATCATCCTGTACTAATAAATTACTTCCATTTCCAATGACATAATATGGAATATTTTCTTCTACACATAAACGCAGAACATCCCTGACTTTTGTATATTCATCAGGGATTACATAGTATTTTGCAGTTCCTCCGGCTCTAAATGTACAGTGTGAACTCATCGGTTCATCACATCGCACATTACTATCACCGGCAATTAATTTTAATCTGTTTTCCAGACTTTTATTCATTGAAAAAATCTCCATTCAACTATTTTGATTATGTTTCTATATTAGATTTAAAGGCAAATATGTTAAATTCACAAAAAAATACATTTATGATTAACATTTGCTACAAATCTACTTTATAAAAACTGATATTTATTTACATATCATTGCTGCTGCACCATACATTCCTGCGTCATTTCCTAATGTTGCAAGATGTACTGCTGCGTCACCACATGCTGCAAAACATGTTTCACGGTATTTATCTTTAATAGCATCAATAAGGAACTGTCCTGCCTTACTAACACCTCCACCTATGATAAATGCCTGAGGATTTACAACTACTGCGATATGTGACATTGCTGTTCCAAGATATGTACCCATTGTTTCAACAACTTCATTTGCTCCTGCATCTCCTTCTTTTGCAAGGTCAAATACATCTTTAGCTGTGATGTTTTCTCCAAATTCTCTCATCTTTGTTTCTTTATCTGTATTATTCATTAAGCGTTTTGCAAGTCTTACAACACCTGTTGCTGATGTAAACTGTTCAAGGCATCCTTTTCTTCCACAATTACAGCTGTCTGTTTCATTATCATCTACATGCATATGACCAATTTCACCTGCTCCACCATTGTAGCCTGTGAGAATCTTTCCATTAATTATAACTCCACCGCCTACACCTGTTCCAAGTGTAATCATTACGATATCATCATAATCTTTTCCGCCACCCTGCCATGCTTCTCCTAAAGCTGCAACATTAGCGTCATTTCCTGCCTTAACCTTTATTCCTCTGAACATTTCAGATAACTTTTCTTCTACATTGAATGTTCCCCATCCGAGGTTTACACACTGAAGAACTGTTCCGTCATTTGTAATAGGTCCCGGAAGTCCGATTCCTACGCCTTCGATATCATCAAGGCTTATTTCTTTTTCTGCTAACTTAGCCTCCATTGCCTCGCAAATATCTGAGAGGATATTTTCACCAAAGTTCTCTGTTCTTGTAGTAATTTCCCATTTGTCTAAAAGTTCTCCTGCTGTGCTGAAAAGTCCTAACTTTACTGTTGTTCCTCCCACATCAATGCCAAAACAATAATTCTTCATTTTTTTATTTTCCTCCTAATCATCATCTTCTTCACTTTTTTTCATAATGTTATTCTGAACTCTGTTATAAAGTTCTCTTGCTGCATTATAACCCATCTTCTTCTGTCTGTGGTTAACTGCCGCTGCTTCTACAATAACCGCAAGGTTTCTACCCGGTCTTATAGGTATTGAGTAACATACAACCTGATTTCCAAGGAATTCAATATACTGGTCCTCTAACCCTAAACGGTCATATTCTTTTTCTCTGTTCCATTCTTCTAATTTTATTACCATGTCAATGTTCTGTGTATCTTTAACATTTTCAACACCGAACAAAGTCTTAACATCAATAATACCTATTCCTCGAAGTTCAATAAAATGTTTTGTTATATCAGGTGAAGTTCCAATTAATGTTTCTTCACTTACCTTTCTTATTTCTACAACATCATCTGTTACAAGACGATGTCCTCTTTTAATAAGTTCAAGGGCAGCTTCACTTTTACCAATTCCGCTTTCACCCATAATCAAAACACCTTCACCATAAACATCAACTAAAACTCCATGAATTGAAATACAAGGTGCAAGTTCTACATTAAGCCATCTTGTCAAATCAGCATAAAAACTTGACGTTGTCATATCTGTTGATAAAACAGGTACTCCATTCTTTCGTCCTACCTCAATCAAATCTTCATCCGGCTCAATTCCCTGACATATTACTAAACAAGGTATTCCGCTTGTCATTAACATGTTATACATTTCAATACGTTTCTCATGAGTCATTTCTGAAATATATGCCCACTCAACATTTCCTATAATCTGTACACGTTCTTTATCAAAATGATTAAAGAATCCTGCTAACTGCAAAGCCGGTCTGTTTACTTCCGGAATTGTTATCATTATCTTATTAGTATCAATTTCCGGTATATAATTTTTAAGATTATAATTTTCTATTATTTTTGAAAACTTTACTTTTGCCATATCTATGTTCCTCCTATTTTTTATTTCACATAAGAATACGTTGCATAAACCTATTCTTAAGCCCTTTTTTACTATTTCCGTAATATATTCTTCCTAGATTTTAACATCATAAACACTCTTTGTACACTAATTTAATGAAAAAAATCATAAACACTTTTTGCAATATTTTTTGTCATAGAAGGTGCCTGCTCTAAATTTTCTAATGATGCCTCTTTTATATTGTCAATCGATTTAAAATGTTGCATCAGAGCCTTTCTTCTTGCCGGACCAACTCCCGGGATGTCATCAAGAATAGATTTAACCTGTTTTTTACCTCTAAGGCTTCTGTGAAATTCAATTGCAAATCTATGTGCCTCATCCTGAATTCTTGTAATTAATTTGAATGCCTCCGAATTTCTGTCTATCGGAATTTCTATATTGTTATAATATAGCCCTCTTGTCCTATGATTATCATCCTTAACCATTCCACATACCGGTATGTTCAAATGAAGTTTATCAAGCACTTCAAGGGCAACATTAACCTGTCCTTTTCCACCATCCATCATAATAATATCAGGAAATTTGCTGAAACTTCCAAGTTCATAATCTCTTCCGTCTTCATCCATTTTTTCTCTTTCCTCTAATCCATGGGAAAATCTTCTAGTAAGAACTTCCGTAAGACTTCCGTAATCATCAGCGCCCTTTATCCATTTAATTTTAAATCGTCTATAACTGTTTCTTTTTGGCTTCCCATCTTCATAAACTATCATCGAGCCTACTGATTCATATCCGTTAGTATTAGAAATATCGTAGGCTTCCATTCTGTGAATATTTGTTAAATTTAGTAATTCTTCAATTTCTTTTACGGCTCCGATTGTTTTTTGCTTTTCTCTTCTGTATTTTTCCTTATTCTGTTCTAGGAGATTTCTCGCATTTTTATTTGCAAGCTCCACAAGTTTTTCTTTCTGACCTTTTTTCGGTTTTACAATTTTTACCGTAAAGTTTTGATTTCTGCTAAGCAATTTGCTTATCAGTTCTTCATCTTCAATTTCTGTTGGCACAAATAACTCTCTTGGAATAAACGGAGTTCCCACATAATACTGTTTGATAAAATTAGTTACGATATCCATCCCTGTATCACCCGGAACAGTATTCATGTAAAAATGTTCTCTTCCTATTAATTTGCCATTTCTGACAAAGAAAACCTGAACTACTGCATCATTTCCTTCCTCTGCATATCCTATAATGTCCCTGTCTTCAAACTGATGCGTTGTAATTTTCTGATTTCCGGCAACATGATTTATGCTATTTATCAAATCTCTGCATTCCATGGCTTTTTCAAAATCTAAAGCCTCTGATGCCTTCATCATTTTTTCTTCTAATTCTTTTATTGTATCTTTATAATTTCCCTCAAGAAACTTTATAGCCTTATTTATATTTTCTCTATAATCTGCTTTTGAAATGTAGCCCTGACAAGCCCCATCACACTGTCCTATATGATAATAAAGGCACGGTCTTCCATTTATTTTTGGCACCTGCTTATGTTCACCATCAGCTGTCAGTGTATCATCCGTAACTATTGACTTATTGCAATTTCTTATGTGATACATTTTCTGAAGCAGGTCTATCGTATCCTTTACCGCTCCTGAACTTGTAAATGGTCCAAAATACTTGCTCTTGTCTTTCTTCATTCTTCTTGCAAATAAAATTCTTGGATAATCTTCATTTATCGTTACCTGCACATACGGATAACTTTTATCATCCATAAGCATTGTATTGTATTTTGGTCTGTATTCTTTTATAAGATTGCATTCTAATATGAGTGCCTCTAATTCTGAATCTGTAAGAATATATTCAAACCTGCTTATTTTCTGAACCATTGATTCAATCTTCGGTCCTCTTTTTTTTACATCTTTTCTGAAATATGAACTCACTCTTCGCTTTAACTTTACTGCTTTTCCAACATAAATTACATCATCATGAGAGTCATACATAAGATATACGCCCGGAGTTTCCGGCAATTTTTTTAATTCTTCCTGAAAATTAAACATTCTATCCTATTACTTCTTTCACTTTATTTATTCTTTGTGTAAACTGTGTATAAAAATCATCATTAACTTCATATGGCATTAAATAAAATAATTTTACCAAATACATTGTTATCGTTTTAATTTGCTTTTCATCCTGCATTCCTTCCAAAATATGCTGTATGTCTTTTAAAAAATAATGCCATATAACAATGTATTCATGGTATTTATTTATATTATCTATTCCAAGCCATTTATCTATTCTAACCTTAGTTTTATTTTTCTTCGGGCATTCATAAATCTGATTAAAATATTTAAAATCATTATCATCGTATATTCTGCCTAACGGAAATAATCTGCATATCCCCGGTCTGTTTGAGTGCACACTGCATCTTCCATTTTCATCTAGGAAGAAACATTTTCCACCATCTTCCTGCATTTTTAAATTCGGCAAAATAACACCATCTGCTACATTTAACTCCACAGCTTTACTCATAAGTTCTTCCATTGTAATTCCTACTTTTGCAAATTGATATATGTCGTATGGGTCAAGCACTATCGACTCTCCCATATTGTGACAACACTTGCTGCATCCCTCACATTCGTTGCATCCTATCCTTGCCAAATCATTTTCTGTATATGATTTTCCATCTGTCATCTCTGACAAATCCCAATTTCTCTCCATGTTTACCTCTTGTGCTTATTAATAATTTAATGCCAGGATCAAATGGTTTAAGCCCACATGAGCTTACTCATAAGTGGGTAAAAGACCTTGAGACCCGCCCCAATATGAGCAAAAAAGTGGGATAATTCCCACGATATGCGAATATTGGGTAGGATTGTGAGAGTGCGTAGCACTGAACAATCCGTAGGCTTCAAAGTCATTTTATCATAAAACTATTTATGGGGCAAAATAATCGATTGGGGCTTTAACCAGATTTTTTTGGTGTGATTTTGTGGGCGTGATTTTCAATACTATGGACACGGCATTGCACGCATTTTGCATATGAATTCAATTTAATGAAATAAAGACTATACTTAAAATGATATGCTCCCCCATATAAGACTTTTATATTTCATTGTCCTATATGAGTGTCGCGTATCAGTAAAAGTATAGTCTTTGTTTTAATTATATATTTTATGAATTAATTAATTTAATTCACTTTTATTTGTATAGTATATGAATTGATTTCATTACATCTACATCAATTCATATTACCTAATTATTGATTATCATCCATTGTCTGACTATCTGACTAATTATTGATTATCATCCGTCGTCTGACTATCTGACTAATTATTGATTATCATCTGTCACCTGACTATCTGCATTGTCATCGTTCTGCTGTTCTACTGTTTCACCGGCATCCTGCTGTCCTGCTTCCTCAGCCTGGCACTGATGATAAATTTCCATAAACTGCTTTCCTGTAATTGTTTCTTTTTCATATAAATATTCAGCAATCTTATCGAGCTTGTCTCTGTTTTCTGTAAGAATTCTCTTTGCTTCTTCGTATTTTTCTTTCAAAAGAATCTTTATTTCTTCTTCAATTTGTGAAGCTGTCTTTTCACTACAATTTAAACTTGTACTTCTTCCTAAATACTGATTTTCTACCTGTTCAAGACTCATAAGTCCAAACTTCTCTGACATACCATACATTGCAATCATTGATTTTGCAATCTTTGTTGCCTTTTCCATATCATTTGAAGCACCTGTTGTAACTGAATCAAATACAATTTCTTCTGCTGCCCTTCCGGCAAGAAGCATAACCAGTCTTGCTTCAAGTTCGCTTTGTGACATCAAATATTTTTCTTCTTCAGGTACTGTCATTACATATCCTAAAGAACCCATCGTTCTTGGTACAATTGTAATCTTCTGTACAGGTTCTGCATCCTTTTCAATTGCTGTTACAAGAGCATGACCAACTTCATGATAAGCAACAATCTTCTTTTCTTCTGCTCCAAGAATCTTGTTCTTCTTCTCTTTACCTGCAATTACAACTTCTACAGCTTCAAATAAATCAGCCTGTGAAATCGCTTTTCTACCGGCTTTAACTGCATTAATTGCTGCTTCATTAATCATATTTGCGAGGTCTGAACCAACAGCTCCACTTGTTGCCAATGCAATTTCTTCAAGATTTACTGTTTCATCCATCTTAACATCTTTAGAATGTACTTTTAATGTTTCCAATCTTCCCTGTAAATCAGGTGTATCTACGATTACTCGTCTGTCAAAACGTCCTGGTCTTAACAATGCCGGATCAAGCACTTCCGGTCTGTTAGTTGCAGCTAAGATTAAAATACCTTTAGAAGAATCAAATCCATCCATCTCAGCAAGCAATGCATTTAATGTCTGTTCTCTTTCATCATTACCGCCACCATATTTTGAATCTCTGCTCTTACCAATAGAATCAATTTCATCGATAAATATAATACATGGTGCATTTTCCTCTGCCTGTTTAAATAAATCTCTAACTCTTGATGCACCTACACCAACATATAATTCAACAAAATCTGAACCTGATAATGAGAAGAACGGTACTTTAGCTTCACCTGCTACTGCCTTTGCAAGTAAAGTTTTACCGGTTCCCGGAGGTCCTACAAGCAAAGCTCCTTTTGGAAGTTTCGCCCCAATTTCTGCATATTTTCCGGGATTGTGAAGGAAATCTACCAATTCAACTACTGATTCCTTAGCCTCATCCTGTCCGGCTACATCTTTAAATGTAACACCTGTTTCTTTCTGAATGTAAACTTTGGCATTGCTCTTTCCAACTCCAAATATTCCATTTTTGCCACCGGCACTTCTTTTCATCATCATGCCAAAGATAAAATAGAATACGGCAAACATAATAACAAGCTGTATTACATAGAAAATTATTTCCTGTGAGCCGCTGTCAAATTGTGCCTTAAAATTAACATCAGTATATTTTGTTTTTAATTCCTGAATCAGTGAAATATCTCTATCTTCTAAGTCTGTTGTCCAATATTTATACTGAATAAATGAATTTTCTGAGCCTTTTAAAGTTAATACAATTTTTCCTTTGTCAAATACTACTGTATCAACTTTGTCCTGCTCTAACAAAGCTATAAACTGATTATATGTTATTTCCTTTGTTGTTAACGCACTTGTCATATAAGATGAAAGTGACATAAATAAAAATGCGGCAACTATTGCTATTACTATAGGTATAATTGTGTTTTTGTTAGGTCTGTTGCCATTACCATTATTACCTGAATTATTACCATTATTGTTGCCATTATTATTTTGATTATTATTTTGATAAAAATTATTGTCCATCTAAAATTCTCCTGTCAACTGTGTAATTGTAGTTTATTTTATCATTTTGTCTTAATTAATGCCAGTTATATAGCATATTTTTTATCTCACATACCATACTAATGTTATTTTATGAAAAAAGATTTAACAAATATTAAATTTTTATTTTTTTCGTTTTCTCAAATAATCCGGTAATTATATATCACCTTTATTTTCTTTGTTTTCTCATATAACCATCACTTATACTTTCTATTTATTTAACAATTACCTAAAGTGCTTATTATAAAGGTTATAATTATTTATTTTAATTTGTCAGTGCTTTTTTCTTATTATTATAAACTAAAGTATGCATAATAATTACATATTTTTTGTATTTCACTATATAATCAAAAGTTTTTTTTTCAAAAATTCATTTTTTCTGATTTTTTATAGTATTGCGTTCTTATATGTTGTATATTTTAATCGTGTTTGTTTTTTTAGAAAATGAGCATTTTAATATAATAAAATAGGTACAACAAAACACTTTCAGAAATATTGTTTTAATTATTTTTCGAATTTAAATATATTTGATAAAATCAATTTTTTCTGATTGAATTATAGGAGGAAAATTATGTCAGTAAAATACGTATTTGTAACCGGTGGTGTTGTATCCGGCCTTGGCAAAGGAATTACAGCCGCTTCCCTTGGCAGACTTCTTAAGGCTCGTGGATACAAAGTAACAATGCAAAAATTTGATCCATATATAAATATCGATCCCGGTACTATGAATCCAATACAGCACGGCGAAGTTTTCGTAACTGATGACGGTGCTGAAACAGACCTTGATTTAGGTCATTATGAAAGATTTATCGACGAAAGTCTTACAAAAAATTCAAATGTAACAACCGGTAAAGTTTACTGGTCTGTTCTTACTAAAGAACGTCGTGGCGACTTTGGTGGGGGAACTGTTCAGGTTATTCCTCATATCACAAATGAAATCAAAAGCCGTTTTCACAGAAGTTTAAATGAAGAAACTGAAATCGCAATCATTGAAGTAGGTGGAACAGTTGGTGATATTGAATCACAGCCATATATCGAAGCAATCAGACAGTTCCAGCATGATGTTGGACATGAAAACTGCATTCTTATTCATGTAGCATTAATGGTTTATCTCCCAGCATCTGAAGAAATGAAAACAAAACCAATTCAGATGAGTGTTAAGGAATTACAGCGACTTGGTATTCAGCCGGACATCGTTGTATGCCGTACAGAATTTGAAATTGATGATATTTTAAAAGATAAAATCAGTCTTTTCTGTAACGTGCCTGCAAGCCATGTTGTACAAAATTTAACTGTAGACATGCTTTATGAAGCACCTCTTGCAATGGAAAAAGAACATCTGGCTGAAATCGTATGCGAAAGTTTAAATCTTGATTGTCCTGAACCTGACTTAGATGATTGGAAAGCAATGGTTAAATCAGCAAAGAATCCTACAAAAGAGGTTACTGTTGCTTTAGTTGGAAAATATATTGCATTACACGATGCTTACATCAGCGTTGTTGAATCATTAAAGCATGCCGGATATGCTGCTAACGCAAGTGTAAATATCAAATGGGTTGACTCAGAAACTGTAACAGATGAAAATGCTGCTGAAGTATTTGGCGATGTTTCAGGAATCCTTGTTCCTGGCGGATTTGGAAGCCGTGGTATTGAAGGAAAAATTTCTGCTATCCGTTATGCACGTGAAAACAACATTCCATTCCTTGGTCTTTGCCTTGGTATGCAATTATCAATTGTTGAGTTTGCAAGACATGTTGTAGGATTTAGAGATGCACATAGTGTTGAACTTAATTCAGCAACTACTCATCCTGTAATTTCTCTTATGGCTGATCAGGAAGGTGTTGATAATATCGGTGGAACATTAAGACTTGGTTCTTACCCATGTAAATTAGCTAAAGACAGTTTAGCATACAAATTATATAAAGAAGAATTAATTCATGAACGTCATCGTCATCGTTACGAAGTTAACAATGACTATCGAAAGGATTTAACAAACAACGGAATGATGCTTTCAGGTATTTCTCCTGACGGAAGAATTGTTGAAATGGTAGAAATTCCATCTCATCAATTTTTCATTGCTACTCAGGCACATCCTGAATTTAAAAGCAGACCTAATAGACCTCATCCATTATTCCTTGGATTTGTTAACGCATCACTCGATAATCAGAACAAATAAATATAAACCAAAAACAGGGAAAAGCCTTCAATTGAAAGCTTTTCCCTGTTTTTTACTAACTATTGCATAAACTCCATATCCGATTGCGCCACCAAGTGTATTTGCCAATATATCATTTATTTCAAAAAATCTTCCTGAAAACATTTGCAATACTTCTATTGCTATTGAAAAAAACATTATCCCTAAGATTATTTTTAACGGAGATAATTTGAATACAAATGGAATCAAAGCACCCAATGGAACAAATAATCCAATATTTAATAGTAGCATCATCCATTCCCCTCTACCTGACGGTAAATAGAAACCTATAGAACCTACAGACTCTTTAAACCACTGTAGATTAAATTGCATTCCAATAATTCCTGTTATTTCCAATATTGTCCAAATGTATACCAGACACAAATACTCTACTATACACTTTGATTTCTTTACTTTCTTTCTCTTTCCCAATTTAGTTGATATAAGTATTATGGCGGCATAAATAACTGCTGCCGGAATTAGTGCCATAATCATATAGGATATGGCTGTTATTATGTGTGTTTTCATTTAATTCCTCCCTCTAATTATTCTTAATTTCAGTCACATTCCAATAGGTGTGTAATCCATTATTAAAAACAGATGCACCTCTAGGCACCTGATAAATAGTATTATATATATTATAGTAATCACCAACTCCGGTTATCACTGATATACTGCCAACTATCAATAATCTCATGAGTGAATAGACTAATTATTATAATAAACCCACTAACAACCATCGAAAAAATCAGTTTCATTTTAAGATGGTTCTGTAATTTCATTAATGTGTCGTATAATGCAAATCCTGCTATAGCAATTACTCCCATTACCATCGGCAATGAAATTATAGTTGCTTTAAGCATGAATTTATTTATATTTTCCGGTTCTTTAAATCTAACACTTGTATCTAAGATTTCATTTTTTTGAAGTTGTTTCTCATTCTCATAAATTCCCCTAAACTTTATGTTATACATTCTGTCTCCTTTGCAATAATGTTGTTTCCATAAAGTACATTTCTAAAAAACAATACTTAAATGTCGCATGATTTGCTATCTGCTACAGTTCTTTTAAAAATCTAAATTTCGTATAATAATACTTTTAACTTTTCTTTTATGGGAAATAAAATCTGATACATATATTTATTAGAATTACTAAAATATATTTTAGATAATCATTTTCATGACCTCCCCCTTAATATTTAACCAATACATCAGTAAATTATATATTATTTTACATAATATTACAATATTTATCCACCATTGCACCCTTGAAGAAATGATTAAAATAAAAATACTCAAGTATTAAATTATACGAAAAAAGCGATACACCACGAAAATGCAGACTTTTCAGTTTCATTACTTTCGTGGTGTATCGCCTTTATTCTTAATCCATATTTATTTAAAAATTGTAATAGTAAACCTTTATGTGTCAAAATACTCTTTCTTTACAAACTCTCACATACTACGTCTTGCCATCTTTATTATGTCGAATACACTAAATATATTACACATTCACAGATAAAACATCTGAAATTTATCACTATATTAATCATTTCAACAGTTCGCCTTTAAGCGTTTGAATATGTCGAACAATATGTCCAATATTTCCCTCTCCCGCATATTGTGTTTCATCAAAAAAATTATTATCTAATGTAGACCAAAACAATTTGTTTTCTGTGCCCTTAACATCTATTATTTTATTTAACTTTCCAACATAAACTTCAAGGTAACAGTTTTCAAGATAATATGTAAAATCCATCATATGTAAAAGTGTAATATCATCTTTTGTTATGGTTGTTTCTTCTTTAAGTTCTCTATATGCAGCGTCAAGTCCATTTTCATTTTTTTCTATTTTTCCACCCACAAAATTCGCTAATCCCTTATATGGCTCTTTTTTTCTTTTACACATCAATATTTTATCTGCATTTTCATTATATACTACTATTATATTATATCCTCTCATATTTTCACTCTCATAAAATTTATTTTCATTATATAAACAACACAATTTACTCATTTAATTATTAAATAATAATAAATCAAACTCTTTTATCTATACGAATAAGTAAACTCACTATAACTGTTCCCTACTTATTTATTTGAAAATATCTTGCTTATCCATATATCTTTTTAATAAGAATATGCAAAAATACGGAAACGTAATTATATTGTTATTAATTCCAATATTACCTGTAGTAAATTTTATTCCATGCTTAATATCTGAATATTTTTCGCTATTAATTAATTGTCCTAATGATTTTGACCTGTTATTATTTGCCTTCACTTCAATTGGTATAAGTTCATTTGCACTGCGAATAAAGAAATCCTCTTCTAAAGAAGAATTTTCTTTTTTGTAATAATATAATCCATAACCTTGTTTTATCAATGCTTCGGCAGCAAAATTTTCATATAAAGCACCCTTATAAATTCCCATATTTTTATTTGCACGTAAATCTATTTGAGACTCATCATCAAGATTTGAAATTAAAATTCCTGTGTCTGCCATATAAACTTTAAATTTACTATCATCTATATTTCCTTTTAATGGCAACTCTGCAAATCCCAAACAATAACAAACATTAACAAGTCCTGCATTTTTTAACCATTCCACACATCCCATATATTCTTTTGCCCGTCCACCTTTGGATACTTTTGAGTATTGGAATTTTCTATTTTCTTTTGCCAATTGAGCAGGTATTGATTGATAAACGCTTAATATTTTAGCCTTATCCAATCCTTCAGCATATTTTACAATATCATTTTCGTAGTCATTATTTAGTTGTCGTTGCAAAGCTAATGAGCCTTCAAATGTACCTTTTTCAATATACGTCGATACTATATTGGGCATACCACCTAATATGCAGTACTCCAAAAATAAATTGGAATAAACCTGATATTCTATTTCAGTAAAAGCCTTTTCTTTAAGCATATGCACTAGCATATCTGATATGTCTTTATTAGAATATCCTTTTGCCCATAAGAATTCTTCAAAATCCATGGAAAACATTTGATAATCTGTTTTATATCCCACACTAATACTTGCTATACGATGATACTGAACTCCCAATAATGACCCTGAACATATAACGTCATACTTACCGTTTTCTTTAAAAAATTTTAGCGCTGTTGCTATTTCAGGAAAATCTTGAATCTCATCAAAAAAAATAAGTGTTTCGTTCTCTTCAAATTGTTTTGTCGGGTCTATTCTACTTATTAACCTTACAATTGATTCAACCGCAAATCCCTCTTCTATAATTGATTTGTATTTTGGTTCTGTAATAAAATTTATTTCTATTATATTTTTGTAATTACTCTTTGCAAATCTTCTAATTGTCTCGGTTTTTCCTACCTGTCTTGCCCCCTTTATTATTAATGGATATCTATCTGAATTATTTTTCCATTCCTGCAAATAATAATCAGCTTTTCTTTTAAGATAAGTCATATTTCGCTCCTCCAAAACCTTCTTATATAATACCAATTCCAGCAATCCCTAACTATGATGACTACGGATTGTTCCGTGTTATGCGCTTGCACAATCCTACCCTGACATCATATATTATACACTATTTTACATTTTTATGAGCGATTTTTTTAACTTTTTTACATTTTTATGAGCGAACTTTTTTATAATATTTACATTTTTATGAGGGAACTTTTCATCAATTCCAACACTTTTATGAGGATATTTATTTTTTCAAATATAGATATGCCATCATCCTATAGTACTTTACTCAATAATTTCATATTGTAACATCTCATATTTAAGATTTGTGCCTTCATTTATTCCCTCTGGTAGTAAAGCTCTTGCTACCAACTTTATATTTTCACTTTCAATATCTGTTCTTTTTAAATTTGCATAGTCTCCATCAATACTGACTACCGTATAGTAAAAAGTTTGCATTGCAATTCTCCTTAAAAATTAATTTACTTTTAATATATCCATAATATGATTTGATGCACCTATCAAGTCCATTCTTTCACAGGTTATTAAATGATATTGAATAAATTTTTTATATTCTTCTTCTGAAAAATTATCAATAACATTACTCATATAAGTTGCCGCTCCATCTGTTGCAACTATCTTTTCTCTTGTCACATTTTGGCTGAAATTCACTTCATCAATATCTTCTATTCTAACCAAATCAAAGATTTCTTCGATATCTGATTTAAATTTATAATCAGGAGTTATTTTATCTAAATATTCCATGATATGTTTTTGTTCAAATAAATATTGAAGTACTGTTGCTTCATTTAAAACATATGCGACAAAAATATATCCACCTTTTTTAGTAACACGTACAGCCTGTTCTAAAACCTTCTTTTTATCTTCCATAGTAAACATATGGTACATTGGTCCTAAAACTAATGTCACATCAAATTGTCCCTCTGAGAATTTTGAAAGATTAAGCGCATCGCCTTGCTCTGCACATATATTCATCTCATTTGTTATTTTAGATTTTAATATTTCGACATTATGTTCTACATATTCTATCGCATTAACATTATATCCTTTTTCTGCATAATACAGCGAATATCTACCTGTACCTGCCCCTACTTCCAAAATACAATCTCCGTCCTTTAATATATTATCTATGTATTTTGTTGTTGTAATAAATTCTATATTTCCTACTCTATCTGCTAATCTTTTCTCTTCATCGCAGACATCTGTGTAAAATTGATTTAACATTTGTTCTCTATTCATTTTACTACTTCTCCCATTTTTACATATAATACCAAGTCAAAAATATTTTGTGTTTAACTGTGAATTCTTCCGGATATTTATTCTTTAACATAGCCATATGTTCTCTGTCAAACTGTGCAATCTTATTTACATCCATAGATGCCATAACGCCTCTGCTAGCCATCATTCTTCCATGCCATGTTTCTCTTGTAAATGGCAAATCAACAACTATAGTATCCATCTTAGGCTTATCAAAATAATGTGTAGTTAAATCTTTTATAGGACCAAAAATAGTTTAGCATATAAATTATACAAGGAAGAATTAATCCACGAACGTCATCGTTATGAAGTTAACAACGATTACAGAAAAGATTTGACAAATAACGGAATGATGCTTTCCGGTATTTCCCCTGACGGAAGAATTATTGAAATGGTAGAAATCCCATCTCATCCATTCTTCATTGACACTCAGGCACATCCGGAATTTAAGAGTCGTCCTAACAGACCTCATCCATTATTCCTTGGATTTGTTAATGCATCACTCGATAATCAAAATAAATAATATAAAATGAAAACAGGGGCTGTAATAAAGTTCCTTAAGAGGGGGCTGTCGCACTAAGTAATTAGTGTTCAGCTCCTTTTTAGTGCAAAATTTTTCAAAAAATAACTGTTAGGCCTCGAAAGAATCTGACAGTTGATGTAAAATTAACGTATGACCAAACACATTAACTTACAGAAAAATTATAGTCTAAATCAGAGCAGATATCAATTAAAACTTCCGCTAAATATCGAAACAATTATTCCGGAGAATGATTCCGTGCGTTTACTAAGTCAGTTTGTGGAGGCTATGGATTTAACTGACCTATATTCTACTTATGAAAGAATAAATTCAGTATCGCCAAGAACTCTTCTGAAAATTGTTCTTTACTCATACATGAATGGAGATTATTCTTCACGTTCCATGGAATTAAACTGTAAACGAGACATCAATTTTATGTTTCTTCTGGAAGGAGCACAGGCTCCTGACCATGCAACATTTGCACGATTTAGAAGTATTCATTTTGCTCCCTGTTCTAAGCGAATTCTTGCAGAAATGTCTAATACACTTTTTGATCTTGGGGAAATTTCAGGGGAGACCATTTTTATTGATGGCACAAAAATTGAAGACAGTGCAAATAAGTATACTTTTGTCTGGAAGAAGGCGGTAACAAAGAATCAGGCTAAACTTCTTATAAAGCTTGCCGATTTTGTGGCTGAATGTGAACAACTGTATGATTTAAAGGTTGTTTATGGTGACAAATTGAAGATAAAGCATGTAAGGAAGCTACGCAAAAAGCTTTATGCCCTCAAACAATGTGAAAATGTGCATTTTGTTCATGGAATTGGTAAAAGAAAAACACCACTTCAAAAGAGCATTGAAACTCTTGAGGGATATTTATCCAAACTCAAAGAATACAATCAAAAAATTCATATCTGTGGAAAACGGAACAGCTATTCCAAAACAGACCCTGATGCAACGTTTATGCGAATGAAGGAAGATGCCATGGGGAACGGACAGTTAAAACCGGCATACAATCTACAGCATGGTGTGGACTCTGAATATATCATATGGCTTACTCTTGGACCACAGCCAACTGATACAACAACCCTGATACCATTTTTAAAAGATGCAGAAGCTCATCTAAAATTCAAGTATCGAAATATAACTGCTGATTCCGGATATGAAAGTGAAGAAAATTATCTGTTTCTTGAAAAGAACGGGCAGCTTTCATATATAAAACCCGCTAATTACGAAATCTCAAAGACAAGAAAATACAAAACTGACATTGGAAAAATTGAAAACATGGAGTACGATAAGGAATCTGATATTTATACATGTAAAAATGGCAAAAAGCTTACTGTAGATTATATTCATCATACCAAAAGTAAAACAGGATATGCAGTTTAGAAGATATTTAAGCAAAGGAACAACAAATGTTTAGGCAGAAAGTCCATTGCTGGCAATGGCTAGAAACATAAATAAACTGCATAACAAGATTCAAAAAGAAAAAACAGGAACTCATTTATTTCCAATTAAAAGTGCCTAATTTTTAAACTTTTAAAATATTTTTTCAAAGCCATTAATGATGGCTTATTAAAGTACGCAATTTTTTTCGAAATGACATAATAGTTTAAATTTAAATATAAAAATAAACTCAAAAGTACATAAATGAAGCTGCCGTTTCACAAATTTTCATTCGTTAAAGCGACAGCCCCTTAGAACGGCAAGCATGAGTGAGCCGTTCTAAGGGATAGTTTAAGGTTAATAACGGAACTACTGCATATTGACAAATAAAAAGCGCGGGATATACATATTTTTTCAATATGCAATATCCTGCGCTTTTTATTTGTACTAAGTAAATCAAATTATATAATTGTGCAATGTGAATAATTGTCATTATCACTATATACTTTAATTTTTTTCAATTAATATATAATGCAATTCCACTTAACCATATATATTCAGTTTTTCAAGTACATATGTCATAACAGACTTTGATCCTATTACAACTTTTCCACTGCATGCCATTCCGTTCTTTAGGCTGACACTTTCTCCAGCTTTATCCTTGAGTTCCGTTTTGTCACATTTTACTTTAACAACGTAATAAGCATTTCCGGTGGTTTCATCTACACTAATATCCCTTGATATGCTCTCCACGCTACCTGTAAAATATCCGTACTCATTTGACGGATATGCTGCTATTTCAAACTTAACCTCCATGCCTTCTTTTATTCTTCCAATATCCGAGTTAAGTACATAAACTTCCGCATAGAATTTCGATTCCTTCTCAGGATATATACTGCCTATTGTTTTTCCGGCATCTATATATGTTCCGTTTTTAACATTACTGTTACTGTAATAATACCCTGATGTTAAAGCCGAAATGCTACAATTATCGTTCTGAATATTATAACTTTTCAGATAGTTTTCGCACTCTGCTTTTTTATCTTCATAGGTAAGCTTTTCCGCAGCTATATTACCTTTTTCAGTAAGAACAGCTATGTTATCCTCTGTTTTTTGCGCGCCAGAACTGTCCCGCTGGATTTTAGCCGACGAAAGGCTTGTCTCAAGCGAAATCAGATTATTATTATATCCTTCTATCATCTGCTCAATACTTGCTATCTGATTCTGTTCAAGATTAACAAGTGACTGTTTCCTTTCGGATTCTGTTGCTTCTTTTGCGTTTTTTGTTTCGCTTTTTTCTTTTTTTAATGTAGCAGCCTCTTCTCCTGAAGCCTTTTTAATCTGACTGTCAAGTTTGTTAATCTGATTCTCATATTCGTTTATTTTATTGTCGTACTGCAGTTTATTGTAGTTATATGAAGAAAGATAACTGCTTACTATACTGTTATAATAATTATCTGCATCCGAAAATTTGTTGTTTCTGTTTACAATACAATCTTTTACCTGGTTAAGCTTATTAATTTTATCCTCGTATTGATTAATTGCTGACTGTATTGAGTCAACATTTTCAACATAAGCATCCTGCATTTCAGTATTTTTAACTGTCCCCTGCTCTATGCCTGCATAAAGAAGTTCATATCTGTTTACAAACTCATCATAATACTTGTTTTTCGCGTATTTATCCGAAATTTTTTCACCTTTATCAAGAGCTACTTCGTATGCCGTAAGCATTTCCAACCTTGCATTTGCGTTTTCCAACTCTTTATTGTAGGAGAGTATTGTATCGCCAAGCGAATCAACCTTTACAATATAAAGTATATCCCCCTCATTTACATAATCCCCGTTTTGCACTTTGCAGTCGGAAACCTGACCGCTTATGCCACTACTTACATCATATATTCGGTTGGTTCCCTTAAAGATTCCGTTTCCGGTAACAACATCATCCAGTTTAAAAATTGATGCCCAGATAACCGCTCCCAGAATACACGCAAGTATTGCATAGATTGTATACATTATAAAAGGGCTTGGCTTTGATTCGTAAACTTCAACACTGTCGCTCAAATCTCTCATTTCCACAATGATTGGTTTCATCAGATTGCCTCCTCCTTTATTTCAAGTGTCTGCTGACTTACAAGATCTGCATATTTACCACCAAGTTCTGTCAGTTCTTTATGATTACCGCTTTCGATGATTTTCCCTTTTTCCATAACATATATCTTGTCACAGTTCTTTATTGTACTCAGTCTGTGTGCAATAAATATTACTGTCTTATCCTTTGAAAACTCATTGATTGTCTTATCAAGGGCTCGTTCAGTTATTGCATCAAGATTGCTGGTTGCTTCATCGAGTATAAGGATGTCAGGTTTTTTAAGCATAGCTCTTGCTATTGCAAGTCTCTGCCTCTGTCCTCCGGAAAGATTAGCTCCGTTTTCATCAAGAAACGTTTCGTATCTAAGTGGCAATTCATTAATAAATTCATGCGCCTGTGCCATTTTACTTGCTTCTATAATGTCATCCATTGTGGCATTATCAAGACCTAATGTTAAATTTTCAAATATCGTCCCGCTAAAAAGGAATGTTTCCTGAGGGATATATGCAATCCTATCCCTAAGTTTTTCAATCTGAATATCTTCAATATTATTCCCATTGATAAGAATATCTCCCTCTTCAGGCGTGTACATGTGAAGCAACAGTTTTGACAACGTAGTCTTTCCAGAGCCACTCTCTCCGACAAATGCAACCTTTTGTCCTTTTTCTATTTTCAGATTAATATCCTCGAGAACAAGTTTTCTTGTTCCATATCTGAATTTCAAATTCTTTATTTCTATATCTCCTGAAAGACTCTCAGGGGACATTTTTCTGCTTTCTTTTTCTGTCTTCTCCGCTTCTAGCTCAAGTATTTCTCCGAGTCTGTCTGCTGCTACAACTGCTGTCTGCATCTGCGGCTGAAGGTTTATAAGATTTTTTACTGGATCTAAAAAATATACCAATAAAGAATTAAATGTAATAAGGGCACCTACGGTCATCTCACCGTTTATAACACTGATACCTCCAATCCATAGAATAATAACTCCTCCTACAAGTTCTACAAACGTCTTAAGAGATGTCTGGATGTTTTCTGCGAAAACAAGATTAAATATACTTCTCAAAAGTCTTACAAACTTCCGCTCTGTTTCAAATTCTGCTTTTCTCTCAGCATTATATGATTTTACTGTCTGAATACCATTAAGGGACTCAACCATATAAGAAGTAAGTTGTGCATTTGCTTACATCTGCTTTCGATTAAGTCTCTCATACCATTTGTTAAATGATATAACAATAATAAAATAAAGTCCAACCACAACAACTGAGATTCCAAACATCTTTGCATTCTGAATATATAAAATAATCGCTCCTGCAATTGCCATTATAGTGTCAATCATAATTGTAAGAGTTGCACCTGATATTGCATCTCTTACTTTTCCTGCATCCTGGAACCTTGATATTATTTCTCCTACTCTTCTTGTACCAAAGAAATTCATTGGGAGTTCCAACACATGTCTATAGTATCCAAGCAAAAGAACTATATCTAATTTTTGGCTCAAATATAGAAGCATCTGAGACCTAAATGCATTAAGGATAACTCTAAAAAGATTGAGAACAATAACACCAATTGATAGCGTCATAAGTGTCTGTGCCAAACTATTTGGCAGCACCGTATCAATCAACTCCTGAAAATAGAAGGCACTTAATATTCCTAGTACAGTATAAATAAAAGAAGCTAAAAAAATGTGCAACAATAATCTTTTTTGTGGTATAAGCAATTTAAAAAAGCTCAAAAGTACATTACTCTTTGTAAATGTTTTATCAAGTTTATGATCTTTAACAAAAAGTATACACACACCTGTCCACTTATACTTATTGCCCGTTTCAGATTTTCCAATAAACTCATCAATTCTTATCTTCATTACCCCTTCTGCAGGGTCCGCAATAATTATATGTTTTTTTGTAATCTTATATATTACAACATAATGTAATAAACTATCATTAACTATAACATGTGCTATGCACGGCAAACTAATCTTTTCTCTTAATATATCATTATTTATTTCTTTGGTTTTCACACCTTTAACTTTAAATCCTAAAGTATTTAAAGCTTGAATCATTCCGTAGACATTTGTTCCACGTTTATCAGTTCCTGCGATTTCTCTTATTTTAGAAATACTTATATTATACCCCTGTTGTCTACAAATTGTTGCGATACACGCCGCACCACAATCTGTATTATCATGTTGCTTTACACAATTGTATTTCATCTTATCTTCCCTTTGTAATTATTTATAGATTAATAGATATGGTATAAATTTCTCAAATTATATCAAATAATAATCTTTCTACTTCAACCAGGCATTTACAATTTCCTAACTATTGGAATCTCTTCCAATACGAGTGTAATCCATAATTAACAATTCTAATGTGAGACGGCGTTTTAAACACAGAATAATAAATATTATAGATGTCTGTTGAAGAAAACATAATCATATACCAGGACATAAACAGCATTGCTAAATTTATATTTGTATTTATTATGCCCGCCAAAATATACCATGCTACGAACAATCCTATCCCTTGAAAAAAAACAGGAGCAATATTAATAACTATGAATCTTTTTTTTGATATTTCTGCATTACAATAAATCAGGAAAAAACCTTTTTTCATATTTGTATATATATATTTTCTTGATGTTCTTGGGTAAAAAACAGCATGTATATATTCATGTAATATTCTCATAAAATTCACTACTATAATCCAAGTTAAAACAGTCACTACAGTCCACACATCCAATTTATATGTAGTATCTATTGTCATTATTTTTTGTATTGATAACACAATAATAAATAATATTACTGGCAATGTAATTATCAATCCTCTCGAAAAAGCTTCATTCAGATTCTCACCCTCTTCAAATTGAGTCCAACCAACTGGGTCTTTTCCCTTATTTTTCAACTGATTTTCATCAACATATTTACCTTCATAAGAAATATTAAACAACTGTTTTCTCCCCTCTAAATCTTTTTTGCTCTATTTTTAATCTACTTTCCTGCGGCGAATTAGGTTTTCCCTTTTTTACATCTTTTGTCTCCATATAATTTCATCATCAACTATTGCTATTTGCATTTTTCACCTCATAATTTAACCGGTTTATTTTTATTACATTTAAATAGTCTTATTTAAAGTGTACTATAAAATACTTGAACTGAACTTATCTTTATATTTTGTATGATTAAATATTTATATCAAAGTCATATCTATCTGTTATACATCAAAATATTAACAATGAACTTATTTTCCGCCCGGATATTCATGCTTCCGGAATATTTCTCCACGCTTCTTTTTACATTTATAAGTCCGTATCCATGATAGTCAGTATTCTTTTTATTTGATATATATTTACCATTTTTCATTTTAATATTGCCATCATAATCATTTTCTACTGCTATGACTATTTTATTGTCTTTGTAACCACACTTTACTTCAAGACTTTTATTTTCACTTTTTGAAGCTGCTTCTATTGCATTTGACAAAACATTTGAAAATATTGTGCATAAATCAAAAGCTTCTATCTTGCAATTTTTAGGAATTTGCCCTTTCACACACATTGAAACATTCTTTTTTTGGGCTTCACTATAATACCTGTTTAATATGGCATCTACTATTCCGTTATTAACAGTGAGCACATTCCCGAAATTTTCAATTTGTCCACATATGCTTTCTATATATTTGCCGACTTCATCATATTTTTCTTTACGCAATCCTTCTGCAATAACATTCAGATGACTTCGTATGTCATGTCTGAACAATTTAGTCTCACGTTCGCGTTCTTCGAGATATTTATAATGATTTTTCTGTTCTTCAAGAAATTTCTGATTGAGTTCATTTCTTTCTTTATAATCACTTCTTGAAACTGCAAGCATCATTACCAACGCTATTTCAATAAACATACCTATTGACATTGCCAAAAACGTCACATACACTAACGCCACGTTATCAACCTGAATCTGAGCGAAAACATATTCTTTAAAAAATACGATGATAAATGTATTTGCGATTGTCAATCCTAAGAAAAATATGTAATAGCCAATGCCTACTTTTTCTATTCTGCTTCGATATTTTTTCCCAATAATAATTGATAAACTCAATAAACATGCAACTGTTATCAGACTCGACATAAATCTCTCAATTAAGTGGTTACCTATTTTTATGTAATCCATTAGTACTTCTATTATTACCCTTGTCATTTCGTCCAATAAGGTTATTATAAATACTGACCACAATGTCAATAGCATAAATTTTGGATTCACATTTTCATATATTATTGCCATTTGGACAAATACAAATAAAGTATATAAAATAAGATAGTTCACAACATTAAACTCCGCAACTATTCCCATTGCCACACATACTAAACTAACCGGCAATATTATATTATTAAATTTTCTTTTTTGTCTGAGAAAAAACATATCTGATATAAATATGTACTTCAATACTTCCAGGAAACATAAAATCATATTATAGATTATCATTTTTATGACTTTCCCCCTTACCCCTTTAACCAATACTTCAGTAAATTATACATTATTTTGCATAATATAACAATATTTAATCATTTGTACAACATTTAACCAAAAAATTAAGGCCTCGTTTTTCTTCAAAAAAACTGCCTTTATAAATATGGCCTTTCCCTATACAGTCAAAAAAGAGGATAGTTCATCTATCCTCTCCATACAACACCTATTGTTTAATATTAAATATTTATTCATCTACTCTGCTCCAGAAATCTACAGGCTCATAGTCTCTTAAAGCTACCAAATATCCACTTTCATCAAGTTCTTTTTGTATTTCATCTAATGTTTCTTTTGAATCAGCAGATACCGTATGGTAATGATATTCTGAAGTTATTTTCATAAGTGGTGTTGACACACCGCTTTCAATTCCTTCTATATATTTTTTTACATCACGGCGTGACTTTATATTCATATCAACTTTTATGACTCCGTATACTTTGTGATACACAAATACGTCATCTATCACTCCTCCTAAATCTACAATGAGATTTAATTCATCAGGAATCTGCTCTGTTGTATGTTTTACTTTAAACACCCTTTTAAATGTTTCTTCGTCATTTAAAATATAACCCTTATGAGTAGAAATAATTTCGTGATTTTTTGCTCTAAGAAGTGCAATATCCTGAACAACAATCTGTCTGCTTACATTAAATTTTTCAGCTAATTCCGTTCCAGATACAGGATTTGTGCTTTCCTGCAATATTTTCAACAGATTTTCCCTTCTCTTTTCTCCGCTCATAAATTCCTATCTCCTACAATTTTAAATATATGAATGTTTAATGTCCGACTCTTAAAATTTGATATATCTAATATCAAATATATTAAGTGCCATCTCTCATGTGTCTTATATTCTGTGAAGGTTTTTAAGTGAAATATCCATAATTGGTGCAGAGTGTGTTAATGCACCACTAGAAATATAATCAACACCTAAATCAATTAATTTTGCTATATTTTCCTTAGTAACATTTCCTGAAATTTCAATTTCTGCCTTATGATTTATAACTTCCACTGCTTCTTTCATCTCTTCATGGCTCATATTATCAAGCATGATTATATCTGCTCCTGCATCTACTGCCTCTTTTACCATTTCAAGATTTTCTACTTCAACTTCTATCTTTCTTACAAATGGTGCATATTCCTTTGCTGCCATTATTGCTTCTTTGACACCACCTGCAGCACCTATATGATTATCCTTTAAAAGAACACCATCTGTCAAGTTGTATCTGTGATTATTTCCACCACCAACTCTTACAGCATATTTTTCAAATATTCTGTTGTTCGGGCTTGTCTTTCTTGTATCTAATAATTTTATTTTGCTATCCTTAAGTAATACTGCTATAGAATGTGTGTATGTTGCGATTCCACTCATTCTCTGAAGATAATTAAGTCCTGTTCTTTCACCTACTAACAAAGTTCTGATATCGCCTCTTACCTTTGCCATAAGCTGTCCTTTTTTTACTTCATCCCCGTCCTGAACGTAGAATTCAAATTCTGTATTTTCATCTAAAAGTTCAAATGCTCTTCTGAATACCTGAAGTCCACAAATAACTCCATCTTCCTTGCATACTAAATCTACTTCGCCAGCCTGTGCTGTTGGCATTACAGCATTTGTGGTTACATCTTCACTTGTCACATCTTCTTTTAATGCGCTTAATACTAATGGATCAACGCTTAATTTCAAAGTAATTGGATCGTACATTTATAATACCTCACTGTTTAATCTTTCACTTTATATCTATCATTTAATCTGATTGTTTAACTTATTTATTTAAACTGCCTGTTGTGCTTCATTATTTAATCTGTCTATTTCATCTAAAACAAGTTTTTTGTACTCTTTTGCAAGGGCATCTCCATCCTGGTATTTTGTTATATCTATGTTTTCAAATTCCTTCTGTTTTGTAGTGTTATACTGTTCTCCCATCTGGATTGCTGCTCTTTTCGCAAATACAAGACTTTCTAATAACGAATTACTTGCAAGTCTGTTCTTTCCATGAACCCCATTACATGCAGTTTCTCCTACTGCATAAAGCTGGTCCATTGATGTCTTACTTTCAAGATTTACTTTTATGCCACCCATAAAATAGTGTTGTGCCGGTACTACTGGAATGCAGTCATCAGGCACGTTATAGCCATATTCTCTACAATGTTTTACTATATTTGGAAAATGGCTTTCTAACTGTTCTCTGTCAATTGGTTTCATAGACAGCCACACAAAATCAGTTCCGTCCTTTTTCATTTGTTTTCTTATTTCTCTGGTAACAACGTCTCTTGGTTGCAGTTCATCTGTAAATCTTTCCATTTTTTTATCCAAAAGAACTGCCCCTTCTCCTCTTACTGATTCTGAAATAAGAAAACTTCTATCTGTCTCATTCTCAGTGTAAAATGTTGTAGGATGAATCTGAACATAATTTGTATTCTTAAGTTCAATTCCGTGTTTCAAAGCGAGTGCAATTGCATCTCCTGTCAAATGTCTGTAATTTGTAGAATATCTGTAAATTCCACCAATTCCACCACTTGCTAATACTGTATAATTAGCCGTTATTGTATCAAGTGTGCCGTCATCTTTCTTTACCACCACACCATAACATACATTATCTTCACATAGAATGTCCACCATTGTCCAATGTTCTTTTATTGTAACATTTGGCAGTTGTTTAACTCTTTCATAAATATGACTTGTAATTTCTTTTCCGGTTACATCTTCATGAAATATTATTCTGTTTCTTGAATGTGCACCCTCTCTTGTATAACTTAATGAGCCATCCTCTTCTCTATGAAAATCTGCTCCAAATTCAACCAAATCTGTTACTATATCCGATGAAGATTTTATCATTGTTTCTACTGCAGCTGTATCATTTTCAAAATGTCCGGCTCTCATTGTATCATAGAAATAACTGTCATAATCTTCTTCATCTGTCAACATGCACATTCCACCCTGTGCTAAATATGAATCACTATGCTCAACTATATCTTTTGTAATTATTAATATTTCTTTATCTCTTGGAAGATTATATGCACAATAAAGTCCTGAGCATCCACTTCCAACAATTACTATATCTGTTTTCATTTTACTTCACTTTCTATAAAGAGATTTTCTATTCTAAAAAAAATAAATTATATTTAATCTGTATATTTTAATTTCTTATTAACGAATTCTAATCTTTATTTTGCTAATTCAAGCATTCTTGATAATGGATAATTAGCCTTCTGTCTTATCTCTTCATGTAATTCAACCTGATTATCAAATGTTTCTAATACGTTTAACACTTTTTCAAGTGTAATCTTTTTCATATTTGGACAAATCTGTGAATCCTTAACCGGATAGAATTTCTTATCCGGATTTCTTTTCTGAAGTTCATGAAATACTCCGATTTCGGTGGCAATTAAAAATTCTTCATCTTCACACTTTGTTGCATAGTCAATAATTTCAGCTGTACTTCCTATAAAGTCTGAAACAGCTAATACATCTTCTGTACATTCCGGATGTGTTAAGACTTTAACTCCGGGATGTCTTTTCTTTGCGTCTGCAATATGCTGTGTTGTTATTTTTTTATGTACATGACAATATCCATCGTTGAATATAAAGTTCTTGTCCGGTGTCTGTTTTGCTACAAAATGCGCTAAATTGTTATCAGGAACAAAGAATATGTCTTTATTTGGTAATGCCTTTACAACTTTTACTGCATTTGATGAAGTTACACATACATCTGAATATGCTTTTATTTCTGCTGTTGAGTTTACATAACATACAACCGCAACATCAGGATACTTTTCTTTTACATTTAATATATCTTCTACTGTAACCATATGAGCCATAGGACAATCTGCTGATAAGTCCGGCATCATAACTGTTTTCTTAGGATTTAATGTCTTAGCACTTTCTCCCATAAAAAGTACACCACAGAACAAAATATTCTTCTGTGGAACTATTGTTGCAATCTTACTTAATGCAAATGAATCTCCTACATAGTCTGCGATATCCTGCACCTGTCCATCTACATAGTAATGTGCTACTATTGCAACATCTTTCTCCTGCTTTAACTGTTCAATACGTGCTATCATATTTTCCATTTTGCCACCTGAACTGATTCGCCATTATGTTTTATAGAACCAGTATTTTCCTTTCGTGTTTTCATTAGGTGGCATTATATCATCTGTCTTGTCAGTTGTCAAATCAGTTGTTAACTCATATGTCAATTCAGAACAAGTGATGGTTCTTTTCAAGTTGTACTCTTAATTTAATCTAGCTTCAAATCCGACTATATTCTTTAACCTGATTATATTTTAAAGGGCTGTTATACAGTTATACTCTTTCCTTTATTTCACCTTGTCTATAACCCTCGAGTAATTCCTCAAGTTCTTTTATTTGCTTCTTAATATTTTTTCCTATATCACTGTCTCTAACCATAACTCGTTTATCTATAGTCTCTATTCTATCTGCAGTTGATTCAATATCTTTATTTTCTTCAAGTGCCGTTTCAATACTTTCAAATGGCTGATGTGACATAAGTCTCATACTGTGGGAATTATAAATTAATGTATATCCTGCAATACCTGTAGTATCATGATATGCTTTGCAGAATCCGCCATCAATTATTATAAGTTTGCCATTTGCATGAACCGGCTTTTCTCCTTTTGTTACCCTGATTGGCGTATGGCCGTTAATTATATGAGACATTGGTGAATACATATCAAAATCATGAAGAATCATATTACATGTTTTTTCATCTTTATAAAAATCATAATATGGATTCTTAGGTTCATTCCATGCATTTTTATCATCAATAAAAGTTCTTTCAAATGTCTTTATTCTTCTTCCTGATAGCGGAGAATTTTCACCGCACCACAAATACCACATAAAATCAAGTTCATCCTGATTATTCTTATTAAAATAAGCTTTTCTCGCCATTTTATCAGCATAATCAAGATAATCTTTTCCTTTATAATTCTTGTCATTTAATTTAATAACAGCAAAATTTCCATCCTCATCCAAAGGAACGCAGCCATGATATAACAAATTATTATTGAAACAACAATACATACTTCCTTTTGCATATAAGAATTCTATATGTTGTTTTAAACGTTTGTTATTAACATACATTCTTCGAAGTTCTTTCACGAGTTGCTTTTCTTCTGATGATAATTCGTACGGATTTTCTCTATCAACTGTTGGAAAATTAACATCATTCATCTCATATGTTTTTCCTTCAATTTCAATAGTTCCATTTTCATAATTTATTTTATGTAAAAGTCTTCTATCATCCATATTATATTCGGGATGTCTTGAAATAATCTGTCCTTCTAATTTAAATAAAATGACTGAAATTGCTTTTAATGCTGCTTTCATAGGTTCCATATCCGGGTATAATCTTTCTGCAAAAAGCGTTAAAGTTCTAAGACTTATTCCATATCCGTTTTCAAGCATTTGCATATTATTATACTGAATATTATTTCTTATTGTCGTGGCAATACACGCATCACTTCCGGCTGTTGCTCCCATCCACAAAATATCATGATTTCCCCACTGTATATCTATTGAATGGTGTTCCATCAACAAATCAAGAATATCATCAGGATGTTCTCCTCTGTCAAATACATCCCCCACTATATGCAAATGGTCTACCGCAAGACGCTTTATCAGGGTCGATAATGCTTCTATAAATTCCTCTGCATTTTTTATACTAATAATTGTGTCTAATATTTTTTCATGATAAACAATCTGATTATTGTCTTCATCTTCCTGCATATGTAAAAGTTCATCAATAATATATCTATAGTCCTGAGGCATGGCTTTTCTCACTTTAGAACGTGTATACTTTGATGAAAATTTCTTTGCTATATTAATAAGTTTTTTCAAATTATCCCTATACCAACCGTCCGTCAGTTTGTCTTCCTGCCTAAGCAAATTCATTTTTTCTTTCGGATAATAGATTAATGTACATATCTCTTTTCGTTCTTCCTTCGTCATAATGTCACTAAACATTCTGTCTACTTTGTCTCTTACTTCACCTGCACAGTTATTTAACAAATGACAAAAAGCTTCATACTCTCCATGCAAATCACTCATAAAATGTTCTGTTCCTTTTGGAAGATTTAATATTGCATTTAAATTTATAATTTCTGTACACACAGACTGTATCGTTGGGTATTTTTCTGAAAGTAACTGTAAATATCTTTTTTCGCTCATATCTGTATCTCCAAATCTTTCTCTTCTTATATAAACACAAGAAACTCTCGCTTTGACTTAATTTCAAAAAATTAAATCCTAATGCAAGAGTTTCTCTATTATCATTTATTTAAGTCTCTCTAAAGTTTTTAACAATAATTCCCATGTTCTTTCTGTTGATGCTATAGATAACACTTCTTTTGTCGTATGAATATCATGCATCTGCGGTCCAAATGAAATACAATCAAGTCCTTCTAATTTTGATGAAAAGATTCCACACTCAAGTCCTGCATGAATTCCTTCAACTATAGGTTCTTTACCGTAAATTTCCTTATATACATCTACCATAATATCGCGCACTTTAGAATTTTCAACATATTCCCATGCCGGATATTCTCCGCTTATGCTTATTTCTTCTCCAAGTAAATCCGCTAATGAGCGAATTTTTTCTATTAAATATTTCTTTTCTGAATCTTTTGAACTTCTTACTGAATAAGTAAATATTATGTCATCTTTATTTGTTCTTAACACGCCTAAATTAAGTGATGTCTGAACTAATCCCTCTACATCATGGCTCATTTTCTGTACACCGTGTGGCATATTAACTAAAGTCATAATTGCTCTAATTGTAGTTGGAACTGTTGCAACATCAAGTACCTGACTTGGAAGAACATTAGTTGTAAGTCTCATATCAGGGTCTGTATGCTTGTATTCATCCTTTATCTCTTCAAATGTTTCTTCTACTATCTGTTTTACTTTATCAACGTTTTCAGGTAATACGGCAATTGCAGCTTCACTTAATTTGGCAATTGCATTGTCTTTCTCTCCACCATTAATTGAAATAATTCTTATATCCATATTTTGAACAAGATTTAATAAGATTCTTCCAATAGCAACATTTGCATTAGCTCTTCCTAAATGAATTTCTGCCCCTGAATGTCCTCCTGTAAATTGATCAAGCTTTATTTCAAATATCTGTCCGTTTACAGGTTCATGCTGAAATGGAACTTTGCATTCTACTGTTCCACCACCTGCACAACTTACCGTAAATACTCTTTCATCCTCTGAATCAGCATTTAATAAAATTTTTCCTTTTAAAACTGATGTATCAAGTGCTGCTGCACCCAACATTCCAATTTCTTCATCTACTGTAAATACTGCTTCAATTGCCGGATGTTTAATGCTGTCATCATCTAAAATGGCTAAAGCCATTGCCACTGCAATACCATCGTCACCGCCAAGAGATGTTCCTTTTGCACTAATGTAATCTCCATTAACCTCTAAATCTAAGCCTTCTTTTTCCATGTCTTTGTTGCAATCAGCTTCTTTAACCGCAACCATATCCATGTGTCCCTGAATGATTACCGTATCCGCATTTTCATATCCTTCTGATGCATCTTTAAAAATAATAACATTTTTGCTTTCATCCTGAATATACTTTAAATTATGTTCCTTTGCGAAATCTACAAGGTAATTACTTATCTTCTCTACATTCTTTGAACCATGTGGTATCTGTGTTATCTCTTCAAAATATTTAAATACACTTGCCGGTTGTAAATTTTCTAATACTTTCATTTTATGTCATCCTTTCCTGTTGTTAAAATTCTATATCTATTCTGCTCCATCATTAGAATCTGCTGCATTATTATCATTATCCTGTGCCGCTGCATGTGTTGGTGCTACTGTAGCCGCCTGTGTTGGCGCTACTGTTGTTGGTGCCACTGTAGGAGCCTCTGTTGTTGGCGCCACTGTTGTTGGTGCTGCCGTTGTTGTTTCTTTAGCTTTCTTTGTTTTCTTTTCTGTAGTCTTTTCTTCTGTTGTTGTTTCCTTCTTGTAAGTTGTTACAACTGTTGCTTTTGTTGTGTATTCTTCTGTTGTATATTCTTGTGTTGTTGTCTCCTGAGTGGTATTTTCGGTTTCTTTAGCATCTTTATTTCCACCTGTCAGATTATTTGCAAGAATAATTACAAGAACAACTATAAGTATTGCTGCTACTGCTAATGCTAATGCAATAATACTCATCTTTTTATTCTTATTGCTCTCTCTTAATATTTCTAATTCGTCTTCTTCTATACCATCATCGTCAGTTTCTCCGTAAAACAGGTCTTCTATAACTCCTGCTCTCTCCTTCTGAGCATTTTCCGCTTCATCATCAAACTGAAAATCTGTAGTGTTAAAATTAAAGTCATCAACTTCCTGAGGTTCTATGTCCTCAAATTCCATAGCTTTATTTTCTTCAAAAATCTTTGTATCAGCCATGCCTGATAAATCCTGAGTTTTAGATATATCATCTTCTTCTACGTTAAAGATTTTTGTCTTGCCTTCATCCGCATTAATTGCATCCGATAGTTCCTCTGTTTCTGAGAAATCGATATCATCTAAAAAAGTTTTCTTAGCATCTGAATCAACTGGCGTTCCACATATATGGCATGTCTTCTGCCAATCTGCCAATTGAGTTCCACAATGTTTACAATACATATGTACATATCCTCCCTGTGTTTTAAATTAAGCATCCATATATATATACGAAAAAAAATGCTATTTTATTTATTTCTTTTTTGTTTTGTATTATAATAACACAGTAACTAAATTTTATAAATACATTCGCAGGAGATTATTTTATGTGGAACAGAATAGAACTTAAAGCAGCTGCAAAGCAAAGATTTCATTCTAACTATTGGCCATCAGTTGTTGTAGCTGTTATCTTATCAATTACATTGGGAACTTTTTCTTTTGGAAACAGTTTCTCTAACGCAACTTCTGATAATTATTATAGCAGTTCAGATATTAATAATATACTATCTGATTCTCCTATTCCTGACTCATCATATTCAGATATGTCAGCATACATGAAGAATTACATATCTTCCATTTTCCCAGGAGTAAATGTTAATACAATACTTCAAGGACTCTCATATATAATATTAATAGTTGGATTACTTTCAATACTTTTAAATGTTTTTGTATTTAATCCTTTGCAGGTTGGGTGCCAGCATTGGTTTATTCGTTCAAGAACTGAAGACAATTATAATATTGGTAGTGTAGGATTTACATTTAAAGAAGGATATGGAAATGTTACAAAAACAATGTTCTTAAAACAGCTTTACACATTTTTCTGGTCATTGTTATTTGTCTTTCCCGGAATCATCAAATCCTATGAATATCGTATGATTCCTTATTTACTTGCTGAGAATCCATATATGAGTACAGATGAAGCATTTGCAAGAAGCCGCTCTATGATGGATGGTGAAAAATGGAATGCCTTCGTTCTTGATTTGTCATTTATAGGTTGGAATATTTTGTCATCATTAACTTTAGGTCTTGTCGGTCTTTTCTATGTGGCACCATATCAGGCATATACTGACATGGAATTGTATGTAGCTTTATGTTCAAAACCTAATAATGGATTTACCGGAACAGGTTATAATAATTATAACGGTTATACCAACGCTAATGGATTTGATAATAATTCAGGTTATGGCAGTGGTTATAATAACAATGGATATGGTAATGATTATAATGGTCATAGTTCAGGCTTTAGTAATAGTTATGACAATGGCAACTATAATAATGACAATTCAAATTATGATAATAGTTCAAATGACTACGATTACAACAACCATGATAATTTAGATGAATAGATTATGCTTATAAAATTTTAATATTTTTAGAATAAAAATGACCATCAAATGATGGTCTTTTTTTATAGGTGGTCAGTTATGTACTGTTCCACATTGTCCTTTTCAATATCTAAAGCAATTGAAAATTCTTCATATAGATTTTCTTTTGCTTCTTTTAAATATCTGTCGTCAACATATGTAATTTTCTTTCCCTGTTGAACTCTTTCCTTATTACGCATATGCAATGTCTTAATAATTCTAATCCATTCAACACAATCACATGACGAAATTGCTTCTTTATATTTAGCCTCTCTAAGTCTTTCATTGTTAATCCACAACGGCTCAATACTTTTAATCTCATTTACAATATCTTCCGCCTGATCTTTTGAAATAACTGATCTCATTGTTACCCTGTTGTTGTCTACAGGATAAAATACTTTACTCTGTTCAGATTTCATTGGTACCAAAACATAATATAACTTATCTTTGTCGGCACCCGATATCTCTAACTTAGTAATGTCATCAATCTTACAAACCCCATTTCTGCCGTGTACAACATATTCTCCTATTTTAAACACTTATCTCACCTCTGACTTTTCTTTTCGGCTATGTATTTATTATACTCCTTTAACCGACAAAATGTCATAGGCATAATAAACAAACTTTAACACGCTAATGTTTGTTCATTATGTTAACTATTTAAACTCTACACTGACTCACCATTGTCAAAATCATCATCTTCTTCACCTTCATCATCTTTTTCTGCTAAATATCTGATGTAAGCCTGTTCTTCTAACTTTTCATCGTCTTCCATTATTCCGTTTTTATTTTTATCAAATTTCTTATCATATGGTCCAAACATACAAACCTCCCTATTTACTCATTTTTAACTGCATTTACATCATACGGTGTTGTCTGATATACATAATAATTTAACCAGTTTGTGAATAACAACTGTCCTGCTGAACGCCAATTAACAACCGGCTCTTTTGTTGGATCATCATCAGGGAAATAATTTACAGGAACTTTAGGATTCATTCCCTTTTCCGTATCTCGTATATATTCTAATTTTAAAGTATCAGCATCATATTCCGAATGGCAAAATACAAAGAACTGTCTACTATCCTCGCTTTTAACAATTGCTACTCCGGCCTCATCCGATTCTGCCATCAATTCAAGTTTAGGTTCCGCAAGAATCTGCTCTTTTGTAATTTCAGTTGCTCTTGAATGTGGAGCGTAAAATACATCATCAAATCCTCTAAATAGTGGAGCATTTTTCTTAAGAATATGATGTTTATAAATTCCTGATAGCTTAGGTATTCTGTCTCTCTTTCTAATACCATAATGATAATAAAGGCCCGCATAAGCGCCCCAGCACAAATGGAATGTACAATGTACATGTTTCTTTGACCATTCCATTATCTTGCATACTTCATCCCAGTAATCGACATCTTCATAATCTATAAAATCAAGTGGTGCCCCTGTGATAATCAATCCATCATAAAAATGATCTTTTACTTCATCGAATGATTTGTAAAATTCATCTAAATGACTACTGTCTGTATGCTGCGATTTATATGTTACTGTCTGTAAAAATTCCACCTGAATCTGTAATGGAGTATTAGATAATTTTCTTAAAAGCTGTGTCTCAGTTACAATTTTAGTCGGCATTAAATTCAATACTAAAACATTTAATGGTCGTATATCCTGAGTCATAGCTCTCTGCTCTGTCATTACAAAAATATTCTCCTGCTCTAAAATATGCTGTGCAGGCAAATTCTGTTTTACTTTAATAGGCATCTTTCTTCACCTCTATCAAATTCATATGTAATATAAAATGACGTTGGGGGGGTCTAAAGCCTCCAACTTTAATTCCTACGAATTGTTTCGTGCTATGCACTCCCACAATCCTAGCATCATAAAACTATATTATACCACAAATCTATTATATCCACCAATAACATTTAGCTAATTGCCATACAAAAAATTTACTTCTTCTATAAATGCTTCAAATGTAATTCATCCCATATAATTTAGATATGCAATATGGCAATAAAAAATGTGCTTCAGTTTTACTAAAACCAAAACACATTTTTTACATTTATAAATTGCAAAATTACTTTCATTATTTATTATTACTATATAACAAGTAATTTATTCATCTTTTATTTTCTTCTTACAGTTACTTTAACTTTTAATTTCTTGCCACTCTTAAGATTTACTGTAATTGTAGCTTTTCCTTTCTTCTTCTTCGCTTTAATAACACCTTTCTTATTAACGGTAGCTATTTTTTTATTAGATGATTTATAACTTTTTACTTTATCGCCTGCTGATAAATTTGATACTCGTATTCTATTATATTTTCTGCGGAATCTTAGTGTAACCTTTGTTGTATTTAATTTTCCTGTAGGCTTAAGTTTTTTCGTCTCTTTTGTCTGTAATTTTCCACATACACTACAAATTCTTACTTTAGTTCCTTTTGCAAATATAGTTGCACTTTTTGTAGTTACCCACTGTGAATAAATATGTCCGTCTTCTATACAATCAAACTGCATAAGGAAATTCAAATCTGCATTTCCATTTACTCCGGGAACTTTTCCGGTTGATGTTGATTGCCATATCTGGTAAGGCTTTGTATATGAGCATGCCGAATTATATTGTGCTACCCACTTTGTCCATTGATTAAATCTGCTATCTGTAAGTTTATTTGTCCACCAATTTAGATTTGCATAAACGCCTGCCTTATAACCTGCTGCAATAGTCTTATTAAAAAATGCTGTAGCAAAATTTCCTAACTGCTTTGGAGTAAGTCCGTTTTGTGATGAATCTTCATAATCTATATAAATAGGATATGTTGGTTTTGCGCCTGTAGATTTAATTAATCTTAAAACATGATTTGCTTCGCTCTTTGCATCAGACTTACTTAAAGCATACGAATATATGTAAATTCCATAAGGAATATTGTACTTCTCACATCCTGCAACATTTTGTGCAAAATATTTGTCATCCTGACTTGTTAAATTGTTTCCATATCCGCAACGGATAATAACAAAGTCAACATCCGATTTACTAACTTTTTCCCAATCTATTTTTCCCTGATGATGACTTACATCTAAACCTTTTGCAACAGCGCCTGTAATTTGCTTTAATTTGTCATTATAGAATTTACCGTTACTTTCTCCCCATGCTGTCTTTTTTGATGTTGTTGGTGCTTCCGTTGTTGGGACCTGTGTTGTTGGGGCCTGTGTTGTTGTCTCTACCGTAGGAGCCTGTGTTGTTGTTTCAGTTACAGGCTGTGTTGTTGTAATATCTGTAGTTGATGATTCCTGTACTGTAGAAGTTTCTGTTGTACTTGTCTCTTTTGTACTTGTCTCTTTTGATGGTTCTGTAGTTTCCTGTGATTCTTTTGTTGTTTCCTGCTGACTACCATCAACAGTCACCGGTTCTTCTTCAGCATTTACCCTTACTGAATATTTATTATTCTGATTTGTTTTTGCCTGTGCCTTTACACTTGTAAAATTAAATGGCACCGTCGTAGCAATTAGTGCCGCCACAAGAAAAACGGCTACTTTTTTCTTTGCTTCTGATTTCATATCTTCTCCTTTTATATAGCATTGTATATTTGACTCAAATTTATATTGTAACTAGCATATACTTTACAAACTCTCTTGTAAAATATCGATTTCTCATCACTTTTTCAATTTTACTGTATATATAAATTATTACAATAGACTGCGCTAAATTTCAGAATTTTTGCCACACTTTTGTTAACTAAAAACACTTTCTTTATTTGAAATTAACAACTGTTATTCCGTATTTTTTACTACGCATTATCATAACTCCGATATTTTTTTCCTTATAGTATATCTAATATTTTTTCAGCAAATTCTACTACAAACACTACTACGCAACTGATAACTGCCACCTGAAACAGACTTCTTCCCCACCATGCAAGTGCAACTGCAGTAATAAGTGCTATGATTGCAGATAATGTACTCTGCGTAGAATCCAAAATTGCCGGGAACGTCATTACTGCCAATGTTACATATGGGACGTAATATAAAAATGACTTTAATGTCTGATTTTTTATCTCTTTTCTTATTAATGTAAGAGGAAGCACTCTTATCAGATATGTAACAAGTGCCATTGCAAATATGTAAATATATATTTTACTGTTCAATTATTTTTCCTCCTTTACAGGGAACAAAATTGCTGCTCCAAGTGAAATTACTACTGTAAGTATTATTATTTTCACACCACTTGATATAGCTGAAAATAATGCTAATTTATTAAATATGTAACTTGCGACAAAGCTGATTATTATCAATACTGCAACTATTTTATTCTTTCTCGCAGGAGGTATGATAACTGCTATAAACATTCCATATAAACCTACGCTTAATGCACTAACCACTGAAATAGGAAGAAAATTTCCAAGCACTACGCCAAATACAGTTCCAAATACCCATGCAGGTGATGCAACTGCTGCCATTCCGAAATTATAATATGGGTCTAATTTCCCGTCTGTCAGTATTGACACTCCAAATATTTCATCTGTTATAAAATATCCCATTATGAGCCTTTTCCAAATTGGTGTGTCTGCCGGGATTTTCTGACTCAATGCACATGACATAAGCAAATATCTTGCATTTGCAACCGCTTCCATAACAACCATTTCTATTAAACCTGCATGAGCTGCAATCAAAGTAAAGCAAATATACTCTCCCGCTGATGCATGAAGTCCAAAACTTGTTAATCCTGCTTGAAATGCTGTAATTCCTGCTTTTTTCGCCGCTATTCCTAATGTAAATGCCACAGCCAGATATCCCATGGCTATTGGTATTCCATTTTTTATTCCCCTTACAAATTCTTTTCTGTGTGTATGTTGTTCCATTTTACCTAATCCCATTATTTCATTAAATTACTGTATATAAATTATGTAATGCCACGCCCTTCGGTCGGCGGCTATTCGTCGGAAACTTTTAGAGAAAATGAACTTCGTTCATTTTGTTTCCTCCTGGATAAAAAACTTTACCACTGTATAAGTGCCGCTCCCCAAGTTAATCCGGCACCAAATCCGGCAAGTAAAATCAAATCGTTTTCTTTAATTTTTCCTTCTTTATTTACTTTATCTAAAAGTATCGGTACGCTTGCCGCAGAAGTATTTCCGCATGTATCCAGATTTACAGGAATTTTGTCCATAGGTATTTTCTTTCTCTTTGATATAGAAGTTAAAATTCTTAAATTTGCCTGATGAAGCACAAATAATTCAACATCATCTATATTCTTTCCTGCCTTATTTAGGACTTCATCTATGCATTCAGGAACTTTTTTTACTGCAAATTTGAATACTGACTGACCTTCCATTGAGACATATCCCGGTGTCAAATCTCCTTTCACAATAGGATTATTGTTTTCACGTCCTTTGCACGCTAATACATCTCCGCCTGCTCCATCTGCGCCCTGTATTCCTGCTAAAATTCCCGGTGTTTCGCTTGCTGCAACAACTGCTGCACCTGCTCCGTCACCAAATAAAATACATGTTCCCCTGTCATTCCAGTCTACGATTTTTGACAAAGTCTCCACTCCAATTAAAAGTGCATTTTTATACATGCCCGTTTTTATGTACGCATCTGCTGTATTGAGTGCAAATAAAAATCCTGAGCATGCTGCATTTATATCAAATGCAGTTGCATTTACAGCCCCTAACTCCTTCTGAACGCTACATGCTGTACTAGGCAAAAGATTATCTGCTGAAACAGTTGCTACTATTATTAAATCTATATCCTCAGGTTGCAAATTTGCATTTTCAAGTGCATCCTTTGCTGCCATTGATGCCATAGTAACCGTAGTTTCGTCTTCGACTATATGACGGCTTTGTATTCCTGTTCTTTCCCTGATCCATTCATCATTTGTATCTACAAGCTGTGCTATATCATCATTTGTTAATACTTTTTTTGGAAGATAACTTCCTGTTCCCACTATTTTTGTATACATTTTTCTCTCCATTTTAATATTCAATTATGTCTATTCATTATCTGTCCCGAAGCCTGTTGATATTAACGAAAGAACGCTCGCGCTGCTTGTCCCTCGTAGCGGTTCTAACGTTTTGCCATATGGTCTGACTTTAGAACCTTTGGTTCTAATCATTCCACATGGCAAAACATTGAACCGACGGGGACAAATGCTCTTTCTCTTAATATCAACAGGCTTCGGGGCAATATATAAATCATTGTTAATTTACTACTATATGGAGTATAGAGAATATTAATTTCTTTGTCAAATTAAAATACCCCATTTGGGTAAATTGTACTCTGCCCAAATGGGGTGAAGGATAAGAAATTATTTTATAAGATAATTAAATTTCTTCCTATGATTTTCAAAGTATTATTTGGTCAATGTCAATAATTGTAACACCGGCATTATCCGTTTTTTCTGCAAAGCATTATTTTGTTAACACCTGCATTTCCCACAATGAATATCCATATGGTAAACCTCTCTTAACACCCTGCATTCTTACATATCTTGCATTTACTGTGTTAAATGTAATTGTATCTATACCTCCGTTCTTTCCTGTTACATCCTTTGCTGTTGTCCAATTCTTTCCATCTGTTGATGTCTGAATCTTATATGATTCTCCATATGCTGCTTCCCAGTTAAGTACAACTTTACTAACTGCATATGTCTTTCCTAAATCTACTGCAATCCATGCATTATCTGCAAAATTTGATGACCATCTTGTATCTTTATTTCCATCTACTGCATTACTACCTGCAAACTCATTATTTTCATTTCCTGAAGTTGTAACATTTTTGCCCTTAGCTACATTAGTCGCTTCTTCTTTTACTATTTTCTTAGTAAATACAATATCTCCAATATTAACTGCTCCATCAACTGAACTAATTGCAATTGTGTGTTCACCATTTGATAATGTCAGCTGTAAATTGTGTTGTACAAATTCTGTCCAACTTGTACTTCCTATAACCGGTACATTTATCGCATTTGTTCCATCAACTTTTACTGTAATGTTCTTTGCATTATATTTTACATCTCCTGCTGCTAAACCTATATTTACCTTATACGTTCCGTCTTCTGCATTAACCTTATATTCTAATGAAGACCCTGACACAAGATTTCCCACATAATTTGGTGTTGTTGATGTATTCTTTGTTATTCCTGATGTAGCACTTGCATACTCAGTTGCATTAATTGTTCCCGGAATTTTCTTTGCTGTTTCTGTTACTGTCTCTCCTCCACTTGATTTCGAAAGTCTCTTTTCAAGCTGATCGTAATAAAGTGACTGTGGATATAATGTTGCTCCTTTTCCAATTCCTTCTTTATAGTCTTCCGGTGCTGTATTTACAGTTCCATACTGTGAAGACATTGTTGTAGGTGTTGTCTTAACATTTGTAGCAGCACCTTGAGTTCCTATAATATAACCATTTCCAAACTGTCTTGAATCAATAATATAATTCATTCCTGACTTATAATAATTTCCTTTTGTGTTCCAGAAAACAGTTTCTGTTGATGTATAACCATGTCTGTTTCCTGCAGTGCCACCATATGGTCTTACATTTGATTCAACAAAATCACCATTAAGTTCTTCATTATCAATTAAGTTAGACATACTTAAATACATATGGAAATCACTTCCGTATTTTGGATTTGTTGATGTATAATGATAAATTACATTTCCACTTGTATATGCATATTTAAATGAAAAACTATGTCTTGCACTTGTTGATGAGCAATTTTTAATTAATGCTTCCTGTGAACAAACATTCATTCCATAACCGTTTCCGCCACCACCTTCATACTGTGGATGACTGAAATCACAGCTGTCAATTGTAATGCTTCTGCACTGGCTTAAATCAAGTCCGTTCGAAATCATATGAATTTGACTTGCATTTTCTGCCTGATATGTAGAAATATTCTTTGCAAAACAGTTTACATTTAATGCAAATTTAATCAAAAATGCATTATTTGCATCATATGCTCCTGTTCCACTTGTCTTATAGTCTTCCTCTCCCCAGCCATTTGTCTTGCTGTTGGCTTTATTTCCAATGGAAAAGTCTGTCAATCCTACATTCTGCTGCTTTGGAGTTACTTTATAAACTCTGGCATTGTCTCTTGTTTTCATATAATATCTTGTAGGGATATCAATTGTAATTGTCTTACTATTCTTATCTACTGCTGTTATCTGTCTATAAAATGTTGTTCCCATTGTTGTAGGATTTACACTTGCTGACCAGAATCCTGACATCTGATGTTCATTAATCCATGCAGCTGTTCTGTCACTTCTGATAATTACCCAATCACCAACTTTTAAATTTCCAACATTACTCAAATAAATTTTATTTGTTGGTGTTTTTGGTATATCCTGTGACAAACTATAATAATTTCCATCGTCAGCACTATTCCATGTACCACCATTTGGAGATACATTAATAACCTGACTATATCTCATATTTTCCGCATAGCATCTTATAAAAGTCTTTCCTTTTCCTGCTCCTTTAAATAAGATGTTGCTGTCTTTTATTCTTAAAGCTGCTGAATTTGAAGTAGTTGGCTTTACCTTGTATGTTCCTTCCGGAAGATATACTGTTCCACCACCTGATGCCTCAACAGCGTTGATTGCATTTTGAATTGCTGATGTTGAGTCTTTCGCTCCTGTACTGTCAGCTCCATAATTTACTACATTTACATACATTCCACTCATCTGAGTTGGAACTTCTTTTTCACCTTTTTCATATCCTGCATATGAAAAATCCTGTAAAAACTGTCCGCTACTGTTCGTGTATCCGGGTGTCCAGTTACTCGGATATAAACTACTTCTCCATGTGTCTGCTCCTTTTACCGAAGCTGTTCCGTTAATTGTTCCTAATGATGCGGTAACCATCATTAAAGAAAGTGCCATTGACACTAACTTTCTCCTGTTCATTTTTTACCCTCCAATTTTCCTAATATAATTATATAAAAGAGGCCCATAGCCCTTTTTCATGCCATGAAGCCTCTTTAATACCTGTCCTTTAATCTAGTATTTTACTTTCCGTATACCTGCATTTCCCATAATGAGTATCCATACGGAAGTCCTCTCTTAACACCCTGCATTTTTACATATCTTGCATTTACTGTGTTAAATGTAATTGTATCTATACCTCCGCTCTTTCCTGTTACATCCTTTGCTGTTGTCCAATTCTTTCCATCTGTTGATGTCTGAATCTTATATGATTCTCCATATGCACCTTCCCAGTTAAGTACAACCTTATCAATTGCATATGTTTTTCCTAAGTCAACTGAAATCCATGCATCATCTGCAAAATTTGATGACCATCTCGTTCCTTCATCTCCATCAAATGCATTTGCTGCTGCCATTGCATCTGTCTCTGCTCCTGATGTTGATGCTGTTTTTCCTTTAGAAACTACGCCATATTCTGCAGTTTCCTTAACAGTTGCATATACTTCCATTTCCCACAATGAATATCCATATGGTAAACCTCTCTTAACACCCTGCATTCTTACATATCTTGCATTTACTGTGTTAAATGTAATTGTATCTATACCTCCGTTCTTTCCTGTTACATCCTTTGCTGTTGTCCAATTCTTTCCATCTGTTGATGTCTGAATCTTATATGATTCTCCATATGCTGCTTCCCAGTTAAGTACAACTTTACTAACTGCATATGTCTTTCCTAAATCTACTGCAATCCATGCATCATCTGCAAAATTTGATGACCATCTTGTTCCTTCATCTCCATCAAATGCATTTGCTGCTGCCATTGCATCTGTCTCTGTTCCTGATGTTGATGCTGTTTTACCTTTAGCAACATTTACTAATGTTGTTTCTCCTTCATCTGGTTTTGAAGGTTCTGTTGGCTGTTCAGGTTCTGTTGTGCTTCCACCATTAATTGTGTAAGTAGCTGTTGCAATTTCTGAAGCAATCATTCCTTTTCTGTATGCTATTGCTTTAATTGTTGTATCCTTATTTAAAGTAATGCTTGGTACATAAAGTTTTGAATTTTCATTTGGTGTAGAACCATCTGTTGTATATCTGATTTCAACACCCTTTGTTGCACTGCTAATCTGTAACTTCTTATTTCCTGAGTAATTTCCTGAAGCTAAGCTAAATGATGGCTGTTCAACCTTCTTTGCTTCATATACTCCAACTTCCCAAAGAGAATATCCATACTGCATTACTCTCTTTTCGCCCTGAAATCTTACATATCTGCATGTCGTTGCATCAAATACAATTTCTTCATCTCCTCCTTTTCCTGATGTTGTACTGTAAACTGTATTCCAACTATTTCCGTCCACTGATGTCTGAATCTTATATGCTGTTGCATATGAAGCTTCCCAATCAAGTGTTACTTTGTTGATTGTGTAATTTCCACCTAAGTCAATGTTGAACCACTGATCATCTGTAAATTCTGATGACCATCTTGTTGTTCCATCATTATCTACTAACTTGTCACCACCTATTGATGGGTTTTCACTTGAAGATACTGTTACATTCTTTCCTAATGCGATGTTAGTATTCTTTGATACTTCTGCACCATTTACTGTAATTGTTGAAGATGCCATTGCTGATGTAATGTATCCATCTTTTACTGCTATTGCTTTTACTGTTGATGTACTTGATACAGGAATAATGCCGTCATAAACTTTTGATGAAGTTGTTGGTCTTGTTCCGTCTGTTGTGTAGTAAATTGTTGCACCTTCTGTAGATGACTTAATTTCTACATACTGTGTATCATCATATGTACCTGTCGGAACTGAAATCTCCGGCGTCTGAGCTTGAGTAATATTAAATTTCTTATCTTTGTATACTTCAAAGCTTACTAACGCCTTTGCACCAATTGTTGCTGTTCCTAAAGTTGTTCCATTTGCATTCTTAAATGTTACTTTCTTTGTAGCATTTGTTGGGTTCCATACTGTAGCAGTATATTTATTTGTATTCTTGTTGTAGTAAACTGCTGCTGAGCAATCTCCTGTTGCTACAATATCAGTTGTCTTTGTTCCTAATTCTTTCATACTGTTAATGAACCAGTATGTATTTGCTGTATCTGTTTTCTGTACCTTATCATCATTTGTAAGGAATTTCTGTAATGCCAATGTTGGATTTGTCTGTGATAGGAATGGCCATGTAATATGCTGCCAACCTGTATCTGCCTGTGGATATGTATCTAACATTGTCTGAATTTCTTCTTCAGTCTTTCCTTCATTTCTAGCTACGATAACTGCTTTCTTCATAGCTTCATCAGTATCATCTAATAATCCCTGATAAATTTCTGCACATCTTTCCTGATTCATACCGTAGTATGTTAAATATTCAGAAATTGGTAACCACTGAATACCATATACATATAATGGCTGTCCACCAAAGAATGTACCGTAGAAGTTAATTCCTCCATAAACCTGTCCTACAACATCGTATGGCCATTCCTTAACCCAGTTATCTTTATCATAATCAAACCAGTACTGTTCTACTGCATCCATTTCATTTGAGAAGCCAAATACACCTGCATCTCTGTATGTGTCATTTCCTGTAAGTGTTCCCCATAAGTATAAACTTACCCAGCTGAATAATGATTCACTTGCTGATTCCTGATTGTTTCCTGAATCATTGTCTGCGTATCCGCCTGCCCATGAATGTCCTTCATATAAATCATATGATCTGAATCTACAGAATTCACTATCATTGTCAGATGGATTTGCATAATCTCTGATTAACATTTCAATCATTTCTTTGTAATCGTTGTAGAACTCTTCATCATATGTTGCTAATACTGTAGCAGCAAACATAAAATATCCGTATGTGAAATGGTGGTCACAAATTGAAGCATTTGCACCAAATTCACTCTGTGCATAATAAAGTGTTCCCCAATTGTTATCATATATGAAATAACTAATGTCATCTTTACCATCATATGTAAACCAGTTAACAAGAATTTTCTTAATTCTAGCAAGGAATTCATCTCTTAATTCTGTATCCCCTAACTGGTCAGCCATAAGAACTCCCATTCCTAATGGATGTAAATTCTTACCTTCCCAATAAGCATCTGCTGCAGGGTTTAAATTCTTTGTTGCATCATCTAACTGTGCTAAATACATCTGAGCCTCTTCACTGTCAAAGTCACTTCCTGATGGAATTGCAAATGTTGGAAGAAGACCTGCAAATGTCTTTGTTGTTGTAAATTTATTTGAAATGATTGTCTTTAAATCACCTCTTACAGAAGTATATGTTGTGAATGCATTGTTATCATCTGTTGAATTTTTCCACTGATGAGGAAGCATACATAACATAGATTCATTTGAAAATCCATTTCTCTTTACTGTTGTTGTTAAGTTATAGTGTGAATTAATCTTTGCATTGTCATCACTATAATCATATGTTACGGCTGTATCTGTTACAAATGCATATCCATGTGCAAAGAATGTTTCTAACTGGTTCTTTGCCTGCATTGTACCAATTGACATATATCCGTTGTCTGCCGGGAATGTTACTTTAATATAACTTCCGATTTTCTTAAATGTTGTATTTTCAGGTACTGTTAAACAATAATAACTTGTTGAGTTCTTTGTACCGTTCTTATTATCATCATCTGTAACCTGAAGTCCGATATGGTCAGCTGTAATCTTATCAAGATTATTTGCTAAAATGGCATTTCCATTTGCATCAAAGCACTGTGCATCAGCTGATGATGAAATATAAATTGTTCTTGTTGTTCCATATTCAGTAAAAATATATGGTGAACCTTTTACATGTGTTGACTGCATTGCTACATGATTATCATCACATAAACCAACTTTTACTGAGTAATCACTGTAATTCATGACTTTGTCACATGCTGACGCTGTATCAAGATTCTCAGGCATAATGTAAAAATCAGGTTTTGTTTCTGAAACTACTGAAACATTTACATCTGTTTCACCCATTGCCGGAAGCCAGCCTTCTGTAGCTGTTAAAACTCCAAGTCCTTTTGTTGAATATTTTGTCTTTAATGGAAGTGTTGATAACATATTTCCAAACTTGTTAATTAAAATTGACTGCCACCAGTCATTACTTTCAACAGGAACTTTAATATTATCTGCTGCATAAACCGGAAGTTTAGCTTTTGCTTCGTACATATCATTTGACAAATAACTTCCTTTATTGTTAGCTGTTTTCTTTACCTGAGACTGTGGTAGTGATTCTATATTATGTGTTACCTTCTTGTCTCCATTTTTATATTCGTATACCTGTAATTCATTAATGCTAAATCCACTTCCTGTCTCAACTCTTGTGTATCCATACATTCTTACATAACGTGCATTAGCATACAGTTCTACATTGTCTACTTTATTTCCTGAACCTTTTGTCTGTCTGTATAATGTTGTCCAGTTATTTCCATCTGTAGATGTCTGAATATCATAAATCTTTCCTGCATCTGATGCCCAATTTATAATTACTCGACCTATCTCATAGTTTCTACCTAAATCTACGCATAACCATTGTTTATCTTTTTCACCTGATGTCCAATATGAATTCATATTTCCATCTACAGCATTCTTTGCAAGTACTGTTGACTGGTCAATTACGCCATTGTCATCATACATCCACCATACATCTCTAAGTGATGAAGCTGTTACATTCTTGCCTTCTGCTATATTTTTTCCGTAATCTACAGGTCTCTGTGTAACTCCGTTTAATCCGAGAACCTGAAATTCATATAATGAATATCCATAAGCAGCCAAAGCTTTATCTGTCATATAAATTCTTACATATCTTGCTGAGCCACTTAAATCAATTGTTTCGTTTCCACCCTTACATGAATTGTTTGTGTAAACATCTCTCCAGTTTTCTTCATCATCAGAAAACTGAATCTTGTAAGCTGTTGCGTACGCACCTTCCCACATAAGTTTTACACCTGTAATTTGTGTAACTTTTCCGAGGTCTACGTACATCCATTCATTTTTGTTGTTCCATGAACTTTCCCATCTTGTCGATGTTGAGCCATCCACTGCATAAGACGGATCACTGTTTTCTACAGATGAGCTGGCATATACCATTCTTCCGTTCGAAATAACATATGGTGTATTGTCATCCGCTGCCTTTACAGTAGGCATTAAATTCTGCGCAGGTACTACTCCAACTACCAACGCTGCTGAAAGTGCAAAACTTGCTGCTCTTTTTGACACTTTTCTTAGATTTTTAATTCTCATTGAATAAAAACCTCCCCTTCATATTTTTTATAAAAAAACGCGCTATGCGTTTTTATTCACTTTCTGCGATTACGTAAAATATTTGCCCAATCTCAACATTTTCCGCATAATATAATTAATAAAAACCCTTTCTGATTTCTATTCTTATCACTCCACGGTTTACAATAATAATTCAAAACTCTATACATATTTATTTGGTAATTTTTATTTTTCTAAATTACCAAGATAAAAATAAAGCGTATATTAAAAGTTTTCAATACACGCATTAACTCACGAAATATCAGGCTGACTTGCCCGCTTTTTTGAATCCGACCCCCAACATATTCCCAATATATATGTCGTTCTATATTTAAAATATTAGAATTTAAAAACATTTTTTGCAATATATCATCAAAAAAATGTCTATTTTATTTGTTTTTTTGTTGATTATGCACAAATACCTTACTATTTTATGGGATTTCAAAATTTTCATTTTGGTGTTTTTGCCTTTTTTGCAAAAAAAATGGCGTAAAAAAATGTCGAAAAAACATAATTTTACGCTTATTTTTGATAAAAATATTTTTATTTTTTTATTAATTCTTTTATTAAATCCATTTTGTCCATAGCCATTTCATATCCCATTTCATTTGTCTGTCTCAACACTTTCACATCCTTTTCAAAACTATTGAGTTTCACCTTTGGCTGAAGTATTATTGCCTTTCCCTCATCTTCCAACTTATGACAATACTCTACTGTCTCGTTATATCTGATGTGTCTTGTATATAGGGCATTTGCTAATTCAGGATATTTCTTTTTAACACGATTCGCTGCAAATTTGGTCTTTGCATTTAATGTTTTCCTATATTCTAATGGCTGTGTCAGGATAATTAGATTTTTTTCATTTCCATCCGCCATAGACTTACGTATCGGAATCGGGTCAGCTATCCCTCCATCATAATATGGTATTCCATTAATATTAATCGTTGGGAAAAAACCGGGTATTGCACATGTTGCTCTTAGCATTGTATATTTATCATCCATTTCCATGCCATCCATATACTCAGCTTTTCCTGTAATACAATTAGTTACACCAACTCTTACCTTTCCTGTGTATTTCTTATATGTTTCCATATCAAATGGCATTAATTCATTTGGAACTGTTCCATATGCAAATTCAAGACCAAATAAACTTTTATCAGTCTTAAAATTGTTTATTCCAATATACCTTTTGTCATTTCTATATTTTTCTAATACCAGTAAATTTCTTTCCTTCTGTTTTGAAATGTATGATATCGCATCCGTTATTCCTGCCGATACACCTATTACGTAAGGAAATTCGATACCATTATCTAATAACGCATCCATTACGCCACAACTAAAAATAGGTCTGAATGTTCCGCCTTCTAAAACTAATCCTGCCATACTATTCCTCCTAATGCTTCATTCAGATTTGTTTTACATAAAATACTAATCCAATTAATAACTTTAAAGTCACTCTTTTGTTTTTTTATTATATCTTTTATTATTTGCAGCCTAAAATCATATTTTTATGAAACAACATATCTCTGTGAAATATTAACCGTTGATTCTCTTGTTTCTTTTTCTCTTAGTTTAATTTCAACCACTTTAATTATTTGCTGAACCATTTCATCTTTTTTATAAATGTCGCTACAAAATGTTTCTTTAAGTGAACACCACTTATCAACCATACATACTATACCACCCTCAATATTTTTAGGTGGTATTGGCACTAGTGGGAACATATGTCTTACTATAAGATTCTTTTCTATTTCTGTTAATTTAAAATCTCTTGTAGCATTTTTCAATGCTATTGCAGGATGTTTAAATCCATGCCATCTTCCATGAGGTTTATGCCAGTCATATAAAAAATAATCATGCAAAAGGCCGCCTCTTATAAGACTTTCCCTATCATATTCAGTTCCCATGGCTTCTGCCATCAAAAAGCTATTGTATGCTACAGCTATGCTATGTTCTAAGCAACTTGTTTTTCCATGTTGTACAAACTTATGCATAAGCATTACTTTTTCTCTGATACAAATAGGCATTGCTATTTCTAAAAATATTTGTTGCTTTAATTTGTCGTCCAACATATTCTCCTTTATTAATCTGTATTGCCCCGCCCTTCGGTCAGTGGCTATTCGTCGGAAACATTTATAAAAAATGAACTTCGTTCATTTTGTTTCCTCCTTTATTAATCTGTATTGCCCCTTCCATTCGGCTTCTTCCCTGTAAGACTCATTCCTTATGGCTTTGATTTCTTAGAAAAACTGCCTTTACATGCGAACATGAAGGCAGTTTTTTGTAATTCTGAATTATTAAATAATATAACAGGCTTCGCCATATTTTTCTTCCCAAATCCAATTGAAGTTGTCAAAATAATTTGTATTTGGACAATCTTCGTGTAAATCTTCTGCTATTATCTGGATTATATGGCGTAACTCTAATTTTTCTAAATATTTTTCAGGAATTGCTCTTGCTCCAAGATATGCACCAAGTATATTTCCTGTTACGGATGCTATTGCTCCGCTTTTACCGTCATTATTGACCGCAGCATGGATTGCTTTTTCAAAATCTTCTTCATACTTTAAACTAAAGTAAATTGCTGCTGCAAGTACTTCATCGGCACTATTTCCTATACCGATTTCTGATACTGCTTCTTTATCATCTATATCGTCACCGGCTAAAGAAACAGCTCTGCTTAACCCTTCCATGACGCTTTCAACATGTGGTTTATATCCACATAATCTTTTTACTGTGTTCATTGCATCTGACACAGCTTCTTTTAAAGTCATTTCCGTATATGTTACTTTATTTATTATATGAGCTAATATTGCAGCTGAAATATAAGCAGCATCATATCCATGTGTAGATGCAGCTACATTTGCAGCAAACACATCTATTTCTTCAATCTGCATATTTTCTTCTTTAAAATAAAGTCCCACAGGAGCGATTCTTGTAATAGCTCCAAAATCCATTCCTAACTTTTCAGGCTTTTCAACACTTCCAAAATCGCCTTTGAAAATATCTATTCCTGATTCTAATGAATGTCTTCTACTATGCAAATTTTCTATATTATATAACCATGTTGTATGGCTTTCGTTAGTATTATCACTTTCCTGTGTTTTAACCCAATCTTTGTATGCCTGACATACTGTTGCAACATCTGGTCCCTCAGTACCTATTTTACAGGCTTTTGTCTTTCCTGATAAAATTCCATTTGCAGTAAATAACGATAACTGTGTTATATCTGATATTCCTGCTTTACCATTTTCATCTAATAAATATTCGCTAATACCATTTTCACCATGTTCTTTACGAATATCATCAATGTTAAGATTCATAACCGGGTAACCAAGTGCATCACCTACAGCACCACCTAACATACAACCCCTTACCTTATCTAAAATAATAGGATTCATTAATTTCCTCCTCCTTTTATCCTTTACGCACAACTATATTATCATTTCCAATTTTTCATTGTGCGATGTAACTATTCACGTTCTTATACATTTTCCATTATAATACAAATATTCTATATACTCAAAACAATATTTTACTAATTTGTTAATTTTTTATTGCCCAACGCATTTTTGTTGATCTTGCACGCGGATTCATATTACATTCTTCTGCAGACGGTCTTATTACATCCTTTGCAATTTCTGAAAATATTCCCTGCTTATATAGGGCTTTAAATGCCTTCTTTACAAGTCTGTCTTCACCTGAATGGAAAGTCAGAATCGCAACTCTTCCACCTGGTGCCATTGCATCCGGTAGTTTTTCAAGAAAATCATATAACACTTCAAATTCATTATTTACATCAATCCTTAGAGCCTGAAATGTTCTGGCACAGGACTTTTTCACTGCTTCTTTTCTTTCTTTCTGTGGAATAAAAGATAATGCCTCTTCTATTACATCTTTAAGCATAAGTGTTGTTGTTATTTTCTGTCCTTTTCGGTTCCTTTCCACTATAGCCTTTGCAATTTCAGCGGCATAAGGTTCGTCTGAGTTTTCAATAAACATCCCTTCAAGTTCATCTTCCCTGATATTTTCCAATCTTTGAGCTGCTGAAATTCCTTTATTCGGATTTAATCGTAAATCAAGCGGGCCATCATATTTATAAGTAAATCCTCTCTCCGGATTGTCAATCTGCATAGATGATACACCTAAATCTGCCAATACAAAATCAAATGGGCCGTATTCTTTTGCCACTTCATCTATATTTGCAAAATTAGTATTAATAGCTGTAAATATATTGTCTCCAAATCCTTTGTCTGCTAATCTCTTTTTTGTTTTTTCTATTTCTATCGGATCTATATCTAATCCGTATACATGACCATTTCCTTCAAGGCATTCGAGCATCTTTGATGTATGTCCACCATATCCTAGAGTTGCATCCAATCCTTTCTGCCCCGACTTTATTTGTAAAAATTCTAATATTTCTTTTACACAAATAGATATATGCATACCTGCAGGAGTACTTCCCTTTCGTATTACTTTTTCTATTGTATCAGCATATTTTTCAGGCTGTTGTTCTTTATACTTTTCTGCATACGTTCTCGGGTGTGTTCCTTTATATCTTACCCTTCTTTTGTGAACTTTTTCTGTCTCAATATTTTGGTTGTTATCCATTATGCAATCCTTTCACTATTATATTTTAGGGGGTATTTAAAATATATATTTTTTACAGCTATGAAATGGTAGTTATTTGCACAAATTTTAATCACGTCACATTTATTTATAACTGCATACCGTTTTCTGTAAACTATATAGACATTTAATAGTCTATACTCTCTTTGAATCGTTAAATTCTAATAACATTTCTACCGAGTTTAACATACAATTCATCTGATATTCTACTGCAAAGCATATTTGCTCGAATTCAGGATATCTTATCCTTGCCTGTTGAATAAGAGGAATGACATGCTTATCTGTCTCATTAATGTACTTAACGAGTCTTTTTCTCGAAAATATTAAAGCCATTGTCGACACATTATTACACCTGTCAAACATCTTTGTTATCGTTGCTTCTCTATTATCAATTAGCCTTGCAAAATATTTTAATCTTGCTTCTTCCTTATCCTCACCTGGCTTAACTTCAAATGTCATTGCTTTTACCCCGGCTTTAACAATATCATTTATAGGCATACTTGTTTCCGAAATATTACAATCTTCACACACATCATGTAAAAGCATCGTTGCAATTATGTTGTCTTCTTTAATTCCTAAGGATATTGCATGTCTTGCAATTGTTAACGGATGAATAATATACGGTCCACCTTCCATCCTTGTCTGTTCCTTATGGCATTCATTCGCCATTTCCAATGCCATAATTGACTGTTCCATGTTGTTATCATGCACATATCTGTAAATATAATTGTACAGTTCATCCACGTTCATTACATCCTGTACTCTCTGATGAATTCTTACTTTGTCATTTGTCATAATAATCACCCCTTTGTGTTGTTATACGCATTTGACACTATTAAATTGTAAATAAAGTTATTATTTTATTTTATCATATTAGTGTAAAATGTTCTACCAAAACCCTGGAATATTGCACTTAAACTCATACAAATATTGCGGTGATTTTTTCAAATATTTCATTAAAAAACATACAAGTATTACATCAAAAATTATACAAATATTTCATTAAAATTGATTCATAATAAAGTCCCATATATAACACAAAGAGGCTTCGCTTCAACAACCTAAATGTTGAAGCGATAGCCTCCGTTTTCAATATCTTTTATTTATTTTTCTATTGTATTGCTCCAATTATAATCAATTGGTAATTCTGCAGGATTTACCACCTTAAGAATCTTATCATATAAGTAATTATGAGCTGCCTCATTTACCATTGATCTCTTCTGGTAAATCTTCTTTCCGATTTCATAAATATTGAATTCTTCTACATCACTGTATGCAATTGTTCCGTCTTCTAAAATTGCATATGATCTTGTGTAATATGTTGCTGAAAGTCCTGCTGCATTGTAATCTTTTAATCCAAATGTTCTTACATAATTCTTTGCTGTCTTTGAATTGCCAACTACATCACCAATTAAACCTTTGTCTGTTGCTTCATAGCTTGCTACATAAGAATTCTTGCTGTTTAATACAATGTCATTCTTTGTTATTGGGTTGTCACCATATACTATTCCGCAAATAACACCTGCTTTTTCTACTTTCTTTCCATCAATTTCAGGTTCTACAGAATATACGATACGAATTCCCATATCTCCTTCTACTCCGTTGAACTTAGCACTCATCTGATATCCATGTACAATAACTTTATCTGAAACCATTGATGGAGCTTCTGCCGGTTTTGTTGTTTCAGGTTCCTTTGTTGTTGTTTCTACCTGTTTAGTTGTTGTTTCAGGTTCCTTTGTTGTTGTTTCTACCTGCTTTGTTGTTGTCTCAACCGGTTTTGTTGTTGGTTGTTCTACAGCTGCTGTTTTATAAAGTCGTGCATCTGTAATTGTGAAGCTTCCGTATCCTTGTGTATTATGAATATGGAAACCAGTATTTGTCTGGTTAATATTTAAACCTGATTTCTGAAGGTCAATTACAACTGTCTTTGCAGTGGATGATGGAGCTTCAACTACATCGCCGCTTGTTGTCACAAACTTAACTGCCTGATTTTTGTTGAACCAATACGGATTCTTCATATCTGTAAAGAATTCTAATCTAAGTTCTTCAAATGCTCTTGTATCACCTGTATATGTCAACTGAAGATATCTGTATCCTGCAGGTGCTTTGTAATTTACCTGACCCATATACTGATATCCGCTTCCTGTACCTACTGTCCATGTTTTCATAAACTCATTAAGTACAATATCTCCTGATGTATCTCTTGAAGTTTCAGGTGTCTTAGTTGTTGTTTCAGCCGGTTTAGCTGTTGTTTCAGGTGCCTTTGTTGTTGTTTCAGCCTGTTTTGTCGTTGTTTCAGGTGCCTTTGTTGTTTCAACTGGTTTTGTTGTTTCAACCTGTCCAGGATTGTTTAAATCATCAGGTGCATCAGGATTTTCAATCATTGATGCTGTTGGAATATTTAATGAAATAGTATATTTGTTGTTATCTTCATTAACTTCATTCTGAATTCTATTAACATCATCAACCCATGCCATTATGCTATGTTTTCCACTTGTAGCTGTCCAGTAATTTCTCTGTGCTGAACCAGAATTTACTGTTAAATCAACTGACTGTCCTGCTGCCAATCCGCTATTATATGTATCGCACCATAAAATATTTGATGTATTTCCATCAATCTGTAACTGATATCCAATAGTTGTTCCTGCCGGAATAGCTGTATCACCTGCATTTGTAATTGTTGCAGTAAATACTAACTGATCTCCAACAGCAATGTCCTGCTTATTAGCAACTATCTTTGATACAACTAAGTCATATCCACCTGAAACTCTTGTTACAGGATTTGTAGCTGCATCTCCATAAACATTAAATTTCTTTGTTCTTGTATTATTGTTCTTGTCTGTTTCATTTGGAAGTTTATTTGTATCATCTGCTGTTGCAACGATTGTATGACCTCCTCTTGAAGCTGTCCAAGCACCTGTTGTTGAAAGTTTAACTGTCTGTCCTGCTTTCAAACCATCTTTAAATTTCTGATTTCTGTAAGTTGTTGTTCCATCAACTACAACTTTGAATCCAATTGTTACTCCTTCAGGAATATCTACATTACTTGTATTAGTAATTGCAACAGAGAATGTAACCTTATCTCCATTTTTAAGGTCTGATGAGCCATTTTCATTTTTCCATGTTAAACCTGTTAAAGCAATATCATATCCTGTAATACCTTCTAATGGATTTGTAACACCACCTTGCTGTCCACCATCAATATATGGTTCAGGATAACCCGGTACTGTATATGTAACATCATCATCATAGATTGTTGCATTCTTCACACATGATGAATCTGTTCCACCTGTATAGAAATATGGTGATCCATCTTCTTTGTTCTTAAATGCAGAATTTGCAATTTCGATTCCATTAAATGTAGCTGATGATGAGCTTCCAAGTCTGATAGCTGCACCTGCATGAGGAACTGATGAATAATTTCCCTGCTGACCATCTATACCTGAGCCTAAAATCTTAGTATTGTTAAACACTACATTACTTGCTGAGTTATCAAGGATTCTGATACCATCATGCTGAGCATCATAAATCTGAGTATTGTTAAATGTTACATTCTTGACTTCCTGCTTGATATCAACTGCACCAAGTTCTTCACCCCAGCTGTCCTTTGTACATCCGGCACGAACTATGATGTTATTATCAAATGTCATATTTTTACACTCACTAAATTTGTAACCGTCAAATGTTGTATTTAAATGAATACCTGCTGCCATAAATGTATCGCAAATGTAATTGTTATAAACTTTGAAATTATCACCACCATAGATTGCAATACCACCAGCTCTCCATATGAAATCAATTGTATTATATGCGAATACATTTCCAGATTCATTTTTAGCTCCGCCCCAGCTGTTATTCCAACATGCTAAACCATCATCACCATTGTTTCTGATAGAGCAGTTGTAAACTGTTGCATTGCTTGTACCCTGACAGAAGTTTACTCCGTCTGCAAGATTATTTCTAATTCTACAGTCCATTACTTTAACTCCGTCTGAGTAATCCATTTTTCCATTGTAATCACCAAACCAGAATCCACATTCAAAATGTTCTTCCCAAATATCATGGATTACTGATCCATCTGTGAATACATCCATAAAGCATTTATATACTGCCTGCTGATTATAACGTGATCTAAGATTTGAATTAATGTACATATTACAAAATTCAATATTATTACAATATCCATCCTTTGAACCGCTTGTCTGCCATCCGGCGGAAATACCACCGCCACCGGCATCAGGATTTGTAAACTGAATATTTGTATACCACATACCTGCACCTGTAATCTTCATGTTTGAACCATATAATCTCCAAACCTGTCCGATTTCAAATGTTCCTGCCGGGATATAAACATCCATGTTTGATCTGTCTGCTTCTTCTATACAACGATAAATTGCATCATAGTCGTCCTGTCCATCATCAGGAACTGCTCCAAAATCTTCAACATTTAAAGAATTGTCCGGCTGTGCAATTTCATCAGGTACATTTTCAATTTCAAGGAAGTCTACACCATATTCTAAAGCATTGGCTCCACTGCTCTGAATTCTGATTGTATCACCCTTTTTTAAAGAGTTATCTAATTTAAAATGTACTTCATCAAAAGCGAAACATGGCACTCCACCATCATTATTATCGCTTGGATTTCCACTGGCAAAATACTGCCACATAAAATAAGATGTTAAATCAATTGTCTTTTTGTACTGTCCGTTTACATACACATCTAATGAGCCTTTAAGTCCCATTCCATCACTGGAATCAGGCATTGTAAATCTCATTGTAACCCCATCTCCGGTAGTGTTCATTGTCCACTCTGCGTAAGCTCCTTTTCCAGGAAGTCTTACATATGACTGTTCCGAAGCCTGGCTTGCAATATTCATTCTGTCGAAATTCTTTGATGAAGCAATCTGTGCTCCGCCACCAATATTCGCCTGTAATGAATCATATCTTGTGTAAGGAACCTTAGCTCCTACACGTCCACTTGCATCAGCTTGCGGAATATCAAACTTTGATTCCGAAGCCACCCCTGCGTTTACCTTAAACACACTCTGTGCTGAAGGTAAAGGTTGTAATACCATTGCCCCTGCTAAAGCAAATGATAAAACCTTTTGAATACTTTTTCTCATGTTTCTTCTCCTTCTTATTTTATTTAAAGTTTTACGTTCAACTATTCGCAATTGTGTTGGTTATTTAGATACGACCCCCGACCATCTTCCATATAATCTTTTCTTTTCCACAATTTTATACGCTCTAGCCTTAACGTAATACTTTTTTGCTACATTGATTTTTTTGAAAACCGCTTTTGTCCCCTTTAAGTTTTTAGTAAGAGTATTTTTGCCTACAAACTTCTTTGAAGTTGAAACTTTAATCTGATACCTGTAAACCCCTCTTAATTTTTTCAAAGTAATTTTCATTTTACCTTTTGTCTTTTTTACAGATTTAATTTTTACTTTTCCCGGTTTATTCTTTGTTATTTTTTTCTTAGTCTCATCATTCTGATTTGAAACTGTTTCTGAATTCGAAGATGTTCCCGTATCATTACGGTTGTCATTTCCAGGTGTTGTCTCGTTATCACCTGGTTTTATTGTCTCCTCATCCTTTGTAACATCTGAAACTTCAGGATATCCCGGTACTTCATAAGCCAAATTATTATACAACAATTCGTTCAAAATTGAAATTCCATTATAACTTCCTGTAAAAAGATACGGTTTGTCATTATGATTATAAGCACTGTTAGTTATACTTATATTATCAATTTGAGCTTTCGGACTTCCCGATGTCTTAATTGCTGCTCCTACATTTCCTGACACTTTCTGTCCTGCAGTTCCACTTCCATAAATTACTGTATTTTCAAATTTTATACCCTGCACATTATCCTTTAAAGCTATTCCATCGTGCCATGCATCATATATTTTTGTATTAACAAATGAAACATTCTTTACATTTTGCGAAATATCAATTGCTGCCAAAGAACTGCCCCAACTATCTTTATATGTTCCACATCTTACCAATGTATTGTTTTCGAATTTTATATTTTTTGTGTTATTAAATTTATAACCATCAAATGTTGTGTTCAAATGAATTCCGGATGCCATGAATGTATCGCAAATATAATTATTGTAAATATTAAATCCATCTCCTCCATATATTGCAATGCCTCCGGCTCTCCAAATAAAGTCTATTGTATTATATGCAAACACATTTCCTGTTTCATCTTTTGCTGACAAATAATTATTATTCCAACATGCCAGTCCGTCATCTCCATTATTTCTTATTGAGCAGTTATATACCACACTATTGCTTGTACCCTGACAGAAATTTACTCCGTCAGCTAAATTGTTTCTAATTCTACAATTGATTATTTTCATTCCATCTGAATAATCAACTGTTCCACTATAATCTCCTAACCAAAATCCACACTCAAAATGGTCTTCCCAAATATCATGTATTACACTTCCATTTCCCGGAACATCACTAAAACATTTATATGATGCCTGTTCGTTATATCTTGAGCTTAAATTTGAATTAATATACATATTGCAAAATTCTACATTATAACATGAATTTTCTCCTGCAAATGCAATTCCTCCGCTATTCGCATTACTGTTTGTGAACTGAATGTTTGTATACCACATTCCTGCTCCCGTAACTTTTATGTTCTTTCCATAAAAAGTCCATTTTCTGCCTATATTAAAAGTTCCTTCTGGAAAATAAACATCTTTTCCCTGAATATTAGCAGCACTTATACAATTTCTTATTGCATTATAATCATCTTTTCCATCATTTGGCTTCGCACCATAATCTACGACATTCAAAGAATTTGCAGGTTGTGCAATAGTTTGTGGAACTTCTTCGATTTCAACAAAATCTACACCATAAATTAAATTGTCTCTTCCTGAGTTTTGAACTCTTATTTTGTCCCCCGGATTTAAAGTTTTATTCAAAATAAAATGTACTTCATCAAATGCAAAGCACGGAACTCCTCCGTTGTTTTTATCACTTGGATTTCCACCTGCAAAATATTGCCACATGTAATAAGATGTCAAATCAACTTTCTGACAAAATTCTCCATTTACATATACATCAAGACTACCTGTTAATCCTTTACCGTCTGTTGAATCCGGCATTGTAAATCTCATTGTTACACCTGAACCACTTTTAACTGCAGTCCATTCTGCATATGAATTTTTAACCGGCAGACTTACATACGACTGTTGTGACGCCTGACTTGCAATCTTTGTTCGTTCAGATTTTACTGATTCTTCTATTTTTGCGCCATTTCCAATCTCTGCATCTTTTGAATCATATCTAAGATAGGGCATGCTTGCACCAATTCTTCCTGCCTCATCTGCTTGAGGAATTTCAAATTCTGAACTTATATCCGCCTTTACTTCTGTATTAAATTCTGTCATATTTCCCCCTGTTGTCATTACTATTCCCATCAATATAGCTGTAAAAACTTTTCCCTTCTTCACTTTCATTTGCCCTTTCTTTTAAAACGAAAGCCCTCACATGTTTATTACGTGAGGGCTTTCTAGTAATTAACTGTTATTATTATTTATTTTTTACCTGTTTAACTGCTGACCATTTACCATAAACTTTAGCCTTGTTTACTACTTTGTATGCTCTAGCCTTAACATAGTATTTCTTGTTTGCTTTTAATTTCTTAACAACAAATTTAACTTTTGCAGTTGTGATTGTCTTTGTTGCTTTACTCTTAAATTTCTTAGATGTAGAAATTTTAACCTGATATCCTTTTGCCCCTTTAACTTTCTTAAGTACTACAGAAGCTTTCTTTGCTGATTTTTTCTTTGTTGCACTCTTAACAGCTGTCTTTCCAACTGAAACTTTTGCTGCCTGAGTTGTTGTTGGTGCTACAGTTGTTGGTTTTGTTGTTGGTGCTGCAGTTGTTGTTGGCTGTGGTTCACTCTTCTTTCCACCATATAACACTGCGTCTGTAATTGAAATATTTACATCTTCGTCTTCTGCTGAGCAGTGCATATGTACACCTGAATTATATTTGCTCATATCAACGCCTGATTTAGCAAGATTAATTACTACTGTTGTGTTGTTTCCAACAAGTGGAATTGCACTACCATCTTCTGTTACAAAATGAGTTGCCTGTTCAGGATCAAACCAGAATGGTCCCTGTTTTTCTCCACCTTTGCCTTCAAATTCAAATCTAAGTAATTTAATATTACCTGTATATGTAATCTTTAAGTATTTGTATGATTCGTTTGCAAAGTCTTTAAATGTTGCCCATCCAAGATATTTGTAATTTGGTTTTTCTACAGAGCCTTTCTTAATTGAGTAAGTTCCAATCATAGCACTCTTACCCTGATCATCACCATTTAAAATAATATCATTTGTTCCATCTGCAATTACTTTTTCTGTTGTCGTTTCCGGTGTTGTTTCCCCATTATTATCAGGTGTTGTTTCCTCTGAAGTTGTTTCTTCAGGTTCTACCGGTGTCTTAGCTACCTGAAGTGGTGTGTTTGTAAACTGAGCGTCTGTTATTGTAAATGCACCTTTGCCCTTTGTGTCATGCATATGGATTGTAGCAATTCCTTCAGCATTTGTAATTCCTGATTTTGCAAGGTCAATTACAACTGTCTGCTCTGTTTCTGTTGGATTAGCAACTAATGTGTCATCTACTGTCTTAATTGTTCCCTGTGGATTTTCTTTAAACCAGAATGTTCCTAATCCTTTATCTGTTCCAACTACTTCAAATCTAAGTTCATCAAATGATGTAGATTCACCTGTATATGATAACTGTAAATACTGGTAATCTTTTGTTACATTTAGGTCAGCAAGATCAATTCCTGCAAGATACTGATATCCTTCTCCCTCTCCAGGATTATATTCTTTAGCCATCCATGGAATGCTAATCGACTTAACTTCTTTTGGACTGTTTGTAAACTTAGCTTCCTTAATTGTAAACTTACCATTTCCCGGTGAATCATGCATATGAATCGTAGTAATTAAGTCTGCACCACTAATTCCTAATTTTTCAAGATCAATTACTGCTGTCTGTTCCTCTTCTGAAGGATCTGCAACTAATGTATCATCAGATGTCTTAATTGTTCCCTGTGGGTTTTCCTTAAACCAATATGTTCCTAAAGAGCCATCTGCTCCTGCCATTTCAAATCTTAAAGCATCAAATGCCGTAGCATCGCCTGTATATGTGAGTTGTAAATATTTATAATCACTAGTCAATTCTAGTGCTGCAAGATCAATTCCTGCAAGATATTTGTAATCACCATCTGTGCCCGGATCATATTCCTTAACCATCCATGGAATACTAACTTCCTTATACGAATTAACTTCTGCTTCTGTTCCGCTCTCTTCATCCGCTTTTACTGATGCAAAGTTCACCCCTGCCAAGCTGCTTACCGCCAATGTTCCGACGCATGCGTAAGCAATTGCTTTGTTACTAATTTTCTTTAATCTCATATGAACCTTCTTCCTTTCTTAAAACTACTGGATTTTCATTTTCTTTGATGCAACTAATGCTGCGCCTGCTACTACAATACCTCCTATAGCTATAGCAATTGGATATGTTGCTGAACCTGTTGTAGGTGCTGCTGTTGCGCCACCTCCTACTGATTCTGAGCTATCGCTTGATGAAGATGCTGAAGCTGATGATGCTGAGCTGTCTTTGCTTGAAGATGAATCCGAACTCTTACTTTCTGTGCTTGAGCTTGATTTTGAATCACTGCTTGCTTTCTTATCATCTGAAGATGATTTAACGTCGCTTGCACTTGCTGATGCTCCACCCTTTGGTGCACTAGTCATTAATCTTGCATCTGTAATTGTAAACTTACCTTTACCAGGTGTATCATGTATATGGAACGCTCTGATACCTGTTGATAAGTCAATTCCTGATTTTTCTAAATCGATTACTGCTGTCTGTTCTTTATCTGAAGGATTAGGAACTAATCCGCCGTCTGTTGTTCTAACTGTACCTTCGTCATTTTCTCTGAACCATACAGGAGTTAATTTCTTTTCCTCTGATGGGTCTGAGTTAACTACAAATTCTAATCTTAATTCATCAAATGCTGTAGGATCACCTGTATATGTAATCTGTAAATATTTATATTCAGGTCCTACTTCAAAACAGTAAGCATATCCTAAATACTTGTACTCTCCACTTGTTCCCGGATCAAACGATTTAATAAATGGACTTCCACTATCATTCAACACAATATCCTCTGCAGCTGCTACATTCATACTAAATGTAAGAACAACAGCGCTTACCATAACTAATAACTTTTTAAATACTTTTTTCATTTCTCTACCTCTTCCTTTCTTCGAATAAGTTAAACGTTAAACTTGTAACAGTTTAAAGAATTTCACTTATTTAATTGTTTTTTGTTTCCTGGGTAAAATAAAAGATTTTTTGAAAATTGTCCCCCCTGGGCACACCCCAATAAATCACTTTTCCCACATCCGTTTAACGTTAAACTAATATTAACATGGCACCATGCCTTTGTCAATCTGTTTGGCGGGTGCGTTTTAACCAAAAACCACCCATTTTTTTGTTGCTATTGCATAAAAAAACCTTTCAATAGGCAATTATTTTGTATTTTATGTCTATATTTTTTATGTTTACGCTTGTGTATTCTGCTTTGTTTTGGAACGGTTTTACCAATATATTACCTGACTTTATTTCCTACTATTAATTTTATGTTTTATTGCTTTTTTTTATTATTACAATTATAATTATTTTAAAGTTAAATGTGGATTTTCCTGTTACATAATACAGAACAATCCGAAAGCATTTTTATATTTCAACACTATTTTAAACTCCCCCCTAAACACTCTTTATAATGAAAATTAAATAAATATATTTTGTCATTATTATCTTTATTTTACTTTTCCAAATCCAATAGGAGATATTTATGATTAGTATTAAAAGCAAGAAAAAAATCAGACTTACGGTAATGATTTGTTCTGTTTTATTGTTAATTGGATGCGTTATTTTTTTGATTTATTACTTAGGCATACAGCCTTATCATTCCAAACAGCTTAACAATAAATATAAATCATTATATTATTCAGTTTCAGATTCTCCTGAATCTGACGGCAACAATGAAGTTATAGATGACGATTCGTCCGAGAATACCCCTGTTGACATTAATTTGGACAAATCATGTGAAAAAGGTGCCAAGGGAGCTGATGGAATATTATTAAAGTTTTCAAAGCTTTTGGAAATAAACTCGGACATACGAGGTTGGTTAAAAGTTCCCGGAACTAATATCGATTATCCGGTAATGCAGTCAACCGGCAACTCAGAATTTTATTTAAAGCATGATTTTGAAGGTGGTCGTGATAAAAATGGTTGTCTTTACATACAAAGCAATTCAAAAATCAAACCCCGCTCAAAAAATCTTGTAATACACGGACACAATATGGATTCAACAGGAATGATGTTTCATCAGTTGTTAAAATATAAAGATATTGAATTTTACAAACAACATCCTGTAATTACATTTGACACCTTATATAAAGAAAGCAAATGGAAAATAATAGGATACATGAGAGTTTCAGGAGATTTTGAAAGCAGTGATGGATTCAATTATCTGCAAAGCACATTTCAGACGAAAGAGCAGTTTTTAAACTTTTTATATCAGATAGAGGTTCGTTCATCCTACAAATGTCCTGTCGATGTAAATGAAAAAGATTCACTTTTAATGTTATCAACATGCTCGTATGAAGTACATGATTACAGAACGGTAGTCATTTGCAGAAAAGTCAGAAAAAATGAATCCTCGGATGTAGACACAAGTTTAGCTCACTATAATAAAAATGTTTTATATCCATCAAGCTGGTATAAAAAATATGGTGGCGATAAACCAACCGTAACTTCATTTGAAAATGCAATGTCATTTAATGAAATTGATTGGTATGACGGCTCGCTTGAGATTGAATCCTCAATTAATAAAACCTGTGAAATTGACGATTGTAATTATAAAATTTTATCTGATTCAACTGTATCTTTTGAAGGAGTTAAAGACTATAGTATTAAGTCTTTAGAAATTCCATCAACTATCGAGTTTCAGGGAAGAGTTTTTGATGTGACAGCACTTTCTAAAAAAGCATTTGATAATTTAACAAAATTAAAGCATTTAAAAATTGGAAATAAAGTTGAGATTATACCGAAGAAGGCTTTTGTAAATTGCACAAAACTTGAAGAAGTCATTATTGGCGATAGCGTAAATACAATCGAAGAAAAAGTTTTCTATAAGCTTCCAAATTTAAAATATGTTAAAATAAGGAGCAATACTTTAGATTCTATAGGAGAAAAGGCTTTCGCAAAAATATATATTAAAGCCAAATTTAAAGTACCTAAGAGCATGTCTAAAGCATACATAAAACTAATTAACAAGTGTGTTCCTGACAATACGTTTAAATTTAAAGAATATTCTGTTGATTCTTAAATTTAGTCTGACAATGTATTCAAACATAAAGAACATTCTGCTGATTCTTAAATTTAGTCTGACAATGTATTCAAACATAAAGAACATTCTGCTGATTCTTAAACATGAACCTGTACTATTTAAACAAAAAAGAATCATACTTTTATCAGATTTATTTCATATAAACCGATAATAACAAGTATGATTCTTTTTATTTGCTGTGTTTCAAATTATATTTCAACATATATTGGTTCTACGCGAAGTATCTTTTAAACACATTATATTTAATTAAACTCTTTAAACTGCACACAATTTTATTTGTCGTTTGTATAAACCTCGAGTTCAGCTATCTGTCCGGCTACTGCACCTGTGTTCTTTGTAAACGTCAGTCTTATGTACTGCATTTTAACATTATCAATGTCAATAACGACCTGATTGCCTGTCTTTGGATCAAAATCATAATCTGTAGATGGTATTACTTCTGTATAATTTTGTCCGTCATCACTTGCTTCAATTGTAAATGTCTGAGTTCTCTTTCCCCAAATCTGAGCCGGATTTAATCCAACTACAACTGTATGAATTGTATATGAATTCTTCAAATCTACAGAAACAATCTGGCTATCTTCATTTGGAGAACCTTCCCAGTATGTTAATCTGCTGCCATCAATTATATTCGGTGCTCTGTAAACATCGTTAAATCCATTTGCATCTGCTCTTCCGTCTAACGCTACGTTTGTACCATCAATTTCAGGTGCAACATATTCTTCTTCCTTAAAAGCATCATTCTCCATCGCTTCTTTCTGGTCAGGAGCTGTTACTACCGTCAAATTTTTATTTGACATTTTTACTGATGAATTGCCTACAGCTACAACAGCTGACATTACTGCACATACTACGGCAAGACATCCCATTATAATTATAAACTTTTTCTTCATAATGCTCCTCCTACTTTATTTCCGCATTCTTCACTGTGTCTTCATCTACTTCAAATTCACCATCTTCAAATGATTTAATATCTTTACCCTTAATATTTAATCCTGAAATTGAAACTCCATCAATACCATGTTCTTCGTCAAATCCTTTAATCTGTGAAGGAAGTGATTCATTTCCATAAAGTACCTTAAAGCCGTCAATTGTAACATTTGAAATAGTTCCTCTGTCAGAAGTTGTTGACCATCCTGAATTTGTTAATACCTGTAAATCAATTAATTCTTTTGTTCCATCTCCAAGTCCCATGCATGCATCTTCAACTACAATATTTTTATAAGTCACGTTAGAAATTGCTGCATTATCTGCATTGTGAATTGATAATACCGGCTTATGGAAGTTATGAAGTACTGTTATATCTTCAAATGTAACATTTTCAATTGTCGAGTTTTCTTTGTCACCTTTATTTGTTTCATAACCTATTTCCATTGACTGTGCCAAATCTGTCCAAACCTGAACATTTTTGAACTTGATATTGTTTGAATTTACATCATAATTCTTAACTACTAATGAATCATCCCATGTACGTACAAAACAATTTTCTACATCAAAACTCTTACATGACTGTAATGAAATTCCGTCACCATTTGGTCTTGCTGTAATAATCTTTAAATTACTGATATCTCCAGCTACTGAATTGTAACCCTGGAAGCACCATGCATTTGCATTTAATGAAATAATTCCTTCAACAGTTACGTACTGGCAGTTATCAAACCTAAGTGGAACTGTAGCACTTGTACCTTTCCAACCTTCTAAATTAGAATTATCAATAATGCCTCTTCCTCTAACTGTTACATCTTTAGCAAATGATGCTGTAACTGCTCCATGTACAACTGCTCCACCTGAGATATAAATTGTATCTCCATCTTCTAATACCATGTCTTCGATATTCCATTCACCAGGTCCAATGTATTTAACACCCTCTGCATCTTTGTCAGGAACATCTTTTTCTATTTCATTTGCAAAAATATGTACTGCACGTTCTACTTTTTTATTAAATTCAACTGTGTAGGCATCAGGTGTGTCAATTGTAAATGTCACCGTATGCTTTTTAGTATTAATTTCCGGCTTAATGTTATATTTTAATGGTCTGATATTTACATATTCAATATCTGTATTAGGAACTGTAACTGTTATTTTAACTTTTCCTTCAAAATCAAAATATGTAATAGGTGTTCTGTCTTCTGCCGGCATATAATCACCCATCCATGTATGTGTGTTATTTACATTTGTATCGTATACATAACAGTCTTTGCCGTTTACCGCAACTTTAGTATCAACACAATGCATTAATGAAATATCTCTTTTTTCTTCTGATGCTTTTTCCAAATCAGCATCTGTAGCATCTTTAAGTGATTTAGGTCCATCATACAATACAACCTTGGCGTTTTTTATCTCACTATTGTCTGAAATTTTTGTTATTGCTACAGGCAAATGAATTGCCGCGCTTACTATTCCTACAATAAGGAAATAAATTATTACACATCCAACTACAAAAAATCCTTTGCCCATTGGCTTTGAATTATTGTTTTCCCCTGTTTTTTGTTTCTTTCCTTTTAACATAAAATTTCCCTCCAGTTTTCTACTGTTGCAAGTGTTTCGGAATGAAAATCTGCTCCCAGTTCTTCATGAAACGGTCCTACACCGAGGGATTTCATTCCGCCTCTCTTTGCTGCTTCTATTCCTGCTGCTGCATCTTCAACTACAAGACAATCCGCCGGATTAAGTCCTAATTTCTTTGCAGCCACTAAAAATACTTCAGGGTCAGGTTTAGATTTAGTTACATCTAATCCACAGCTTATTTTGTCGATATAAGGTGCAAGACCTGTCCTTTCAAGTATTATTGGTGCGTTTTTACTTGCCGAACCAACTGCTGACATAATTCCCATTTCCTTTAGCATTTTCAAAGTTTCTACTGCTCCCGGAAGTACAGCACCTGAATCCAGTTTTTGGAGCATTTCAACATAGTATCCGTTTTTTCTGTCTGCAAGCTCCATCTTTTCTTCCTGTGTATATGTTTTATCACCTTTTTCAAGAACAATTTCCAAAGAAGCCATACGGCTTACTCCTCGCTGTCGCATATTGTCCTCTCTGTTAAATTCAGTAATTCCCAGTTCATCAGCTAATTTTTTCCAAGCCTGATAATGAAGTTCATCTGTAGAAACTAAAACTCCATCTAAATCAAAAATTACACCCTTCATTTTTTCTCTTCTCCTTTACATTTTTTTGTTTTCAAAATCATATTTTAGTGTTACTATTTCTATATAGGTTTTACGTTTTACCTATTCTAAAAACAGAAAGGATTTATTATATGGTTACTATTAAAGATATTGCTTCGGCTACAGGCGTAAGTGCAACAACCGTTTCCAATGTTATCAATGGAAAAACCGGTCGCGTTTCTGCTGAAACCGTCGCTAAAATTAATAAAGCAATTGATGATTTAGGTTATGTACCTAATATGTCTGCCAGATCATTGGTTTCACGTTCATCAAAAGTTATTGGTTTCGTAAACCATATTGTTACTAATAAAGACTCAAATTTCATGGAAGACCCTTTTCTTTCCCGATTTATCGGAATTCTCGAACAGGTTCTTCGTGAAAATGGTTATTTTTTAATGTTGCGTACTGTTGAGACGCCTGAACAGTTTAAAGCTTTCTTAAAAACATGGGATCTTGACGGTTTGTTTTTAGCAGGTATCTTCCGCGATGACTTTTTTGAAGCCATTGCAAGTTGTGCTAAAAAGCTTCCTATCGTTCTCGTTGACAGTTACGTTCATGAAAAGAACATTTGTAATGTCGGATTAGAAGATTTTGGTGGAAGCAACCAGTCAACCAAGTATTTAATCAGCAAAGGTCATCGTAAAATTGCATTTGCCTCTCTTCACATAAAAGAAGGTGGCGTTTTAATGGAGCGTTTCCTCGGATATAAGGCTGCCCTTACAGAAGCCGGTATTCCATTTGATGATTCCCTTGTTTTTGAATGTGGTATGGACCTTGAAAATACAAAACATATCGCTAAATATTTATCTTCTCATCCTGAAATAACAGGACTCGTTACTACTGCCGATTTTCTTGCAGGAAATATTATGGCTAACCTTCATAAAGAAGGTGTTCGTATTCCTGAAGATATATCAATAGTAGGATTCGACGATTTAAATATATGTAACATTACAACTCCGGCTCTTACCACTGTTCATCAGGATATGGACCTTAAAGGTCGTACAGCCGTTAAATTTATGTTGGAATTGTTAGAACACAGAATGCCTAATCCATGCGAAGTATCACTTCCAACTTCTATTGTAGAAAGAGAAAGCGTTAGAAGTATTTTCTAACGCTTCTTTCTTATTTAAGGAGATTTCAAATGAATCCTAACAATCTTATAAATGCTACTTATATTGTCATATAAATTTTAAATTCTACACTTGCACTGTTTTGCTTTGTATTCATTTCCTATATTTCCACAATATTTGCGTTATTGTCTTCTATTTCAATTTTGTATTTTTTGTTTCTATAACAAATATGAAATCTCATTTTTTTCCATGCTTTTGGCAAATCAGGTTTTGCTTTAATTTTTCCATCTTCAAAATAAATTCCCGCAAATCCTTTTATTGCCACCATATAGGCTCCACCTTCTGCCGCCGGATGTGTTCCTCCGATGTAGACAAGTCCTGCCCATTCCTTTCCACCTTCATTCAAATCTGCCGAAGCTGATTTCATAAATAGCGGATAGGCTTTTTCTTTCATTCCACACTTGCAGGCTAACAAAGCATACATACATGCACTCAATGATGAACCATGTTCTGTTCTCGGTTCATAATACTGCCAGTTTTTGAGTTTTATTTCATCACTTACATCATCCGGAAACATTGTAAGCCATGTTACTACGTCTGCCTGTTTTATAACCTGTGTATGTGCTGCCACTCCATTTGCTCCTCCCCAATATTCCTTAGGGTCTAAGAGTCTGCTTCTTACAGTATTTACGCTTACATCTTCTAAATCAAAATAACCGTCAAACTGTGGAATGATTCCATTTTCATTTGGCTGTGGAATATAAATATTACGCTCAGCCATTTCAAATTTTTCTTTTAATTGTTTTAAGTTATATTCTTTACACAACTTTATTGCATACTGTTCGTTTAATTCATCAATTGAATCAATTACTTTAACAGCCTGTTCAAATGTATATTTTGCCATTCGGTTTGTATAACCGTTATTATTAACTCTTTCATGGTATTCATCAGGTCCTATAACATCATGAAGTTCATAATATCCTCCTGACACTTTTTTAAGAAGTAAATCATAATAAAATTTCGCACATTCAATTATTGTTTCTGCTCCACCCTCAGATAAAATTGTCATATCACCTGTAAGGTCTATATATCTGCCAATTCCATATACAATAGCTGCTGAAATATGAATCTGTTTATCTTTAAAATATGTTCGCATCGGTCTTTTTGTAAAAACGTCTGTAACATTATAATCTGAGCAGGCGTCATATCCGCCTTCCTGACTTTCCCATGCATAAAATGCACCATCATATCCATAACTTTTTGCTTTTTCCTTTGCACCATCTAAAGTATCAATTCTATATTTCATTACATTTCTTGCTACTTTTGGGTTTGTCATAAGTAAAAAGTCTAAAATAAACATTTCCGTATCCCAGAAAACAGCACCTTTATACGTCTGTCCCGATAAACCTCTGGCTGCAATGGAAAGACTGTCTGCATGTCTTGGCGAAATGCTATTCAAATGATAGCAGGAATAATTCAATGCTTCCATCGCATCATCATCGCCTTCAATTTCCACTTCTGAATTGTCCCAAATGCTTTCCCAGCATTTACAATGTTCATCGCGCAATTCGTAATATCCTTTATTTCTAATATTTATAGCCGTTTCTTTTGCATTATCTAAAGGATTCTCACAATCTTTTGATGTATAAATTGCCATAAATCTGTGAATTTCGTAACACTTATTAATATCTGAGACAAAATTTAATGATTTTATTATCTTTTTGTCCTCTTTTTTTAATATTATCTTCTTTTCACATGGAAAATTTTCATCTTCACTTACACTTACCGCCACATGATATTTCTTTTCATGAGATATTCCAACTATGCTTATACAGTCATCTTCATCCATAATAATTTCATCATAATGCGGTCCGTTAATGTCCCATACATCGCCATCAATTCCTGTTAAAAAATTAATGTCTGCATGAAAATCCGCCGTAATTTTGTATTTCTCTACTCCAATATGAACATCATCCATACTTACAAAGCGCTCTGATTCAAGTACAATGTTTCCTCTCTTCGTTGTCCACTCTGTATGTCTTTTAAATATTCCATGTCTGTAATCTAATTTTATAAAATGTTCTTTAGGCGCATTATCCTGAACCTTTAAAACATTTCCATCAACAATCAGATAACTGTAAAAACCATTTGGAGCATTCAACGGTTCTCTCCAGCTATTACCTACCTGATCATAAATTCCTGCCAAATTAACAGCTACTAAATCCCGGGAATCAAATTCATCGAGAGTGCCTCTAATTCCCATATATCCATTACCTGTCAGAAATTTATTTCCTAAATGAGCAATCTTTTCTGAATTAAACCCGTTTTCTGTCAACTCCCAATTCATTTATTTACCTCCCATTTTTGTCCGGGGACAAAACACTTTGTATTCTGCCCCGGCATTAAATTTATTTTTATTTGACGTCACAAATATATGCTTCTTCTCCAAGTTCAATTTTTTCATCATAAACCTGAACTAAAATATTTTTGCCATATTTAGTACTGATTTCCACTTTATCCTTAGTAACCATCACTTCAATAACTTCTCCCATATAATGGATTTTGAAAGTGTACTTATTCCAGTTTTGTGGGATTGAAGGTGTAATATGAATAATATCTCCATCTGTTCTAAGTCCGCCAAATCCATAAATAATATTCATCCATGCTGCTGCAATACTTGTTGTATGTATACCTTCTCTTGTATTTCTGTTATAGTTATCCAAGTCCATTCTTGTAGCAAATCCAAAGAAATCATATGCTTCATCTTTTTTATGAAGTTGTGATGCTAAAATTGAATGTACTGAAGGTGACAATGAACTTTCATGTATACATCTAGGTTCGTAATATTCATAATTTACCTTTAACTGTTCCTCTGTAAAATGAGAATTAAATAACAACATAAACATTAAAACATCCGGTTGTTTAATCATGTCATTTCTATATATTCTGTCATAAGACCAATGATTATATAGTGGGAAATCTTCAATTGGAATTGAATCAATATTCAAATGAGGAAGTTTAAAGAATCCTTCATGCTGTTCGTACAAAAGACTATCTTCATGGTAAGGAATGTACATACATTCACTAACTTTTTTCCATTTGTCCATTTCTGACTCATCGAAGTTAATTTTTCCAACTATTTCGTCATAAGCCTTCTTATCATTTTTCTTAATATCTTCAATTACTTTAAGTGTAAAATCTAATGTAAATTTACCCATAAAATTCGTGTAGCAATTGTTATGAACCATCATCTGAAATTCATCAGGTCCCATTACGCAGTAATAACCATATTTGCCATCCTGCGAGAAATCACCACGGGTAACTAACATTCTCGATATTTCAATTAACATTTCTAATCCATACTGTGTCATAAACTCTTCATCCTGATACAGTTTTTCATAGAACCAAATACCATACGCAACTGCTGTAGATGCCTGAAGCTGTAAGCTTGCATGTTGCCATAAATTACAACATTCCTTACCGCTTATTGTCGCTATTGGATAAAATGCGCCTTCACAATCTAATGCCTTTGCTCTTTCTCTCGCTTCATCTAATGTCTTATATCTGAAATAAAGAAGATTCTGAGCTGCTTCTTTGTTATTAAAAAGGAAGAACGGTAAGCAATATGTTTCCGTATCCCAAAAAGCATTTCCATTGTATGCTTCGCCTGTTAATCCTTTTGCACCAATATTTGTGCCTTTTACTGCACCGTGATAAGTCTGGAATAACTGGAAAATACAGAATCTGATTCCCTGCTGGTTTTCTTCATCTCCGTCTATTGTGACATCAGATGTTTCCCAGATTTCTTTCCACCACTTAGTGCTATCTTCTTTTATCTGTTCAAATGACATAGCACTTATGTCATTTTCCTTTTCTGTTTCAAATTCTTCATATACTGCCTTTACATCTTCACGGAATTTATTTTCTTCTTTTTCTTCCTTTAATGTAAAATTCTTAACTATCTTTTCAAATATTTTTTCTTCATTCTGTTTTAATGAAAGATTAAATTTAACAACTGCCTTTTTTTGTTCCTTAACATTGTCAAACTCATTCACATCCGCTTTTATTGCACATGCGCTAAATACTCTTTGCTGTGTATGAAGTGTTTCACCTTCTATTCCGACAAATGCGTTCTTTCCTGACTTATGTAATGTATCTTTTATTTCCCACATGTTCATTCTCTGCATACAATGTGGATTGGAAAAATCAAGTCCTGATTTTATTTCCACATCTCCATCAAAATTTAATGCCGTAAGCTTAACTCTTTGTGCACCAACCTGTACATCAGTCATTGAAAGGATTCTTTCAAAAGAAATTTTTAACTTTTTTCCATTTGATAAGTTCCATATAAATGAACGGGTTAATACTCCGTTTCGCATATCTAATTCACGAACAAATTCTGAGATATCTGCTTTGGAAATTTCTAATTCTTCCCCATCAACACATATTCTTGTATATAACCAGTCAACGGAATTAACCATATATTCAGTAAAATCTACAATACCTTTATAATGTCCGTAATCCGGTTTTGTTCTTTCATATATTCCATTAAAATAACTTCCGATTAACTTTGGTCCATTATATCCTTCTTCAAAATATCCTCTAACTCCCATATATTCATTTCCTAATGAAAATATAGATTCTGATACTTCTCCGTAATCCGGATTAAAACCCTCTTCAATTATTTTCCAAGAATCCACTTTAAAATATTTATCTGCTATTTTCGCCATAATTCTTCTCCATCTTTTCCTGCTGTCGACAATATGAGAAACATGGTCTTTCTAAACCACGGAGGAAATTGCCGACAGCTCACATCATTTCAGATTATTACTGTCAGTTTTATACAGAAATAATCTTTATCAAATATATTTTTTACTAACGTAAGGGGATGTTAGTATCCAAATATCTTAACCCTTTACAGCCCCACCGGCTGCACCATCTGTAATCTGTTTCTGGAATATAGAAAACAGAATTGTAGGTGGAATCAGCGAGAAGAAGATTGCTCTAATCATATCTATCGCTGTTGTTCTTGAAGTTGAATATGTATACAACTTAACCATAACTGTTTCTTTTCCTGATCCATTTAAAATCAAATATGGAAGAAGGAAATCTGACCACGCTGCCGTAACCGCAAAAATTACGATTACCATAATGATTGGTTTTGATAAAGGTAATACAATTTTATAAAATACCTGTACTACATTACATCCATCCAACCTTGCCGCTTCAATAAGTTCAGGTGGAAGCCCTTCAAAGAATTCTTTGAATAAAACTACCCAAAAGGCATTTGCTCCATATGCAAGCCACAATGGAATAAATGATTTATTTAAACCAATTCTGTTAATATTTACAAACAAAGCAACTACACTTGTTGTTGCAGGAATCAAGAGGCTCCACATTACAAGACCATTTACAATCTGATATCCCTTTGGTTTTAAAATGGCAAGTCCATATGCTAAAATTCCATTAAAAATAATTGCACATATAACTGAACCGATAACCATGATAAATGAGTTCTTGTAATACAATCCGAAATTCAATTTATCCCATGTTTCCTTAAATCCTGAAAAATTAAACGATTTAGGGAACAATGTTGCTTCTCTTGTTAACTCTTTTAAATCTTTAAATCCTGATAAAAATACCCATATTGCAGGGAACATTGCAATTATTGCAAATAAGATACATACTGCCACGAAGAATAGGCAGATTATCTTTACTCTTGTCGACTTAACGTCAAAGCCTCTGATGGCACCGTCTGTTTTGTCTGCATACTTATTAAAATACATCAGCCTTTCCTCCTAATCATCTTTCTTTCTTGTTAAGTACATATATAATCCACTCAACAAAATTAATACTATACAAATCATTACTGACAACGCTGCTGCGCATGGATAATTAAATTCAGTAAACGCATACTGGTAAACCAAAAGCATTATTGATAAACTTGCATTATTTGGTCCACCATTTGTCAAAACTAATGGTTCATATAAAATCTGGAATACGGAAATAACCTGAAGAATAAGCATTGTCTTTCCTAAGCTTAAGATGCAAGGAAGAGTTACATGGAAAATTCTTTGGAATACACCCGCTCCATCAATTGCAGCAGCCTCGTAATATTCCGGATTAATTCCACTTATTCCCGCCATATAAATAAGGGATGTGGAGCCTGCACTTTTCCATGTCATTGCTATAATAATCAACGGGATAACCAACGCTGCATTGTTTAACCATACCTGTGGCTCTATACCACATTTAGATAGTAAAATATTTAAAACACCTGTAGGACCCGGTTTGAAGAAATAAACCCAAAGAAGTGAAACAGCCATTCCCGGAATCATATTTGGAAAATAAACTGCAAATCTGAAAAAGCTCTTTCCTCTAACGGTCTCACTGATGAATATTGCCAAAATAATCGGTACAAAAAATCCTATAATCAAGGACCATCCTATGTACTTAAATGTGTTTAGAAACGCTGCTTTAAAACTAACGTTATTAATTACTGTTATATAATTGTCTAACCCAACAAACTCCTGGAGCTGAACTCCCTTTGCTGAAAATAGCGATAATCTCACGCTTTCAAGTAGCGGTTCCCAAACAAAGAATGTGAATAACAATATTGATGGGAGCATTACGCACCATCCCAGTAAATCTCTCTTAGAAAATTTATGTTTTTTAGGTTTATAATTTGTTTGTTTTGTTTGAACTTGTTGTTTACTTTTCACCTGGAAACCTCCTCACATAATATGTATTGCCCTCACCTTTAGTCAGTAGCTAATTTTCTGAAACATTTGTAGAAAACAATTCTGTTTCCTTAATTTTATAGTAAAACCTTCTCCTGTTTTTAGAAAAAGGGCAGGCAACCGGACTAGTCGCCCACCCTTCCTTGGTAATATTCTATTTGTTTAATTTGTCTAAAACTTTCTGATAATTTTCATTTGCTGTCTTCATAAGTTCTTCTACATTACAATCTTTCTTTGTAACAACTTCCTGAAGAACTTTTGTAAGTTCCTTGTACATTGACTGTGTATCACCAGGTTCTTCCGCTCTTAAGTTGCCTTCAGCTCCTGTCTTTTCAAAGTATGAATCGTAAAGCGCTGAGTCAACATTCTTGTATTCATCAATAACCTTCTGTTCAGCATCTACATAATCCTGATTAATCCAGCATGGGAATGATTTAATTACAGGAACTCCGTTTGATACACGGTTAGCTGCATCTGCCTGTTTACCTTCAATACTTGTATCATTAACTACAGGAGATTTACCCATAATTTCAAGGAAATCTAAAGCTGCATTAATTTCTTCTTTTGTTGCATCTTTAGAGAACATATAAGGTGTACCACCTGTTAATGAATACTGATCGCCGTTTGGTCCGGCTGGAATTGCTCCCATTGCCAATTTCTCTGTTGGCAATCCATTAACCTGTGTTGGCTGTGCAACTGCATCGTTAGCTGCGATGTACATTGCTGCTGCTCCTGTTCCTAACTGCTGGAATCCTGATGCCCAATCTTCTGCTGTTGGATCAGCTGTTAAAACATCATATTTCCATTTCAAATCATATACATATTCCATAGCTGCAACAGCTTCTGTTGAATCTAAATGTGAAGTGTATGTTCCGTCGCCATTATCTGTACATAATGTAGCGCCAAAGCACCATGCAATATTTGAAAAATGCCATCCTCCTGAATTGTCTTTTGCTAATAAGCAAAGTCCTGCAGCTCCTGTCTTATCTTTAATAATTTTAGCATCCTTAGCAAGTTCATCCCATGTCTGTGGGAACTTTGGAATACCCTTGTCATCAACAAGTCCTGCTTCTTCAAATAATTCTACATTGCACATAAGTCCTAATGCGTAAGCATCTCTAGGAACACCATATACGTGACCGTTTTCATCTGATAAAAGAGATAATACCGACGGACTCATATCATCAATCCATCCTCTTTCTTTAAGAATGTCTGTAACATCTGCCACCAATCCCTGTTTAATTAACTTCTGAGGTTCAGTAAACCATGTTTCAAAAATTGTTGGGCAGTTTCCTGATTCCGCTAATGATACAAATGTGTCTGTTGCATATGTATAACTTGCAGGTTCAACATATACATCACTATGCTGTTCATTCATTGTCTTAGCATACTTTTCAAAATTCTTAACATCATCAACCAAATCTGCTGACGGCCAGATTCCTAATGAGAGAACTGTCTTTCCCTCTTTCTCTGCCTTTTTCTTGGCTGAATCCTTGTTTCCTGAACTTCCACATCCTGCAAACATTGTTGTTGTCAACGCGGCAATCAATGCCAAACTAAGTAACTGTTTCTTTCTCATATAAATACTCCCTTCTACATTATATAATAATATATTACGTTAAGTTTAACGTTAAACTTAATTAAGAACATAATATACCTACGTACCTTCTACAAATTCCCCAATCAAAAGAGTCTTTAACTTCTTTGTAAGTTTGTTATATCGTTTAACGTTAAACTAATAATAACATTGTTTAATTTATTTGTCAATATTTACAGTGAAAGCAGATTAACTAATATTTATGCCCTATTTTTTAATAAAAACGTTACTGATTTTAGTAATATTGCACAATTAGCATATTATCTTTGTTTATTAATTAACAATTATGGATGTTAAGGGTTGAGATTTTATTTTAAATATTATACTTAAGTATTATCTTTGATAAACTTTTTGGTTCCTGATATTTAAACCTTGAGATTAATCTTGGTCCGGTTTCAAATATTATATTTATATTTTAATGTTATTTTACTTTTATAATTCCATAACAAAAAATTTACCTTAAGACTAAGCTCAAATACTTTTTCTTAAGGTAATTTTTTAACTCTTTATAAATTTTATATTTTATGATGTTGTGGTCAAAAGCCACAACTTTGATTTTCATATCGTGACGAGTTCCAAAGTCTTTCACCCATTTATGAGCAAGTTCATGTGTTCTTAGGTCTTTTTATCCTGGCATCATTATGTTGCATTACTGTTCCATAAAACCAATTACACATCCATTATCAGAAAATGAGATTGATATTGAAACATTATCCTTTGTTCCCGTGTATTCTATCATTTCATATTTATTTTTATCATCATGAATATATCCTACAGTTTCGACTCCGGAACTTTGTAATTTTTCTATGTACTCTTCAATCTCTTTCTTGCTTATACCATCTATAAACAGTGAATACATTTTATTCTCTTTATCTTCCGTATAAGAATATGAGTCTGCATTATTGAGTTCCGGAAAACCTTCTGTAAAGCTATTATCCGGCCATTTCTTTAATGTCCTTATTTCATTCTGACTTTCATCGTCTTCCATATATCTTACGTTACTCATCTTCATTTTATTCTTTGGTTCATTGCATCCAACAAGCAATCCTGAAATTATTAAAATAGCAATTGTTGAAGCAATTATTCTTTTTCTATTCATTTTTAACCCCCTTTATAAAATATATGAACACATTATACTATAATGCTTTGCAAAATAATTGAATTTTCTTGGCTAATTATTGTCTATACTTGTTAGATTTTTCACCTTCTAATTTTCTAATCTCAAATTATCAAATTCGATTTGCATCTAAATATCTAATTTCATAACCGCATATTCTATCATTGTATATCTATTCAATAGTTTTCTTAGCATATTTCTGATAAATAAAATACGAAATAATTCCTGTTGCAAATTCTGCTATGACAAATGACATCCACACTCCGTTTGCTCCCATAAACCGGCTTAAAATAAAAGCTGTCGGTATAATCACTATCACATAACGAAGTAATGATATCATCAATGAAGGATTTCCCATTCCTAAGCCTTCTAATGCTCCACTGGAAGTAACTGATACTGCAGAAATTATAAATCCAAAACTAATTATATGAAGTGCCAAGACACCAATTCGGATTGTTTCAGGATTTGTGGTAAACAAACCTATAAGCTGAGATGGAATAGTCCATGAGAGCAACATTCCGAGCGCCATTATTAAAGCTGTTAATTTTAATGTCGTGCGATAAATCTTCTCTACACGCTTATGCTCACCTGCTCCATAGTTGTATCCAACAAGTGGTCTGATTCCCTGTATAATTCCATTTGCACTAAGATAGATAAATGTCTGAAGTTTATAATAGACCCCAAGTACAAGTACATATTTGTCTGAAAATTCTGCGAGGATTCCGTTTAACGCAGATATTAAAAATGACGGTAATGCCATATTTAATGTTGCCGGAATTCCTATTCCATATAATCTCTTTAACAATTTAAAATCAGGCTTTAATGATTTTCTTTCTATTTTTACAGGAATTGGTCTCGCAAAATATACAATTATATAAACTAACATCGAAATAACCTGTCCTATTCCTGTCGCATAGGCTGCACCTGAAATCCCCATTTTAGGAAACGGACCAATTCCAAAAATCATTAGTGGGTCCAGAATTATATTTGTTGCAAATCCGCAAATCATACTAAACATGGAAACTTTCATTTGTCCCACAGCCTGAAAAATCTTTTCCAATGTAATACCTACAGTGCTTGCCACACTAAACATGAATACTATGTTTGCATACTCTAATGACATGGAAATTATATTTTGATTATTTGTAAACATCTTTAAAAACGTTGGCATAAACGCTGTACATAAAATTGTCAATAGCAATCCATGTATAAAGTTCAAGACAACACCTTGTGTAGTTGCTTTATTTGCCATTTTTTTATCCTCTGCTCCAAGATAATACGCAACTGTCGAATTTATTCCAATTCCTATACCGACACCAATTGATGTTATTATGTTCTGAACAGGGTATACAAGTGCCAATGATGTCATCGCATTCTCGCTTAATTTTGCCACAAAGAAACTGTCTACTATGTTATACATCGAGTTTACTGCCATTGAAATAACCATAGGCAGCGACATCGACAATACTAATGGCAAAATTTTCTTTTCTTTCATAAAACTCTGATCCATTTTATCCTACCTTTCTTTTTTGCTAATTGTTTATAACAATAATAAAGCCACACAACTACTTCTGTAATTGTGTGGCGAAAAAAGATTTCTCTCTAAAAATCCACCCCTTAAAGGTTTTAATCCTTTGATATATTAATATTGTTTATTTGTTATGTCAAGATTCTTTTATCCATAAACTATTTATGACTCCGGCATTAAATATGCTTCAAATCTATAGTCATTAACTTCTAATCATTTTCAATCTCAGGACAAAAGTGCAAAATTTATTATAAAACAAATATTTCTATGTAGATATTTTATAAAAAATATGCAAGCACTACTATACCCAATATAATTCTATACCAGCCAAATACCTTAAAGTCATGTTTCTTTATGTAGCTCATTAAAAATTTGATTACAATGATTGATACTGCGAACGCTATTACCATTCCCCATATGAGAATTGCAAGCTCAGTATGTGTAAAGTTAAATCCAAATTTTATTATTTTGATTGCACTTAAGCCAAACATTACAGGCACTGCCATAAAAAATGTAAATTCCGCTATAGCAACTCTTGATATTCCCATCAACAAACCACCGATGATTGTTGAGCCTGAACGGGATGTTCCGGGAACAATTGAAAGCACCTGAAATACACCAATTAAAAATGCGTCCTTATAACCAATTTCTTCTAATGTATTAATTCTTGCAACTTTATTTTTGTTTTTATTTTCAATAATGATAAATGCTATACCATAGAAAATTAATGCAATTGCAATTACTACAGGTGTATGAAAATGTGCTTCAACATAATCATCAAACAACAATGTAACCGCTGCACCCGGAATACATGAAACAACTACCTTAAACCATAATGAGAATCTGTCTTTTTTAATTATAGATTGAGATTCTTTTGGCATTTGGAAAGGCCACATTTTATTCCAAAAAATTACTACAACCGCTAAAATTGCTCCCAATTGAATTACAACAAAAAACATATCCTTAAATGCATCACTTACATTTAACTTGATAAACTCATCTACCAAAAGCATATGACCTGTACTGCTGATAGGAAGCCATTCCGTAATTCCTTCTACAATTCCTAAGAAAACAACTTTAAGCCATTCAATAAACTCCAACATATAAAGTCCTCCAATTTTATTTACTTGTTAATTTGAAAAAAAATTTTATACCTACAGTTCACGAAGGCATTTTTTTAAATAAAATATTTCCTCTATTTAAATCAGACTAAATAAATCTGTAGATATTTTTAATTATCTTTTTACACAACTTCTTCATTATAGTACAGCAGTGTTTCTAATAAAAGTAAATTTTTTCTTAATAATTTTTGTTTATTGAAAATAACCTTTCTATCTATCGGATATTCTGTATTTGATAAACAAAGTATCTAATGGTTAATCCACGTTTAACCAATCAATTATTTTTCCGGTAATCTATGTTTTCATAAATATTCTTTTGTTTACTGGAAATAGCTTTTGTATTCTATTTTATATTTGCTGTCAGGGAACAAATATTTATGCAGCTCTATAAAATAATCGTCAGTCATGCTGGCAATAAAATCTACAACAATCTGATTTTCCTCTTCATCAAGATAATTTTTATGCTTATAGTACTTTAAATTTTCATTTATGAACTTAATATGGTGCTTGTAAATTATTGAATCTGTGCTCTTGTTATGAACATCATCCAATAATTTATAATACATTTCCTTAAACATTGGTTTAATAATTTCATTGTACTGCTCTTCAAGTTTCTTGTTGTTATATATAACTTCGTAATTTTCTCTTTTTGCAGTTTTCAAATCATTATATACAGATTTGCTTAACAATATGTAATCTTTTCCGTAGCTGTTTTCCAAAATATCAACAGTCATATTATTAATTATTGCGGCATTTTCCGCACCTATTTTATTAGTCTTAAACTGATAATTTTTGTCGATTATTTTTGCAATTCTTGCATCCTGTCTGTCTTTTCCAAGATATGCAACAATATCACATATTCTTACCACACATGCCTCAAGTGTAAGCGGTACAAGACGTGAAATCGCATCATGACCGATTACATAACTGTCCTCTACTTCCCTGTCATATTCAGCAAATGTTTTTCCAAAGTGCGGACGATATTCCTGTTGCTCAAATTCACCGTTATGGCATAGAATTCCATCTAAAGTCTGAAGTGAGACATTTCTTGCAAACATATTTTCAAGAACCCTTACACTCTGTACGTTATGATTGAAAAAACGTCCGGTTTCATTCTGAAGCAATTCGCTTAAAAATCTTTCGCCTGCGTGGCCAAATGGTGTATGCCCAATATCGTGTCCCAAAGAAATGGCTTCAATTAAATCAAGATTAAGTCCAAGCACCGCGCCTATATTTCTCGCAATTCTTGACACAAGCTGAACATGCAAAGCTCTTCTTGTAATATCATCATTGCTATAAAATGAAAACACCTGCGTTTTATCCGCATAACGATTGTAATATGGCAAATGAATAATTTTCTCAATATCACGCACAAATGCCGGTCGCCATAAATTAGGATTGTCGTGTTCCATATTTCTTCTGATTACCATATCATCATTGCATCTGTAAGGATTAATTTTTCCCTGCTTTCTGTCGTCTTTAATTCGTTCCTGCAATTCTATACTTAACTGGTCGTATTTTAAATTGTCGTTTGACTGTTCCTTCTTTAACTCCATTTTACCTCCCATCAAAATTCATAATTTTCCGGCAATTATTTTTGCCCACATGATATAAATATAACTTTCGCTCTTATTTTATATCTGTCTGATACAGCTAAAAAACTCATGGCTAATATTCCATCGTTCTTTCGCTCTTAATAAATATCCGCCTGATACATATCAAATTACATTTTATAATCAAATGAAACCCTATTTGTTACATGTGGATTATATTTTTCACCCATTCTCACATGCTCAGGATAACTTAAATATTGTCCAAGAACGCTTTCGTCTTCCAAATCCATCTCAATCATAAGGTCCATATTTGCCGGACGGTCCACGCAATTTTTATGAATCTTTACATCCTTTATTCCATCAAATGCATTCTTTATTTTGGCAAATGCCTCACAATATTCTTTGTAATGTTCTTCTTTAAAAAAATCTTTTTCAAATGTAAATATAACAAAATGTTTAATCATTATCCCGTCTCCTTCTCTGCTATAATCTATGCTTTTATTTTATCAAATTATATCAATAAAAAAAGCCCTCTTATTTATCAATAATAAGATGACTTTAAACATTTTATGTAATGTTAATCGACATATTAATATTCTCCGCGATATCAACTAGTAGTTTAAATGCCTCCAAAAATGTAAACTAACATTTCTTCAGACATTGCATTGCTTTTCTTGAGTACTCAACTCCTGCTACATTCTCTCCCTGAATGTTTCTCCATCTGTTAATTAATCTTAAAAAATCTTCAGATGTTACGCATTCTTTTCTTTCGCTTTCAAATTTTTCCGTAAGTGTTTTAGCCATACTCCCATCCTTTCTCACCTCAACCAATAATTACATTAGAATCTACCCCTTAAATCCCTTACAACAATCTAAGTATAGTATAAATAGCCAAATTGTCAATTGAGTTTTTGGTTATTTTTCATATATTTCGATAATATTTCATATATGCAAGTCATATTTCTTTCTAAATCTACTTTTTAACAGTGGTAATTTTTTCATATATAAAAGCCCTGTCATATCAGCCAAAAACCATCCTATAGGTACAGATATCCATATTCCAATGACACCAATCTTTGGAATCGCTGATAATGCATATGCAAGCACAACTCTTGTTCCAAGTGAAATGATTGTAAGAATCAAGGACATTTCCGGCTTTCCAACTGCTCTGTAAAATCCATAAAGCAAAAATAATATGCCAATTCCAATATAAAAACTTCCTTCAATTCTCAAATATCCTGCTCCCACTTTTATAATTTCAGTTCCATCAGACACAAACAGGCCCATAAATCTTTCAGCAAATATAAACACTACTGCACTCACGCACACACAAAAAACAGATGCTGCAATCATAGACTGCTTCCGGCCATCCTTTATTCTTCTGTGTTTACCTGCTCCATAATTTTGTGCAACAAAAGTCGATACTGCATTGCCAAAATCCTGTACCGGTGAATATGCTAAAGTATCTATTTTTACTGCTGCCGCAAATGCCGCCATAACTATCGTTCCGAAACTATTTACCAATCCCTGTACTAGAAGAATGCCAAAATTCATAACCGACTGTTGCAAAGCTGTTAATATAGAAAGATTTGCTAACTCCTTAACAATATTTATATCAAATTTTAAGTGCTTGCGTTTAATTCTAAAATGTGTAGATTTTAAAAGTGCATAGATGGTTATTCCCATTCCTGAAACATACTGAGAAATTACAGTCGCCTGAGCTGCTCCTTCCACTCCCATTTTAAAATTAATTATAAAAACAAGATCCAACACAATATTAAGCACCGCTGAAATTCCAAGAAAAATAAGTGGCATTAGTGAGTTTCCGATTGCCCTAAGCCCATTTCCAAAAAAATTGTAAAAAAATGTACCAATTATTCCTATTCCAATAATAAGAAGATACTGTTTTGTAAGCTTCGTTATTTCAGTTGGAATCTGCAAAAACTTAATTATATTATTAATTTCCGCAAAAAATACAAAAGTTATTAACAAAGTAATGCTGCCTATTAACACAAATGCTAATACAATTCCATTTTTCATTCGGTCATAATCTTTTTTCCCAAATTCCATAGATATAAAAGCACCGGCTCCCATACTTAACCCTAATATTATTGATGTTAAGAAAATCATCAATGTATAAGATGCCCCTACCGCGGCAAGAGCATCATTTCCCACATACCTTCCAACTATCAATGTGTCCGCAATGTTGTAGCACTGCTGCAAAATATTTCCTAACATAAGAGGCAATGCAAATTTAATTAATTTTCCTGTTATATTTCCCTGCGTCAAATCCATATGCAAAACTTACGGTCACAATTATTTACTATTTAAGTTGCGACCTTACTCCATTTTCCGTAATTTTTTTAATAAATTTTGTCAAAAAAGAAACCCAGAATTACATACCTTCGTCAATGCAATCCTGAGTTTCCATATGAGCAAGCCACCGTCCTAGCCTGTCTCGATTTCTTACTAGTATTATAGCATAAAATGGGTGTTGAGGGAATAGATTTGAAATTTATTTGCAAAGATTTTATGGATTTTTATGGCAAAATTTTATGACATTTTTTGTGTTGTTGTAGCACTTTGTGTTTCTATATTAAGCGGGTAAACTTGGGATTTAATTCAATAAAACTTAAGCACTTTCTTCAAATCTACCAATCGCCTTCTCCCTCTTCCATCATTTCATCTATTGCATCGTCAACACCATCTGCATAATCATCATCTTCATCATAGCGGTCATAATCATAGTCGTCATCTGATATTACATCATCATATCCATCGTCGTATGAGTCATCATAATAATAATGTTTTTTAGAGCTATTTGAATAATTATAAGTTTTTCTTGTTGTCTCTCTTTCATATGTGTTGCTGTTGCTAGTTGGTTTCTGAATATTATTTATGATGTCATAACGGGTTGTCTCTTCTTCGTAGGTTTCATCATTTTCTGTTGTATCATTTTCCAAATCAGAAAAATCATAATCAAGCCCATGCTCTTTCATATGACGATAGCAATAATCAAATTCTTTTTCTTTATTAAAATTACAACCGGGCTCTGCGCATGTTTTTATGTTAGTGTAAATTGATTTAAAGCCGTATATTAATCCAAATATGGCTACTATTAATATAACAAATTTTATAACTGAAGTTGATTTGTTGTTTTTCATTGTTGAATCACCTCCACGATTGTATTTGCCATGGTTATCATCATTGTTGTCAGTTTTATTGTTGTTGCTATTGCTCTTGTCATCATTGTTGTCAGCTTTATTGTTGTTGCTATTACTCTTATCATTATTCTTGCTGTAGGTCCTGCCATTGTTTTCCTCATTGTTATGATATCTGGAACTACTATCTTCATAATCTCCATACTGTTTTCTCTGGCTATTCTGATTTCTTGTTTCGTTCATAAAGCGGTATTCCATGCCTCTTTCAAATGTATTTAATTTACCATCTTTATTAAAATCAAAAAACTTATCTAACGGTCCATCTGCCTTTCCATTCCAAATTCCCATAATTAACCTCCAATCATGTGTTATAAATATTTTACAAATTGTGTGGTAAAAGAATGTTTTTCTTTTATTGAGGTAATTATCTCATATTTGGTGTCCAATAGATGGGACTTGTAGTTTTTTTCTTTTTTCTCTTTTTTCTTCTTTCTCTTCTTTCTCCTTTCCTTATCCACTCTTCACCAGCATTTTTATTTAATTAAGATTTGAAAGTGATTTCATAATCAAATCAATATCTTGGTTTTCAAGTTCCTGTATTATATGCAAATACGTTTTTTGCGTTGTAGTCATACTTGCATGTCCTAGCCTTCTAGCCACACTTCCTATTGAAACACCTGCATACAGAAGAATAGATGCATGAGTATGTCTAAGTCCATGTATTGAAATTTCTGAAATTCCAATTTTCTTACAATATCTGCTTAGAATTCCATTTATAGTTGAATTATAAATTTGCTCATATTTTCCATCAATTTTCTTGACAAAAATAGGCTCGTCCGTTTCTAAATTTTTCGTCAATGTTGCAAACTGCATTACTGTCTGCCAATCAATTTGGATTTTTCTAACAGATGATTTATTTTTAGTCAACGTAAATCCCCCTCCTGACTTATAATTCCATGTCTTGCTAATTGATAAATTTTGATGTGCAAAATCAAAGTCACTTGGTGTAAGAGCCAAAGCTTCTGAAAATCTCAATCCTGTTTTTGCAACCAGCAAAATAAAATAATCCCAACTAACTTCTTTTCCTAATTCCAATCCTGCTAATAAATTATGCAGTTCAAATTGATTAAGATATTTAACCTTTTTCTCTCTAGGTGTTTTTCCCTTAATTATTACTTTTCTGGTCGGGTCTCTAGGTATAAGTCCTTCATCAACTGCATCAAGAATAGCTCCTTTTAATTGATGATGAAAATCCATCGTTGTCTGTTTCTCATGATGTATTGCATAATCATTTATTAATTGCTGATATACAATTCTAGACAAATCACACAATTTAACTGTAGGGATAAGTTGTTGCAACCATTTTAACGTCATTTTATACTTTGCAAAAGTAACATCTCTGATTGCTCCTTCCTTGTAAACACTCATCCATTGTTTATAGTAATCTATTACTAAATCTGTTGCTTTAATTTCATCTAGCATATTAGCCTCCTGTTTTCTAATACTGATGAAGAGCAACTATATTTTATAATGTAGTAGTTTATTTCTTCTATACTATTTATCCCAATTTTCAGGTTCTTCTATGTCTTTTCCACCTGAAAGAATAAAATCTTCTAAAAAAGAATTAACTCTATTATTAACCTTAAACATTGGCATTTTTTCTCCCTCTGTAAGTGCAAAATATTTTTGTGCATCTTCTTTTATAACCGATGCTTTCAATGCATCAAATCGACCATATTCATTAATATTATCTTTTGTTACATTAGCATTTAACAATGCTGTAACAAGATTTATATCTACCCCAAAATATCTAGACAATCTTGTAATTTGTGAACGCTTTTCATTATTTGAATATCGATAAATATAATCCTGTAATGTTAATCCTTCCTGCAATATAGCATCACCTGTCTGAACATCATGTAAGAACAGATTCGCCATCTTTTGGTCTTCCTGTGACAAAAATGCAAATGAATTATGTAATTGTTCTAAAGTCTCGTTTAATTCCTCTTCAGAAACATTTGGTTGACTTAATGCTTTTAACCATTTTTCAAATCTGGTATTCATATAGTTGTAATCAATAGCTTCCGTCTTCAACTCAGTTAAGTACGGATCTATTTCAAATTTAATGTCATCCTTTGGGTCTCCACCGTTATCTCCAGGAGTTCTTAATTCTTTATATCTTTGCAACAAAATATTATACTCTTCTTCTGTAGGCAAAACTTTTATATAAATCTCTTCTTTATCATCTTCCGTAACTTCCATTATATCTTTCCAATTAAACCCCTGAATTTCTGCTGCCTGTAAATATGTTGAAAATTGTCTAAATAATTTTGCAAACTTAGCTCTTGGTATCGTATCATCTGGAAGTTTTTCTAAATTATCAATCCCTTCCCCTTCAAATACAGCCATCATCTCCTTAAATGCCAAATTCATATGCATAACATTTTCAGGCAAATGGTCAGCAAACAATCCTGCTGGTCTATCACCTGAATATAGCTTAACTGCTAATTCTATATTTTTCTTCATTGTATGTGGCTTTCTGTAATAACGTATAGAACCAAATGGTTTTTCGTTAATATTAAATAATCTATTTGTTCGTGAAAAAGCCTGTATCAAATTTTGATACACCAATATTTTATCTAAATACAAAGTATTAATCCATTTAGAATCAAATCCCGTAAGCATTTGATTCACAACAATTAATAAATTTAACTGTTGTTCCGGTTTAATTCTTTCATACGGTTTCTTATGTGCCAATCTGGCAGAAGCATCCTTTTTAAAAGTTGCATAACTACCTATATCAAAATGCTGACCATACATATTATTATAATCTTCAAGCATCTCCTTTAAGCCATCTTCTTTATCTAAAGATTTCTGGCCACCTGCATTATCAATTGTTGAATCAAAGATTCCTGTTACTTTAAGCTGCGGCATTCTCTCTTTAAACTTTTTATAATAACTGATTGCCTCCGGAATACTACTCGTTGCAAAAATACCATGAAACTTGTTATTTCTACTCATTACAAGCCAATTATTTGTTATATCATCTACAACTGCATACTGATAGTCATTTGTTTCATACTGCTTATTAGGGATATAACTTTCAATTCCTTTTACAATCGTTCCGTCTTCTAAATATGTGTCTGCCATAGATACTTCCTGATCGGACATATAATGATAATACACTTTGCTCTTTTCAGGATCTCCTAATGCATCTTCAACAGACTCAGCTTTAGCCTTATATAACGCAACTTCATTTCTTATCTCTTTGTCTTTATAAACCATTACCATAGATGGGTCAAATCCCAAAACATTTTTATCCCTAATTCCGTCAGCAATACTATATCTATGCAATTCATTGCCAAATATATCGGCTGTGGTGCTCATAACTTTTTCATTTTCTGTAAATACAGGTGTTCCTGTAAATCCAAAGAACAACGCATTTGAAAAAGTTTCTTTAATTGTACTAAGCATTTCACCAAAAGTTGATCTGTGGCATTCATCTATTATGAAAACTATTCTCTTCAACTGTATTTCTTCAAGATCCTTTGCTCGCATTTTTACTGCAGCGTCTTTCTTTATATTGCTCATCTTCTGTATTGATGAAACTATTAATGTATCTTTTGGATCTATACTCTTTAATTTCCCAATAAGCATAATTGTATCTTCAGTTTCCTGAACATCGTCAACATCATCTGCAAATGCTCTATATTCTTTTAATGACTGAGTTCCCAATTCAATCCTATCCATCAAAAACACTACTTTATCTGCATCTTTAGAATTGGCTATTAATTGTGCTGATTTAAAAGATGTCATTGTTTTTCCTGAACCAGTCGTATGCCAAATATATCCTCCTAACTGATTTCCGTCCTTCCAATCTTTCTTTGAAACACAGTCTGAAATTCTATTTGCTGCATAATACTGATAACTTCTCATAACTTTAAGTACTCCATCAGAATCATCTGCAACAGTATAAAAGCCTACCAATTGATGAGCCAATGGAATAGACAAAATAGTTGAAGCTATAACTCTCCAATCATTAATCAGTTCATTATTAAAATCTGCCCAATGAAAAAAGAAATCAGAATTAAACTTGCCATCCGGACCGGGATTTGCAAAATATAAAGTTTCTTCCGGATTCATTGCAAAGAAAATCTGTACAAGAGAAAAAATTCCGGTAAACACACCTTCATGTGCATACTTCATTATCTGATTAGTTGCTTCCGAAACAGGAATCCCTGTCTTTTTTAACTCAATATGAAATACCGGCATTCCATTTATTAAAAGCATAATGTCACCACGTCTGTCTTGAAGCACCTTATCATGTCTTTTAAAAATAGGCTGTTCAACAATCTGATATCTGCTCTGCCCTGCAGCTATCTCCATTCGATCATAAATTTTTAAACTAACTTCTTTTCCATAATGTAAAGTATCTTCTGGATTTTTTCTGATGATTGATACAGTCTTTCCATTAATAAATCCATTTAAAGCTAATGGCGTACGCAAATTCTTTATCTGTTCAATCAATTCGTCCATTTCTTCTCTAATTAATGGTTTATCATTAAGCCTGTCAATCTCTCTGTTATTCTCAAAAAGAATGTTAGCCCAATTCTGAATAAGATCTTCCTCGGTAGGATTCTTAATAACCTGATTCTCCCATCCATTACTCTGAAGTGCAGTGATAAGCGCTTCTTCAAATTCTAATTCTTTATTAAATCCGTTCATACTTTTTCTCCTATTTTCTATATTTTTTGTTGTTATTTGCTTACTCCGATGAAGGGTGATAAGGTTGTCGAGGGACTCAAAATACTGTCCCAACTTTGCCTGTTCTTGATCACTTGGGATATCGATATCAAGGTTCCTTATATTACCTAATGCAATAAATTTTTGTGTACCGCCATCCATCGAATTAGTAAGTTGCTTTATCGTGCTATTGGATTGTAAAAAGTGATAAATATACAAGTAATTTATCTTCTTGGCATCCTTTATCAAAGCAACATTTTTTATTGCAAAATCAGGCTCTTTACGGATTAAAGCTATATTTCCAATAGTTCCAATCATACCAATAAGAACATCATTAACATCCACTTTTGAACGCTTATTTATCTCATCAAAATCCTCATCTGATATATATTGAATATCATCATAATTCACGAAACCGTCTTTAACATTTTTCGATGTCACAAGCGGATGTCCTTCGCTAATATACTTCGGAGAAGCATGTGTTCCATCCCTAACATCTGCTACGTCCGACAACTTACGCTGTTCCCAAGATATAATTCTTTAATAAAAATCACTTTATAATGCTTACTCTGATGAAGAGTGATAAGGTTGTCAAGATTTTCAAAATAAGCACCAATTTTTCTTTGCTCTTCTATAATTGTATAAGGAATGACAATATTTCCTACTAATTGTTTATTCAACCCACCTCTTGAACCATCTCCTGATGACATTGCTCTAATTTCATCGTATCTATTTTCTAAATTACTAAACACAAATTCTGGAATAATATCATCGTTAAAAGTCATTGCCGCGATTGACTGATTAGTACTAAGGGAAATACGATTAATAGCCACTGTTCCACGCGTTTTTCCTTGTCCAGCAAGTGCAATTAAAATTGAATTTTCCTTTATCATTTTTGCACTAGAATTGGATAATCCTAATTTTGAAATCATATCATCAGTATATGTTACGTATTTTTTATGCACTTCACCAGATGACAACCATGGAACTTCTTTAGGTTCCCAATATTCCGAAACTGAAGTACTAGGTGTTCCTCCAGCCGCAATTTCAGCAGTTTCAGAAACCTTACGCTGTTCCCAAGATATATACTCTATTTCAATAAAAATACTAAGTGCAAAAATAATTATATAATATTGTAAATCTATTTTTCCACTAATACTGTACTTCAGTAATTTTATATATTATTGAATTTCAATTTGTTATCTTCTTTCCTTACACAAACATATTCTCAAGCATAGACTTTTTAATATATTTCAATTTTTCTAACTTTCGTTGATGAAGAGTGATAAGGTGGTCGAGATCTGAAAAATAGGCTCCAACCAGATTTTGTTCATCCAATGAAGGCACTGAAATTTTTATCTCCATTACTTTGTTTTTAGAAATGTTATACCTCGATATTCCTTGTGCCAAAAAAGTCATATTTTTTCTGAAAGATTCTGCTCGAAGTACATATGCTAAATAATTCAAATCGAATTCTACAGTTGGTCTATACCCGAAACAGAAACTATTAAGATAGATATTATCAGCATTTTCAGACATTACACACGACATTCCTACTTCTTCTGGTGTTTCAGATGACGTAGTAAAAAATACATCCCCAGCTTTAACACAGTTTTGTTTTGAATCGATTTCAACATATTCTGTCATATCTAAATTGGCAATAGGATTAGAAAATACGTTCATATAAGTTATGAATTTTGCATCTCCATGTCCAAAGTCTTCTTTCGTTTTTCCAGATAGTCCTGTGAAAGTTGAACCCATTTCCCCCAACTTACGCTGTTCCCAATCGTCATTAAACCCTTTAAATCTAATTTCTGGCTTTTTCATTCCATTTTGAGGAAACATTTTTTCCAACATCGATTTTTTTATTTTTTGTAACTTATCACACTTTCGTTGATGAAGAGTGATGAGGTGATCCAATTCACTCAACAAGTTTACAATTTTGTTCTGTTCTGTCAGACTCGGTACAAAAAATGGCATCTCTAAGAAGGTGTTTGCATGTATTCTTTTTGCTTTTCGACTACCATCGGCAATCATCCCATTCTTTTCATAAAAGATAGGTTGTATTGCAGTGTAAAACATAAAATATGGATTTACTCCATCACAATCAAAAGCAGGTACATCCGCAGTTGTTTCAAGGCTATCCAGTTCCTCAGGCACTACTCCAAAGGCACAATTTAAGAAGTCTAATTTACTGTAAATAAATTGACCCGCATGTCTTGTGAAATACTGAGTATTTGCGCTTCCAGTTTCATTTTTTTCATAAACACCTTTACCCCAAAGTTTCACTGTCATCTTGTGAGCAACATCACCCTTGTGGCCAGATTCTCTACTTTCCGTTAAAAATTCACCAACCTTACGCTGTTCCCAATCATCATTAAATCCTTTGAATCTAACTTGTGGTTTTTTGTCGTTTTTCATTAAAAATCACCTCCAAAGAATTTCTTTAATTCAGCAATTCCTGCCATATCTGCATCATTCCCAGTTAACTCATCAAGCATTTTTACAAGTTCTCTCTCTGTATCTCTTATTTCATTTTCTATGTCTTCAAATGTATCCTGATATTTCTTAGCTAACTCGTCCAGTTTCTTTTCTAGTTGCGCTATCATATTTTCAGACAAACTTTCAATTCCCCATATTATCGGATTAATCCATTTACATTCAAGAAGATACTCAATATCACTATCTGTTAAGTTCTCAATTGTTTCTTTTGACTTGTTATGCAGTTCATCCTCTGATTTTTTAATACTGTTCTTTAATGATTTTTCTTCATTATTCATTTTTTCAACATTTTTAAGTGTATCAATTAACGTCTTATATTCAGAATCACCGTCTGCCTTTAAAGCTTTAATTGTATTTTTAATATTTTTGAAAACAAATTCATCTTTGTTTTCATTAACTGCATCACCTAATAACTCTTTATCATCCTCTGATAATTCACTAAGAATTGATTCATATGAAGATGATATTTCCTGTAACTGAGATTTCATGTTTTCAATCTTAGTTACATCCTCTTTTAACAATGTATCCTGAACAAGTTCAAATGGAATAATGTGTCCTTTCCATCCTTCCTGAATTTCCGTATCTTTTCCATTTTTCTTCTTGATAACCATGTTAGGATCAACCTGTCTAACAGCCTCTTTTCCTTCACCCTGTATTAATTCAAGGTCTCCTGATATTGAATCATATTCATTTTTAAAGATTTCATATGCTTCATACTTGTCAACCAACTTCATGTTATTAAATCTTCCAAGTATATCTTCTGCTATTCTGTCCTCTTCCATCATTACCTGAATTTCACTGGAATTATCTATTAATTTCTTCTTTAACTCATCCTTAAGACTTGAAAATGCATTTTTATATTCAATTAGGAATTTTTTTACATCTCCATTATTCTCAATAGCTTTCTTAATGTTTTCAACCTTTACTGAGCCGTGACTGCCATTAATTTCAAACAATTCGTCTTTTAATGTTGGAAATTCTCTCCAATAATTATCTAGCTGCTCAATTTCATTTGTAGGTATTCCTCCAAACATTGTTGAAAAAATATCCCATGATTCAGCAACTTCAGATGAATCAACATATCTTGGAATATTCAGGTTATAATCATTTGCCCTGATTTCTTCCCTACTTACTTTTCTTGAATACTTATCAATATCTAAGCGTCCTTTTACAGTATCCGTAATCTTTTTTATATCACAAGAACGCAATTTATTATTTTTTCCTTCTTTTGTAAATCCTTTAGATGCATCTATTATTAATACATCTGTATTTTCCCTTTTCTGTCTTAGTACCATGACAATCGTTGGTATACCTGTTCCAAAGAAAATATTTGCAGGTAATCCAATAATTGTATCTATATTATTCTGTTCAATTAATTGCTTTCTTATTTCTCCTTCTTCTCCGCCTCTAAAGAGAACACCATGAGGAAGAACAATTGTCATAATACCATCCGGTTTTAAATGGTATAAATCATGCAATAAGAAAGCATAATCTGCTTTTGATTTTGGTGCCAGTCCATACCTTGAATAACGTGGATCATTCTCTTTTCCTGATGGATCCCACTGCTGAGAATATGGCGGATTGCTTACTACTGCATCTACATATAACGGATCATAAGTTGCAACCGGATCCGACTCTTCAAAATATGGCCAGTCATCCTCCAATGTGTCACCATTTCTAGTGACAATGTTATCTGGAATAATTCCTCTCATTACCAAATTCATTCTTGTCAAGTTATATGTATTAGCCTTCAATTCCTGTGCATAATATCGAATATTATTTTTATTATTCATATATTTTGAAATAGCTCGTCCAATATTAATCAACAAAGAACCTGAACCTGATGTTGGATCATAAATTCTAATTTTGTCATGTCCTTTTAAATGATTTGCTATAATTTCTGACATCATTAAAGATACTTCATGTGGAGTATAAAATTCCCCAGCTTTCTTTCCTGCATTTGCTGCAAACTGACTAATCAAATATTCATAAATAAATCCTAATACATCATAGTCTTGTTTGCCATCCATAGGGATATCGTTAATCAAATGTATTAAATCGCTAATTGCCTTGGTCTGAGACTTTGTATTGTCACCTAATTTGCTAAGTCCTGTTTCAAGTGTTGCAAAAATACCTTCAAAAACCTTTTTGTGTGAAGGTGATATTAATCTGGAAAATGATGATAATGCTGTTCTTACATTATCTACACTAAAATCTGCCCCCATATTTATCCAAGTGGAAAATAAATTTTCATATGCTATAAAATATCCAAGTTTTGTATGTGCATTATGAACCAATTCTTCATCTTCTTCATTAACATACTCCTTAATGTCCTCATCCTGATAGTCAATTTCGTGTAACCATTTTTCTTCTTTGTCTGAAAGATATTTATAGAAAATAAAGCCCAAAATATAGTCCTTGTATTCATTGGCTTCTATCTTTGATCTCATTTTATTGGCAGACTCCCATATCTTTGCTGCTAACTGTTGTTTGTTCATTTCTAAAACTCCTCCTGTGCTTTATTTTCGTAATATAATTGCACTTAAGCACATAAAGATATTCTACCACATAAGTCTTATTTCTTGCATAATTTGATTTGTTTTTCTTTAACTCATTTCTATTTGAAATATCTCTTCTTTAAAATTTAATTTCATCTACTGGTTTTACTAATTCACACAAAATTCCTCTTGGCATTTTGTAAAGCACTTTTCCAACTGCTGTGTCGCCAATTTTGTCATAAATACGTCCGGCGCTATATGACTCGCCAATGACTGTACTACAACTATTTGCCACATGCCCTACTTTTCCAATTCCCGGCATTTTTACAAGAATTGCTTCGTGGTCATATTTGTTGTCCGGTTCTTTCTCAAGAAACACTTCCATATCCTTTTCAAAAAATTCGTCACCTTCAAAAAATCCTGTTCCTGTAATTGTAAAATAAATCTTATCTGCCATCTTTTTTTCCTCCTTTATAGCTGCTATTTTTCTTTTTCCTTTTATGAATCCATTTTCTCACATTCACTGTCCCTTTTTCAGGACTCGATTTTGCTATTTTTTCGAAACTCTGTTCTGTTTTCACTTATTTTAAAGCATAAAAACAGCCCACAAGAGAATTTCATAATTTTAGTTCGCCTGTGGACTTCTTTTGTTTGTTTTTGTTTGTCGACATATATTTATTTTTAAATTTATTTTTTTGATTAATTTGCCTTTAGTTCTATATTTACCTCTCCGCTACTTTCATCAACACTTACCTCAGCATTTATGCCCTCTTTTTCCATTTCATCTTCATTCATTTCGAGCTCATACTTCTTGTCTTCGCCCTCGTAAATGTATTTTCCTTTGCCATTTTCTTTAAGTTCTTTTTTATCGCTATTGTTTTCCAAAAATACATGGACATGCTTTGTTATTCCATTTCCGGTTGCCGCATAAGACACAACATCTGTCATTGCGAATATAGCAAGCATAACTGCTGCAACCGCCACATAACGTATTCTGAATTTCTTTATTTTGTGATTATTCTTTTCCATATGTTCCACCTTTCTTAAACACTCGTCTGAAATATTTATTTTGTCAAACATTTCTTTATATTTATTCATCTAACCAATCTCCTTTGACCATACTTTTAATTTTTGCTCTAGCTCTCATAAGTCTTGTTTGAATTGTAGTCTCTTTTATATTTAATATTTCTGCGATTTCTTTTACTGAATATTCTTCGTAATAATACAAATGAACTACTATTCTGTATTTTTCGCCAAGCTTCATTACTGCATCATATAGTTCTGATTCTTCATCATTTTCAAAAGAAAATTCGGCATCTGATTTGGATTCTTCCAGCGAAACTATTCTTTTGTGCCAAAATGATGTACACATGTTTTTTGATTCATTTACAGTCACTCTTATAAGCCATCTTTTTGCATGTTCACCATCAGCAAATTCGCCTTTATATTGTAAAAGTTTTAAAAATGTATTCTGGACTATGTCTTCGGCATCATATTTGTTTCGGCAATAATTATAAGCAATTTTAAATACCATATTTGCATATTCCGATACAAATTCTTTGTACTTTTGCGTTTCCACTGCTTTCCTCCTTGTTGCTTTGAAAGATCTTTCTAATAATATAACAATTCAGGAAAGAATAATATCACATTTTTTTTGGCCGGGCTGTGCCTGCCTGTTTATCCTGTTGCACAGGCTTGTTTTATTCTCTAACTTGTATTATGTCATTTTTTTATTACTCATTTGGGAATTTTCAAAAGAGAAATTTTCAAGCCTGCTTTTATTTTACATACCGTTAAAGCAACAAATTCCCCCTTTATTTCTAATCTACATAATCCGCGACCAGACTTTAACATATAAAAAGGACGAAATCCCATAACAAAGATTCCATCCTTTTTATGTTTTCTTTAATTCGATTTTATTAAATTACAAGTTTTCCAGAAACAGTTTCCTTAACTCATTTATAAATTAAATTACAAGTTTCCAGAACCGGTTTTCCAATCAATCTAATTCTTCTTAAATTCTGTAAGCTCGATTCCTTCGTTTCTTTCTAATAAAAGTCTTATTGACCATTCATTTGTAAATAAAATCAAAGGATTTCCTTTCATGTCCTTAACTCGCTTTGTGTCGCTTGGACATTTTATGCTGTTTAAATCTGTAGCCGGGTCTTTTACCCATCTTATATGACCATAAGGTAATGGCTCAAGTCTTACATCACAGCTATATTCATTTTCCATTCTGTATTTTAACACATCAAACTGAAGTGTTCCTACAACACCCACGATAATTTCAGACATTTCAAGATTGTAGTCCTGGAAAATCTGTATCGCACCTTCCTGCGCGATCTGCGTTACACCTTTCATAAATTGCTTACGCTTCATGGAATCAAGTGCTACAAGTCGGCAGAAATGTTCAGGTGCAAATGTAGGGATTCCTTCGTAAGTGAATTTTTTGCCCGGAGTGCAAATTGTATCACCAATTGAGAAAATTCCCGGATCAAATACACCGATTACATCTCCTGCATAAGCCTCATCAATTACTTTTCTATCCTGTGCCATAATCTGCTGTGGTCTTGATAATTTCATTTTCTTTCCACTTTGTACATGGAACACATCTTTTGTGGCATCAAATTTGCCCGAACATACTCTCATAAATGCAATTCTGTCATGATGTGCCTTATTCATATTTGCCTGAATTTTAAATACAAATCCTGAAAATGGTTCTGTTATCGGATCAATTAATCCTATATCTGACATTCTTGGAAGTGGTGATTCTGTCATTTTTAAGAAATGTTCCAAAAATGTTTCAATACCAAATGTAGTTAAAGCTGAACCGAAGAATACCGGAGATAATTCACCTTTATCAACCAAATCCTGATCAAATGGTTCACTTGCTCCGTCCAACAATTCTACATCATCCATAAGCTGGTCATATAATTCATCCCCAACTTCACCTTTGAACGCTTCGTCTTCTAAATCATAAGTTGTTTCTGCTGCACTTTTTGCACCACCGACAGATACTGCCTGAAACATTGATATTTTCTTTGTATCTCTATCGTAAACACCTTTAAATCTTTTACCTGAACCTATTGGCCAGTTTATGGGACAAGTCTTTATTCCTAAAACATTTTCAATTTCTTCTAAAAGTTCATATGGGTCTCTTGCTTCCAAATCCATCTTATTTATAAATGTAAAAATTGGAATATGTCTCATTACACAAACTTTGAAAAGTTTGATTGTCTGTGCTTCAACACCCTTTGATGCATCAATTACCATTACTGCGGAATCTGCTGCCATCAATGTTCTGTATGTGTCTTCCGAGAAATCCTGATGTCCCGGAGTATCCAAAATATTGATACAATATCCTTCGTAATTAAACTGCAAGGCTGAAGAAGTAACTGAAATACCTCTTTCCTTTTCAATGCCCATCCAGTCAGAAACTGCATACTTTGAATTTGCCTTTCCCTTTACTGAACCAGCTGTATTTATTGCTCCTCCGTATAACAGGAATTTTTCTGTTAATGTAGTCTTACCTGCATCAGGATGAGAAATAATTGCAAATGTTCTTCGATTTTCTATCTCTTTTTTCAAATTTTCGTCCATTTTATTCTCCAAATGTTTATTTTAACTAAATTGTGCCGACATCATTATATGTTGTCGTGGCAAACTTCCCCGACTTTGATGCCTACGGATGGTTCCGTGCCAAGCACTCTCACAATTATATACAATTATTTTCTTTTCCACAAGACAACCTGCGTAATTTACTCAATCAGCGAATGTTCCATCATAAACTTTAATTTGCATTTTGTTACTCTTCCATCGAACTCGATTTCAAGCAAATCACCGGATATTTTAAGTACTTTACCTAAACCATACTTCTTATGCATAACTGTTCCTGTCAAATAAATTTCTTCTATTTTATCGGCATATTCAGACTCCGTAATTTTTTTGCGTTTCGTTTCCGTTTTCTGATAAGAAGTTGGTTTAGTTAAATCTATGCTGTTTTTATAAGACGATGATTTTGACATACTTCGGGTTGACGATATACCTGTTATTCCATATATATCACTAGAATTTGCACTATTTTTATTTTCGATTCCAAGCAACTCATTTGTAAATGTAGAACCGTCGTCAAATTCAAATATGCAAAGTTCATTTTTTGCCCTGGTTACACCTACGTAATAAAGTCTTCTTTCTTCTTCATACTCTTTTGCCTCTTCGCCTTTTTTCTTACTATTTTCATAATTTGCTATAACATTTTCCGGGAAAATGCCATCCGCTACATCCATTATGTATACTTTGTCATACTCTAAACCTTTGCTTGAATGAATTGTTGATAAAATAAGTTTGCATCCATTATCGTAAGGCTTTTCTTTTATAAGCATCGCAAGTTCATCTAATCTGTTTATTAAAGCTAATGCAGACGGCTCATTATATGCGATTGCCTGAATTATACTTAATTTGCTATCCTTTATATTTGACCTGTCTAAATATTCCTTATATCCCATAGAATGTATAATTCTATAAATTGCCTTACCTCCACTTTCTTCAAGCATTCTTTTCAAATGTGTCTGCATCGATTTTACACTTTTACGTGTACCCGCGGGAACATCTCCATAATCAATGGCTGCATCCAAAATTGCGATCCCTCTTTCCTGACTTATTTTACATACTTGTGTTGCCACGGCTTTACTCATATAAGTATTTATCTTGTAAAACATTTGCATAAAAATTTCTGTATTCGTTGGCTCCATTGCAAATCTGATAATATTTTTTATGTCCATCACAACCCTATGCGAGAAAAAAGTCAGGTCAGCATTTTTAATTCTATATGCAATTCCTTTTCTTTCTAACAAATCAACCACCGGAATAATGCTCTCATTATCCCTGTAAAGCACCGCTGTCTCTACATCTGTATTCTCAGCTACTTTTGCCAGATAACTATATTGTGCACGTCGGTTTTTCAAATGAATTTTCTGTATTTCAGTCCCTGATTCTCTAAATGCTTTCATATGTTTTTCATACCTGAATTTATTTTTCTGTATAAATTTATCCGCAGCATCAACTATTTTTGCATTTGACCTGAAATTTTCTTCCATTAACAATACATTTGCGTCCTTATAATTTTTTTCAAATGAAAGAAGTGCCTCAGGGTAGGCTGCCCTAAACCCATAAATACTTTGGTCTTCGTCTCCTACCATAAATACTTTTTTATATTTACTTGCAAGTAAGGCGATAATCTGATGCTGAATTTTAGAGGTATCCTGTGCCTCATCCACACAAATATATTTATACATTTCCTGAAAATATTCTAAAATCTGTGGCGATACTTTTAGCATAGTCAGGGCATACACCATTTGGTCATCATAATCCATAAGTGATTGCTTTTTCATTTCATCACAATATGCGCTATAAATTTTTAAAAGTGGTATGTCCTGTTCGTTACCAGCTTTATCTATCTCTTCTTTTGAAAGTTGCATATTTTTTATATACGTAATTAATGTGCTTATGTTTTTCAAATCGCTCTCTGTCGGATATTGATGAACGAGTTCTGTGTAAATTGCAGACAAAAGCTTTGTTTTATATCCCTCATCAGTCAACAAATCAAATGCTTTTTTCCCAACACATATTTCACAATATCCTATTATTTTTGCACATATTCCGTTTATGGTTCTAAACTCAAGTCTTGCAGCAAGTTCGTCTCCAAATATAGATGCAAATCTTTTTCGCATATCATTTGTTGCAGCCACAGTATATGTAACTGTTAGGATTTCTTCCGGACGAATTTCTAAGCAGTAAATCATATATCCTAATCTGGTAACCAAAACCGTGGTTTTTCCGCTTCCCGGCACAGCTAAAAGCAGTGTAGGTTTTTCAACGCTCTGCACTGCTTCTAACTGTTGTTTATTTAATTTTACATTGAATTTGGTAATAAATTCCTGTAATGTCATAATTTTTTTCCTCTCCCCATTTTCATCATTAGTTCCTCTACAATCTCACTATTCACTATATCAAAAATAAAGATAAAATTGTATACTTGTAAAAATAAAAATAACAAAATATTTTTTAATAAGTTATAATTATTCTATTATCAATCAATTTTTTTCTTAGAAGTGGGGTGAATTAAAATGGAATCAAAATTTCAAAAAAATATCAACAAATTATCCGATTCTTCTGACAATACCGCTAATAATGGAGACTTTATCAAGCGTGATTACGACCGTTCAATAAACATGTGGAATGATGTTTATTCTAATTGTAAAATTGTAGATTTAAAGGGAAAATCATTATCTGTTGAGCCTATGTTTGATATTTGCCTTGATATATTTGCAAGCAAATGCAAAAACATATTAGATTTTGGTTGTGGAACAGGAGATATTCTTTTTCAGTGCTATGAATTTGGAAATACAGATTCAGGACTAGGAGTGGATTTATCTGAAACAGGAATTGAATTTGCTAAAAAATTTGCTTCCGTAAACAATTATCACAATCTTGATTTCCAAATTGGCGATATTTCTTTTTTTGATAATTATAATAGTAATAGTTTTGATGGTATTATTTTGTCTAACGTTTTAGATGTTATGCCTAAGGATGTTGCTTTAAAGACTTTTAGACGGCTTACGGATTTGCTTGTTCCTTCAGGACTTATGTTCGTTAAACTCAATCCATACTATGATAAATCTGATATGAAGGCATGGGGATTCACTCAGATAAAGGATAATCTTTTCGAGGAGAATGGCGTTCTTAGATATCGTGAGTTGGATACTGCTTCATGGAAGCAAAGTTTTGAAAAACATTATGAGATTATTCGCTATCTTGAATTTCCTTATCCGTGGCAGGATGGTATGAACCGCTTGTTTTTACTTCAGAAAAAATTGTAAATATTGTAATAATTATTTTAAATAACGGAGTAGTTTGCCCATCTACATTGGGCAACTTCTTCCATTATCTTTTTCCATATCGCCTTTAACATATCTTGCATTAAATTCCATATTGATATCTCTTATTTCTCTCTTTCCATCAATGTAATCATTATACATTTCAGCAAGTCCGGCCATACATCCGTCACAGTTAGCCTCTATGTTTCCAAGCGACTCCTCAACTATCTTTTTTCTTTCTTCTCTTGTTGTATCTTTTATTAAATATCCTGACATGCTTTTTCTCCTAATATTATGTTATTTACGCTGTTCTAATTTTTATGTAATTATAATCTAATTTGCTTTTTCCCTTAATAATATGATATTTGCCCTCTCTTTAATCGACGGCTATTCGTTGCAAATTTTACTTTAAAAGAGAGCCAGATAAATCTGACCCTCTTTCTAGATTATACATTATTTACTTACTTTTACAACCTTTTTGCTACTCCATTTTCCAAATACTTTCTTTCCGTTCACCACTTTGTATGCACGAATCTGAACAAAGTATTTTCCAGGTTTCAATTTTTTAAGAACAGTTTTTGCATTATTCTTTGTAATAGTTTTAATTTTTGCTTTTTTCATCTTTTTGTTAACTGAATATCTAATCTGATATCCTGTAACAGCTTTCTGTTTTCTCCATTTAATGATAACACTCTTTTTCTTATTAACCTTTGTTGTCACCTTCTTAACTTTGCCCGGTTTTGTAACAGAGTTATCATTGTCTGTTTTGTTTGTTGTATCAGAATTGCTTACATTTGTTGTTCCGGAATTATTTGTACCTCCCGGTGTTGTATCTGCCGGAGTTGTTCCGGAATTATTTACAACTGTAATTTCTTTTGCAACTTCACCTTCATATAATGTATTAAATGTTACTATAACTTCATATGTTCCTGCGTCCTTAATTTCAGTAACCGCAGCACCTGTAGTTTTATTTTTAAATGTAACTGTATAATACTGGTCTGATACAATTTCACCGGCTGCATCAGTAACTGTTACTGTTGGTAATGCAATTGAATTTCCAGTGTATTCATATTTTTCATTTGAAATATTAACACTATCAATTCTGCTTATTGCAATTTTTTTACTGTCACCACAATAACACTTAAATTCCCTGTAACCGTCAGCTTCTAATGTTGCTTTAATAATATTTGCTTCGCTATCATAGTTATGTACATGTTTTTCTTCTGAGTTAGTTACGTTTATTTCTTCATCAGAATTTACAAGACTATTCTTATCTACTGCAATATTTCTAGTATCAATTTTTCCTGAATTGTATAATTTATCATACGTTGATTTTCCTTCATCATATGCACAAATTCCTCCAGCATATTCGTATGCATTTATATCGCCATTATTAATTAATTCAGAACCATTTACACCATATACATATGCTAATATTCCTCCGCCACATCTGTCAGATAAAATATTTCCATTATTTATACAATTGTTAATATCAAAGTAATATCCATAATCAACTATTCCGGCTGCGCTTTCTGCTGATATATCTCCGTTATTTTTACAATTACTAATTTTTATTTTGTTGTGATTCTTTGTATTATTTATATATTCACAGATTCCTGCTGCGCTATCATCTCCATCAATATTTCCATTGTTTTCACAACTTGTTATTTCTAACTTTCCATTGGCTTCACAAATAATTCCGGCTACTGTACCACCTTTGACATATCCTTCATTTACACAATTACTTATTATTAGTTTCCCCGGTGAATCAAAATTACCTTTATATTTAGAACAGATTCCGGATGCATAATGATCATAGTAACTATTTGCTTCTATTCTTCCCTTATTTATGCAACCTGATATCTCAGTTGTCCCCGGAATAAGTTCTCCCTGAACATCAATTACTATTCCGCTTGCTATATTATAGCCATTAATACTACCATTATTTATACAGTTCTTAATTGTGCTTGAATATACATTGACTGCAATTCCTGCTGCCATGCCATTTTGCATAGATAATTTTCCATTGTTCACACAATCTTCTACAATAGTATTTTCAGTTATTATATATGCAATTCCTGCTGCTGTTCCACCTGATCCCGTACCTGTAACATTAGCATTATTTGTGCAACCGATAAATTTACAATTATCCGCAAAACAAACCATTGCTGATAAACAGTCATTAAGGTTATTAAGATTTTTGTTACCACTAACACTACAGTTTCTAAAAACTGAATTTTTTGCTCCAATTGCTATGTCTGCAGCCATTCCACTTGTAAAGTTTTCATTTACATATTTAATATTAATGTTCTTTATTTCACTAGAATAAACAAAATTAAATAATGGTCTGTTTTCTCCTCTTTGGTTGATTCCTGATATCGAATGGCCATTACCATCAAAAATAATATTTACTGCATTCACATTTCCTATAAGATCATCTTCATCCTCATAGTTTTCAGGGAATGTAATGTCACTCATAAGTTTTCCATTAATACCACTGTAAATATTTTTCAAATATAATATCAGGTCTTCAAATGTAGTAATTTCAAAATATCCGTCTTTTTGTTGTTTTACGAATTCTTCTTCTGCACCACATTCCTCGCAAACACCATCTTTAAATGAATGACCTAATTTGTTTATTACTTTGCCTTTTTCTATTGTTTCTTTACAAATTGGGCAGTATACATCGCCGGTATAACCATCCTTTTCACATGTTGCCTTGACCATATTATAATCATATATAAAATATTGATTTCTGCTTCCTTCCGGATAATCATGATATGCTTTTATAATTTTATTTGTAGGCTGATTTTCACTTTCTTCTCCACAATATATACACTTGTAATCTCCAAGATATCCGTCTGTTGTACATGTTGCTTCTATGCTACCTACAAATTCATATTTATGTGAACCATATCCTGCATTAGTATCTATTTCAGTTTTCTTAGCATTGCAATACCTACATCTGTAATAAGTCTTTGCATATTCATTACACGTTGCATCTTTTCTGTTATATTCATAATAAGAATGTTCACTGTGAGGTTCTATGGTTACTCCTTCTTCTACTGTTTCTCCACAATCATCACAGATAATATCTCCGGTATAACCTCCTTCTTCACAACTATTAATTGTTTTATTTTCTACATGAATATTATAATGTGCACAACCAACAGTTATGGTAAATTCGCCATATTCATACTCATCATTATAGCCATAAGGTACAACTACAAAATAATATTTTTCACCCTTAGTAAGCTCGTATTCAACCTGTGGAGCTCCATTGTTTCCACCATCATCATCAGAGTCAAGAGCATTATTAAATCGTATTTTGTATTCGTCTTCATCAAAGAATTTATCAAGCTCATTTCTTATCATTTCATCACTATAATTCTCTGAATCAAATAAGAATCCATAACTGTCCCAACCGGTTTTATTACTACAATAAAAACTAATATATTCATCCTTATCTGCAGTATATTCTATTACCTGAATTGGTAAGTCTTTAGTTATTTGAGTATCATATACTTTATTCTTCTGTACATTTCTTATTCTTCCACAGTTTTTACATACATCATTTTCATATTCGTGTTCGAATTTAGGAATTACTTCTCCTTGCTGAAGTTGCATATTACATACCGTACAGTGTTTATCTCCTGTATAGCCATCTAAATAACAACTGTTCACTCTGGCATTCTCTAAATCACCCGGCGTATGCTCTGAAGGTTCAACTGTAGTGCCATTTTCTATTACTTTTCCACATGTATCGCATACAACATCTCCGGTATAGCCTCCCTGCTCACAGTTTTCAAGCGTTCTTCCTTCAACATGCGTTTTTGTATGCACACACGTTATTGTCAGCTTAAAATCTCCATATTCTGTTGAATAAGGTCCAAAAACAAAGTAATATGTCTCTCCCTTTGTTAGTTCTACATTTATCTTCGGTGCCAGGTTATTACCACCATCATTACCTATCCAATAGTTTTTTAATTGTGGTCTTGATGCATTATTATCCTTTAATCTGGCATAATACATTTCCATTCCTGCACTTATTACGGAATCATTAAATTTATCTGCCCTGTAAAGATATCCATAGCTATCCCATTCTGAATCTCCTGTAAATGTGTATCTTCCACTTTCCGGTGCCGTGAATTGAAATACTGTATACGGATAATCTTCTGTTGTCTTTGAAGTGTATGTTATATCTAACTGAGCATTATTTACTCTTCCACAATTTTTACATACATCATCTTCGTATTCATGTTCAAGTTTAGGAATTACTTCTCCTTGCTGAAGTTGCGTATTACATACCGTACAGTATTTATCTCCTGTATAGCCGTCTAAATAACAACTGTTCTCTCTGGCATTCTCTAAATCACCCGGCGTATGCTCTGAAGGTTCAACTGTAGTGCCATTTTCTATTACTTTTCCACATATATCGCACACAACATCTCCGGTATAGCCTCCCTGCTCACAGCTTTCAAGTGTTCTTCCTTCAACATGCGTTTTTGTATGCGCACACGTTATTGTCAGCTTAAAATCTCCATATTCTGTTATATAAGGTCCAAAAACAAAGTAATATGTCTCTCCCTTTGTTAGTTCTGCAGTTATCTTAGGCGATGGACCAATTCCGCTATCATCATCACTTTTCCAATAATCTTTTAATCGTGGTGTTGATGCATTATTGTCCTTTAATTTGGCATAATACATTTCCATTCCTGCACTGATTACGGAATCATTAAATTTATCTGCCTTGTAAAGATATCCATAGCTATCCCATTCTGAATCTCCTGTAAATGTGTATCCCCCACTTTCAGGTGCCGTAAATTGAAATACTGTATATGGATAATCTATTGTTTTCGTTAAGCTATATGTTACGTCTACCTGAGCGTTATTTACTCTTCCGCAGTTTTTACATACATCATTTTCGTATTCATGCTCAAGCTTAGGAATTGCCTCTCCTTCCTGCAAAGTTTCATCACATACTTCACAGTATTTATCTCCTGTATAGCCTTTCTGATAGCAACTGCTTTTTTTGGCATTTCTAACCTGTTCAGCCTCTTTGTGTCCATTTGCCTTAAGCACTTCGCCCTGCTCTAATACCTTGTCGCAAACAGGACAAATCTTATCACCCGAATAGCCGGTTTCAGTACATGTAGCTTCTTTAACTGTGCTTTCATCTAATACTGCATCAGAATGTCCTCTAGCTTCAATCTCTTCGCCGTCACTTATTTTTTCATTACAAAATCCACAGTAAACATCTCCGGTATACCCTCCCTGTTCACAGTCAGCTAAAGTTCTATTCTTTATAACGTTCTGTGATTTAGGATGAATACATGAATCATATTCTATAACACCTGTGCGAAGTGAAGTCGTATTGCAGTCATTCCACTTTCCTGCACCATTTGATCTTTTATTATCGTAAACCTCTCCTGCTTTTTCATTCTTGTTGTTTGGTTCGCCATCATTCCAATTAGTATAACTTACTTCACTTCCATCTGCCCACAGCCATTCATCAAGATTTTCTTCATTTCTTATAAGTCCAATATAAGATGATGTATTATCACCTTGCTCTGAAATAACATTCGCAACAATGTCATTTTCCCTTGCATTGGAAATACATGCAAGATAGCCTCCGCTTTCTTTTGCCAAAGCCAAAACCCGCTCATAATTTCCTTCCTCACTTGTCAATTTATACAAGTGTCCTGTAGTCTTGTCATATGCCATATTGTCTGCATACATTACGTTTTCTTCACTATTATCAGTAGCTGCATATGTACTGACAGGCATGAAATTATTAGTAAAAATCATTGCCAACGATAGTGTCATACTTAAAAATCGTGTCACTTTTTTTCTCATATTTGCCCTCCCATTTAGATATGTATATTTTTCCAATTTACTTCATGTTTTATTATAGAATAAGACTATATTTCAATTCTATGTTCTGGCGTCAAACGGTTAATTTTAGGCATCAAGTGGTTGTAATAAAAAAGATACCTGACTCATATAAAGCCGGTATCCTTTTTATTGTCTATATTTTCTTTATATTTCAGGTGGTTGCAATAATACTCCACTAACACAGAATTTCTTTTCGTTAATTTCTATTTTAATGTCCCCTTCATATTTATTTACAACATATTTTACGGATTCAATTCCTATTCCACTACCATTTTCTTTTGTTGACAAAAATCTGTTTCCTTTCATTTTTATATTTCCGTCAAATGTATTATCTATTGAAAATACTATTGCTTCTGCATTTGGTTTATGTATTTTTAAATCAATTTTTCTTTTTTCTATTTCTATATTTTTGCATGCATCAATAGCATTTTCGAGCAAATTTCCAAATAACACTGTCAAATCTGAATCGCTGATATTTACTTCATTTGGAATAGAAACATCTACATTTATACTTATATCTGATTTTTCAGCCTCCTGCACATAATATACAAGCACCGTATTTAATGCAAAATTTCCACAATATACAATTGGATTTTTCAAATATGAATGCTTAAGATATTTTCCCAGATACTCTTCTATTTTTTTGCATTCATTATTCTGTGCCATTGCATGTACAACACTTATGTGATGTCTCAAGTCATGTCTTGCCCTTCTTGTTGCATCCATCTGTTTTTTCATTTCATCATATCTTAAATTCTGAAGTGCAAGTTGTTTGTTTTCATCACGTAGTTTTAAATTATGTTCAAATTCAAACATTGCACTGATTAATACTCCATATACCAGAAGCGCACCTACATTTACTAAAAATGTAAATATTAGACTGACATAATTTAAAGCAAGTTCCAATGAAGATTTAGTATTAAAATACAGACCGTGATACCAGAATAAATAAAATGTAGCAGGTATCATCCATAGGTATCTCCACATTTTTCCATTAATTTTAATGTCTGCAAGACCTTTTATATATTTTTTAAAATACATAAATATAATTGGTACAAATATTATCTGCATAATTATTGTGCATAATGAAAATGTCCAACGGTTATTCTGTATGGCCATTTGTGGGAATATGTGACCTTCCATGCATTTTCCTGCCATTACAATAAAATTAGCAAAATTTGATACTATAAGAAGCACAAATACAAGTTTTCCAAAATAATCTTTTATGGCAATAAAATAGAACGCTGCATAACTTACTGTACTTATTAAGGAAATAAGTCCTTTCTGACTTTGCGAACAGGTTGTTGCATATATTCCCATCGCACTTTGAAATATTGTAAGAATAATTGCAAAAAACATTATTGTTTTCTTAGAAAAACGTAGTTTATCAATAAAGGGATAAATTGCAAGTCCTAAGTATGGAATTAAATTAAGACACGAATATAATATTATCTCAAATATTCTTAAATTAGACATTTATATATCCTCCCCTTGTCTTAATCTCTCTATCAGATAATCTGTGTAAGATTTCTTAACTTCTGCATATTTTCTTCTGCTAATTGGAACATATTCTTTATTTATCAGTTTAAATCTGTCTTCCTCAAGCCCATCTACTTTTGTAATATTAACTACTATTCCTTTAAAGCATTGAATAAGTTCCTTATGTTCTTGTATACATGCTTCAAAATTTTTCTGTGTGCATCTTAATTGGATTTTGTTTCCATCAATAAGGTAAATTGTTACATAATGCCCTGAAAAAGTTGTATATAATAAAGAATCAATTGGTATAATCTGTCCATCCGGTAAATCTAATATTTTTTTATTATTCTTTTCATCCTCAAATATTCTTTCTATAGTTCTAAGTATACGCTCTTTACTAAATGGTTTTATCAGATAGTCATATGCTTTAACTTCATAGCTTTCACTGGCAAATTCATTACTTGTTGTGATAAATATTATCTTTGACTGATTGTCTGTTTCTCTTAGTTTCTTTGCCGTTTCAATTCCTGTAATTCCATTCATATAAATGTCTAAGAATACAATGTCAAAATATTTTTTGTTTTCATTTTTCTCTATTAAATTTATAAAATCTTCTCCACTAAAAAATTCTGTGATTTCAAAATCTTTTCTTGATTTGTTATCGCAAATTTTTGTAATTTCCTCTTGCAGTCTCTTTCTGTCATCCTCATTATCATCAACGATAGCTATTTTCATGTCCTTCTCCTTATTCCTAATAACATATAGTTATTAACTATGCCATTTAATTTAAGTTCTTTTGCATTTTTAATGACAAATTCCAACATTTAATGTGCATATCCATTTTCTCGCTCAGATTTATATAAATAAAATTTGCTTAAATACATAACATCTTTTTGGGATAAAATCCAAGTCACAAACCAAATGCCAGGCTACTATGCTACTTTTAAAATAAATCCAACATGTTGTCCAAGTAAATTCTTTCTCTGACATGAATCTGATACTCAGGCTTAGTCATATAATAAAGTAAAAATTCCAGAATCAAAGCACTTCCTAAGCTTCGTCCTTCAATTTTAAAATTTGAAAAGCCCATAGGCATATAAATATTTTTTATATCATCTATACCAATGAAACCGGGATTTGTCATTGCTTTAGAAAATTTATAGCCACTCTCTGCATCAGGAGCCACGCAACGATACTCTTTGAATTTTTCTCCTAAATTTTTGCGACTTACAGTTTCATAACATTTTTTTCTGTCAGTGCAACCAAACCAACAGCATTCATTGCATAAAAATTCGACTTTATCCTTCTGCTTTTCTGATAACCTATTCAATTTATCTAATTCTTTATTTAACCGAAAATCCGGAACAACATAAAGAAAATCATCTCTATTTATCTCATTTTTTAATTGTTCAAAATCAGTTAACACCTTAGTTGTTGATGAGACAAAATAAAATTCAGGATATTTATTTTTTAAATAATCTAATAGCAAATCTGAGTGAATTATCACACCATTTTGTATTCCATTCTTTTCTTCAAACATAGAGCATAGGTCATTGCATTTCTTATCTGAAAGATGTTCATTTCTCAACAATGAATTACTAAATGTCAGTCTTGCTGAAATGCCATATTCCTTCATTAATGCTAAAACTTCTTTTGGATTATTTTCTCCAAATCCGACACGGCCTCCGCCCCAAGCACAATCTGCCGGAGTTCCATATATAGAACCTATATCGCACCAGTCATAAAAATATTCTCGATGTTCACGAAATAATGGTAAAAACTCACTATACAGCCCGTAAAATTCAAATAATCCGGGAAGATGATAATATGCTGTTTCTTTTTTTAACATTATCAGCCTATTCCTCCAAGCATTGCTCCAGCCACAAGTGCTATAAACGCTAATGGTACAAGCACATATTTTCCAAGTGGCATAAACCATTTGCCAATCGGCTTATTATTGCCTTTATTTACTGCACTAATTGCAAAATCCTTCCCTGCAACCCAGAAGAACATAATTGCTGCAAGCATTGCACCTAATGGACAAATATAAATTGATACTGCATCCATCCATCCTGAAACAATCCCCTGAATAACAAGCGCAACTGCGCAGCCAACTACCGCTATACTCAAAACAGCTACCGGTCTTTTAAATTTTAATCTTTCTTCCAATGTTGCTATCGGTGCCTCATATAAATTTACAAGAGAACTCATTCCCGCAAATAAAACGCAAATATAGAAAATTATTCCTACAATCTTTCCACCCTGCATTCCATTAAATACATTTACAAGATAGATAAACATAAGTCCCGGTCCGCCTGAAGACAATTCTGCTCCACCAACAGCCATTCCCGGAATTATTACAAATGCTGCAAGTAATGCTGCTACTGTATCAAATACTGCTACGTTTCTTGCAGAACTTACTACATTTTCTGATTCACTTAAATATGAACCATAAATTACTGTTCCATTTCCTGCTATTGATAATGAGAAAAATGCCTGTCCAAATGCATAAATCCACAATCTCGGGTCAAGCAATCCTTTAGGATTTATTGTAAATATGTATTTATATCCATCACTTGCACCCGGAAGCGTAAATACATAAATTCCTAATCCCAAAAATAATACAAAAAGAAGTGGCATCATAAATTTGTTTGCCCTTTCGATACCACCGGCAATTCCAAATGCCATAATTACGGCTGTAACAATTACTGCGATTACAAGCCATAAGTTATTTCCATAGCTTGTAGCTGTACTTCCAAACATGCCGCCAATAGCATCCATATCATGTCCCATATCTGAAAGCTGACCTGTAATTGCTAAATATGTATATTTAAATATCCATCCTACAACTACCGTATATCCTATTGCTAATGCTAATGAACCGATAACCGGAAGTGCACCAATCACTTCTCCGATTCTTTTATTACCTGTCCTAACTTCAGTACATTTGCCAAATGCTTTAATAGGTCCACCTTTAGCAGCTCTTCCAAGCGCCATTTCTTCGATAAGCCCTGTTGCCCCAATTAAAATAACAAATAAAACGTATGGGATTAAAAATGTCATACCTCCCCAGTCTGACACCATATAAGGAAATCTCCAAATATTTCCCATTCCTACTGCTGACCCTATGCATGCAATTACAAAGCCTGTTCTACTCTTAAACCCGTCCCTCTTTTTTTCCATTAATTTTTATCCTTTCCTTTTTCAGTCATACCTTAAATATTGTATCACATTATAGGGATTATTATAGTTAAATTTTACTCAATATGTTATAATTAGATAATGTAATTTGGTTCGGAAAATTAATACTTTTATTGCTTCTTTGTAAGCAAATTATTACTAAATTTTGCGAAAGGAGAGATTATTGTGACACAAGATAATTCAAAAGATAACTCAGCTAATAAATATACAAATAAGTATACTAAAAAAACTAGTATCAAAAAATTTCTTTTACTCTTATACAATATTATTATAATTGTAGTGGCAATTTTATCTTCCTACTCCTATTCTATTACTACGGAAAACAAAAGCATCGCCTTACGTTTAGATAATTTCTGCAACTCTACTGACTCTATGAAACAGCTTACTGAAAGCTATTTATATGCAGAAAAAGGATATGTCGATAACTGGGCTCACTACATTTCCAGCAATAATATGACTATAGATGAAGCAATAAAATTTGTACAGAATATTAACACACAGGGCAACCGCTATGCACACTTCGTTGATATGGATGACTTCTCAGCTATTTCTACTATTGCAGATAAAAATGGAAATTACTCTGTTAACTGTTACAAAACATTTTATGATACAGATACCAATGCATGTCATGCAATGATTAAAAAAATGCAGAATATATTTAAATCACAATCCGGTCAGGTTTATGTTCTTGGTAAATATCGCGTTGACGGACTACAACAGACTGTCATCAGTGTTGGTACTAGAGTTTATTTAAATATTGGTAACAATAAGACAAAGCCTTACCTGCTTTTAAGATTGCTCCCTGTTGATTACCTAAAAAATGCATGGGCATTTCCAACTGAATATAAATCAGCAGAAATCAGTCTTATTAACTCTAACGGTGAATATGTTATTCAGTCTCCTTCGATGAAATCAAGAACTTTTTATGACTATATTCGCGGATACAATTTTCAAAATGATTACAATAAAGTCGACGAGCTTGCTAACAAAATTAAATCGTCCGATAGTGGCTTGCTTCAATACAAAGACTATCGTAACGAAAATTGCTATTGGTACTATTCAAGTTTTGGAAAAAATTTAGATTTATACATCATAGGATATATTCCTGTAAAGGATATTGATTCAGTTAATATGAACTGGAGTATTGTTGCAATTATATGTGGAACAGTATTGTTTTTAACAATTCTTGATACATTTTACATATTATCAATTAATCATCGTTTAAGAAAAGCTGCAAGTGAAGCTGAACATGCAAGTCAGGCAAAAACACAATTTTTGTCCACTATATCCCACGATATCCGTACTCCAATGAATGGCGTTTTGGGGATGACTCAAATTGCGAAAAAACATTTAAATGATCCTGAATATATGGGCGAATGTCTGGATAAAGTTTTTCTTGCCGGAAATCATCTTTTAACATTAATAAATGATATTTTAGATATTTCAAAAATTGAGAGTGGGAAAATGGCTATTTCTATAGAACCTTTTTCACTTAAGGACTGTGTAAATGAAGTTGTTAGTATTATTCGCCCTCAGGCTGAATATAAAGGCATTTCGCTTGAGGTTAATATGCATGACATTATTTACGAAACTTTGTCAGCTGATCCTTTACGACTTAATCAGATAATAACTAATCTTTTAACTAATGCCGTAAAATATACTGACAATGGTGGAAAAGTTTTATTTGATATAAGTCAGTCACGATTACCGGATGATGACGAAAAAATACGACTAAAAATTGTTGTCTCTGATAACGGAATCGGTATGACTAAAGAATTTCAGGAAACAATGTATAATTCATTTACCAGAGCTCTTGACAGTCGAACTAATAAAATTCAGGGAACCGGTTTAGGCCTTGCCATTATTAAACAGCTTGTAGATTTAATGAACGGCTCAATTGATTGTAAAAGCGAATTAAGGAAAGGAACTACATTTACTGTTTACCTTGATTTAGCAGTACTTAACGAACACAAGCATTTAGATACCGTAAATCCGGATTCATTATATGAAAAAAATTATGATTTTTCTTCATTACATGTACTTGTTGCAGAAGACAATGATTTAAATTGGGAAATTATTAAAACAATGCTTTCCGAATATAAAGTTTCATGTGACCGTGCCGTAAATGGTCTTGAATGCATAAACACTTTGACTTCCTCTTCCAAAGGCTTTTATGACTTAATTTTAATGGATATCCAAATGCCTGTACTGAACGGAAAAGAAGCTACACGTAAAATCAGGAAAAACGAAGATGCGTATATACGAAATATTCCTATTGTAGCAATGACTGCTGATGCATTTGCTGAAGACATAAAGGCATGTAAAGAAGCCGGAATGAATGCTCATATACCAAAGCCTATTAATATGAAACAGGTATTATCAATTTTAATAACTGTATTAAAGAAGGACTATAAGTTTTAAAAAACTTTAAGAATGGAGGCTAATTATTTAGGAGCAGGTGTCTATGAAAATTCCGAAGTTGCTGCTAAAGCCTTTGTTTTAGAATGTAGCAAATAATAAAAACAAATACCCGGTTGTGAACCATTTTCACAACCAGGTATTTTTGATAAAAAACTATAAAATAGCATTTTTAAAATTCTTAATTTATTATCTGTTTTCTTTTACTTACATAATTTGTTACTGCGACAAATATAAAACTGGAAATTACTATAACTGCCCCATTTATTAACAATGGTTTAATGCTTTCAAAATTAAAAACTTCCATAGTTTTTATCAGTTGGTTATTTGCTACATAATAATATGTTGGCAATATATGTGCTATTTTCAATACATAATCAGGCATGTATTCAAATGGCACAAAGCATCCACAAAGAAATGATGTGCCGAGTGCTATTACATTTACTATTCCACCAATAGCATTCTTATTCTGCGTAATATTTCCAATTAAAAATCCTATGGTCAGACTGCATATCGTAAATACAAATGAATTTATAACATAGCCTAAACCATTTGAACTAAACATTAAGTCTTTAAACAAAATCAATGCCAAAATCATATATAAAATCCACATTGCAAATATTACTATGGAATTTGATAATAGTACGATTCTATTATATTTTTTGTAATTGAAACTGCTTATAATTGTTCTCTTTCTTACAGTCTCATCATTTAAACTTGCTAAAATCATGCTGATGCAATACACACATCCTGCAAGCAAGGCGTAATTTAGGATATTAAAATACTGTGTCATGCTGCTTAACTTTGATGTATCTAAAGTCGTTTTCATATAAACCTTTGTATCTTTGTCCACAACTTTATTTACTTTTGAAATTAACTCAGCTCCACTATAATAATCCTTGTAAATAAGCACGGTTTTTATGTATTTTTCCACCATCATTTGGGCATATGAAGAATATTCATCACCACATGATTTATATTCCAACGAAGGATTCTTTCCATCTAATAAATTTTTTCCAAAATCTTTTGGTATATAAATTACATAATTTACGTCTCTGTAAAAAATTGCATCATTTATTTTGTCTTCGTCTTTTGTATCTATATCTTTTATTTCTGAATGTTTACTTATATAATCCTCAAAGCCTTTAGCAATATTATCTTCACTGTCTTTATTTACAATTAACACACTTGGTTTTGAATCTTCAAAATTTGTCATATTATTACCTGATGTCTGATTAAGCGCTGTTATTGCAACAAGTATGGCAGTATATAAAATAATCATTCCCTTTAATTTATTTAATATCTTTAAAATAGTCTTAAATACTGTCATACTTTTCCCTCCTTAAGCTAACAAACGAAATTAATAGACAAATTATGATAAATATAATCAAATAAATGATATCTCTAAAATATCTGTCTAAAGTATCGTAATAGTATAATGAATAAAAGCCATCAGTTATTAAGTTATTTGGATTTATCAGATTAATTATAGGCACATTTTTATCAATTACATATTTTAATGTAACTCCCATCATTCCTGAAAAAACAGAAAAGAACATTGTAACAGCAATAGTTATTCCTGTCTTAGCACCTTCTGACACTCTGAATATTGAAGCAATTACTACCCCTAGTGCAATTCCTGCCAGATTTCCTACCATGGAAAGTAAAATAATTAACAAAAGATTTTCTCCAAAATCAACTTTTATTACAAATGTCAAAAATGCCATAAGTACCGCAAGTCCTACCAGGCTTACCGCATAACTTCCTATAGTCGAACTCAAAATAATTGTGCTTTTTTTATTTGGTGACACGGAAATTCTTTTTCCCTTGCTACTCATATTCGCCAGACAGTTATTTATTGCAGTCAACCCGAATATTCCACCATACATACACATCATCGCAATTAAAGTATAATATTCTATTTGCATATAACTTAAATTTGAATTAGAAATATTTTTCAAATTAACTTGTTCATTATTAATTTTGTCTAATATTTGATTTACTATTTTGTCTGTATCAAATGTAAAATTCCCGTTTGCTATTTCGTTTTCTATATTTTTTTCGGTCAATTCTTCTACTATTGTTTCATTCTGTCTGATTTCATTTATGACAAACTTAAGTAATGTTTGATATGTACCATTTGCCTTTACTACAACCTGTGGTTCGTCGTTCTTAAATACAACATATCCTTCAATTTTAGAATCATCTAATAGCGAATCTGCTTTTTTATTACTTACATATTTGATATTAAATAATTTGTCTTTATTATCATTATCCGATAATTCTTTTAATGCGTTTTTGTATATTTCCTGCGTTTCAAATTCGTCATTATCTACGACTGCAATATCAAACACTTTTAATACTTCATCTTTTTCTATGTTGGAAAATGCCATATTGAAAAATATTCCAAGAATAATCGGAAAGGCAAATGTCCAAAAGACTAATATTTTATTTTTAAACAATGTTTTTATCGTATATTTCAAATTATGAATAAACATTAATCTCTTAATTCCTTTCCTGTTAATTTCAAAAATACATCATTTAATGTAGGTCCTACACGTTCTATTTTTTCTTCAATATTTGCCTGTTGTTTCAGTTCTTCGCTTGTTCCCTGAGCTATTATTTTTCCTTTATCAAGAATTATAATTCTATCGCAAAGTATCTCTACCTCTTCCATATAATGTGTTGTGTAAACTATTGTGGCACCATCGTCTCTTAATTTCTTAATTCCATCTAAAATATTGTTTCTACTCTGTGGGTCGACTGCTACTGTTGGTTCATCAAGAAAAATAAGTTTTGGTTTATGTGCTATTCCACAGGCAATATTTAATCTTCTTAAAAGTCCCCCTGAAAGTTGTTTTGGCAAATATTTTTTAAATTCACCAAGTCCTACTAATTCAATGGCATCTTCTACATATTGCTTTCTGATATTTTTATCTTCTATGTATAATCCACAAAAATAGTTTATATTGTCATATACATTTAATTCATTAAATACTGCAACCTCCTGAAAAATGACTCCAATTTTCGATTTTATATCGTACGAATCGGGTTTCATATCCTTACCAAATATTTTTATGCTTCCGTTCTGATATTTAAGCAATGCTAAAATTGAATTTATAGTTGTACTTTTACCACTTCCGTTAGGTCCAAGTAATCCTAATATTTCTCCTTCATATACATCAAATGATAAATTATCAACTGCCTTTTGCTCTTTATATTCTTTAGTTAGATTTTTTACCTCTATTACTTTTTCCATATTGCCTCCATGATTTTTCTTTTCATATTGTGATTAAATTATATCATATGTTAATTTGATTATGTTTTATATTTTGAATTTCTTCCCCAGCCGACAGATTTTTTCATAGCAAACACGTTGATTTTCCTTCCCCCAGCCGGCAGATTTTTTCATAGCATACACGTTGATTTTTTTATTTTGCTGCGCCGCTTATTGTAAGTTCAAAAGATAAACTCGCCTATCGGCTCAGACATATCTTTTGAACTTACGCTATGCTCGCAAAATTTCAAAAATCTGCCTATCGTTTGCTTATGAAAATATCTGTCGGCTGGGGTGTGGAAATTTTGTTGCTTTGGATATTTCTGCCGGCTGGGGTGTGGAAATTCTGTTGCTCTGGATATTTCTGCCGGCTGGATGTGGAAATTTTGTTGCTTATAAAAAGTTTTGACAGATTGGGTGATTTAATTTATATGGTTCTTTAAAATCGGATATAGTTGATTAAATTTTCTATTTTTCATACTTTAATTTAAAAAAATACCGAAAATCTATTAACAATAGACCTTCGGTATTTCACCTTAGTAATTTTTAATTATTTTTTACTATTTTGTCTTAACTCTTTTTATCTTTGACCATGCTGAATATACTTTGTTTCCATCTACGATTTTGTATGTACGGATTCGAACATTGTATGTTTTCTTTGCTTTTAATTTCTTTACAATATATATAGTTGCCTTTTGTTTGTTTACTGATATTGTCTTTTTGTTTTTCTTAAACTTCTTATCAGTTGCTACCTGAATTTCATATCCTTTTACGTTTTTAACTGCTTTCCATTTCAAAGTAATTGCTTTCTTTTTAGCAATTGTCTTAATAATCTTTGTAGTCTTCGGTGTTGAAACTACAGCAGTTGTGTTCTGCGGATTTGTTGTTGTTTCAGTTTTGCTTTCCGGCTGCTTTTGTGTTGTCGGATTATTTACATCTGCTTTTTTTGTTGTTTGTGTAGAATCTGCTTCTTTTGTTGTCTCAGAAGTTGATGCTATAATTCTTGGTAATGTTTTTCCTATTGCAATTATTTTATCACAATCGTTACAATAAGTATCTCCTGTGTATCCTTCCTCTTGTTCTGTTGCATCTTTTTTATTTATAATTGTCGTATTTTTGTGCTCACATTCAGTTGGAATAAAAGTCCCATCATCTGTTTTTGAAGCTTCTGCCGTATTTCCATAAGCACCCATATTGACTCTGCTTCCATTAGGAGCCGGTTCATTTGAATAATCACTTAACGGGTCACCTGCATTTATGCAAGGGCTTGTAACATCATCCGCAATCCACATCGTTCCATTCCATCTTCCGCCTTTAGATTTCAAATGATAATTTCCTTTTTCTATATTTGCAAATAATGGTTCTTCAAATATACATCCTATTCCGTAATTATAAGTGTTACCATTCCAGCTATCATTATATATGCATGTATATGTTATATTTGATGTGTCTGTATCGTCATTTAGATTCTTAAATCCTCTCTTGTTTCCGGCTATTATACAATTTTTTATTATCGGAAGTTTTGTCATATATCTGCCTATGCTTACTCCATAATAGCAGTTTGCAATTGTAACATTTTCCAAAACTATTTTTTCAATTAAATCTTCTTCTACACTTAATGATAGACCAATTCCATCATTTTGCTTATTAAAATTATGTATAATACAATTTGAAATTTTGAAAATATTATCTTTTGGTACTTTTGTTCCATAAGCTGATATGCTTAATCCTGTGAAAGAATCATTGTTTTTTCCTTCAAAAATTGTATTTTCTACAGAAATTTTTCCATAAATGTAATCATAATAGCTGTTAAGTGTAACATACATTCCACTTGATTCATTGGTAAATTTACAATCTTTTACTGTAAGTGTTTGCGGAATTTCTCCCTCATATCCGGTATTTTTGCTTATTATGTTTGCCTGCATTTTAACATTATCAAATTCACAATTTTCAAATGTTGCTTTCCCACTTAAATAATCCGAAGACGAATTCTGCGTTATGGAAATTTGATTGCTTGCATTTGTTAATCCTCTGTCAGAAGCCCCTACAAATTTAATAGGATTTTCCTTTGTTCCTTTTGCAATCAACTCTCCATTATACATAATATCTAATGATGCAATTACATAAGGATGTTCTGAAGTCAATATTACTTTTGCATCATTTCCATTGTTATATCCTACAGTACAATTTTTAAAGTAATATTCCAGGCCCTCTATTTTTCCTAATGTACATTCCGGAGTTATCATTGAGCCACTAAGTTCAACATACTTTCCAAATACAGCTGAGTAATCGCATGTATTGTTCGCATAAGTTCTTGTTTTATCAGCATTGACATTTGCTCCAAATTGAACTCTTATAGGTGCACACTTATTCATTTCTGATGATTCATTAGATTGACTTCCGTGGAATACATTTCCCTCTATTACAAAATCACATTGTCCATCAAGATTCAACGCATTTTTTGTTAATGCTCCACCTTCTGTTGTATAAAATTCATTATTTATTATTTCAGCATTTCCTCCCCAGTTAACAGACGGATTGTAAGAACCGGGAATATTGTTTTTAAATGTATTATTTTCTATTTTACATTTTGATTTATCATTATAAAAATACTCATATGATAAATCCTTTGTATAACCTTCAATTCCCATTGAAAGTGATTTGAACGTTGAATTTGATATTTTAATATTTGATTCAACAGTATTTGCATCATAATCTCCATAGAAAAATCCTGCACCTATTTCACTCGGTTGCAAAATATTTTTGCTTACTAACTCTGTACTATCAAATATACAATGGTCTACTGTAAGATTAAACTTCGTATTCTTTGTCCCATGAGATACATCAATTAATCCCTCTGTGAAATCTCTAAACTGTGCTCCACCGTTTATAAAATAACAATATTCAAATGTGTCTGTCACTTCTCCATTATCAGGAAGTGTTATCTCTATTCCATTCCACCCTGCGTGAGTATCAATATTTTTAAAAACAATAGGCTCATCCTGTGTACCTTTTGCTTCTATGCTTCCACCTTCTTCTACTCTAAAAATAGAATATGGTCTATAAACTACATCTGAATTTTCTACTCCGTTAACATTTCCCGTTCCTGTTCCAAATAAAACTGTTGTTCCCGGTTCGATTACAAGTTTACATTTAACATATGGTAATTCAACTATATTTTTTGAACATACAACATATGTTTTATCTTTTGTCCATGTTACAACATTACTTCCATCATCTGAAACTATGTCTCCTGTTACGTATACTAAATTTTCATTAGTTTCAGAATTATCACTTTGGGCAATTGAAGCGTCACTGTTATTTTCGTATACGGAAATTTTCGTATTTTCTTTAGTTATAACATTATTTGTTTGTTGTGCCATAGTATTTTGTGGTACTAATGATATTACCAACATTATACTTAGAATAAGGCTAAAATACTTTCTCATAGGCAGCTCCTTTCTACTACATTTTTTATATTATAATTTTAACATAATATAATCTTGAAGTCTTTATTTAAATTATTATTCAGCAGAAGTTTCCATAGCAAACACGTTGATTTTCCTTTCCCCAGCCGGCAGATATTTTCACAGCAAACACGTTGATTTTCCTTTCCCAGCCGGCAGATATTTTCATAAGCAAACGATAGGCAGATTTTCGAAATTTTGCGAGCATAGCGTAAGTTCAAAAGATATGTCTGAGCCGATAGGCGAGTTTATCTTTTGAACTTACAATAAGTGGCGCAGCAAAATTTCAAAAATCAACGTGTTTGCTATGAAAATATCTGCCGGCTGGGGCGAGGAAAGTGTGTTGCTTATGAAAGTTTCTGTCGACTAGGGGTGGGAATTGTGTTGTCTATGGATTTTCTGTTAGCTGAAACAATGTTAAATATATTATTTTCCTTGAAAAATATTTGCTAAATATGTCATATATTAATTGACAAAAATCCTGTTTAAGCAATATGCTATAATCATGTTAAAAAAGGATATATTTAATGATGAAAAAATTTATAGAATTAGTACGTAAAGAAACAGTATTAGTAATTGCATGGGTCTTGGCAATTATATCCGCATTTTTTGTAAAACCAAATATTAAATACATAGATTACATAGATTTTAGAACGCTTGGAATATTATGGAGCCTTATGGTTATCATGGAAGGGTTAAGTTGTAATGGATTATTTGAAAAGATAGGTTATAAATTATTAAAAAAGACGAAAAATGTATGGCAGCTAAGTATAACATTGGTATTCATTTGTTTTTTCTCAAGTATGTTAATTACAAATGACGTTGCACTTATTACATTTGTTCCTTTTACAATGATGATTTTAGGAAAATGTGAAAAACAAAATTTATTGATTCCAATAATTGTTTTGCAAACCATTGCAGCTAATCTTGGAAGTATGCTTACTCCAATTGGCAACCCTCAAAATTTATATTTATATGGTTTATGGGGAGTTAACATATTTACATTCATAAAAACTATTTTACCTTATTCAATTGTTTCATTTTTTCTTCTTTTACTATTTTTGTTTTTTATTAAGGATAAGAAAAGTAAAATTGTTGTTGATGGTAAAGAAAATGATATTATTCAATATAAGGGGAACTTATTTTTCTATGTAATTTTATTTGTAATCGCATTAGGAACTGTATTTAAATTAATTTCTTATTATATTCTTATATTTCTTGTGTTTATTGTCGTGTTTTTTATACAGCGAAATGTGCTATATAAAATAGATTACGCATTACTTTTTACATTTATTGGATTTTTTATTTTTACGGGAAATATTGGTTCACTTCCAATGGCAAATAAGTATTTGGCTTCAATTGTTATAGGAAATGAAATTGGAATTGGGGTACTTGCGAGTCAGGTGATAAGCAATGTTCCTTCTGCCTTGCTTTTATCTGGTTTTACAACAAACTATAAAGGATTACTTATAGGTGTAAATGTTGGTGGTCTTGGAACACTTATTGCTTCAATGGCTAGTTTAATTTCTTACAAATTATATGCACATAATAACAACAGCACAAAAGGAAAATATTTGCTTTATTTTACAGTTGTAAATATTGTATTTCTTGTAGTTTTACTGATTTTAAACACTATAATTAACTGATATTCCAGTCGACTGAAACTTTCATAAACAAACACGTTGTTTCACCTTCCCACAACCAGCAGAAGTATCCATAAGCAACACAACTTTCACAACCCCAGCCGGCAGATATTTTCATAGCAAACACGTTGATTTTTTTATTTTGCTGCGCCGCTTATTGTAAGTTCAAAAGATAAACTCGCCTACCGGCTCAGACATATCTTTTGAACTTACGCTATGCTCGCAAAATTGCAAAAATCTGCCTATCGTTTGCTTATGAAAATTTCTGCCGGCTGTGGTTAGAAAATTCTATTTCTTTTGTAATTTATGCTTTAAGGTAGATAAAATAAAAATTACATATTGTTTAGATTTAACAAGTTGTTATTTTTACTTTAATTTTCATTTCGGATTCTTTTGAATATTTCGTACTGTCTCTCTAATTCTTTTTTTTCATCTAATAATAGATTCTTTGATTCTAATATTCTTTCTATTGCCTGATTTGGATCTAATGTGTGATATGGTAAATACAATCCTCGTAACTCTTTTGGCTTTACAATCTTGTACACTTGTATTGATGACATATTATAAGTGTATGAAAAGTACCGATACAGATATCCTATCCAATATAGTTCATTCAAATTGTATTTTACTGAACCATATTTTGATGCTCCATACTCTTCTTCTATCATATTTAATATATCTTTCGCCTGAATATTTGTCTGCAAAAAAATACCGCAAAACTCTTAATTCCATTGATTTATCACTTTCTAAATCACAATTTAGTATCTGTTGTCATAAATTCTTGTTGATTTTTTCTCACTTCTTGGAAGATCGCCAATTGCAACAGGCTTAATTATTGCTGCAATACCTATTTTAGCCTTGAATGCTGCTCCAATTTCATGTTCCATTTCGTAAGCATTTGCATCGTCCTTTATTTCAACAAATAATGTAAGAATATCTTTTCCATTCAAATGATCTATCATAACCTGATATTCACTTGACGCCCCATTAATGCCTTTTAACATTTCTTCTATCTGTGATGGGAAGATATTTACACCTTTTACTTTAACCATATCATCTGTTCTCCCTAAAATGACATCGATTCTTGGATATTTAGAACCACATGGGCATTCTCCCGGAATAATTCTTGAAAGATCATGTGTACGATATCTGATAAGTGGCGCCCCTTCTTTATGTAATGTTGTAATAACTATTTCTCCAATTTCTCCATCAGGAAGATTTTTTCCTGTCTTAGGGTCAACAATTTCTATATAGACATAATCATCCCAATAATGCATTCCACATTCATGTTCACAACTGATTGCAATTCCAGGACCATAGACTTCTGTAAGTCCATAAATATCATAAAGCTTAACGCCAAGTTCATTTGCAATTCTTTTTCTCATCTTGTCTCCCCAGCGTTCAGAACCAATTATTCCTTTTTTAAGTTTAATCTTATCTCCAATACCTCTCTTGGCAATTTCTTCCGCAAGTAACAACGCATATGATGATGTTGCGCATAGAACTGTAGATTCCAAGTCAACCATCATTCTAAGCTGTTTATCTGTATTTCCCGGACCCATAGGAATAGTCATTGCTCCAAGCTTTTCAGCACCATTTTGAAATCCTATTCCGGCGGTCCATAATCCGTAACCTGGTGTAATATGAATTCTATCTTTATTAGTTACTCCTGCCATTTTATAGCAACGTGAAAACATTGTTGCCCAATCATCAATATCTTTTTTTGTATATGGAATAATAACAGGTATACCTGTTGTACCTGAAGATGAATGTATTCTTACAATTTCTTCTTCAGGCACTGCACGAAGTCCCAACGGATAAGCTTCTCTTAAATCTCCCTTCCATGTAAATGGGAGTTTCTCAAAATCCTCCTGAGACTTAATATCATCTACATTAATACCCTCCAATTTTTTCTGGTAAAAGCAATCCTGACTTGTAAGTTTTTTCAACTGTGCTTTAATTAGTTCAAACTGCTCTTCTTTCATTTTCATAATTTGTACCTAGCCTTTCAACTATGCATTTTCATGTGTTTGAAAGGCGCAAATCCAAGATTAAAAGAATGATTTGCATTGTTTTTCCTTTCTTTTTTATTTCTTTTAACCTTTTCTTCTCCTCTATGTATTTATGACAAATGCCTCTTCATTTGTCCATAATTTATAAAAAGTCTTTTAGACTTATATACTAGTTTGTTGCCATAAGTGCTTTAATGTTCATTTCAAGGAATTTCGGATTAAGTTTTGTTTCTATAGCTTTTTTAATTTCCTCTTTTGTTATTCCTAATTCATTACTATTGGTTGCTGCTCCAAGTAGTACAACATTTAAAGCCTTCGGGCTTCCTAACTCTTTACAAATCTTTTCTCCGTCCACAGCAATAAGATTAATATTTTGCTTTTGTAAATATTCTATCATCTCTTTACCATCATAGTGAAGTCCAAGACTTGCAGTTGTTGGCATTACCGGCTTTGTATTTACAACAACTGTGCCTCCCTCTTTTAAATAATTTAAATTTCTTACAACTTCACCCGGTTCAAATCCGATAATTATATCAGCTTCTCCCTCAGGAATCATTGGAGCTTTTATTTCATTTCCTATTCTTACATGGCTTACAACGCTACCTCCACGCTGAGCCATTCCAATTGTTTCTGCTGTTTTTGCACTTATCCCTTTATCAATTGCAGCCTGTGCAAGTAATTTTGACGCTAAAACTGTGCCCTGTCCACCAACTCCGCAAAGTAAACAATTCATATTTATACCAAACCTTTCATGCATATTATTTGTAATCTTCGATTTCCGGCAATTATTTTGTCAACAGTTCTACTGCTCAATAGCATGAACCGGACAAATATGACTGCATAATCCGCAACCAAAGCATAATGATGAATCTATTTCAATTTTTCCATCTATATTTGTCACTGCAGGACAACCTATTTCATTAATGCATTTCTTACATTTAATACATTTTTCGCTTACGCTATAAGCCTTTTTAGGCTTATTCACAGCAATACATGGACTCTTAAATATAATTGCCTTAACGCCTTTCATCTGTGCTGCTCTCTTAACCGCGTCTATTGCCTTATCAAGTTCAAATGGATTTACTTTTTCAACACTTACAACTCCTATTGCTTTTAAAACAGCTTCAATAGAAATCTTATGAGTTATTTCACCCTTTGGATTAGTATCTTTTTTCTTAACCATGTCCATCATTGTAACACCGGTTCCCGGATGTGGCTGGTGTCCCGTCATTGCTGTAGTAGAATTATCTAACACAATAAGGACTATGTCTGTCTCATTATATACAGCATTTACCACTCCTGTAATTCCTGATGCGAAAAATGTTGAATCGCCAATAAATGAAAAATGCACTTTCTCAGGTTCAATCCTATGAAGCCCCTGCGCTATTGTTACATCCGCTCCCATGCAAAGACATGTATCAGTCATATCCAATGGCTTTGCATTTCCAAGTGTGTAACAACCTATGTCACCACAAAATACTGCTTCTTTTTCTTTCATTGCCTGTTTTACGGCATAAAATGAAGCTCTATGTGGGCATCCTGCACAGAGTACCGGTGGTCTTACAGGTAATTCCGGTTTTTCGCCTACTTCCTTAAGTGTTTCGTCATCTATATCTTTTGCAACTCCAAATTTAGTAAGCTGTTCTCTTACTGATTTTGCAGTATTTTCTCCTGCACACTGTACATCTTTTGTAAGTTTTCCTAACACCTTACATTTAATATTATATTTTCCACATACGTATGTGATTTCTCTTTCTATAAACGGACTTAATTCTTCTATTACAAGAACTTCATCCACTCCCTCTAAAAATCTTGCAACAAGTTGTTCCGGAAAAGGATATGAAATTCCTATTTCCAAAAATCCTGCCTTGTCATAATCTAAGTATTCCTGAACGTATTTTCTTGAAACTCCGCCTGATACAACTGCCTTCCTACTATCTTCACAAAGATGAATTTTGTTCCATTTTGACAAATCCAATTCATCTGTACTATCTGCAGAAAGTACATGTGTAAGTTTTGCATTTCTTTCCTCTATCCTAATATGGTTGAGGTAAGATGTTCTTGGGAAAATAACCCATTTCTGAGTATCTTTTATAAATCCCTCCGGTGGCTCTCTTTTTATATTTTCTAAAATTTCAATATCCGCACATCCATGGCATACTCTTGTTGTAGGTCTGAAAATTACAGGTGTGTTATATTTTTCTGACATTTCAAAAGCATCTGCCATCATCAAATAGGCTTCCTGCGGTGTTGATGGATCGAATACCGGTATTTTTGAAAAAATGCCAAATTCTCTTGTGTCCTGTTCTGTCTGAGAGGATATCGGTCCCGGATCATCTGCTACTAAAACTACCATTCCACCTTTAATTCCTACATAAGATAAACTCATGATAGGATCAGATGCAACATTTAGTCCTACCTGCTTCATTGTAACCAGTGTTCTTGCACCTGCATACGATGCGCCTGCTGCAACCTCAAGAGCTGCCTTTTCATTTACTGACCATTCAATATAATATGAACCGTCATTTTTCTTTGCTGCTGTTTCTAAAACCTCTGTAGAGGGTGTTCCCGGATATCCACAAACTAAATTAACTCCGGCTCTTATCGCACCCATAGCTATTGCTTCATTCCCCATTAATAATTGCTTCATTTATGTAACCTCTTAAACATATCTCTGTAACGTTTTTATCTATTTATTATAATATTAATTATGATATATAGCAACGTTTCATTTTAAATCAAAATATCATTTTGAAACATTTTTTACGCTTCTATATCTCAAATGTTTTTCTTTATTTTATCTATCAACGTTACATCTGCCGGTAGCCAATCTACATCATATAATTGTCCTTTTGTAAGCCATTTTGCAGCTTCATGTTCTTTGAGAATTGGCTTTCCTTGTTTAATATTGCACCAAAAGCAATCCATAGTTGTTCTTTCGTATCTACAACAATTTCTTTAGGTCTTGCTCCTCTTTGTTGCACGTTTTCTTGTGATTAAGTTTAAATCTTGCATCCGTCTTCCCATCTCATCATCCTTTGCTATTAATAGCATATCCTTATCCATACCACCTAATGCATGTAAAACAGTAGCATATATTCCTATTGCCACTGTCGGGTTTCCAGATTCAATTTTCCACAATGTAGCTCTACTAATTCCTGCTCTTTCTGCAACTAAAGTTGCTGGCAAGTCACGTCTTAATCTTGCTAATTTGATTTGCTCCCCCATTGTTTTTAGAATTTCTTCTGTTCTTGGTAATATATTATAAACTGCTTTTTTCATTTTACGCCTCTTTCCACTTAATGTTTACAATCGTAAACATTAAGTGTGTTTTTGTCAATAATAGTAAACATTATTCAATTTCCTGTACAAATCAGAAAATACATAGTCAATATCTGTTTGCTTTTAAGTTCTAGTGAATTTTCCCCATTTTTAATTTTTCTTATTTCTTAGTTAAACCGTTCTCTACTTTTGGGACACGTGTTCCAATTTTACGACATAATGTCGCAAAGTTTATCTTTTATTTAAAACTTATTATGTACTTGTGTCTTTCTTATTGCCTTTGTGATAAGATTATAATGTTAGGAGGAACGATTATGGATTACCTAAAAAATTATGACGAAACAAGTCCAACTAGTATTGAACAGTATGCTCAACAACTTATTGGTCTTTCATTTGAAGATGTTATTGCTCTTGATACAGAAGATTCCATTATTAAAGAAGATTCTGCAGTATACGGTGCAGCCCACGAAAACAAGAAAAGAAAAGGCGGTCTTGGCGAGTTAATAGAAGAATGCTTTTTTCACTATGCTTGTAATAGTGATTCACAACCAGATTTTGACAAAGCAGGTTGTGAATTGAAAGTAACACCTTATAAGCAAAATAAAAATGGCAGTTTATCTGCCAAAGAGCGTTTAGTTATTACTATGATAAATTATATGGATGTTGTAAATGAGACATTTGAAACTAGTCACGTATGGAACAAATCAAAATTAATTCTTTTAATTTATTATTTATGGAAACCAGGTGTTGATAGACTAAAATACAAAATTAATTATGCTAGTTTATTTACACCACCAGCTCAGGATATAGCAATCATTAAACATGATTTTGAGACTATTACCAGCAAAATAAAAAGCGGACTTGCTCATGAATTATCCGGATCAGATACATTGTATTTAGAAGCCTGCACGAAAGCAGCAAAGTCTACAGACAGACGCCCACAACCATATAGTGATATTCTTGCAAAACCTCGTGCTTTTGCCTTTAAGAATTCTTATATGACATATGTTCTAAATACATTTATTATTCCCGGCAAAACTACATATGAGCCTATTATTTCAGGCACTACAACTGAATCCTTTGAGGATTATGTTGTTAATAAAATAGCACAGTATAAAAATTATTCCGAAGCCCAATTGTGCGATTTGTTTGGTATAAACTTTGAAAAAAAGCCAAAAAATCTTGAAGCTATGTTAGCTTATAAAATATTAGGCATTAAAGGAAATAAAGCAGAAGAATTTGAAAAGGCTGGCATTGTTGTTAAGACAATTCGAATAGGTAAAAATAATAAAATTAAAGAAAATATGTCCTTTCCAACCTTTAAGTTTAAAGAATTAGTCAAAGAAACTTGGGAAAACTCCACGTTTGGGAACTATCTTGCTGACACTAGATTCTTTTTTGTGGTTTACAAATTCGACGATAACAATGAACTCAGGCTAAAAGGTTGTCAATTTTGGAATATTCCCTATGATGATTTGAATGGGAATGTAAAAGAGGTCTGGAATGAAACAGTTAATGTTCTTAAAGCTGGTCTAGTTATTAAAGAAGTTAACGGTAGGCTAACTAACAATTTTCCTAAAGCATCTCAAAATCCTATTTGCCATGTCAGACCTCATGCGCAGAATAAGAATGATGTTTATGAGCTTCCGGATGGTCGCACATATCCAAAGCAATGTTTTTGGTTAAATAACAGTTATATACTTTCACAATTAAACAATGATTTCCTTGAATAAAATAAGCAGGCTCTGGTGAGCTTGCTTATTTTATTCAAGGAAATTACTTTCACTAAGATTTATCCTTATTTTGTAATTCATCCAATAATCTTTTATATGATAAGATTTTTAGTTCTTTCCAACTCTTATTTTCTACTGGTCTGCAATCAGTTATATAATTACGTTCTATTATTCCCTTTATATCCTCTTCTACTTCATTCTCTTTATCACATCCAATTGTATATGCTTTAATCATTGAATAATCTCCATTTGTATATTTACGACTTATCCAATCTACATATTTCATTGTTTGTTGAACATTATCCTTATTTATTCTACCAGCCTTCAATTCAATAACTATATACTGAGAGACAGCACCTGGAAACCCCGGAACATAACGGTAACCAAATAAATCCATCGTTTCCTTATACTCACTTGGTTTTGGTGGTGATGCAGGGTATTGCCTAGCAACAAAATCCCACTTACCAATGTTTTTACTCTCATAATTTCTTAGTAAATCCATTGTTGCCCCTTCAATATAATATTCCGATTTTACTCTTTCCTTTGAGTCAAACTGTATATAATCAAATATTGATAAATCATACGCATTAGTCCCTGATATCTTTTTAGCAATATTATGATGAACTGATTCATCAAATTCAAAATGCATCTCTTTTTTATCTTCTGACAGATATTCTTCATTTTTCCTTGCAATAATATTCTTAATAGCCTCACTCTCAACATCATCCAATTTCATAAATGTCATACCTGAGAAAAAACGCAACGACTTAATTTTATCTGAACTGAACATTAATATTTCATCCATATCTACCCCCTGCTTAAAAAAATAAGGTGATGGCTTAAATGTACATATAAACTGATGCATATTTGAATCTCTTTCTTCAGTTAAATCCTCAATATCTGCACTCTCCTTCTTAGGATGTATTCTAAATCTACAATCTCTTTCCTCTATACTTACTAACTCTCCTATTCCATAAACCTTCCTTTCCATAAAGAAAAATACGTTATCACCTTCTTTCATTCCTAAATAATCTGCAAGTGTTCCTATAAACGCAGATCCCTTGTCTGAACACCTTGCAGAATACGTCCCCGTTCTTATACAATGTTCTAGCGCATATTGTTTAGCCATCAACTGCCCTTTTTTCTTTGAAGAAACTTTATTTTTCCCTTTAGCTTTACTATTATTATCACCGTAAAACATATCTAAATATTCACCCGCACCAATGTTCATTATATATCCAGCCATAAAACCTCCTCTATACATAAAATATTTTCATACAGTATACCATCAAATTGTGATTTATAAAACAATAAATTTAATATATTATAAAAGCCATTGAAATACATTCCAATGGCTTTTATAATACTGCTCAACTATAGAAAATCTTTTTCTCTATTCTTTTTCATTTTCAAATATCTCGCTTAACTGTTTTTCCATTTGTTCAATAAGATTCACAACCAATGCATTTCCCATACAAAAATATCTTGTTCTCTCCGGCATTGGAACTCTCTCACCGTCAACCAAGCATTCTTTTGTCCAATCATCTGGAAACCCTTGAATACGCTCAGTTTCAATTGGAGTTAGAATTCTTATCTGATTTGTCATCTTATCTCTTACAATGTGCGTACTTCTATTAAAGCTTCCTTCTGACGTTAACATTGTTCTTGCCGGAGCATCCCATTCATCAATCATTGGTATTGGTCCTTCCGAGAATATATACTGATGTCCTGTTGCTGCTGTTCTAAGTTTCTTTTTTCCACCTTTTAAATACTGCCAAGTTTGTCTCTGTTCTTTTGGTAACTCTTCTTTTGTTTCGTCGCTGTGATGTATGTCCTCATATGTATAATAAAGTTTTTCTTTAGCAATGTAATACTTTTTATCAACAACTGATTTTTTGTTGTCTTGAAGGATATCACCCAATGGAATAGGCTTATGTGATGTTGGCACAGTTTTTACTGTATATATGTGACCGTCTACCATAACTCCGGAATTTTCGAATCCAAATTGAAATTCATCTGAAACCCGAACAATATCCAATGACAATTCTATATCTCTTATTTTCTTTTCTTCGAAACAATCTATCGGAAATGATTTTGCAAAAAATCCATCTTTTTGAATAATTTCGTACGCTGTCTTAGTCTTTATTAAATTAGAATAATTCGTTCCATTTTTGTAAGCAAAAATATACGTTCTACGTCTTCTCTGCTGAAATCCATATTCTGCAGCATTGATTACTCTCCACTCAACTGTATATCCGCTTTCATTTAAACAGTCCAACATAACGCCAAAATCACGACCTCTTTGCTTTGATGGCGATTTCAGTAATCTATCAACATTTTCAAGTAAAACAAATGGTGGCTTCTTTGTATTAATCACATCTCTGATAGACCACCACAGAACTCCCTTTTTGCCATTTATCCCTCTTTCATTATTTAAGCTTCTAGCTACTGAATAATCCTGACATGGGAACCCACCAACAAGCAGATTATGATTTGGAATTGTTTCTTTATCAACTCTTGCTATGTCAATATTCGTTGTATCCTTACCGTTTGTGTCAAGTGATGTCCCAAATCTATTAACATAACAATCGTGAGCCCACTGTTTTTTCTTTTCAGGTTCCCACTGGCTAAACCATACCGTATTCCACTTTTCTTTTTTATTTGTATCTTCTATTTTTTTAATCGAATTCAAACCACATCTAAAGCCTCCAACACCAGCAAATAATTCGCATACTGTTTTTTCCATTATGACGTTTTCCTCTTTCTTTTCAAACTGAGAATTAGTATACCATATTTGTAAAAATGGATCAAGCATATATTATACTATCAACTATTCCTAGTAATTAAAGTAGACTGCAACTAATGCAAACACCTCTTATTAAAGTGCATCTGACAATAGTCAATCTGCATTATATAACTAAATACTGTAACTTTCTTAAATACCAAATATTCAAATATTTTTATCTGTTAATAAGTTTGATATATCCAATGCAGTATAAATATTTGATAAATAAAGAACTACATTTAACCCTTCAGGTGCATTAAATTCAATAGTTCCTACATTACAAATTGCCAATTTAACATTATTTTTATATCTTCTATCTGGTCCGCCATCCTTGTTTACATATAACCATGTGTAACCAACAACATTTGCATCTTTAGGAGCATAATTTACAATAAAATTAGTATTTGCTATCTTTATTTGAAGATCGTCATAATGTATTGCCCCTATCTTTCGTCCATTAATTATTAAAAATTTATCTGGGAAAATATAAACTTCCTCCTTTTTTAGTTTTATATAAAACACTTCAACATTTGTTATTAGAAATGATGGTTTCTTTCTCTTAATTCGTACTTGTGAGGTATCTAGAGAACTCTTTGCTCCTGCATTAACTTTTGCACTTTGATTTTTGTATACATCATTTACCTGCCATATCGTATTTATGTCATTCATTTTTAAAACTATTTGTTTTACTAGTTCTTTCTTTTCTAAACCATATTCATCAAATGAATATTCTACTTTCACTTTTTTAGCAAATTTGAAGTACATCATCATTACAAATATTACAAGCCAAGTAAAAACTGTTAAATCATAATAAGGTTTGTTAGAAAATACGGCTATAGTAATGATAAAATCTATCATTGTAACAAAATTTAATATTTTATTAACTAGCCTATATTTTTTTATAGCTTTTATAAATTCTATTTCTTGTGCAGAAACTAATTGTTCTGCAGAATTACTTTCTATTTTTTTAACTAATATCTGATTATTAACATTTTGCTGATTAGAATTTTTTACTTTCTTTTTTCCTGTCTCAGACACCCAGGATATTCCTGTTCCCGGCACAAACAATGTTTTTCGAATTGTTCCTTTAGCAGTATGTGTCACCCTTGCACCTCTGCATCCATAACTATATCCAACACCACTCTTACTAAAATTGATTCTAAATCCTCCAAAATTTACACTTTTACGAGCTCTAAATCCCATAGTTATTCCTCCATTTCATTTGTCACTTAAACAAAGTCAATTTTTTCACGCTTCAACTTCGTTCTTTATTACATTGTCCATATTTATCATCCTAATCATGCCTCTGCTCTTTATTTTCATATGTTTCGCAAAATCTTGCTGCAAATGAAGGTTCTTCGTTTGCAACATAAAGATGAGATACATCACCAATCTGTGCTGCTCTAAAAAAAGCTTCACCTTTTCTTCTTTCTTCTGAATAAATTGTAGTTATTGAAGATGGTGCTGCACAAAATCCATGCCAAAGATTCATCGGAGATATAAGCATTAAATGAGATAACAATACAGCTTCTAGTCCAAAATGGCAAAAGAATACAAGTGACTTTTCATTTGCATTATTTACTTTATAATAATTTCCATTTCTCTCGTATCCATGCTCCTTAAGCAATTTGTCAAATTCACCTGTGACCCAATCGTATTCTTCCTTAACCTTCCATTTTTTCATAAATGAAGTTTTATACCACTCGTCATAATTAAAATATCTTGAATCTGAAGTCCATGTTTTCGGCAACTGATCCCACACAACGGAATTCCCCTCTTCATTCATCATCTCATCTTGAAGTGGAGACATAAATTCTCTAAGCCATTCCTTTTCCACTGCTTTCATTCCTATTGCTTTTTCCGTTAGAGAACATGTATCTTTTGCTCTTCCAAGTGGCGATACATAAATATTATCAATATTTAATTTCTGTAATTTTCTAGAAGCTAATTCTGCTTCTTTCCACCCCTTTTCAGTTAAAGAGTCTATTTCATAATTTGGCTCTCCATGCCGTACAATTATAATTCTCATAGTTTGTCACCTCAATTCAAATTATTATATTTCTTATGTCCATTTCTGTTTCAAAATAAATATTATTCTTTTTACTGCTAACAACTATTTGTCCTTATATTTACACAATATCATAGTACTTTACCTGTTACAATTCATTTTGCTGAATAAATTCTTCAATCAAATCTGTTGTTTTTTCCTTCTATTTTTCAATTATAATCTATCCCAACAAAAAAATTCTCTGTCTAAATTTTATCATATTTTCTTGATGAGAACTATTATTATTACATTGATTTACCAACATTGATATATTTTACATTTAAATTAATTAATAAACTTTTCCTATATTTGATTGTGATGTTAGTATTGTTTTTCTACCCAAAATATAAAAACAGAGCCTATACGAATTATTTTAATTTCTCAAATCCATATAAGCCCTGTTTTTTTATTTTATTGACATCTATTAACTTTTATTTAATATTTATTAATTTCCATCAACACTTATTAACTTCTATTTAACATATTTTGAATACATATATCCTTCAATGTTTTTTTTCTTTTCTTTTATCTGAACTTTGTACCAACCATTTGCAGTTCTTCCAACAACTGATACTTTTGTTGCATTTGGATGGGAAGAAATAATTGGATATTTTAGTCCTGCCCCTGTTCTTATTCTAAGATTTCCTTTTGTTACATTTACCTTTGCATTCCATGTTATTGATGTAGACTTTACATATCCTACTTTACCTTTGTATTTAATTAAATACCATGTTTTGTCCATATCAACTATGGTAACTTTTTCTCCTTTTTTTACATTTTGAACTACCTTTGATGACTGCTTTTTCTTTTTATACATTTTTATTTTGCCATTTGTCGTTGCAGCCTTTTTCATCTTATATGTAATTTTAGGAATTACCTGTTGCACTACCAAAGTTTCTCCACATACAGAACATTTTCTTCCACTTGTTAATCCTTCTCTTTTTGTCGTAGCCTTTACTGCTTTAAGTTTAACCGGTGTATGACCTGTAGCTTTAACTACCTGCTGTTTTTCAATAATATAACCACATACAGAGCATTTCTTTCCGCTTGTTAATCCATCCTGTGTACATGTTGCACTTACTGCCGGTATTACTTCTACTGTGTGTTTTTCTACAGTCTTTAATATCTTTTCTTTACAGTCACTATATTTGCAGTTATGCCAATGAGTATCAGCATCACTCTCCCATTTTGTGTCACTTACATGTATGCATTTAACTACAGAAACAGCACCATTATTTGATTTTAAAGCTATATCGTCACCATTAACATTAATTGCCTGTTCAACATTAATTGCAATAATGTATGGTTTAAACTCTGCTTCATTTTTTGCTGTAAACTCTAAAGTTAAAATAGTTCCGTCTGTAGTGTTATTTTTAAGGCTGTTTAAATATGCAAGATATATAAATTCTTCCTTATCTAAAGCACTTGGTAAAGTTGCATCCTCATTATCAAATACATTTCCATTCTTTGCTGATGTCAATGTTAATGCAGAATGGTCATATCCTACTTTAAACTTAAGCCCCCAGATACCCGGGTTGTTTTTTATATCAACTGTAATAGAAAACTTATCACCTTTTTCAACTGTATCTGAAGATACTGAAATTGTACTTTCTTTAGTTTCTGTCTGTGCAAATGTCGGTACACTTACATAAATACCACTTGCAAATATAAATACTACACATAACATGGCAAACAACTTGCGAATGCCGGATTTTTTTAATTTATACATATGGAAAACCTCCTTCACGTTCATTTTCTCATAATATTGCTGTTATACCGTACTGTTTCTATTCATCTCCATCAATAGGACTAACTGTAAATCTGCCTACCTGATAGTAGCCGGAACCACCATATTTAGCATATACATTAATAGTATGTTTTTCTTCTGTTAATTTACTTCCATCAATGATAAAGTAATTTCCGTCTACTGTTACACAGGAATCATTATTGTTACCATCCCATGACGTTGAATATGTTAGATTCGATACTGCTCCGTTATTTCCATATGTAGTAAATCTAACCTTTATCTTTCCATCCTTGCTGACTTCATAATTTCCAGCTGAATAGTTAACGCTTGGATAACTTCCAAGTCCCCATGTATAATTAAGTTTGTTTGCCCAATATTCCTTATGTCTGTTCTTTATCGATTTTATGTTATCTGTGATATCATGTACCCTTGTTGTCATCCATACATGCTGACCAACCATTCTTCCACTTGATTCCATATATATCTGTGTCGGATAACAAGCATAATTTGTTGTATATCCATAATTAGTGCTTGTATCCATCTCAATTGAGAATGAAGTTTTTGCTCCATTTGACCAGGATACAGTACTATTAAGTTTCTGCGATCCACCAACTGAATCTCTGCAATCAACATAAACCTTATAATATGAGCAATTTAAGTCATACGGCTTAATTACCAAAACTCCTTCGTATAATGTTTCAAATTTCAGATAATACTGATCTGCCGGACGTGTTATTACAACATCATAAACACCTATATCTGAAGGGAATCCATTTTCGTATTCGTCCTTACTCTGTGACTTAAATTTAAATGTAAAACTGTCTTCGGTATATGTTTCTTCTTCGCTTAAATTTTCATCTTCCGGTGGATTAAATGTATACTCTGTAGCACGTTCTATAGCTGAATCATAGTAGTATGTCTGTGGATTAAATACAAATGTTTCAGCCGGAATAGGTTTTAACTTCCTCCAATGTGCATACAGTGTTGTATTTGATGTAATCAATACCTGGTCATCAGCTGTAATCTGTTCGCCTCCTTCTACCTTAGTGTACCATCCAAGGAATGCGTAACCGTCTCTTACAAGTTGTGGAATTTCACCATATTTTCCATTGTATGTTACTCTCTTTGTATTTTTATCTAATTCATTTCCACCATTAACATTAAATGTAAGTGTATATACAGCCGGTTTCCATTTTGCGTAAAGTGTTATGTCTTCTGTTGGAACAGTCTTTGATGTAAACATATTTTCGCATGCGGCATCTGTACACCATCCATCAAATTCGTATCCTCTTTTAACAGGGGTTGGAATTGTAGGAAGAATTGTTGTTTCCTTTCTTGTTATCGGATCAACTGTATTTCCTCCATTTGTATCAAATGTCATTGTTACCAGTTTCTTAATTACATTTTTACATTCAACGTAATATGTTGTTGGTGTTGATATCTTATCTACTTCAGGGCTGATTCCAATAATATCCGTGTTATTTTCCTGAGCTACTTCAAAATAATCATAATTTGGAACTGTACCTCTTTTTAGTTTAACTACAGTATTTTCTACATCAATTCCGTTAAATACAAATGTTGCTGTTACGCTGTCATCCACATAATTTGCTTTTGCTGTAACACCCTGCATTAAGGCTTCTGCAACCTTGCTGTTAATCGGCTGTGTCAAATCAATAGTCTGTGGATAACCATTTACATTTATAGTTGCCGTTGTTGTAATTCCTGCGAATTTATTATATGCACCCTGTCGGTTAGAACCTGTTGATTCTAATTCTGAGAAATCAAATCTTTCACCATATTTTGCATAAAATGTCTTACTTCTTGTTGTACCATTTGCATTCTGTATATCAGTTACAGTAATTGCATATGTTTTGTAATCTACATAGAAGTCATAAGTTGAGTTATCAACAAGTGTTAATTTTTCCGTATTCTGACCATCATATCCTTTTGTCAAAGTATACTTGTAGTCATTCCAGTTAAGTAAGTTCTTTAATTCGTCTTCTGTTGGCAAATCAAATTCTTCGTTCTTTAAAAGTTTTTTGTTCCATACAGTCTTATAACCGTCAGTATCATTACCAACACGAACTGATGCAGTATAGTATTCACTTAATTCTTCAGTTGTAAGGTTTGTCCATACTACAGGAACTGTTACCGTCATGTCATACTGACTGAATGCAACCTTACTATATAGGTAAGTAATAGTCATTTCTGCAGTCATATAACGTGTGTTTTTAGGAACATTGACGTTAATTTTTCCTGTTTTATAATCAACACTAAAGTTTCTGTTTGTAAATCTAATATTATAATTTGAAGGATGTAGTGACTCTACTCCCTGAATACCTGTATTTAATTCTACATATGACAATGCTAATACGTTAGCCGGAACATCCATGGTAATTCCGTTAGTGCTGTCACCATCCTCATCCTTTACTAGTATTACCTCATCCTCCTGTGGCTCGTAAGCTGTATTGTAATAAAATACATTTCTTCCTGCCGTCAGCAATGGTATTTCTTCATTTACGAAATCATTGCTGTATTCAAAAAGATTTCCTATGGCATTTGCCTCAAAACTCATCATAAAATATAAGCCAAATTCCAGATACAAAGCTCCTGCCATTCGCTCTTTACTTACAGTATTTTGCGTATTTGCCGGGCGATACTTTGAATATTCATATATAAAGAATCCATATAATTTGACATATGGTCCAAGTTCTGCCGCAATACCTACAGATGCAAATTTGCCACTACCAATACCCGCATAAAGCTTAGATCTTATTCCTGCTTTTAAACCAATTTTACCCATTACATAAAACTGGAAATCGAATCTTTCATCTAACAAATCCATTGTAGAAGAACCTGCTGACGGTTTAAACAATCCAACTTTAAACCAGAAATTGTATCGCTTGCCTACTTCGTATTCCAGATTTGAACCGATTGCTATGTTCATATCTGCTCTAACAAGGAAGTTTACCTGTGTACCAATTACAACGCCGAAATAACATACTTCTGTTGAACAGATTTCTTTGTTTACAAGTGTTACCCAGTCTGTTTCCTTTTGCAGTGTCTCTGAATATTTATCCATGAGTGCCTGCATTCCATCGAGAAATTCTGTGCCAAGTTCTGTTTCAGTGCTTAAATCCATAACATCTAAAATATCACTTGCAACATTTGACTTTTCAAATGTTTTGCACATTTCATTCCATTGCTCTTTGTCTGTTCCGTTCATTTCCATTACTTCCCAAAGAGCATTTAAATCTTCTTTATATCCTTTTATCTGTTCTGCTGTATCATTTGCCTGGTCTATCTTTGTCTGAATTTCTTCAATCTTATCCATAACATCTTTTACAGACTTTAGACCTGCACTAAGTCCACTTGGCAAATTAGAAAGTCCTAATGCTTCTGTCGGATCATCAGCAATAGATTTGAATTTTTCCCAAAGAGACTGTTCCTCTTCTGCTACTGTATATATATTTGCGTTAAATGAAAATGCTGTAAAATTCTTTACATCCATTGATGTGTTTACACAAATACCAACCGGAATAGGAATAAAAAGAATCTCTTTTGTAACAATGCTTCCTTTTACTCGTGGCACTAATTCACATTCTTCAACAAATGTTGCTGAAAGGTCAATCTTTACCGTACCATCTTCTACCTCTACTTCAAATTCAGCTTCAACACCAACTGCAAGCTGGATTCCATTGTTAAAATGGAGTTGTTCACCTTTATTTATTATTTCAACAGAAAGCTTTACATCATCTGTTAGTTCAAAGCTCTTTCCAACATTCATTTTTCTGAGTTGCTTTGCTGATAACTGCTGACCGTTTTCATCTTTTAAAACAAGGCTTTGAAGACTCGTATTTTCTTTGAAGCCATCTGTCTTTGTTACCATATCACAAAGAATGCCTGCTGCTTCTTCGCCAAATCCACTGTCTTCCATCTGTGTCTGTACAACATTTTCTAACTGTTCGCATTCTTCATCACTAATGATGTCACTTCCGGAAATAGGAATCTCAGAATAGAGGTCCATGCTTTCCTCTATATCATTCTTTTCTACTTTTTTGTATGTAATTAACTCTGTATCTTTATCATAATCTGTGATTTCACCATAATATACATCATTTCCTGATTCAATTTCATCAGTTGAAACATATAATGTAACAAAATCACCTGTTCCTATTGAATCTACTGCATTTTCATATGTACCTTCATCTCCCATCATATTTGCGTACATATCTACATCTAACTCTTCAAGACTTATTGTTCCGGTCTCTTCAGTTGGCAATTCCTGTACTATTAATGGGAAATTATCAGGCATGTTATATATTTTTGCCTGATCATTTTCATCAAGTGCTGCAAATGTTACCTCATTTCCATCTATTGCTGCTACCTTAACGTAAACTGCCGGATCTAATAATTCAGAAGTTTCCTCAGTATTTCTTTCAGTTGGTTTTGTACCAACGTAAAGACAAATAATGTCATCTTCATTAAGTTTTGAAGCCTCATCATATTCAAAACTTCCACCGTTTTCATTTATCTGTTCTGAAGTCAATACGTCATAATTTTTTCCATCAACAGAATAAGTTATTTCATCCGTATCCTTTATATAAACTATGTCATCATTCATTTCCAGATTTTCAACTTCCTTCATGGCTATTGAAAATGATGCTGTTCGTATTGTTTCTTCTTTTCCGTCAAACACCCAGCCATCTGCAAGATTTAACTCATATGAACATCCTTCATTAAATCCATTTGGTGCACTGACTGTATATATGCCATCTCCATCATTGTCTTCAATACTAATTTCCACATTGTCAGAACCATCTTTAACAACTAAAGTTGCTGCTTCCTGTGGTTCAATATCGCCTGACACTTTTTTTATACTAAAAGTCATATCAGGAGTCTGGTCCATTTGAGCAAATGAAGTAATATTTAATTCTTCTTTTCCTCCCATTTCCTGATATTTAGCATAAACATTTATATTATCTGTAACAGCATCATCTGAATAGAAAGGTGTTGTAAATTCTTTATCAGTATAATATCCAACTAAAACAGCATTGTCCTTTGTTGCCTTTTCCTTTGATGGTAATTCGCCTAAAGGATAATCCTTTTCAGCCGGCAAAGTTTCTATTAGTCTGTCTCCGTCATAAAAAGATACTGTTAAAAGTTTTGCTCCTAAATGAACATCCCATTCTGCAAAATATTTTTTAAGAATAAGAAAGTCCTTTAAGTCAACCTGCCCATCTGCGTTTATGTCTGAATTTGCAAATACAAAATCTTTTATTTTTTCTTCAGAAATATATTTTTTTAGTGTTAGCAAATCTCTTAAATCAATTACTCTGTCCCCATTTACATCGCCATACATGTTTCCACTGGTTTTTGCAAATATTTCTTGAGCCGGCATTTGTGAAACAATAATTGTAATTGCTAAAAATAGGGTTAACACTCTTTTCTTCATCCATTCACTCTCCTTTTCTTCACTAGTACACAGACAATCCCTGCGATAATTACCAATCCTATAATTGATATGACAATTGCCCTATTTGATTTCTGTCCTGTTCTACCATTTTTTGTTTTATTTACCCCTTTTTCCGATTTACTATCCTTCCCGTTTATTTTCTTTGTTGATTTACTTTCCTCTCCTTTTTTATTTTCCTCCTTTACCTCTTTACTTTTTTCCTCTATTTCTTTTTCCACATCTTCTTTTACAAAAAAATCTTTTGTATAATTTTTCTTTTCTGTTTCCACATTTACTTTATATTTTCCGTTTTTTAAAGTATTTAAATAATCCGAACCAATTACCACATTTCCATCTGAATCAACAGTATAACTATCTTCACTAATTTCCGTTTCATTTATTTTCACTTTATTAACTGTTTCCTTAGCTTCTAACGGTATCCTGATTTCTTCGTTCTTTGCCTTATCAAATACAATATCCTCATTTTTTATATCGTAAGATACAGTAACCGTGCCATCTTGCGTATCCATTTTAATAATGTTTCCATCTACATCTATTGCCTGGATTAACGTAAGCTCTATAGGATATTTTCCTTCCGGTGAATAATCTACTATTTTAAAATTAAAGGTCACAACCGTTCCATTACCTTTAATATCTTTAAGACTATTTGAACTTGCAACAAAAACAAACTCTTCTTTATCCAGCTTGTCCGGCATCGTCAAATCACCATCCAAAAACACTTCGCCATTTTGTACTGACTCCAAAGTTAATGCTGAATGATTATATCCAACTTTAAACTTAAGTGCCCAAATTCCACTGTTTCCACTTAAATCAATATCTACAACTGCCTTGTCATTTTTTGTTATAGTTGACGACACTGTAAGAGTCGCATTTTCTTTGGCCTGTGTAACATTATTTTCCGGTGTTATACATAAAAGCATGAGTGCTATAAGTAAACTAAAAAAAATCTTTCTCAAACTATCACCTGCCTAATTCTTTATTTAATTTTCCCTGTAACATTTTGCCACCCATCGTATAACAAAAAACGTTAGACATAAATATATCCAAGAGATATAAATTCGTCTCTGTAACACAAATTAATACAAAAGTATAAACTTTTCCTTATTACATAAATTTATCGTAGAGATGTAATTTTTTCTTTGTTACATAAATTTATATATTCTGCATAAATTTATCTCTAAAATTTCATGTTATTAATTAAATTCCCGCTCAATATATATAAAATAATTTTACCATATTTTAGTAACCATGCCCATTAAATAATTCCATAAAATGGGGCTTTTCTAAATTGAATCGATTTTAATTTTAAAATCAAATGGCACACAGATAACAAAAAAACTACAGTAGTAAAAATAATGTCTATCCACAAATTTTGCAGACACTTTTCTTACTACTGTAGCATTTATCTAATATCATTATATTTGTATATCATCAAACATATCTTTATCTGTAATTTTTCTTTTAACTTTGCATGGATTTCCCACAGCAATAACTCCTGCCGGTATATCCTTTGTCACAACACTTCCTGCTCCAATTACACTTCCTTTTCCTATTGTCACTCCACCTAATACAGTTACATTTGCTCCTAACCATACATCTTCTTCAAGCGTAATCGGCGCACTGGTAAGAACGTTGCTTCTCTGGGACGGATGAATGGCATGCCCCGCACATGCAAGACATACCCCCGGTCCTATAAACGCTCCATGCCCGATATTTATAGGTGATGTATCAAGCATCACCACATTATAATTTATAACTGCAAGTCCGTGAAAATGAATATTCAATCCAAAATCACATTTAAATCCTAGTCCCGGAAACGCAAGCTTATTATACGTTCCGAAAAGTTCTTCCATAATTTTTTCTTTCTTTGCAACTTCATCTTCATTTAGACTTTCAATTTCTTTTAATAATCTTTCCGCTCTTCGTCTTAATTCCGGCGGATTATCAAATGGATTGCAATGATATGGTTCCATAGAAGTAATCCTCGCAAGAGCTTTATCCATATTATTTTGTGTATTCTGAATTTCTGACATAGTTGGTCTCCTTAGCTAGAAATTTATTATTTTGTATTATACTTTATATTTTTCAAAAACACTACACTCCACCCTAACACCAAAACTTCCACCACCGGCATTACAGCCCATAAGCCCTGATGCAAGTGTCGCAAGGGCGTTAGCCCCAACTCCCTGTCCAATTACAATTGCATCTGTAAGTGTGTAAATTGACATTACCATTGCGCTACCAAGTGACGGTATTATAACAAATATGGAATAACTGTCAATTACTTATAAAACCGCTTACTCACTTTAAAAGATTTTACACTACTCCATTTGCCTTTGTCTTTTCCAACTATTGCTCTCACTCTTACATAATATCTTTTTCTAACACGTAATTTTCTTAACAGATATGTATTTTTTCCTGTACGTTTTGTTCTTACGTTTTTCTTAAATTTTCTGTCAGTTGAATACTGTATCCGATATATTTTAGCCTTACTTACCTTTTTAAAAGTAATTCTCACTTTTCTATTTTTAAATTTTTTTACTTTTAGAATTTTTGTTTGCTTTAAACTCTTTTTATTTACACCGTCAACACGAGTTGTAGTTTTTCCGTTAGTTGTTGGTTCATTTTCCTTTGTTACAACTTGTCCAAAAGTTGTAGTTGATTCTTTTTCTGATGTTGTTTCGTCAGTTGTTTGATTTTCTACAGTAGTTTCTGATGTTGTATTTTCTGTAGTCAATATTTCAGTTGTGGGTTCTACTGTGACAGTTGTCTCAGTTTGTTTCTCAGTTGTTGGTTCTAATGTAGTTGTCACTTCCGTTGTTGGCTTTAGTGTTGTTGTCACTTCCGCTGTGGTTGGTGCTTCTGTTGTTGGCTCTGATGTTGTTGTCACTTCCGCTGTGGTTGGTGCTTCCGTTGTAGGCTCTGATGTTGTTGTCACTTCCGCTGTGGTTGGTGCTTCCGTTGTAGGCTCTGATGTTGTTGTCACTTCAGTTGTGGTTGGTGCTTCCGTTGTAGGCACTTCTATAGTTGGATTCTCCACTTTGTTCTCCAATTTTGTGTATACCTTTATTCTTCCTACATAGTTTTTAAGTTGTGTCCATCCACTACCATTGTTTATATATGACATTTCCCTGCCATTTTTATATGAAGTCATTATTTTGGCGTCGCCATTTTCATTTGAAACACTTACTATTGCAGAGAACCATTGGTCTTTTTCAATCTTTACCGGCTGATTCAGTTCTATTGTTACATATCCACTGTTTTCAAAATACGCCGTTGTAGTATTTGCCAGGTAACCACCTGAAACTGGTACATTGTCCTGTCCGCCATAAGGATAATCTACATTTTTGTATATCTCCACTTTAGCGGTTACATTTTCACCACCAATAGCCACATTTACTGCTTTTATATATTCATCTTTTAAATCATCAGATTTTTTTGCTTTAAACACATTTGCCACTGACTTATCTTTTCTTAATGGGAAATCGTCCATGCTTCCATCATAGTAATAATTAAAGTCATACTTGTCCTTTGGTGCAAATGAAAATGCATAAGAACAACTGCTTGTATTGTCATATGACAGCCAAAAATACTCCAATGATTTGTAACTGTTTTTTACAAGCCAGCCACCCTTTTGGGTAGCACCATTTGGCACAAATTTGTCTGATGGGATATTGTCATCCCAGCCAATGATTGTGCATGCATGGGGAGAAATTGTACTGCTATGTTCATTCTTTGGATTGTAGTATAACGTTTCTCTTGCATTATTGTACTGAAATGTTACTGCCCCATATTTTGCTATGGCTTTTTTTATTGACCTAATGTATTCTTCCGGATTTGATTTGTTTTCAGGTATATAAATTGCATTTTCAAATCTATATGATGGATTTTCATATGGGTTTGTCGTAACCACATTACCCGATACCGGTGCCCACCACATTGAATATAACTTGGCAATTTTTAGTGGGTCTCCTGACTGCGTCAAATAATTTACTGATTGCCAGTCTCCATCTGTATTTCCCAATGGATCGCTTTCTCTCTTAAAAACTCTATAAGCTGCCGCCATCGGATTTAATGATAGTGTATCTTTTGTTACTGTAGAATCAATTCCACTTTTCAAAATGGATGATTCTGCTGCCGCAATGCTTGAATATGCCCAACACAAATTGGTATCTCCCTGATCTTTTACAGGTGTTACTATGCCATCGTCCCTTCCATCATATTTTTCCCTGTCTGATATCTCTTTAGTTTCAGTCTGTTGTTCTTCAAAATCACCTTCTATTTTAAATGTTAATTGATTATCAGTTATATTTGTGACTTCAACATACATATCATCGGTTATTTCCAAGCTCTGATTCAGTTTTAATGGTGCGTCAGATTTTGTTGCATATGTGCCACCTAATGTTTCATAATTCCACTTTCCTGCAACGCATCCCATATTGTTTGGGAATTTTGTGTCTTTGTCCACCAAATAACAAACAAGTCCTGAACTAATTGTCAATCCTTTTAGCTTCGTTCCATCTGTTTTATACAATTCTTTTGACTGACAATCATATTTATTACCACCTGTGCCAAAATTTCTATATTCTAAGTACAGTGTTTTATTGGTTCCTTTTAAATTTAATTTGTATCCGACTATCTGTGAATCTCCTCTAGTCGATGCTTCCTTTAAGGTATACTGTCCATTTTGATAAATTGTTTTAACATTGTCAGATGTAAGCCACCCCTTTGCTTCTCTTTCTTTTACAGATATAAACTGTGGCACAGGTGACATATGCTTTGCCATTGCAGACATATAATATACCGGCGAACTATTTGAGCTATTGTACAAATCCTTAAATCCTAAAATGTGCCCCATTTCATGAGTCGCCACTGCCATAGGCAAAATCACGTTTTCCCGATTATCCTTGTATAAATAATTATAAGAATTTGTCACCTGTACATAGTTTTTACTTGTAATTGTTTTTCCATCTGCATTTATTTTTACGTAATCTGCATAATCCTTATAATTCCATAAAGGGGAGGACCAACCCACAGAAATACTCTGAGTTGTATTTTTGTAAATAATGGTGATTGCATCAATTGCCCCATCGTTGTTTTTATCAAGTTCAGAAAAGTTGTACTTTTTTGTACCATCATAATTTGTAATCACATTGCCCGCTAATATAGCTCTGTTTATAGCTTCAGACCAGTCTGTTTTTAGTTCGTACATACGCTGTAATTTTTCGCCATTGTCCGTATAGCCTTCAGGATTTTCATCGCTGTATTCAGCATAGTAACCTCTTGGATGTGACAATTGTATAGAACCACCCTTGTCGAATAAATACACACTATTCATATGTAACTTTCCATTTGAAGCAGTTTCATAATAATCTGAAACATTAAAATCTGCATTGTTGTAAGAATTATCTGTAATTTTTCTAACAGCTTCCCCATTATAAGAATTATCTATAAATTCATCTTCATCTAAAAATCTTGCAAATACTATAAGATTTGTAAAATTACTTTCTTTTGTTTTATTTTCTGTATTTTCATTCGTATCATCAGCAAAAGTTGCGCCACTAAAAAGCATTGTCATAACCGTAACAAACGCCATGATTATACTAAACCCTTTTTTCATAAAATCTCCTTTTAATCATTTATTCTTTTACACCTTAATTATATATTCATTATAGCATTTACCAGATTAACTTTGTATTCTAATTTTTTAGAATTATAGGCTCATCATACCAGACATTATACAACCGCCTTTGGCACCGCATTTGATTATTTCATCCATTTGTACATCTGAAAGTTTTATTCCTCCAATTGCTTTGGCAATGATTCTTTGCATAAATGTCTGTTTGTGACACATATAACTTTGTCATATATGTCCGCTGTTTCATTTTTTAATGTAGTATTCATAAATTTTACCTTTATATATTTTTATATGAAATTATTTTGTATGTTATCATTTCATGCGCTACCATTTCGTACGCTATCATTTTGTATGTTATCATTTTGTATGTTATCATTTAGTATGCTACCATTACGTAGCTTATTTCATCATGCCACTAACCGTAAATATAATCGCTTATTACCGGTTGCATTCCACCCATTAAAGCTCTTTCCTGAGCGTTTACTCTATATGGAAAAATTCTTTTATGACCTGCTCTCACCTGTAAGTATTAAAATTTCCTGAAGTCCTGTCTCTGCAATTGCCTTCATCTCTTTGTCAATTTCTTCATCGTTAAGACAGGCTCATTTTATTTTGTTATGGCAATTAAATCCGCAATAAATACAATAATTCTCGCAATAATTTGCTATGTAAATTGGTGTAAACATATATGTACTATTTCCAAAATGTTTTCTTGTTTCCACTTGTGCTGCTTGAGCTATTTCCTCAATAAAAGGAAGCGCAGCCGGTGATAATAAAGCTTTAAAATCCTCAACAGTTCTTTCTGTATTATTAATTGCAACTTTCACGTCACGTTCCGTATATTTTTCATAATCATACTTATTCATTTCGCCCCTCAATCTTGAGGGGTGGGCTTTTCTTTTGCTTCATTTTTCTGCATAATAGACATATGAATATCTTACAAAGAATCTTTACCAACTATTATGAAGAGATTAAATATACTCTTCATCCCAGAGCTTCTGAGATAGAAAATATCGAAAAGATGATAAACTGTGGTGATCCTTCTTTTGGTGGTGCTATGTACGGCTACCCACACTGTGGAAATCTTAAGTCCGTTCCTTTTCGCTACCACAGCCGTTTCTGTCCCTCTTGCGGTAACAAGTATTCCATGGAACGTACTACATCTATGTCTTTTAAACTGGTTAACGTTCAGCACAGACACTGCGTCTTCACGATTGATGAAAATCTCCGTGATTTTTCGCTTCAGGACAGAACTCTGCTTCATTGTTTTTTCCATTCTGTTGCCAGTGTTATTTTCCACATGTTCTTTAAAATGAACAAATCCAAAAACTTCACTCTCGGTTATATCATGGTTCTTCATACTTTTGGCAGGGATCTCAAATGGAATTCTCACATTCACTGCCTGATTTCCGAAGGTGGCTACAGCTATAACGACGTGTTCGTTACCTTCCATTACAATCGTCACGAAGACGAAAAGTATGTCGAAAAAACTCTCCCTGCTATGGATTTCATAAAACGGTTAATCATACACATCCCTGAAAAGCACTTTAAAATGATTCGATATGATGGAATCTATGCCCGCCTCCCGGCAGGCTGTTTTCAATTTACCAGAACGCTAACTACGGTCTTTCCTATAAAGAAAAAAAGACTCCAATGTGACTAATTAATCACATTGGAGCATTATTCTCCTATATTTGCCGAAATGGTATCATATTGGTATCACCTCGGTAATATTATATACAATTATGTGGTTCTAAGCCCTTTATTTAAAATGTCTACTTGACGGGTAGCACACCATTTACTAGGCTTTGCGAGCTTTTGAAAATTATTCAAACTCGGCAAGTTGTTGATTTGTCTTAAACTATTTTGTTTAATTTTTATTTGAAATCTGCCGATATTTTACTTCATTTACACATTTTATTTTGGCTTACTGATTTTCTGTTGCCAAAGTGTTGCCATAACAATTATACCAGAATAAATGAGCAAAACAACTGTATTTCAATTAAACAAATAATAAACTTGCATTATTCTTGACATGCAATATGATTTAATAAAGAAAAATTTTCCTTTTCTGTCCTTATTTCATATGCAGTATCAGTTACTGCAATTTCTATATCGCCATAACATTTTCTATTAAATTCATTTGCATTACAATGACAAAGACTCGTGAATTCTGTACAATAAACTTTTATATTTTTTTCTTTCAAAAGCTCAATTGTTTGCATGTCGGGATGCTTATATTTTTTATTATCACCGGACGATATGATAACATCTCTAGGTTGCAAAATTTCTAGTATTTGTTTCAACCCGATTCCACTTTTTTCATCATAAAAAGCTCCATGATGTGGCATTTTTAAAACTTCACATTTCAATTCAGGCATTCGTTCTAATAACTTTTCCCATCCGCTTCCTTCTAAATCCCCAGAAAAAAGGACATTACAAACATCATTTTCTAACAAGCATACAATTGAAGTATTATTTGTATCATTTTTTAAATATGCTTCTGTAGATTCAGCCACATTAGGATATATCAAAAATAATTTCGATTTATCGTTTGAAATCAATTCCCTTTTTTGAACTGAAGTATCATTCTGTCCCATCAGCAATGTTATTCGCTGCTTCTGATAAATTTCTATAAATTTTTTTAATATTAGTTTCATGGTTTTAGTTGGTTGTCTCTTATCTAGATTAAAACATATATTTTTAACAATACCTACCGCCATATATTTTTCCAAAAAATCATTTACACCTCTGCAGTGATCTGCATCTGAATGAGAAATAATTATCAAATCAACAACCTTAATCTTGTGACTTGTTAATTCCGTTAATAACTTATCAGAATCTACAATATCTACAATAACAACATTTTCATTCTCTGAATGACCACTATTTAAATATATTACAGAACTATCGCCATGTCCAACATCTAGAAATTTAACTCTTTGATTCTCACTTTCCATTATTGTTCTCCTCCTATCACTCAGAAATTTTGCTGCTCAATAACGCAATAATTTCATCATCATCAAGGTACGAATACACTAATGGTTTAATCTCAAAAAGCTTTCCTGCATGATATTTCGCTGAAAATTCTGCTCCTTGTCGCAAAAACCATCCTGGCATTGATTTTTCAATTTTTATCTCCTGTTCTCCAAATTCTGCTAGATAAACAGTACAATACATCCTTTCAGTATCAATTTTTTCTACCTGCCCTGAAATATTATGATACTCCTCAAGTTCTACATTCGCTGAAGGCGAATTATCTCCATCTCTTGTATAAACTTCAAAAAATTTAGTTATTTTTTCTCTCTCATCCTTTCCTAACTCAAAAGCTTCAAAAATTATGTCATCAATTTTTTCCTGAACTTCCTCTACTTTTTCCTTATCATCCAATGCATAAGCCTCTTTTATACTCAAATAACATTGCTCAATCTTGCTAATCTGCACATCACTAAATTCTGGCACAGGTATGCTTCGCACTACACTAGTTGTAAGGGTTCTTTTTACACACTCCCTACGTACATATGCATTAATTATTTTGCTATTTATCAATGCGCAGAGGACATAATTCGATACTTTCTTGTCCTCAGAAATTACCACAAAAAATGAATGACTAGGATAATATCCGTCTTCATCTACTAGAGCATTAATACAATTTATTTCTCCTGGAGTAGAAGACATTTTTACCAATATTTTATTAGAAGCCGCATATATACTCTCGTAATCTCTACGCAACCTCAATCCTTTGTAATCTTTTTTTATTTCTTTTTCTTCTTCCTTAGACATATGATAATCAAAAAAGCCTACATTATCACGCATTTCAGGTGATATTACATATTTTCTAAAATTATTTGCATTAGCAATATAAGGAATCCATCCATCAAATTTCATTTGTGAAAAATTATAGTTTGATGGCATCATAATTCCCATAACATTTTGTGTAATATCTCCAATAGTTCTCTTCCCTTTTACAATTTTTTGAAGTATATCTTCTATAGGTGAAACACTAATTCTATATCTAGGTTCATTCTTCCAAGAATTTTGAATGTTAATAAAAAATTCAAAATCCCATCTGCGATGTTTAAAATAACCTCTAATAGATTCTTTATTTCTTACCAATACCTTTATTTTTGTTAAACATTCACATTGTGTTTTCTTTTTTTGAGCAATCAAAACTACAGTCGAACAATTATTTTCAAAAATCTGTCCTGGAAGCATCCAAAGCTCCATAATATCAAATTCGTTTAGTAACTTTTTTCTTTGCAATATTGAACTATCATTTTGCAGAAAACTTTCCGGCAAAATTATTCCTATAAATCCTTCATCATGCAACCACTCTAAATATTTATCTAAAAAAGCTGTAGCCTTCTGTGTTTTCTGACTATTTCCACGAACTTCTTCATATGGTGGATTTCCTAATATAACAAATGGTTCCTTTATTTTAGATTTGCTTATACGAAGCAAATCTCCTGCATGAATATTCCATTTATTTCCATAAGGTAAGCTGTATAAAAGCAAAGATAATCTAGCAACTTCTGACGCAAATTTATCTATGTCATATCCTTCTATCATCCTTGTCAAATAATCATGTCTATCAAACTCAGTCTTTTCGTAACTTGCCAAATCCTCAAGTCTTTTGCATGTACTTAAAAGCAAACTTCCAGACCCACAAGTTCCATCCAATACATACCTTTCGTTAATAGGAATACTTTCAAAAGGAATACATGAAACTATCTCCTGGCTTAATATCCTTGGTGTATAATATATTCCAAATTCTCTCCTAATATTTTCAGCTTTCTTTTCACTAAGTTGTAACAAAGTAGATTCATAAAAATATCCCAATAATTCATGATCAACACTTTGATAGTTTATACTGCAATTTAAATTTTTGTATATTTCACTAAGTAAATCTTTTCCATACTTAAACATTAACTTATCACTAAAATATTCTATATATGTTTGTGACAAACTAGTAAGTAAATCAAATATATCTGGTACTTTTTCATCTGGTCTTATTTTACTATTGATAATTAAAGCAGAAATCACATGCATTGTAATGCTTGTGATATTATTTAAATCTTGACCATTAATATTTTTTTTACTTTTTAAATATTTTTTTGCTGCAAGCAACCCCTTTTCAAATTCCTCACTTAATATTTTACAAGTTGCCTCTCTTGAAAAGTCAATTAATCCTGATGCCTCAAAAATATTCATTTGCCTATATCCCATTTTAGCATCAATCAAATTATCAGACATAAATTCAAATCTATTTTTTTCAAAATATAAATGAATAATATTTTCTTCATTGTCGCTAAGCAATGTCGTTTTCTGTGGTGCTATGTTCCAAACACGCACATGTATGTTCTTAGATATAATAACAATTGGTGTTGCTAAATATTTAGCCCCCTCTAAATATTTTGTTTCCTCGCTGTCATCAGTTACCTCCTGTATAGCTATACAGGAAGTTGAAACATCCTTCAAATATCTATCACTAAACGCAACATAATCAAACTTGATAGCGGAGGTACCATTAATTTGTACAGAATAATTCTCAGAAAAATGTTCATTACTATATCCCAATGATCCAAGCATATTTTTTATATATACACTTTTCATCGTTGCACCTCCTTAACATTTCAAACATTCTACTCTATAGTCCGTCTTATTATAGCACATATTTATGCCCAAATCTATCATTATAATCCTTAAACTTATACACCTAAAATAAAATTTTAAATTCCACTCTCCTACCTTACAGTGGAATTTACTTT